>Ga0105049_10001802_pt1 | contig 25314 bp, 26 predicted proteins | sample MAT06_FD_78087 | JGI IMG/M metagenome (GOLD analysis project Ga0105049, IMG submission 78087) | Freshwater microbial communities from Lake Fryxell liftoff mats and glacier meltwater in Antarctica - MAT-06 | ecosystem: Environmental > Aquatic > Freshwater > Ice > Liftoff microbial mat | place... | reverse complement strand
TTTAACTATTTGACACCATACCATACTGTATGGTATTCTTTATCTATCTTCAGGAGCAATGATGGCGCACTATCACCGTAACGACTGGCTGGAATATGGGCTGACCCACCTTGCTGAAAAAGGTGTTGAGGCTTTAACTATCGACGCGATGTGTAGCCTGCTGAAAGTGACTAAAGGGTCGTTTTATCATCACTTCACGAATCGTGAGGCGTATCTTGAAGCGTTGTTGCAACACTGGGAAGAACGCTTTACCAAACAATTTATCGAAATCAGTCAGTCGGGCAGGACGCCCCAAGAGCAAACTGCCCATTTGTATCGCTTGGTCATCGAAACGCATGGCACCTCCGAGGTCGCCATCCGTTCGTGGGCACAGGTCGATCCGCTGGCTGGCACCTATCAAGCGCGGGTGGATCAACAACGCCTTGACTATCTCACCCAATTACAACTGGCGCTGACGGGTGACGAGACGACGGCAGCGACGATGGCACGGATGATCTACGCCATTCTCATCGGCGCACAGACGATCATGCCCGCTTATACCCGCGAGGAGTTGGCGCAGGTCTATGACCTGCTGAATAGATTGGGTACCCATACCCGAAGGACGTGATCATGACGAGCTATATCGCATCTCTTGAAGCCGCGAAACCGTATCTGAACCATGCCGATCATTTTGATGAAAAGATGGTCGAGGGCGACGTGACCCTGCGCGAGTTTCTATCTGGATTTTTGTCGTACTATCCCAGTTGGATCCATACGCTGTATCGCATCCGTGCCGGTTTCGTGCGCTTGCTGGGCATGAAGCAGGAAGGGATGCCGGGCGGATCCCGCCTTCGACCAGAGGATATTTCTTTCCAAGCGGGGCAGATGGAAACATTCTTCAAAATCCGAGAGGGCAGTGAGCATAGTTATTGGATTGCCAGCGCCCAGGACAAGCACCTCACGGCAGATTTGATCGTCGTGGCGGAAGCGCTCAGCGAGTCACGCAATCGCTTTTATGTGGGGACGGTGGTGCATTACCACCACTGGACGGGACCGCTGTATTTCAACGTCATCCGACCGTTTCATCACATCGTCGTCAGTGCCATGTCTAACGCCGGGGTGCGGACGACCGACACTCACAAAAAGCAAGCTCCGCGCGACCGTATGGGGTTTTGGTTGATGGCGGTGGCACTGTTACATCAAGGGGTGGGGTTGGTTTTTTATGCTGAGCCGCTCTCGAGTATCGTTCAAGCGGGTGTGATCAACAGCGTTCAACCCCCCTTTTGGGATCGCGATGCGGCATTCTGGTTCTTGATGTTCGGCGGGTTGTTATTTTTGATAGGGGCGACGACGCAATGGTTGCTGGACAAGCGTGAGGCGCTCCCTCGCTTTTGGGGCTGGGGGCTGCTCGTCATCAACGGTCTGGGCGCTTTGCTCATGCCAGCGTCGGGGTTATGGTTGGTGATTGTGCTGGCGATAGTGATGATCCGTCAGCGCGACCGGACGCCCGTACAACAGCCCGTAGTCGCCTAAGCTGAAGGTTCTTGAGTGGGCGATATCACGGAATTTTGCTGACAAATGCGGACAACGGCGCATCCGCCAAGTCCATAAGCCTTTTCAATAAAATCCATTGGGTTGCCCCTCTAATGCTGGGCGCGGTCTAGTCGCCAACACCCGCTAAGGCGCGCGGGGCATAGCTAAATTGTTGGAGCTGCAACGTCGCCCGTGCTTGATCGAGCGTATCGGTGAGGTGGACGTTGCCCAACACATGACGATCCATCATCATCAGCCAATCGACAATTTTGCGAATCAAGCCGGTGGCACCCACGACCACGACGGGACCGGTGCCGCCTTGTCCCATCGACAACATATTTTTCGCATGTTGCAAGCCGGTGGCGTTGAAGACGGTGCCCCCTGGCAGTTTGAAGCCACTCGTTAAATCGAGGATCGCACCGATGACGACCGGGAAGCGATCGGTGACTTTTTTGATTTTTTGGAGGGCATCATACATGTCGTCCCAAGAAAATTCACCCTGTATTTCGATCAACATGACCGTTTGGGCGTCGTTGTCCCAATATAATTCAATCCCCATTGTCATCGCTCCCCAAATTTTTTAGGCGTACATTCTATAATTGAGTATGCTTGATTTTTGTGATTTTATCCTGATCGTAAGATTAAAGGGAAATTTGCAATATGCCTGTAATTTAATCTGGCATTTATCTTTTCGCCCCTGTTGGCGTCAACACCTGCCGTGTGTGGTATGCTTTTGGCATGAGATACGTCACCCTTTCGGAACTGATCTATATCAATGGGCGGCTGCTGAACAACGACCAGATCATGACGGGCAAGCGCAAAGTCCGTGATGTCGAATTGTTGGATGCCGCCGCGATGCGCCCCGCCGCCAGCGCCTTTGGTGCCGACGCCTTTCCTACCTTGCGCGATAAAGCCGCCGCTTTGCTGCACGCCGTCGCACGGAATCACCCCTTTGCCGACGGCAACAAGCGCACCGCCACCGTTGCAGCGTTATTTATGCTGCGCGTGAATGGCGAGCGTGCCGTCTGGCAACCCGCCGATGCGCTCGCGATGATCCTGAGTGCCGCCGAGGGGCGCATAGAGGTGGACGCGCTGGCAGGGTGGTTTCCGTTAGAACCGTGCCCGCCGTTGCCCGATGCGGACTTGGATACCGACACCCGTTTGATCGCTGATTTGCTGTTAGAACATAAGGCTCTGCTGGATGAACTCGCCTTACAGTGACCCTGAAGATGCGCCCACCCCCGACGACTCCTCGCGAACCCCAAGCGGGGGGCGTCCCCCTAAAGTGATTTATTTCTCGGCGTCGGAACTGTACAACATCAATGATCGTGTGACCGACGGCAATACCTTTGTGCGGGATATCAATTTGCTCAATTCCGCCGCTCGCCGCCCCAGCTTGGCATTGTTTGGCGAGCCGCAATTCCCCAGCGTGATCGACAAAGCCGCCGCGCTGTTGCACTCACTGGCATACCACCACCTGTTCGCTGACGGCAATAAACGGACGGCACATGCAGTGGTGTCGCAATTTTTGACCCAGAACGGCTGGTCACCGACATGGACGGATGCCGAACAAGCGGCGTTCATCCTTGAGGTGGCGCAAGGCAAGCATGAGGTCGAGGCGGTGGCGGTGTGGTTGGCGGCACATACCGTCAAAGAGCCATAGGTTTGACCCTTGATGAACCTTAAACGCCCTGATACCCTTGTGGAGTGTTACTTTTATTGTTACGGAAAGAGGGCACATCATGAAGTTAGCAGAAGCACTCCTGCTGCGCGCGGATGCGAACAAGCGGATTCGGGAACTGCAAGGGCGCTTGACTCGGTCAGCGCGGGTGCAAGAAGGCGACACCACGCCAGAAAATCCAGTCGATTTGCTGGCGGAGTTGTCACGCGCGGTCGCCGAAGTGACCACACTCATCAAACAAATCAATCGGTCGAACGCCCAGACACGGGCTGCTTGATCAGCCCGTTTTTGATTCCTAGCCCTCCGCCGTCGGCAAGGTGGAAAGCACTAGCCCGCTGATGGCGGCGCGCAAGGCGGCGCGGTCGTCCCACGCATATTCAATCGTCCCAAAGCACATACTTTGTTCATGCCCTTTGCCACACGCGATCACGACATCGCCCACCCGCGCCCGGCTACACGCATAAAAGAGCGCCGCGCCTCGGTCGGGGATACGGTGAAACGTCTGCCCTTCGACACCACCGGCAGCTTCGGCGGCAGCGCTCATCGTCGCCAAAATGTCGGCTAGCGATTCAGTGCGGGGGTCTTCGGCGGTGATTATAGCGAGATCGGCAAATTGGATAGCGGCACGCGCCATCAACGCCCGTTTGTCGCGATCCCGTAAGCCGGCACTGCCGAAGATGACGATCACCTTGCCGCCGTCTGTCCCCGCCAGATCACGGGCGGCGCGCAAGGCGTTTTCGAGCGCATTGGGCGTGTGGGCAAAATCGACCAGCGCGGTATAGGCTTGCCCATCGTCGATTCGTTCCATGCGTCCGGGGATGACGGGCACGTTCACGATCCCCGCTTGCAGTGTTTCGGTGTCAATGCCGAGCGCCCGCGCTGCCGTGATCGCCGCTAACGCATTGCGCACGTTGTAGACGCCGACTAGAGGCAGATGAAATAGATCGCCCGCCGCCCTAAATTGGGTATAACCGGGGCGATGCACGATATCGGTGCCGCGCACATCGGCGGGACGATCCAGCGCATACGTCAAATGACGATCCGCCGGGAACGCCGCGAAATATTCGGCATTGGCGTCGTCGGCGTTCAGGATCGCAATTTTGGGCATGTTGGGCTTGCGGGCGGCGATGCTCAACATGGCGAACATGCGCCCTTTGGCGGCGCGGTAGGCGTCAAAGGAGCCGTGATAATCGAGATGCTCGTGGGTGAGGTTGGTCAGCACGGCGATATCAATATCGACGCTATTTAAGCGCCCTTGTGCCAAGCCGTGACTGGTCATTTCTAGGATGACGTGGGTCAAGCCAGCGGCGACCATGCGCGCCAGCAACGCTTGAATCAGGGGCGCGCTGGGCGTAGTGACATGCAAGCCGGTGTCGAGTGTTTCATCCCCGATGACCGCGCTAACGGTGCTGATGAGTCCGGTTTTGCCGCCCGTCGCCCGTTGCAAAATGGTGTGCAGGATGGTGCTGGTGGTGGTTTTGCCGTCGGTACCCGTCACGCCGATCACCGTGAGGCGGCGTGATGGGTGGCGGTGATAGCCCGCTGCCAGATACCCGACGGCGGCGGTGCTGTCGGCGACTTGCAGATAGGGCACGGGCAGGGGGGCGACTTCGACAAAGGGGCGTTCCCCGACGATGGCGGCGGCTCCCCGCGCGATTGCCCGCCCGATGAAGGTGTGCCCGTCGGTGGTCAGCCCGCGCCGCGCCACGAAGACGCCACCGGGCAGCAGATCCGCATCGGACTCGACGACGGGGGCGCTGATGGGCGTGGCGGGGTCGCCCGTCAGGGTCGAGCCGGCGGGTAGGGCGGTGATCAGGTCGGCTAGGGGGATGGGGGTCATGGGGCAAACTCGTGATGATCGGCAAGTGGCTTCAGTGTAGCGCACGGGGCGGCGGTTGGTCAATTTTGGGATTGGGGGGGTGTCTATTGATATCCCTTGGGTTCCCACCCTGATCCGCGTTATATTAATCGCATTCAATCCACCCGCCACAGGACAGTTGCCGTGTCGTCTAAAGAACGTTTTGATGTGTTCATTAGCAGCACCAGCTTTGACCTGCCCGAACACCGAAAGGCGGTGGTGGAGGTATTAAATACCTTAAGGTTGCAGCCCATCGGCATGGAATATTGGGCGGTGACAGGTGCCAATCCGGTCGATCTGTGTAAGCGCCAAGTGGAAGAAGCAGAAGCCTTCATCGGCATTTATGCTCATCGTTACGGTTGGTGCCCCCCGGGCTATGGCGGCAAGAGCATCACCGAGATGGAATATGATTGGGCGCAAGCCGTCACCCGCGACGGTATGTCGATCCCGCGCTTATGCTTTGTGATGGATGATAGTCACCCGATCACAGCGGGCATGGTGGAAACGGACAAGGCGGCATTGGCGGCATTCAAGACACGGGTGAAGTTAGATGGCGTTGAAGGGACGCGCAACGGCGCGTCCGCTGTCCGCAAAACGCTTTTTCAATAGAATCTCGTTTTTTTGCGCCCTACGCCCCGCCACAAAGTTGACGCCACGCCCCGAACGCCGTAAGATCAACCCATACGATAGAATAGGGATACTGATGATGAATCGAGATGCAGGAACCCCACCGCCGCTCCGTTACTTAGATGGTGAAGCCGAACGCCGCGCGCTGGTGGAAGATATTCAGTGGGTGCGCCAAGTGGTACTCGATATCGCCCAATCGGTGCCCCAAGATCGCTGGTACGAACCCCGTTATCATGGCTGGACGTTGGCAGCAATGCTGGCGCATCTGCACAATTCGGATAACTTGGCGTTGCTGCTGATTAAGGTGTCGCTCCTTGGTTTTCGTCCGGCGGTGTCTGAGGCGACGCTCAATTGGATCAATAACCGGACAGCGCACTATTTCCGTAAGCGCCTGATCCCCACGACTCTTGTTGATATCCGAAAAAATGAAAAGACGATTACCGACTTCATTGTGCGCCTGCCGATGGATAAGTTCACCAAGTTGGTCTATCACCCGACGATTGGCGAATATCTGACGGTGGAACGGGCAATGCAAGAATATTTCTTAAATCACTGGCATCTGCACCTGCTCACCTTGCAAAAAGGCGAGGGTATTTACGACGAGCCGCCCACTGCGGGCGCGGATATGGTTTAGCGGATGCGCGTCTTGTTGCAACGGGTCAGTCGCGGTAGTGTCCGCGTCGCTGGGGAGACCATCGGTTCGGTGGATCAAGGTTTTGTGGCGTTGGTGGGGGTCACCCAAGGGGATACCGTCGCCGAAGCGGAATTGCTCGCCCGCAAGACCGCTCATCTGCGCGTGTTTGAGGATGCGCAGGGCAAGATGAATCACTCGGTGTTGGAGGTGGGCGGCGGCGTGTTGGTCATCTCGCAATTTACCCTCTACGCCGACACCCGCAAAGGGCGGCGTCCCAGTTTTTTGGATGCCGCCCCACCTGATATCGCCTCGCCTCTCGTGGATCATTACGCCGAACGTTTGCGTGTCGAGGGGATCACCCGCATCGAACAGGGGCGATTCGGCGCGATGATGCAGGTCGAAATCCACAATGACGGACCGACGACGATCCTGCTCGATACCGCTGAATGGAGCGGTTAACCCCCCACACCCCAAAAGCGCACGCTGCTATCCCCAACCGAAATCAAAAGGCGTCCATCGGCGCTGAACTGCAAATCGCGCACCAGCGTTTCATGCACACCGACTGTGCCGATCACTGCCGCGCCGTTCACATCGATCAGCCGGATCGGGAAAATTTCCTCCCCAGTTAGTCCTCCGCTAAAAGGCACCCCGCCCGCCACCGCGATGAGCGCGCCATCGGGACTAAAGGTGATCGCCGTGACCAGTTCGTCGGCGGCACGGTCAAAGAGCGGGAGTGCTGCCAAGCGCTGCGCCCCATTAGGAGTCAACAGCCAGACGCTGACGACACCATTGGGATCGCCCACCGCCAGCAAAGTGCCATCCCCATTGAGCGCCATTGGCGTCCCCATAAAATGCAGTGCGATCTCAGTATTGACGGTGGCGATCTGTGTTTGCGTGCCGACATCCCAGACACCCACTTGGATCAGTCCGTTTTCGGCATAATCCCCCGCGAGGCGCACCCCATCGCCGCTAAATGCCAGATGGGTTGCGCCGTCGGGGGTGGTCAAACTGCCGAGCGCTTGGTTGGCAGCCACATCCCATAGCAAGATGGGGGCAGGGATGCTGGCAGAGACGCCGCTGATCGGGGTTTGCGCCAGTGCCAGCAGGGGCAGGGTGGGGTGAAAACGCATCGCACTGATCGCCAACGCTTCGCCGCCAGGGGCAGCCGTCGCGTCGATGCGGGCGACCGCCTCGCCGGTCGCGCTGGTGCGGACTTGCACATAGGGTAGTTGAGCGAAATCGGCGGGCAGTTCATAAGTGGCAATCGCCCCAATCCCCGCTGCGACCGCATAGCCGCTCCAACCCGTGTTGACGGTGGCGCGGGGTGCCAGCATGGGGGTGTTCAGGTCATAAATGAGTAAATCGTCGGAGGCGCGCACGGCGAGCGTGCCATCACTGGCGACCGCCATCCGAGGCAAGCCGACCATCAACCGCGCGACTTCGGCAATTTGGGCGGCGTTCGTTGGTGTGATCGGTGCCAATGTCGCGGGTAAGGTGGTGGTCAGCATTGGAGAACAGCCAAATAAGGCGACTTCGCCGGCTTGATCGGGACATTGATCCAGCAAATCGGGGGTACTGTCGCCGTCGCCATCCAGACAGCCCCCTAAATCGGCGGCACCCGCTTGGTCGGGGCACGAGTCGTAAATATCGGGCAGGGTATCGCCGTCGCTATCGATGGGCGACGAGTTGATAGCGCACCCCGCATTTTCTTGCAGTCCCGGGGCATCGGGGCAGCCATCGGCAAAGTCGGGGACGAGATCCCCATCGGCATCCGGGGGGCAGCCGTCCGGCGTTTGGGCGAATTCGTAACGGCATTGATCGACACTATCGGCGACGCCATCGCGATCCAAATCGGGAGTGGTTCCAGCGGGGCAGCCGAAATTATCGGCAAGTCCGGTTTCGGCGATACAGGTGTCGAGCGCATCCGGTACGAGGTCGCCATCCAGATCAGGCAGAGTCTCGGCAGTGCAGCCATAGAATTCAGCGGTGCCTGGCACTTGGTAGCAAAGATCGGCATTGTCCGGTACGCCATCACCATCGCTATCCGGGGATTGAGCGCTAAGGCTAAGCGGCGCGCTGAGCGTAAGCGCCATCATCAGCAAAACGATCCATAATTTGCGCATCGGCGTTGATCCTCACCCTAGCTAGATTGGATTTGTAGGGGCGCGCACGTCAGGGCACCCCTAGCGAAAATGCCTCATGCCGCGCTGACGGCAGCCTGTTCGCCCGTGGCTTCGGCGATCATCGTGACGTACAGATCGACCACTTCGTCCATCATCGTATCCCATGATTGCGATTCGGCAAACGCCCGCGCGGCTTGCCCCATCTGCGTGATGCGCGCGCGGTTGGTGGCGATCTGGCGCACGCCGTCGATCATGCCGGCGATATCGTTGACCTCGAAGGTGTAGCCGTTGACGCCAATGTCCACTACATCGGGGATGCCGCCCACGCGCGACGCGACTACCGGCAAGCCCGCCGCCATCGCTTCGACCACGACTAGCCCGAAGGTCTCCATTGCCGATGGGAAGACGAACATATCGGCGCTGGCGTAAGCGGCGGACAGCGCCTCGCCCTTCATATAGCCCATAAACTTGGTGGGGGTGCCTGAAAAATAAGTCTCCATGTCGCCCCGCGCTGGTCCATCACCGATGACTGCCAAGCGGGTGCCGGGGACGGTTTCTAGGATCGGGCGCAGTTGATCGAGTTGTTTTTCGCTAGAGACCCGCCCGACATATAGGAGCAACGTGTCTTCGGGGTGTCCGTCGCTCATCGCCTCGCGCATTGCCGCTGATTGATAGCGCGGGTTAAATTTTTCGGCATCGACGCCTCGCCCCCACAAGCCGACATTGCGAATACCGATGCGCTGCATATCCCTTTGGATGCGCTTGGACGGTGCCAGCGAGCGATCCGCCGCGTTAAAGACGGTTTTGGTCAATAAATCGGTGACGGGTTCCATAAAACCGAGATTGAAATGATGCGCCAGTCGTGCGAAATCGAGATGGAACGAGGCAACGGTAGGAATACCCATCGACCGTGCCATCAACATGCCGGGAATCCCGATCAAGGCGGGGTGGATGAAGTGAGCGATGTCCGGCTGAAAAGCGCGTAACTGCTGATAGGTCGAAAGTGTAGGGGGACCGACTCGTAACTCTGGATAGAGCGGCAACTTCACCCCCGGCACCCCGATTACCGAAGTGCTGCGATACTTTTCGACTCCCATTTTGGGCGCGACAATCGTCGATTCGATCCCACGCTTCTCTAAATGATCTAAGAGCAAGCACACGACCGTGACGATTCCGTCAACTTTGGGCAAAAACGTTTCGGTAAATAATGCGACTCGCATAGGTTGTGTGGTATCAGTTCCGTGCTTAGGTTAGAATAAAAGGATGTTATCCAGTCTACAATAACACCGCACGTCGGAAAGAGTTTTGAATCGCGATGACCATGACCATGTCCACTGATGTGACCGTAAAACTAGATGATCGGGTGCGGCTCATCTCCGCTGTGTTGGCGTTGACGAGTTTCCCCGATACCGTGCAAGCCAAACGACCGCATGGCACCCACATTCACGCGCGCATGACGCGCAAAAACCTTGCCGAACACAGCCAGCATCCTGCCGTGCTTGATTTAGAAATGTTGCTCGCAAAAGGGGCACCCTTAGAAGCCATCTACACGCTGGCGCTGCTGGTGCGTTTGGACGAGGGCAAGTTGACGACTAAAGCGCCGGCATGGCTTCCGCCGGATTGGGCTGCCCATTTGGTTGACTTTTATCAAACTTCAGGCGTGATTGCGTGGTGGCAAAGCGATGCGGACTCGTGGATGCGGGCGACCGAAGAGGCAACGCAGATGTTTGGAGCGGTGCAGTTTAAGCCCTTTCTCAGCAAGTTTTTGGGGGATTTCCCAGAACGGCTAACCTTCATCCCCAATATTTCGTATCCTACCGAGCGGGAACTGGCGCTCAAGTTTGGTGGGGAGTACATCTGTATTGTGCCGCCCCGCATCGCGTGGGGCGAAAGCCCACCGTGGCCCTTCAACGAAGACCCGGCGCATATCTACCGCGCGCTCTTGGCATCCACCGGGCACATGATGATGTTGAACTTTTTACGAGAACACGAAAGTGAAATTTCCCTAGAAGGTAAAAAACCGTTGCCACTGACCGATCAATTCATGAGCATGAACCCGACCTGGGCGGAACAATTCACCTATTTGTTCGTTGCCAGCGCCGTCGCCATGTTTTTGGAAGATCACTATAATCGTAAAGAAGCAGACGCTTTTATCTTGATGGAGCGCCGCGTCACGGGGTTAGAAGTGCTGCCCGCCGCGATCACGGTGTATCGGCGCTATCTGCGCGAGGTCGAGGAGGGCAACTATAAAAATATCCTTGATGCTATCCCGACATTCTCGCGGCAGCTTCGGGTGGCGCACCGCATGATCAAACTGTAGGCTTGAGGGTCGTTGGGCAAAAGGGCGGACATACGGCGCGCCATCGTATACCCGCCCGTTTAGCGCGTAAAATTCTCCAGCCTGAGCAGTGACGACAGTTTTTTGTAATTTTAAGCCAGATGGCTAGTTCCGATAATAGGACAAGTGATATATCATGGAGTTTTTATTGCATATTACGGATATCGCTTGATGACATTACCGCCTCTGGGTTCCTTGATTCATTTGATCGGCATTGGTGGCGCGGGCATGAGTGCCATCGCGCGGGTATTGCTGGGCATGGGCTATCGCGTTACGGGGAGCGAGCGGCTCCGTAGCGACATCATCGCGTGGCTTGTCTACGAAGGTGCCGCCGTCATTATCGGGCATGATGCGATCAATGTCATTGGCGCGCAAGCCGTGATCGTCACCTCGGCAGCTGCAAATGATCATGTCGAAGTCGTTGCGGCACGGGCAGCGGGCATCCCTGTCTATAAACGGTCGGATATTTTGGCGGACTTAACCGCAGGCAAGCGGGTGATCGCGGTGGCAGGCGCAGCGGGGAAGACCACCACCACCGTCATGATCGCGCATATGCTGATGGCATTGGGGCGGGATCCGTCCTATATCATCGGGGGGGTATTGCCCAAGACGGGTAAAAATGGCGGGGTAGGAAAGGGACAGGAATTCGTGATCGAAGCCGACGAATACGACAATATGTTCCTCGGTTTAGCGCCCGATATTGCCATCATCACCAACATTGTCTGGGATCACCCTGATTTTTTCCCCACCGAAGCCGATATGATCGCCAGTTTTCGACGGTTTGCGGATCGCATCACCGCGCGGGGAACGCTCATTGTGACGGGGGGCGACCGTCATGCCCGCGCCTTGTCCGATTCGTTTGGGGCGGGGCAGCCCAACGCCAAAAGCCAGTTTAGTTTGCGGGTGAGCAGCGCCGCCCAAGATGAAGTGCGGATTATGGAGGTGCGTGCCGAGCCAGACGTGACCCATTTTCGACTGCGGCTGAATGCTGATGATGAACCGCTCTCGGTGCAACTGGCGATTCCAGGGACGCACAACATTTTCAATGCGGCGAACGCGCTGACGGCGTTGTCAGTCTTGGGCATCACCGATTTTGCGCCCGCGCTGGCGGCACTGGCGACCTTTAAGGGGACAGCTCGCCGCTTTGAGCTGATGGGGGAGGTCGGCGGCGTGGCGGTGATCGACGACTACGCCCACCACCCGATCAAAATTCGGGCAGTGCTGCAAGCGGCACGCAGTCGCTATCCTGATCGTGCGATCTGGGTGGTGTGGCAACCCCATACTTTTAGCCGTACCCAAGCTTTGTGGGAAGATTTCGCGAGCGCTTTTGACGATTGCGATCATGTGCTGGTGACGCCCGTGTATGCCGCCCGCGAGGAGGCAATCCCCGGCATTGATGGCATCAGCATCGCAGGTGCCTTGCGCCACTCTGATGCGCGCTTCGTCCCGTCATTCGATAACGCGGTGAGCATGTTATTGCGTGGGGTCGAGGCTCCAGCGGCGATCCTCATTTTGAGCGCGGGCGATGCCCCTCAAATCGGGCGGGCGTATCTCAAACAGAGATCTGCGATCTCATGACCGCCCCGTTGAACCTGTTCGATGATTTCCCCGTCTTGCGTGAAGAACCACTCGCCAAGTATACGGCTGCCCGCTTGGGCGGGGCGGCACAGTTTTTGTATATCGCGCGCGATTCAGAGGATCATGCAGGGGGGCGGGAACAACTGATCGCGGTCGTGCGGCGGGCATGGTCGGCGGGTGTCCCTGTGCGCATTTTGGGGGGCGGTGCCAATGTTTTAGTCAGTGATGCCGGGGTGCGGGGGTTGGTCGTGATCAATCACGTCAGCACAATCACTTTTCCAGAAGACGATGCGCCCGCGACTGTGACCGCGACCAGCGGCACCGCGTTGACGACACTCGCCCGCAAATGTGCTACGCGCGGGCTTAGCGGGTTTGAGTGGGCGGTGAGTGTGCCGGGCACGCTCGGCGGGGCGGTCGTCAACAACGCCGGGGCACATGGTGGGGATATGGCACATGGACTGCTGACAGCGCAAATCATCAATGCAGCGGGTATGCGCACCCTCTCTTGTGCTGACCTTGCCTATGATTATCGCACTTCGGCGCTCAGACATCGGGCGGATCGGCGCTTCTTGGTGATGGAGGCGAACATAGCGCTCACCCGTGATGATCCGGTGGCGATTCAGGCGCGCATCGAAAACAACATCGCCCACCGCAAACGCACGCAACCACAAGGTGCCAGCCTCGGCAGCACCTTCAAGAATCCGCCCGGTGATTATGCGGGACGGCTGATCGAAGTATGTAGCTTAAAAGGGGTGACGCGCGGCGGGGCGATGGTTTCGCCCGTTCATGCCAATTTCTTCATCAATACCGGTAAAGCGACCGCGCGCGATTATGCCGCACTGATCGAACACGTCCAGCGGGTCGTGTTCGATCAGGTTGGGGTTTGGCTAGAGACCGAGATCGAGTTTATCGGGGTTGTCTAGACGCTTAGTCGTCCATCCCATAGGTTTCCGCAAACGAGTCGCCATAGGGGATCAGCGTGATCACGTCGATCACCACGCCCGCAGGATCCGCCACCATGAAATGCCGTTGCCCAAATTCCTCACTTCGTAGTTCTTGCACCAATGCCAGACCGCCATCAATGGCAATACGTTGATAGGCATCATCGACATCGCTGATTTCAAAATTGATGATGAGTCCTTGTACCGGCTTGCGAAACGGCGCGGGGACAGTCTCGTGGGTGTAATCGACCAATGCCAGTTCATAGGCATTGGCGTGCCCCGGCATTTCCAAACTGACATACCAATCCGAATTGAAGGTGACTTCAAAACCGAAATAACGCACGTAAAAATCGCGTGCTGCCGGAATAAGCGCTTTGTCCATCATCAAGACCGGGTAGGTGCTGTTCAAGTTTTGCATCGCTATTCCTCGTGTAGGGTTAGGGGGTCTCACTTGCCGGTGGTTCCGGTTCGTTAGAGTCAGGTTCGACAGGCTCTATTTTACCGCTTTTCGTCGCCTTATTGGACTCTTTCGGTTGCGGTGTCACCAAAACCTTATCGACACGCCGCCCATCCATATCGACTACTTCCAGCGTAAAACCGGGGATCGTGACAATATCCCCACTGCTAGGGATACGGTTAAGGCGTGCGATGATCATCCCCGCCAATGTAGTGAAGTCCCCTTCTTCGTCTTCTTCGCGTTTGGGCAAGCCGATGACACTGACCACCTTGTCGTAAGCTTCTCCGCCTTCCACCAGCCAACTGCCATCCGCCCGTTGCAAGATCGCTTCGTGGGTTTCGGCGTCGTATTCATCGCGAATTTCGCCCACCAATTCCTCAAGGATGTCTTCAAGCGTCACCAAGCCGACAACTTGCCCGTATTCGTCGATCACCAAGCCAAGATGGGTGCCTGCCCCGCGAAAGCGCGCCAGAGCAATCCCGATTCGTTCGCCCTCAACGACAAATTCGGGGGGGCGCATCACCGTCTTAATCTGAAACGGGTGCTGCTCGATCAGGATTTTGAGCAAATCTTTGGCGTTCAAAATGCCGATGATATTGTCTGGGCTATGCTCATACACGGGGATGCGGGTGAAGCCGGAATCATGAAAGATGGTGGCGATCTCGTTAAGCGGCAAGGTAGAGGGGATCGAGGTGATATCTGGGCGCGGGGTCATGATAGCGCGGATGGGCATATCGGCGAATTGAAATACCCTCTGGATGAGTTCGGCTTCGGCGGTTTCGACCCCGCCGGTCACTTCACCCGCGCGCACCATATAGACGATATCTTCTTCGGTCACACCGCTGTTTTCTTCTGGAGCTTTCCCAAATAGGCGGACGATGAAACTGACCGATACCGACAACAACGCGACCAGCGGGCGCAGCACCCATGACAGGGTATTCATAATGGGCGCAGCAAAACTGGCGAATTGTTCGGCGCTGCGCAGCGCTAAACGCTTAGGGACCAGCTCCCCCAGCACCAACGACAAATAGGTGATCACAATGACGACCAAGGTCAGCGCAAGGGTTTCGGCATAGGGCGCGAGCGCCGGAATAGTGCTGATAGGAACCGCTAGAGAGTCGGCGATGCGTGCCCCACCGAATGCCGCGCTGAAGGTGCCGATGAGCGTGATCCCTACTTGCACCGTTGCCAAGAAGCGGTCGGGTTTTTCCGAAAGATGCAAGGCGATCTTCGCCCCTTCATTGCCTTGGTGCGCTTTGGCTTCTAACCGCCCGCGTCGTGCCGAGACGATGGCGATTTCGGAAGCCGCAAAAAAGCCATTGGCGAGGATCAACACCAAAATGATAAGGATTTCGCTGGCGACATTTTCCATAGTCAGATTGAACGCTCTCTAGTTTACGAGGAGTGCTAAACGCGATAATTATTCCACATCGTGTTCACGCGGGAGCAAGCGCCGCCGTGTCAAAAAGAGGGCGCAAGAGACTTTGTTTTTCAGTTGAGGGCGCATTTTCAGATCGAAACTATAGTCAAAAATCGCGCGGATGACCAAATCCTTGAAACCGTTGACTTCTCGAAACATCCATTGATAGACGTACAGGGCAAGGCGTTGAGTGGTGTCATCCGCTTGGATGCGCGCCAACACGGAGTCGGGGACGGGGAGGTCTAAAGATTCGTGGGCGATCAGCAAGCCGACCATCAGCATGCGTTCCGTTTGCATCGTATGTGCCCGCCGAAAAACATCCTGCCAATCCAACTGGGGCGCGTTTTGCACCAGTTCCGAGATGTCGCACACCCACTTGAGGCGTTGCCAGCGGTGTTGGGTACCGTGCGCACACAGCACCAACAGATAATCTTCGTAGGATAATGTTGCCACTTGCTGTGCGCCCAAGGTGATCTGTTGGCGACGTTCCCACATCTCATCAAAGGTGAGGCTGAAGGAGGAAAAGCGCACCCCAAAACGTTCTTGCAGATCGATCACAACGCGGTGATCGTTGCGCACCAAGTCATAGCCTTGATAGGAACGATCCTCATCCTCTTTTTGATACGCGCGATGTTCGGCACTGACTACCGGATAGTATCCAGTCGTGACGATCAGGTCTTTCGACCGGCGCAAATCAGCCGGCGACACGAGCATATCAATATCGCTAAATTGGCGCATCCCCACACCGCCATAGGCAAGAGTCGCCAGCGATAACCCTTTGTAGGGCATCATTTTGATGTTTTGGGCGCTCAGTTGGGTTTGTAAAGAGAGTAATTCTCTGGTCAGCTCCAGATTATGCAGTGCCGAGCGCGTGACCATCGATTGAATTTTATCGCGTAGCGCAGGGGTGATCTTATTGGGAACGATGCGTCGCAATTGCGCATAGACCATGATCATGACCCCGTGTTCCGTCGCCGCGGCAATGAGGAAGTCCCAATCGAAAGTCGGTTCGTCAATGATGCGCACGACGGTGGCGCAGGCGTCATCCGAAACACTCCGCGTCCGTGCCAGCAGGAGTAAAAGATGGTGTTCTATGCGGATAGTGGCGTTGATGAACCGCTCGGAAGGCATGATTCCCTCTTGGGTGCTGCTGATCAAGTCTATTGTAACATGTTCAACCGCTTAAGGATCGTCTGGACATGAACATCGCAAGCGGGTATACTCTTTTTCTGAATTTAAGTGTACTTTCGTGTTAATTTTTATCTCGTTTATCACAAAAGACGACCCAGAGTAGCGGGATTGAGAGATGGCAATAACCAAATCAAACACAGCCCTCGCCGAGGTAGAACGCCCGATCACCCGTATTCAACCCTCACATGGATGGGTCTCCCTTAAACTAGGGGAGTTATGGCGCTATCGCGAGTTGCTTTACTTCCTCACTTTGCGTGATATCAAAGTGCGTTACAAACAAACCGTGATTGGCGCGGCATGGGCGATCATTCAACCGTTCATGACGATGGTCGTCTTCACCTTGTTTTTCGGCGGCTTAGCGGCGATCCCTTCAGATGGACTGCCGTACCCGATCTTTAGCTATGCGGCCCTCGTCCCATGGACATTTTTCGCCAATGGGCTGACGTTATCTGCCAACAGTTTGGTGGGCAGTTCCAACCTCATCAAAAAAATCTATTTCCCGCGCTTGGTCATCCCCATCGCGACAATTTTTTCGGGCGGGGTCGATTTTGTACTGGCATTCGTGGTGCTGATCGGCTTGATGCTGTTCTACGGCATTACGCCCACCGTCAACGTGATCTTTTTGCCGCTCTTTTTGCTTTTGGCATTCATCACCTCGTTGGGTGTGGGGCTGTGGTTATCGGCGATGAACGTCCAATTTCGTGATGTGCGCTATGTCGTGCCATTTTTGACGCAATTTTGGTTGTTCATCACCCCGATTGCCTACCCAAGTAGCCTCATCGAGAATGATATTTTGCGCGCGCTCTATGCCCTTAACCCGATGACGGGGGTGGTGGAGGGCTTTCGCTGGGCGCTGTTGGGCACGGATACCGCACCGGGTCCGACCATCCTGATCTCGGCGGCGGTCGCGCTGGTGTTGTTCGTGACGGGTTTGTTTTACTTCCGCCGCATGGAAAAGTCTTTCGCCGACGTAGTTTGAGGGTTGAAACAACGTGTCAGATATTGCTATCAGCGTGGTGGACCTTGGGAAGCAATATGTCATTAGTGCGCACAAAGGTGCCTCCAAAAACTTCCGCGAAGTCATCGGCGATACCGTGAGTGAACCGTTTCGACGTATTCGTAATGTCGTTCGTGGGCAAGCGGCAACGGGTGATCGCGAAACATTTTGGGCGTTACGTGCCGTCAATTTTGAAGTCAAACAAGGCGAAGTGATCGGCGTGATCGGGCGCAATGGCGCGGGCAAAAGCACCTTGCTGAAGATTCTTTCTCAGATCACCGAACCCACCACGGGGTACGCCAATATTTATGGCAGGGTCGGTGCGCTGCTCGAGGCGGGCACCGGATTTCATCCTGAGCTGACAGGGCGCGAGAATATTTACCTCAATGGGTCTATTCTGGGCATGAGCCGGTTTGAAATCGACCGTAAATTTGAAGAGATCGTGGATTTTGCTGGGGTCGAGAAATTTATCGAAACGCCCGTCAAACATTACTCCAGCGGCATGGGGTTGCGTCTTGGCTTTGCCGTTGCGGCGCATCTCGAACCGGATATCTTGATCGTTGACGAAGTGCTGGCGGTGGGGGATAGCGAGTTTCAGCGCAAGTGTCTCGGCAAGATGGAAGATGTATCGCGCAGTGGGCGCACTGTCTTATTTGTGAGTCATAACATGGCGGCAATCCGCGCCTTGTGCAGCCGTTGTCTGCTGTTAAGCAGTGGACATTTTGAATTTGACGGCGATACCGATACCACCATCACGCACTATCTCTCGCAAACACAAGTAAATTTGGAATCAGACCTGATCGGTAGCGAGGTGCCGCGTGAAGGCAGTGGCGTCGTGCGCTTTAATACCATCCGCATTTTGAATCGGCATAACGAACCGATATCGGTGTTGACGACGGGCGAGGATGTCGTTTTTGAGTTGGACTATCAGCAAATGCAAACCGATGTGAAGATCGGCACGCTCTTTTTCTTCATCCACTTCAACACCCTGCTGGGCGAGCGTTTGTTTGCCTGTTCTAGTCGCTATGCCTACAATGGCAAGATGCCCCCACTCAGTGGGTCGATGCGTTGTGTGGTTCCAGCGTTATCTTTGGTGCCCGGCATGTACAGCATGGATATCACCTGTAAGGTGGACAAAGAACTCTATGACCATATGACCAGCATCAAATCAATTCAGGTCACCGAAGGCGATTATTATGGCACTGGCAAAATCCCACCCTCAACCAGCGGTCATATGTTGGTCAAACAAGACTGGACTTTTACAGCGGCGGGGTAGTATTCTGATGTCATGGGCGCTGTGTCATAGTTTTGGGTCTGCCTTGATAGAATTGAAGCTTGATCACCAGAAATGAGCGTACATTTGTCGAATAAGCGCCTGATTGCAGTATTGACAGGATCACGTGGGGAATGGGGGTACATTCGCCCGATACTTCGGTTTATCGATCAAGCCCCCGACCTCGATTATGTGATTATCGCGACCAACATGCACTTGTTGCCCGAATTTGGCATGACGGTGCATGAGATCGAGCGTGATGGCTTCCGCGTTGCCGAACGAGTCTATATGACTTTAGACGGCTATACTGCCGCGACGATGACCAAATCGCTGGCAATTCTTTTGTTGGAATTGCCGACCATTTTGCAACGCTTAAAACCGGACATCCTGTTGTTAGCTGGGGATCGAGGTGAACAATTGATGGGCGCGATTGCGGGACTGCATTTGGGGATCGCGGTAGCGCATATTCAAGCGGGGGAACTCACCGGTAACGTCGATGGGGTCGTTCGGCACAGCATCACCAAACTTGCCCATATTCATTTCGCCGCCAATGAAGAATTTGCCGAGCGCGTGCGCAAGATGGGCGAACAAGACTTTCGCATTTTCATGAGTGGCGCGCCGCTGGTGGACGAATTAGTCGCCGAATCGGTGACCTCCAAAGAAGTGATCTATGAGCAGTATCGTCTCGACCCCGATAAACCGTTCATCCTCGCGGCTCAGCATCCCGTCACCGAAGAGGAACAAGCCGCGGGTGAACAAATTGCCGAAACCTTGCATGCGCTCGCCGAGATCGGTTGGGAGACGATTTTCATTTATCCCAACGCCGATGCTGGTAGCGAGTTGATTCGCGTCCAATTAGGCGCACAAAAGCGCCCCAATATTCGCATGTTCCGCAATGTTCCGCGCCAAGATTATTTGGGGCTGATGAAACATGCCACGCTGATGGTGGGCAATTCCAGCAGTGGCATCATGGAAGCCCCCACGTTTAGCACCCCCGCCGTCAACATCGGCATCCGCCAAAATGGACGCCCGCAAGCGTGTAATGTCATCAATGTCGGTTATGCGCGGCGCGATATTGCCGACGCCATCCGCCAAGCTGCCAGCCGCGAGTTTCGGGAACAAGCAAAATTGGCGGTCAATCCGTATGGGGATGGTCATGCGTCGGAACGGATCGTTGAAGTGTTGCGCACCATTTCCATTGATGAAAAGCTCTTGAACAAAGTGATGGCTTACTGATGGCGCTGACGATACAGGACTTGATGATTGCAGGGTCGGCGACCTTGAAAAGCGCGATGCAGCGCATGACCGACAATCGTAAGGGCGTCTTGCTCGTCTGTGATGAAGCGCGTATCCTGCTGGGGGTGATCTCGGACGGGGATATTCGACGCGCTTTGCTGGATGATGCTTTGTTAAGCGCCCCTGTCAAGGATGCCATGAATCTTGATCCGATTAAAGCGTCGGATCGCGACTCGGCGGTGGTCTTTGCGACCCGTTATAACATCCTCGTGCCTATTGTGGATGCGCAGGGGGCGTTGATCGCTACCGCGTCGGATGACGGCACGGGGTTTGAATTTTTGGAACTTGATGTGGGCGTGCCCGCGCCTGCCTCCACAACCTATGGAGCCGTGGCGTTGATCCCAGCGCGTGGAGGGTCCAAACGGATGCCGCGCAAGAACATCGCGATGCTGGGCCGGAAGCCGTTGATCGCGTGGGCGATCCAAGCGGCTCATGCTGCCCAACACATTAGCCGCGTTATTGTGTCCACCGATGATGCCGAAATCGCCCATGTTGCGCGCACCTATGGCGCAGAAGTGCCGTGGATGCGTCCGGCGGAACTAGCGCAGGATTCCACGCCCAGCATTGATGTCATTTTGCACTGTGCCAGATGGCTAGTGGACACACAAACACCCGCCGCGCAGTATCTCGTGTTGCTGGAACCGACTGCGCCGCTGCGCACCCCCGCCCAGATTGATGAAGCGGTGGCGATCCTTGCCATGTCTGATGCGGATAGTGTGGTCTCGGTGAGTGAGGTGCCCCATGTGTTTAATCCTGAAGAAGTGGTCGTGATCGATACCGATCATCTGCGCCCTTATGTAGACGGGCGCACGATGAATACACGCCGTCTGCGGGGGCAGCAAACGCCGGTTTATGTGCAAAACGGGTTGGTCTATGCCTTACGGATTGCTTCTTTGTTGAAGACGGGGACGTTGTATGGCGAACAGACGTTGCCGGTAGTGAATGGATGGGAATATTTCTTGGACATTGATACCGCCGAAGATTTGCGACTCGCTAATTTTCGCATCCATTCATAAATCAGCAGCCTCTTAATTGATCGAAATCATCAGCTAGGATAAAGCACGTGAGCGATGGCAACTCTATAAATGAAGAAAGCAAGGCGTTCGATGAGCGGATGCGCCAGCGCATCACCAACGGACACATTCCTGATTTGCGGCGCACCCCGCCCACTCCATGGTTTTATAACAACCCATGGCGGCATCCTCATTTTGTGAATAAGGTGATGGGGGAATACTATCGCTTTGTGAAAGCGCAGATTCCGTTTGCGGGGGCGCGCGTTTTGGAAGTTGGCTCTGGTCCTGGGCATGTGACCTTAGAATTAGCGCGCGATGGCTTCCAAGTCACTGGTTTGGAGCTATCCCCCTATTCTGTGGAAGTCGCCCGCCAATTCGCGGCTGAAAACCCCTATACCGATGGCTTTGGCAACCTAGAATATCTGTCGGCGGATTTCATGACGTGGGATTCTCCTCAAAAATATGATGCGATTTATTTCTTGCTGTCCTTGCATCATTTTGATGATCTCGATGCTGTTTTAGCGCGTTGCAAGCAGCATTTGCAACCGGGGGGCATTCTCATCGCTGTTGAACCGGCGCGCGATTGGTTGACACCCACCGAAATGACCTTCGCCGCGCTCATCCGCCTGCTCCTTTCTAATTATGGGGGCTGGTATCAAGCCGCGCCCCTGCCGCAAACTCAAGATGATCTTCAGACGCTCGTCAGTGACCTACTTGAGGAGTATCGCGAAGCGGCGGACAAAGGGGAAGCCTTGCAATCCCCGCATGATAACTCCAGCCATGCGAGCGCAATGTTGGCGGCATTGCGCAGTCAGTTTGAAGAAATTGCCTATGCCGAAGGTTTCGCTTTTCTGCCCCGTATCATCGGTGGGATCCGGGGGGAAGATGAAGCCCAAATCATGCGTACCGCAGACTTGCTGAGTCTGTTCGATGCGTTCGCCGTAACCAACCATATCCTGCGTCCGGGGGTCTATCAGTTTGCGGGACGCTTGCCAGCACCCTAGCCCATCAGTTGCTACTCAGCATTCGCTGTCATCAGGAAGGATATCCGTCCATGTCGAATATTATTGAAATTTCGGGTCGCAAAATCGGGCAAGATCAGCCGTGCTTTATCATCGCAGAAGGCTGTGATAACCACCTCGGCAATATGGACACCGCGCGCGAGATGGTGCGTCAAGCGAAAGCGTGCGGCGCAGATGCGATCAAGTTCCAACATCACTTGCCGGATGAGGAGATGTTGCGTGAAGGCATCCCGATGTCCAAAAACTTCAATATGCCCTTGTATGATTTTCTGAAGTTGTACGCCCTCACGCTGGATCAGCATGTGGAATTGATGCAGTATTGCGAAGAACTGAGCATCATTTATCTTTGCACGCCCTTTAGTCGCAAAGCCGCCGAAGAGCTGAACGAGATCGGCGTCAAAGCCTTCAAGATCGGCTCGGGCGAAATGACCGATTTGCCCACGCTCAAGCGCATTGTCGCCTTTGGCAAGCCCGTCATCTTGTCGTCTGGAATGTCGGTCTGGGACGAAATCGATGAGACTATCAATACATTGAAGCCGCTCACCGACCAGTTGGCATTGATGAATTGCGTGTCGGAGTATCCCGCACGCTACGAAGACATCAATTTAGGTGTTATCCCACAACTGCAAGCCCGTTACCAAATCCCCATCGGGCATTCGGATCACACGCCTGATATTTACACATGCTTTGGCGCGGTGGCACAAGGTGCGAAGCTGCTAGAGAAGCATATTATCTTGGATCGTCGTCAACCGGGTCCAGATCAAAGCGTATCCATCGAGCCTTATGAGTTGTATCAACTGGTGTTGGGCACCCGCCGCATCGAAGTCGCCCTGGGCACAGAGAAGAAGATTCACGATGAAGAGCGCGTGATCCGCGCGTGGGCGTTGCGGAGTGTGGTGTCGATTGCGCCCATTCCGGCAGGCACAATCATTACCGAAGAACACATTTGGACGAAACGTCCCGGCACGGGTATCCCCGCGCGTCATTTGGAATCCATCTTGGGCAGAACCGCGAAGGTCGATATCCCTAAAGATCACCTGTTGGCATGGGATGAACTGAACTAATCCCCCATTAAAACCCGCGAAGACCCTGTGGGGCATTCGCGGGTTCTTTATGTTTTGCGCACAAGGGTGGAAATGATGCAATCGTCTGGATAGTCACGATGTCAGGGCATTTTCTCGACCTATCAGCGAACTTTTTATGGAGTATGTCATCGTGAGTTCCACCACTTCTCAGTCTGTATTCATTTTGATGGAAACAGGCTTCATCATGCGCAATTTGCTGTTGGGTACCTTTGCGACCGATTTGGCAGACCGAGTGCCGGTCACCGTTGCGGTCCTCAATCCCGACGATCCCAATTTGCGCCAAGTGGTCACACATCCGAATATTGAACTGACCCAATACTTACAACTGGGACTTCCCAAACCGACGGGTGTACGGGAAATGTTCCATTTTCCCTCCGTGATGTATCGCGTCAAACAGGTGGAAAAAGCCTCCGCCAGCTTAGAATTACAGACGAAGTTATTTGATGGTGGTACAGAGAGTAGCGTTGCAAAGCGCCTGGTGCGCAGTGCTTTGCTGAACATCGGGCGTGGCATCAAGATGCTTCATATGAACGCTTGGCTGGATGAGCGTTATTTAGATCATATTCGCACATGGGAAGTCACTCAGCAATGGCGCGCTATCTTCCTTGAGAAACGACCGCAAGTAGTCGTCTCAACGATGCTCACTCATGCGATCAAACACCAGCCCACCAGCGATCTGCCGGCGGTGATCGCTGCCCATGATCTGTGCATTCCGGTGGGAACGCTAGTGCAGTCATGGGATAACTTGAGCAGCAAGGCGTGCATTCTACCGATATGGTTAGATGCGGTGTGGACGTGGAGCGCTTTCATGAGCGCGGAACTAGAAGAATTCCACCCCCGAGTCCCACAAAATCGCGTTTCAGTCGTCGGCAGCCCGCAATTTGATTTCCATTTAGACCCGCAGATTTTGGAATCGCGCGATCATTTCATGAGCGGCTTGGGTCTTGATCCTCAGCGCCCCATGATCGTCATCGGGACGGGGACGGCGGTTTGGTTGCCACAAGAGCCGGAAATTGTGTCGCAATTGGTCGGCTTGTTGCACCACCACCTGCCGGATGTGCAAATTTTGGTGCGTTTACATCCGAAGGATCATGGCGACCGCTGGAAACCGTATACCGAAAACTTGAATGCGTCCGGCGTTGTTTTGCAAAAGACTTCTCCCGAAACCCACATGGATTCGGGTGGCTTTATTCCGCCGCTCGATTTCTATCGTGAACAAGTGAATACGCTGCATCACGCTGCCGTCGTCCTCAACACGGCTTCGACCTTGACGGTCGATGCGGCGATTGTCGATTGTCCTGTCATTTCAATGGGTTACGACATCATCGCTGACTCGTATTTTCCCGAAGGGCGCGCTTGGTCTTACAATCATTCCGTCCACTTTAACAATTTGGTCAAAACGGGCGGGGTTTGGGTGGTGCGTTCCCAAGAGGAGTGCCTTGATGCCATTCGCAGTTACTTGGCGGATCGCAGCCTGCATCAGCAGGAGCGCCGACAGATTGTCGCAACGGCGGCAGGTACTATTGATGGTCAAGCGGGTAGCCGCCTTGCCAACGCGGTTTGGCAACTGGCACAGACCAACACGCCTTCCCCTAAAGCCTAAACTCCAGCGATGCGATCTTTAAGGATGACGGACGACGCCGGGGTGGACGTAAAAAGCCGTGAGGTATGTGGTCGGAGTCTTGGATTTTTATGATACACTCAGCGCGCTTAATTAACTCGCGCATCGGCAAATCGCTCCTCGATTCGGTTGAAAATAACGGCATTGCGCTTAATTTCGCCGCTCATATGATCGTTGCTGTGGCACGCCAACCCAAAGGATAGCCAGACCATGACCACCCTCATCACCGGCGGAGCCGGATTTATTGGTAGTCGCCTTGCCTTGCGCCTCATGGCACAGGGGGAACAGGTCGTGCTGCTCGATAACTTCAACGACTATTATGACCCCGCCATCAAACGGGCGAACATCGCCGCGATGAACGGACAAGCGGTCGTGTATGAAGGGGATATCCGTGATGAAGTATGTGTGTCGCGCATCTTCCGCGAGCATCCTATCCAACGCATTTCGCATTTGGCGGCGATGGCGGGGATGCGCTACTCGATTGAACAAGGGCGCGTTTATGCTGATGTCAACACGGTGGGCACGGTGACGCTGTTGGACGCCGCCCGCAAGCACAATGTGGAGGTGTTCGCGCTTGGCTCGACCTCATCGGTGTATGCTGATGCCGCCCGCATCCCGTTTGTGGAGGATGACGCCGCCGCCATGCC
>Ga0105049_10001793_pt1 | contig 25353 bp, 29 predicted proteins | sample MAT06_FD_78087 | JGI IMG/M metagenome (GOLD analysis project Ga0105049, IMG submission 78087) | Freshwater microbial communities from Lake Fryxell liftoff mats and glacier meltwater in Antarctica - MAT-06 | ecosystem: Environmental > Aquatic > Freshwater > Ice > Liftoff microbial mat | place... | reverse complement strand
GCATCGGAAATATTTACGTTTCCTGTGATGTGGTTTTGTAAAAAATCATCCGTGTTTGCCCCGGTGTAGCCGTTTACATTGAGTGCTGTAACCATCAAAGTATCAAAAGCTATAGTAACAAAACCGCTGTTTTGAACTGAAATGGTACCACCAGTGGTACTGTTTTGGATACGTTGCATTGAAAAAGTAGGATTACCTGCTCCCGATGCATTAATATTAACAGTTCCTGAAATGGGTATTTTCGCTATACCATTCTGGTTAATAATGGTATTGCCGCCTACAGTATTGTTGTAAGAAAAATTACCCGTTACGGCTACAGCCCCGAATCTAAAAATTTCTGATCCTCCAGCGGCATTCCGGTTAACCGTTACATTACCATTATAGGTAGACGCTTTATCATAGCTAGTGTATAAAATACCAGAACCGTTGCAATTAAATGTAAGATCGCCATTAAATGTATTGGGAAACTGAAAACCCTCCAAAAGTCCGGATGCGCTGTTGTGATTGATAATCAGATTGTCACTAACAATAGATTGCCTGAAGTATAAAACACCTACACCATTTAAGGTAATATTGATATCAGTTGTTCCGTTACTATTAATCAATGTGGCTCCGTTTATATCAAAAGAACCATTGCTGGTAAGGGTAAACCCGTTAAAATCTAAACCACTTCCCAGGCCCATTGAAAAATTATTGATCACCACATTATTGGCCAACACAGGCTTATTAAGCGTATTGGGGATGATTACATTGCCTGCTGCAACCGGCACAGCGTTGGTACTCCAGTTGGCGGGGGTGTTCCAATCGGTGCCAGCACTGCCGTCCCAAGTTTGCGCCAAAGTAGATGAAGCAATTAAAAGAGAGACCGATAAGAATAGTAGAAATACTTTTTTCATAATACAGCTGATTTTATAAAATTATTTTGAAAGAGGATGATCGGATATCAGAAAACCTTGGGTTGGTTTTATAATACGCTGCGGTTACTTCAGCGTAAAAAAGGATATTTTATAATTGTCAAATGAAGACAAACAATCCTATAGCACCTATAATCCAATTGGATAATTACTTTATATAATAACAGTTTCGTAATTTGAAAATAAAAAAACCTATTTTATCGCCATTGAGGATATATAAAACCATACTTTTTATAGTTTATTGCTATTATAGCCTTTACGCCGTACAGGCTCAAAAAATTGATCGGTATAACACTTTTAGCTACAATGTGAACGAAGGACTCTTACAAAGCACCATATCCGATATTGCTTTTGATATGAATAATTTTTGCTGGGTTGGCTTCCCCAACGGTATCCAAAAATTTGATGGGAAAAATTTTATAACCATCCCTTTGCAAAATGGCTTGTCCGATGATAAACAGGTGCTTTTTTTTAGGTGCAGTAACGGAGATTTACTGATCAGTCATGCCAATGGAATAAGCAAATATGAAATTAGTAATAACAAATTTACGGAAATCTACACACATGTGTTACCAGAAAAAACACCTGCTCAAATTATTGGGGAAGATGACAATGCCATTTTTTTTTATTCGCAAAAGGGAGCTATCACCGGCATCAGTTGTAAAACTTATACTAAACTATCAGAAACTAAAACGGGGTTCCCCGATTACTCCAATAATAACAACTATCGACCAAAAATTAGCGATAATATCATCAATCATAAAGTAGCATTTATTATAAATAATTCAATCTACTTATGGGACCTTCAAAAAAAAGGGATGGTGTCAAAGTCGGCCCCGATGCCTGATATTTCTGTTTTTTTTTTAAAGCTTAAAACAGAAAATGAGATTTTATACTATAATTACAATGTAACTAACGCCCTGCAATGCTATAATTTTGACTCTAAAAAGTATAGTTCCCTGCTTGTAAAAGGCAAAGATGACAAACCAATTAGCAGGTGCAATATTTATACCTGGCAAAATAAAATACTGCTTAGTTTTAATAACCATATTTATGAAATAGATTCTACGCTGCAATTGCTAAAGTCTGAAATAGTAAATTTTCAAAATCAACCAGTGGCAGGTTTACAGGGTATTTCCTCCTGTGAGGAGGATAATTTTGGGAATCTTTTCCTTCAAACGATAAGCGGAGGGATTAAAAAAATAATCCGCAATAATTACCCTTTTAAATATTACAGTTCGGGAAACTCAGATAGTAATTTTGTACTGAGTGTACTGCCAGATAAAAGCAACAATCGTATTTTAACGGGTACATCCGAAAATGGTTTGTTGGTATTTGATACGCTCCAACATTTGGTTAAACATATTAGGGTATTACCTGGAAGAAAACTACCCGCAATGGTAAACACCATCATTAAAACACCTCAGGGCAATTATTTGCTTTTTGTTGGGGGCGAAAAGCAGGTGTGGAAGGTGAGCCAAGATTTTTTAAACATAAAAAGTACGCCTATTTCTACTTCGCTACCCGATAATATGGGTGGTATTGGTTATTTTACTACCCTGTTGTACCAGAATGATAAAGAGGCCGTTGTTCAATCCGGGACCAATCTTTACAGAACGAATTTCTTAACAAACGTTACCACAGAGCATTATATATCGCCGGGCTATATCATGAGCGGGCTGTACATCAATAAAAGTATTTTAACCCATGCAAATGATGAACTTATCTTTCTGGATGCCAGCACATTTAAGGAAATTAAAAGGGTTTCTTTTAGAAATACTGGCTATGTAAGGTGCTTTGCCGTGCCGCCCATGCCGGCAGGCAACGATAAAACGGCTATTATTTATGTAGGCACCAATAAGGGGATTTTTAAAATTGACAGTACCGGAAAAATTTTACAACATTTGAATAAAAAAAATGGGTTGCCAGATGAATGCATTTATGCCATGTCCTTTGATGACAAGGGAGTTCTATGGTGCAGCACCAACATAGGGCTCCTCAAATTAAATAATAACAATAGCTTCCAGCAATTTAAGAAAGAAGATGGTTTGCAGGAAAATGAGTTTAATACCAATGCTGTTGCTAAGGCTGAAGATGGAGAACTTTTTTTTGGGGGCGTAAACGGTATGAGTAGTTTTTTCCCTGCTGCCATTAATAGTTACTACGATAAAATAAATTTATTTTTCACTAAAATAAAAATAAATGATACAGATGTTTTTAAAGATACTGCCGCTTGGAATGTTTCATCTATTAACGTACCCTATCATCAAAATTCCCTGTCTTTCGATTTCGTAGCCATGGGCAATAACAACCCAGGCCAATACATTTATCAATACAAAATGGAAGGCGTAGATAAGCATTGGATACAAAATGAAGATTTACAAACCGTTCGGTATTATTTGTTACCAGGCACTTATATCTTTAAAATTTACGCATCCCGTTTTTTCGATGAGGCCGCCATCTCTATGAAAGAAATACGAATCACCATTCACCCGCCGTTTTATAAAACCTGGTGGTTTCTTGCAGCAGCTACTTTAGTTATTCTTTTTTTGATGGGATATTTAATTAATCAATACAATAAAAATAAATACCGCAAAAAACTCGGAGATCTGGAAGCAGAACGCAAAGTACAAATAGAAAGAGAACGTATCTCCAGAGATCTCCATGACAATATTGGTGCTTACGCCAACGCCGTTTTATATAGCACAGAATTATTAGAAAATGAAAAAGAAGTGATGGTAAGAAATGATTTAATGAAAGATTTGAAGTTTGCTTCCAAAGACATCATTACTTCTTTGAGAGAAACGATCTGGGCCCTCAAAAAAGAAAGTTATACCACCCAGGAATGTATCATGCGCGTCCGAAATTTCGTGCAACCCCTGAGCAGGCACTATCCTCATATACAATTTAAAATAGAAGGGGAAGGCTCAACTGAAAGTCGATTGCATTATGCCAAGGCATTGAACTTAGTGCGTATCTTACAGGAAGCGGTTACCAATGCCATTAAACATAGCAAAGCCAGTCAAATAGTTATTACAAGTTCCCAGCAGAACGCCCAGTGGGTGTTGGACGTCCGGGACAATGGTATTGGTTTTTCGGAAAGCAATTTAAAAGACACTGGAAGAGGCTACGGACTAGCCAATATGAAGGAAAGGGCCGCTGAATCACATTTTGACCTGCAAATCCTTTCTTCAGCAGAAACAGGAACCAGGCTTTTGGTTACCCTTCGCGTATAACCCAATTGGATTATTATTTTATGTCATAACTTTTATGATATTTAGAAATATAAAAATTAATATGCAAATTAAAATTTCCATCATAGACGATAAGTCGAGCAACCGGAATATTCTGAAAGATAAACTCCTGCGCCACGGTCATTTTGATATTACCCTGGTGGCTGAAGACGGAAAGGATTTTATGCAAAAAATGAAACTTTTGCCGGCAGATAAAATACCAGATGTTGCGCTGATGGACCTCGAAATGCCCAACATGGACGGTGTAGATGCCATTGCAATCGGCTCTTCCTTTTTCCCTTCGGTAAAATTTGTGGTGCTGACTATTTTTGATGATGAGGATAAAATTTTTAAAGCCATTAAAGCAGGTGCTTTCGGATATCTGCTGAAAGACGAAAGCGCCGAAAATATCGCAGACATGTTATGGCAGATGCACGAAAGTGGTGCCGGACCCATATCTCCGGGCATCGCTCACAAAATATTACAATTGGTACAAAACAATGAACTAACCCCCCTTCATAAACCTGCTGTTCTATTGCAAAAAACCTTCTTTGACCTTACTAACCGCGAAAGCGAAATATTGCAATTGCTTGTACAAGGTTTACTCTACAAAGAAATAGGCGTTCGCTTGTTTATAAGCCCCAACACTGCAAAAAAACATGTAATGAATATCTATCAGAAACTTCATGTAAACAGCCGGGCCCAAGCGCTTCACCTCGCTTATGAAAAAGGGATGCTTTGATGCATGCTATTGCCGCGTTTTTACCCATGTAATGTTATGCACCCAATGCACCATATCTCTTTCAAATGTTCAATCCTGAAAATACAGCATTGGATATAGGACCGTGATTGAACGGGCCAATGGCTTTCATTCAACTTCTTGTTTCGTAAATACCCTTTCTGCCTTCCGTTTTATTTCCCTTTCCATTAATCCTTATCTTCGCAAAAAATCAAACCTTCTTTATCTACATCACATATTATAAATCATACCTCCTTTATGCTTCCTAAATACAAACGCATTTTGCTCAAACTCTCCGGCGAATCGCTAATGGGTGATAAAAGTTTTGGTCTCGATTCTGCCGTCATTGCACAATACGCGCAAGACATCAAACAAATCACCGAAATGGGCGTACAGGTTGCCATTGTGATCGGAGGCGGTAATATTTACAGAGGTATGAACGAAGCCGAAACCGGCATTGAAAGAGCACAAGGCGATTACATGGGCATGTTGGCCACCGTAATCAATGGTATGGCACTACAAGCTGGGCTTGAAAAAGCTGGCGTGTACACCCGCCTCCAAAGCGCCATCAAAATGGAACAAATTGCAGAACCCTACATCCGCAGAAGAGCCATGCGCCACTTAGAAAAAGGCCGTGTAGTGATCTTTGGCGCTGGCACCGGTAACCCCTATTTCACTACCGATACTGCTGGTTCTTTGAGAGCCATCGAAATAAAAGCAGACGTTATTTTGAAAGGAACAAGGGTAGACGGTATCTATACCGCCGATCCGGAAAAAGATCCTACCGCTACCAAGTTTGGACACATCTCTTTTGAAGAATGTATTTCCAAAAGCCTCAAAGTGATGGACATGACGGCCTTCACCCTTTGCATGGAAAACGAACTCCCCATCGTTGTGTTCGATATGAACAAACCTGGCAACCTGCTCAGGGTAGTCACCGGCGAAAAAGTAGGCACACTAGTAAGTTAACAATCCACTCTTACCATATTTACAAAGCTACCTTACGGTGGCTTTTTTATTTACCCAAAACCTACTATCTTAACAGTTGAAAAACACCCCACATGCTTACCCAAAAACAGTTCGAAATTTTAAAGTCAGATAATGAGCTCCTGCAGCTTCAATTGGAAGATGTGAACCAGATGATACAGGTGAGGGAGGAAGAACTGGACCTGCTCAGAAACAGGGCCAAAGAGGCTGCTGCCATGCAAAGCCAACTTGATCAAAACCTGGATGAATTTGAGCAAATGCAATTACACCTTGGCAAATGCCAGCAAAAAAACAGCGGTCAATCAGGCCGTTTAGAAGACCTTGAAAATGAACTTTACCAATCCATTAAAGAGCAACTGAGCGCTGCAGAAACCGTGAAACATTTTGAGCGTATGGAAGCCAATTTAATTGATACGAGTAACGAATTACAAGACGCTTCAGCCGTATATCAACAACTGTCTACCATGAAAAAAGCAGTAGCAGCGGTAAATAGCGAACTCGAGATCGCCCTCATGGAAATTGATAGCCTCAAAGAAGAACTTGCAGAAGTAAAGGCATTGAACGATCTATTGATTGAAAAAAAATTCACATAAAGTTCTTAATTCACTTGCATAAATAAAGATCATGTATTATTTTGTTTAATAAAAAAACATTATGATCGAAAGAATTAAAAACATTTTGCTAAGCCCAAAAACAGAGTGGCAAAAAATTGACGCTGAAACCACCAATCCACAACAATTATTGATGAGCTACGTGCTCCCGTTAGCCGCCATTGGTGCACTGGGGTCCATACTCCAGGGCTTTTTATTTCCTGCCGCTGCTGGACTGAATTTTTTTTTAATGACAGCGGTAGTATCGCTGTTGGCCAGTACCATTTCTTATTATATTAGTGCTTATATAATAGATATGCTGGCGCCTACTTTTAAGTCGGAAAAAGACCTCAATAAATCTGCTCAGTTAGTGGCTTATTCCAGAACACCCTCTTTTATTGCGGGGCTGCTCACGTTTATTCCCGTAATCGGTTGGTTGCTGGGTATAGCCGGAATGGTTTATGGCGTGTACCTAATGTACCTGGGTTTAGAACCGCTCAAGAAAACACCAGAAGATCAGAAAGTAGTGTATTTGATTGTAGCGTTTCTAATCATCATCGTATTGTATTTCGTGATCGCTTTTATTTTAGGGCTTGTACTCCTTTCTTCCTATGCGGTAACAGGTGGGGCAGGTATGTTCAATTAATAAATAATTTTAAAGTCTTACCCAAAGCATCTTAATAAAGATGCTTTTTTTTGTGCCTTAAAACACCCAATTTTACATTTCAAAATAAGCTATGAGCCATATCGCAGATATTAGACGAGACTACCAAAAAGAAAGTTTGAGTGAAACCGACGTAAAAGGAAATCCTTTTCTACAATTCGATGTTTGGTGGGCAGAAGCACTGGCCAGTGAAATAGACGAAGTGAATGCCATGACCCTGGCTACCGCCAGCACTGATGGCAAACCTTCCGCCAGAATTGTATTATTGAAAGGATACGATCCACAGGGTTTTGTGTTTTTTAGTAATTACCACAGTCACAAAGGAACGGAGATTGAAAAAAATCCGTTTTGCAGTTTGGTGTTTTTTTGGAAAGAATTAGAGCGACAGATTAGAATCGAAGGCAGTATCCAAAAAATAAGTGCTGAAGAAAGTGATGCCTATTTTTATTCGCGGCCAGCATCGAGCCGCATCGGCGCGTGGGCTTCTCCTCAAAGCAAAGTCATCCCATCCCGCGATGTGTTGGATGAAAACGTGATCGAACTTGAAAAAAGCTTTGCAAACAAAGAAATTGAAAGGCCACCACATTGGGGTGGCTACATCGTTCAACCCAATCTTATCGAATTTTGGCAGGGGCGCTCTAGTCGCCTGCACGATCGCATTCAGTACAGTCTTACCGACGACGCCAGCTGGAAAATAGAACGACTGGCACCTTAATCAAGCATGTATTTATTTCAAAAAAAACAGCACCCTTAGTGCTGTTTTTTCATTTCGAAAGTTGAATGAAAATAAACGAGCTAGTCATCAAACATACAAGTCACTTACTCCAAAGATGGATGAAAATCTTTGAGGCATAGTTGGCTGCTATTGTTGCCTACACTATTTATTTTCCAATGGTTTGTATCAGGCTTTCTTTTCTGCTGCCTTCTTTGCTGCTACTTTTTTGGCTGCCGCTGGTTTAGCTGGTCTGGCTTTTCCGAAAGACCCTGCAAATGTTTTACCCTTTTTGGTTTTGATGTCACCACGTCCCATAATATTTATTTTAATTGAGTGAAATTACTTTGTAAAAAAAAGCAAGATACGAAGGTATCTTGCTTTTTCAAGAATTTGGCGAAGCTTAGATCTTTGCTGATAATTCTTTCCCTGCCTTAAATTTGGCAACTTTTTTTGCTTTGATTTTGATCACAGCACCTGTTTGCGGGTTACGACCGTTACGAGCAGCTCTTTTTGATACTGAGAAAGTACCAAAACCAACCAAAGTAACTTTGTCACCTTTTTTCAGTGTTTTTGTAACTGCATCTACAAAAGCATCTACAGCACCGTTGGCCTGAGTTTTTGTGATACCTGCATCGTCAGCAATTTTTGCGATTAATTCGGCTTTGTTCATAATGATTAATTTGAAGATTTATAGTGCAACAAATATAGACGGTTTTTGATTGCAACAAAATTTTTTTTATCAAAAATAAAAATGGTAAAAATCAGCTACAATCCAATATACACAAGCATTTTAAGGAAAAAATAAGATGCGGATTTGATCGAAAAAAATGTATAAATCGTCCAAAATGCCCTACAGTAAACGATTTCAAAATATTATCTCCTTAAAAACCAATGCCAATAAGGATTGTAGCACTGTGCTGAAAATTTTTGTTATTCTGTAAATTCGTTCTGGGTTATGCACAATTAGTTCACAACTATCATCACCGATCGGAAGCCGATAAACTGATCGCCCCACTTTTCGAAAGCTTTTTTTCGCATCAGCTCTGCAAAATTTTCGATATAGCGGTTGTACAACGATTTGCTTTCTGCAAAATATTGTACCGCGTAAGTGGGCCCTTCAGCATCATCCACCTCCAACAACCTTAATACTTTTGCACTGGTAAAACAGCCAGTGCCTATTAAATCGGCAATATGTTCTGTTTGCAACCACTGCAGCCATCTATCTGCAATAACATGACTCACTTTGATGGTAACATTGTAAACAACAGCAGTTTCTTCATTCATGCTAGAAAACAGTTTGGGTTTATATTGTAATATCTAAAAAAACAGGACAATGATCGCTGTGCTTCACCTCCGGATAAATAGCTGCATGTTTTAGTTGATCTTTCAAAGCAGCTGTAACATTGATGTAGTCGATGCGCCAGCCTTTATTGTTGAGTCGTACGCTCGGGAAGCGTTGGCTCCACCAACTGTACCAGTGGGGCTCTGGATGAAACACCCGAAAAGTATCGATCCAACCACTGTTTAAAAAAAGCGTCATCCAGTCTCTTTCTTCCGGTAAAAATCCCGACGATTTTTTATTGCCTTTTGGATCGTGAATATCGATTTCCTGATGGGCGATATTGTAGTCGCCGCACAAAATAATTTTAGGATATTTTTTCTTCAATCCCTCTAAATAACTGTTCATTTCGTCTAGCCACTGGTACTTATATGTTTGGCGTTCATCTCCAGATGTGCCAGATGGAAAGTACGCATTCATGAGCATCACATCACCAAACAACACTTGAATCACCCTGCCTTCGCTATCGCTGATGGCATGACCAGTTCCTGCAAGAACAGCGGTAGGTTTTATTTTACTAAAGATTGCCACACCGCTGTAGCCTTTTTTTTGTGCACTAAACCAATGGTGCGAATAACCCAGGGCTTCCAGCGCTTTAATATCTATATCTGCTTCGGTGGCTTTGGTTTCCTGTAAGCAGACCACGTCTGCCGGATCTGTTGCCAACCAATCTATCAACCCTTTTTTAATAGCGGCCCTGATGCCATTTACATTGTACGAAATAATACGCATTGATTTTTTTTATTTATACTTGCAAAAATAACCATAATACCCGATGGAAAATAACAAAGACCAACAGCTACCAGAAACGGAAAACAATACTTCGATTTTCACGGAGAACGAATTTTCCACTGCAGGTTACGACAAACACATTCGACAGGCAAGAAACGCCATATTTTGGGTAGCCGGATTGCTAACGTTGAATGTGGCGATCTTATTCACGGGCGCAGATGAATTGTACGAATACATGTGGTTAGACCTACTGATATATGGAGCATTTATTGGAGGATTTATTTTCCTGGGGCTTTTTACAAAGAAGAAACCTTACACGGCCATCATCATCGCCCTTATATTATACACATTATTTATTTTACTCAATGCCGCTATTGATCCTACCACTATTTTTAAAGGGATTCTTTTTAAGATCGTCACCTACGTATTTTTGATCAAAGGAATCAACGATGCCAGAGAAGCACAGGAGATGAAGAAAACATTCGGTAAATAATTAGTTACGTTTAGTGCATTCAAAAAACTTTGACTCGTCCACCGCCCCGATTCATGTTTAAACGAACCGCGTCCCGGAACTGCTTTCATAAAAAAACAACCAACGTCCAATTAGCACCCTGGTAGTTTAAAATAGCGCCCTGCAAGCCATTACATTCAATATATTTGCAGCCCATGGGACAAAAAAAATTACTGCGTTTTGCTCAGATCAAAACATTTTCGAATGTGCTGGAATACCCAAAAGACATGCAGGGCCAATGGCATTCTTTTTTCAACAATGAGCATCCTCTTTCGCTGGAACTTGCTTGTGGAAGAGGGGAATACACATTGGGGTTGGCTGCCATGCACCCAGCCCATAATTTTATAGGAATAGATATCAAGGGGAACCGCATGTACCTGGGGGCTAAAAAAGCGCTGGATCAGGGTTTGACCAATGCCGCGTTTTTAAGAACGCAGATCGAGATGCTACCCGATTATTTTGCCAAAGAAGAAGTAGCAGACATCTGGATCACCTTCCCCGATCCGCAGCTCAGAACTTCTAAAGCAAAAAAAAGATTAACACACCCGCGTTTTTTGAGAATGTACCAACAAGTGCTGAAACCGGGCGGCAGTATTCACCTAAAAACAGATTCGCCGCAATTGTTTGAATTTACCAAACTGGTCATTGAACTCTATGGGCTTTTTCTTGTTGAAGAGACAAGGAATGTATATGCCAGTGCGCACGAGCCTGAGCTCGATATTAAAACACATTACGAGACCCTGGATATTGCGAAAAGCAACAAAATATTTTACCTTCACTTCAAACTGCCAGCCACCATTGTTTCGCTAGATGATGAATTACAAGAAAAAATAAAACGAACCGAAAACCAACCAAACGAAGATGCAAAACCTGATTGAGGGCGAAGATTATTACTACAACGAACAAGGTTATATTGTATTAACAGAGCAGTTCCACTTAAAAAAGGGATACTGCTGCGGCAATGGTTGCAAACATTGCCCTTATGATTATGAAGCGGTACCTGAACCAAAAAAATCAGAGATTCTGGCCGGTTTTGTAAACAATTCTAACAATACTCCCGGCACTCCTTAAATAATTGTATCTTTTTGTGATGAAGCAAACATCCTCTTCTAAACCAGCTTCCGCAAAAACAAGCCCACTGGTTAAAAAAGAAAAAACAGGTTTTACTTTTTTTGCAGACGTGTACGATGTGGTACGCCAAATTCCAAAGGGAAGGGTTACCAGCTATGGCGCCATTGCCGCTTATCTCGGCACTAAATTATCTGCCCGAATGGTAGGCTGGGCCATGAATGCTGCCCACCAGGTTACGCCCAAAGTGCCCGCTCACCGCGTGGTGAACAGAAACGGTATGCTCACCGGTAAACATCATTTTGAAACGCCCACCCGAATGGAAGAACTGTTGAAAAAAGAAGGCATCCTTGTTAGCAATGAAACCGTGGAGCATTTCAAAGAAAAGTTCTGGGATCCAGCCGTTGAATTGAGTTTATAACCGGCTAAAAATCTCATCTTTACAACATGAGCACTACAGATATTCCGGGCAAAATCGCTTTTATCAATCACGAAAAAAAATACGTGATGATAGCGTATGAACAAAATGGTAAAAAAAAGACGGTTAAAGGAAGCATTGATCCATCCAAACAAAAAGAAAATACCAAAAAGATGCATCATTTTCTGATGGGAGATGCGGTGACATTTACCCATAAAATGAGCGAAAGAGGCGATCGGATGATGGCAACCGACATCAGATTCTTGTACAACAATGCTCTGGATGTACTCCTCAACAAAGCAGCCATTCAAAACAAATTTACTGGCTACCTCAAGGCCGCAGACAACGGTTATTTTGTAAAAGAAATAGAAAGCTATTTGTTTTTCCCTGTACACTTTTCGCCATGGCACATTATACCTACCGAAGCAGAACTGAATGAACCCGTTTTTTTCTCTTTAGAAAATATGGACAAAAAAGAAAAAATTACTGCTGCATTGTTCAACAACGAATATATTACTGCCTTCCATACAGCGGTAAAATTGAGCAAATCAAAATCGGTGATTGAAGCAACCGTTACCAATGTTACTGCCCACGGTATTTACATCAACCTGATAGAAGATGTGATTAAATCAAAAATTGCATTGGATAAAAATCCGGAGGCGGCGGCCTTGGCGGCTACCCTGAAAGTAGGCGATACTATTAAAGTAGTGATTACACATATTGGCAAAAACAGGATGATCGTAGCAATTGCTGCTGAAGCAACAACAGCTTAGTGTTACAATAATTGATCTTCCGAAGTACGTAACTGCTTCCCCGCTCCCGACAAGGATCGACTGGTGAAAATCAGTACCGTTGGGATTACTCCGGCATACATAAGGTACTTCGCATCGGCAGTTAGTAAAGCATAAACAAGGAACAACAACGCTGGTACTTCTATCCACGCAAAACGAACGGTGGCAGCTTTTCGGTATAATTGAAATTTTTCGGGCAGAGAGGAATTTGTGCAATTCTGTGCATTCATATTCCTTTTAAACAAACTAAAAGCGGCAATAATAAAACTCGTCGCTGCAGTATTGAGTATTCGTCTAATGCTCCTCATGATATCTGTCTCAGTAAATGAAGCTACCACACTGCCTGATTGAATTAAATAAAAATAGTCATTCCAAAAAAGACTTAGCTCCTAACAAAAGCGAGGTGTATCATCCCGAATGCTTTGGTTTGATCTCGAAGGTTAGATTTCAAAATAAATTCGATGACAATATTAGGTGTAATAAGGACTCACCATCCAATAAATAATGACTCCGCTGATGGCTACATAAAACCAGACCGGCCAAACGATTCGTACCATTTTTTTATGTTGTTCGTATTCGCCGATCAATGCGCGATAAGCACTCATTAAAATAAAGGGCAGTGCCAATCCAGCCAAAGGAATGTGCGTGAGTAAGATAATGAGATACAGTGTGCGCATGTTACCAGCAGCAGCCAGTTCGGCTTCGCTCAATCCTTTGATGCCATCGGTTTCGCCATAGGCCGTTTCGCCAGCAAACAAGTGATGGCCAATGTAACAAACTAAAAACAGAATAGAAAGTACCATCGCCGTCATCATCACTGCCCGGTGAATAGCATATTTTCGGTTTTTAATACTGATCAATCCCGCTACCAATAAAACGGCTACACCTGAATTGAAGATGGCATTAAGAGTGGCAAAAATTCGCTCGTTAAAAGGAAGAATATTTTGCCCTGCAAGGTTGTACTTTCCCAATACAGTGACGGCGCCAAAAACGACAACTGATAAAATACCGATTAGCCATTTAGCTTTTTGATCATTTTTTTGGAGCGTTGGTTCTAACATCATTCGTTATGCTTTTAATCTTCTTTTATTTAAAATACTGGTAACTAAAATAACGAAAGCAATACCAATAAATATAATAGGGAGTATCGGTATAAATCTTCTAAGTATAGAAGGGCTTTTTCGATCTCTTTCTAACATCAACGTAGGGATGTCCATGGCGAGTTGAGCCAATTTTGCAGTATCAAAACCGTTGTACCAGCCTCTGACAACCCTGTTACTGTCAAGAAGAAAAAAGTTTTCGGTATGCACAAATGCAGTATCTACATTTACATCTGCGACACTGGCTTTTATTTCATTGAAAGCAAAATCGTAAATTTCTTTTTTATCCCCTGTCACAAACCACCAACTGTCGTGGTTTACATTGAACCTGTCGGCGAACTTGCGCAGGTTGTGAACACTGTCATGTTCTGGATCTACACTGATGGAGATAAACTGAACGATCTCCGGATTTTTCAAAAATGATTCCTGCACCCGTTTCATGTTTCGGGTAAGGCCCGGGCAAATACTTGGGCAGCGGGTAAAGAAAAAATTGACTACGATCACTTTTCCTTTTGCATCATCAAGAGAAACTTTTTGGCCCAATTGGTTGGTGAAAGAGATATTTTTTACCGAGTGCCATACTGTGTCTGTTATTGTTTTTCCTCCCTTTTCTCTGGCCGCCACGTCATCATAGAAATATCTCTTTGGCATGTGCACCGCATCCTTGCTGTAAAATTTAACTATAAAGTAGCCGGCAAGTGGTACCAGCAAAACGATTAAAAATGTAAAGATTCCTTTTGTGTTCAAAATAAAATAGTTTTAAGCCTTTGGGGTTAAATGGTAGCTTCGCTGGTAACGCTGTTTCAAACAACGAAAGCGTTGCAAAGTTCGTCAATCCTGCCCAAAGCAAACTCAATTAACAACTGAATCTTGAGAAAAAAAATACTGCCCCGAATTTCATTTCAGGCCAAGGCGTTGTGGCTGAAATGCCGGATAGCTTTTGTATGGTAGATTTGGGCAATTACTACACTGTATCGATGTGTTTGACATTGAAAAGTTTTGGGTAACCATAAAAAAACCATCATCCTTTCAGGATGATGGCCAGTATGTTTTGATGTGAATGTATTATTTTTTATCTCCTGGATTCACTGCTGCAGGTGCTACTTTTTCAGTAACATCTGGTATTGAACCAGCGTTGGTATTGCGTAATTTCTTCCAACTTTCTCCATCAGCCAAAAAGGCGATAATGAACCACACAAAAAGAATCAGCGGCACTACGATCGTCATGATTAAATTTCTTACTTCATCACCCAGGTGCATAAATACAGACACAATGTAGTAGGCTTTTGCCAAAGTAAGCAAGCCAATGACGATTTTGGTACTGATGATGGTCATATAACCAATAGAATTGCCCATCCCGTACAAGAAATATCCTAGTCCAAGTTCTACGATCGTGAGCGCAGAAAGTACCCAAAATATCTTCCATATTCTTTTGGTTCCGCCTGTATGCTCAGGTTGGAACGTTACTTCTGGTGATGTTGTATTTGCTGACATAATAAGTTGAATAAGTCTTTAAAAAATAAATTAAACCAGATAAAAGCAAAGGAATACGAATACCCACACCAGGTCTACAAAGTGCCAGTACAATCCCGCTTTTTCAATCATTTCGTAGTGCCCGCGTTGATCGAAGTGACCCAGTTTGGTTTTGATATACATGATGATGTTGATTACTACGCCGCTTAATACGTGGAAACCGTGGAAACCGGTGATACCAAAAAAGTATCCTCCAAAAGCAATTGGGCCAGGCGTGTTTACGTGTTCGGTGGCCGATAGTCCCATTTGGGTGAGCGTTTCAGGAGGCACCGGAACACCCCATGGATTTTTTGTAACAGTGGTTCCCCACTCTTCAATAACCCCATCTACCAGTACTTTATGGTCGCCGGTGATCATGTGCGTCCATTCCCAGGCCTGACAAGCCAAAAACGCGATACCGCCAATGATAGTGAGTATCATGTATTTTTCTACTCCTTTGCGGTTCATTTTGTGTCCTTCGTGTACCGCCAATACCATCGTAACAGAACTGAAGATGAGGATGAAGGTCATCAAACTCACAAATGCCAGCGGAAGGTTGGCATGTCCTGCAAAAGGAAAAGCGTTGAACACCTGGTTGGGATCCGCCCAATGATTTACACTAAAACGAATGGTACCGTAACTGATGAGGAAAGCGCCAAAAGTGAAGGCATCACTCATGAGGAAATACCACATCATTACTTTCCCGTAACTGGCGTTGAAAGGACTTTTGCCCCCCGCCCACCATTTAGTGCCCGCTGGAATTGTTGTTGTCGACATAAAGGTTAAATTCTATTTGCTAAAAAATCTGTTATTCTGCGTTCTATTAAAACTATCTTATCATCAACAGGAAGATAAGAAGGTAAATCCATAATACGTCCACAAAATGCCAGTAGGTACTGACCAACTCAACCGGCACAGTGCTGTAGCTTCTTTTTTTGCTACTGAAAGCTTTTAAGGCCATCACCAGTAAAGTTACCACTCCTCCTACAACGTGTGCAGCGTGGATGCCCACAATTACATAAAGAAAGGAGTAGGCCACATTTTTTTGAAGGGTTAATCCGCTATTCCAGAGTTGTGTAAAACCCAACACCTGCAATAAAATAAACACCACTCCTAAAACCAATGTTCCTAACATCAGCAATCTGTACCTCGCCATGTTCCTTTGTTTAAAGGCCTTGCCCGCCAGGTAAAGCGAAGCACTGCTCAATACCATGGCTGCCGTGCTGTACCAAAACATTACCGGAATTTCAAAAGAAGTCCAGTTGGCTTGGTTTCGTTTAACGATGTAAGCACTGGTTAAACCTGCAAACATCATTAATATACTTCCAATTGCCACCCACAAGGTAAACTTATGAGGGTGTAATTTATTTTTAGCTGCTGTTGCCACTGTACTCATTCCACGTACCCTATCGGGTGATTTAATTTAAAAATTTTCTTAAAGCAGAACCTTTATAGGAAACTACTGTTAAGACTTTCTTATAAGATGAGCTACTTTACTTTGTCTGCGTACAGACTCAAAAATACGATCATCAGGTAAAAGTAAGAACTGAACATTACCTTTCTGGCAGATGCTACATCCATTTTTATAAACAACTGGATGCTGGCAAAAACCATGAACAGGTTGCAGCCCAATAAAATCCACATGCTGGTGATTCCGCTCAATTGATAATAATAAGGCAGTATTCCTACCGGTATCATCATCACGCTGTACATAATGGTTTGCAACGCCGTGAATTTTGTTGGGCCTTTATCACTTGGCAACAACTTAAAACCCGCTGCGCTGTAATCTTTGTGCGCTACCCAGGCAATTGCCCAAAAATGGGGAAACTGCCATAGGAATTGAATGGCAAATAGGATCCACCCACCCGTCCAGCTATTTTCTTGTCCTTCGCTAAAGCTCGCTACCCATCCAATTAAGCAAGGCAATGCTCCGGGAATTGCGCCCACCAATACTGCTATGGAGTTTACTTTTTTTAGCGGTGTATAAACAAATCCATACAACAGTAAACTAAATAAACTGAGCAATGCAGCCTCCAGGCTAAAGGTGTACATGATGTAACAACCCAAAACAGCGGAAATAACCACAAATACCCAGCCTTCATTCACCGTCATTCGTCCGCTCGCAATGGGCCTTTTGGCCGTGCGCATCATCATGGCATCTGTGTCTTTTTCCAGTATCTGATTAATGGCGTTAGCCGAACCCGTTACGAGCATTCCACCAGCAAAAAGTAAAAGAACTTGTAGTAAATCAAATCTTATATTCGGTGCAAGCAGGTAGCTTACTACGGTACTGAACACCACCATAAAGCTCAGCGTGAATTTGATCAAAAGAAAATAATCCTTCGCTTTACTTGCCAACGCAAACGATGTTGAGTTGGATATGGTGTTTTTTTCCTGCATGCAATAGATTCAAAAATCGATGTCAAAAAATCAATGGTGCTCAAAAGGTTCGTATTGGTTTATTGACAAACAAACATTGCACAATTTCAATCAAACTAAAATCAGCGTTGCTACTCTAGTGCTTACTTTCGTCATCGCCCACGGGTACATTCTGTGGAATGAAGTCTTTTCCATCTTTGCTGTAATCGTAAGCCCAACGATGTACTTCCGGAATTTCACCAGGCCAGTTTCCGTGACCAGGATTGATAGGGGTAGTCCACTCAAGCGTGTTCGCTTTCCATGGGTTGGGATCTTTCACTTTTCTACCTTTGAAAATAGAGTAGAAGAAGTTGAATACAAACAATAACTGAGCAGCAAATACGATCATCGCTACCACACTGATAAACTCATTTAAACCACCATAGTGTTTAAATGACTCCCAGTTAGAGAAATCATAGTAACGGCGAGGCATACCCGCTAAACCCTGGTAGTGCATTGGCCAGAAAATCAAATACGCTCCTACGATGGTGATCCAGAAGTGGATATACGCCATGGTATTGTTTAGGTAACGTCCATACATTTTAGGGAACCAATGATACACACCTGCATACATTCCAAAGAAAGATGCCACACCCATTACAATGTGGAAGTGAGCAATTACAAAATAAGTATCGTGTAAGTGAATGTCGAGTGCTGAGTTACCTAAAAAGATACCAGTTAAACCTCCACTGATAAACAAACTTACAAATCCAATCGCAAACAACATTCCTGGTGTGAAACGAATGTTTCCTTTCCACAATGTGGTAAGCCAGTTAAATACTTTGATGGCAGATGGTACTGCGATCAATAAAGTAAGTAGTACAAACACCGCACCTAAGAATGGATTCAGCCCGGTCACAAACATATGGTGTGCCCATACCAGGAAGGCCAGTACACAAATAGCGAACAAAGAACCCACCATCGCCATGTAACCAAATATCGGCTTACGGCTGTTTACACTTAATATTTCAGAAGACATGCCCATAGCAGGCAATAAGATGATATATACTTCGGGGTGGCCAAGGAACCAGAACAAGTGCTGGAAAAGAATGGCACTACCACCTTCATTTGGCAATATTTTACCGGCTACTACGATATCGCTCAGGAAGAAGCTGGTTCCTAAGTTACGATCGAACAATAATAGAATTGCACCAGACAATAAAACGGGGAATGACAATACACCCAGTACCGCAGTGAAGAACAATGCCCACATGGTAAGTGGCATACGCGTCATGCTCATGCCTTTGGTACGCATATTTAAAATAGTTGTGATGTAATTCAAACCACCTAATAAAGAAGAAACAATAAACATCGCCATACTCACGAGCCAGAGATCCATCCCAATTTTACTACCCGAAGAAGCATCCCCTAAGGCACTCAATGGAGGATATACCGTCCAACCGCCACTGGCAGGACCTGTTTGAACAAACAATGAAGAAATCATGATCACAGAAGCCAAAAAGAAGAACCAGTAGCTCAGCATATTCAACAACGGGGAAGCCATATCTCTGGCACCAATTTGCAATGGAATAAGAAAGTTAGCAAATGTTCCACTTAAGCCAGCCGTTAATACAAAGAACACCAATACTGTACCGTGCATCGTCACCAAAGCATAATAAAATTCAGGCTGAATTTTACCGCCCTTGGCCCAATGACCTAAGAAATCTTCCAGCCATGGAAATGTTTGATCGGGATAACCCAGTTGCAAACGGAACACCACCGAAAACAAACCCCCGATGATTGCCCAGATGATGCCGGTGATCAGAAATTGTTTTGCGATCATTTTGTGATCCTGGCTAAACACATACTTAGTGATAAAACTTTCCTGATGATGGTGGTGCTCATGATGGGTATCATGGATTTGTCCGATCGCTGCACCCGTCTGCTGTAATGTTACTTCGCTGCTCATAATGTTTTGTTTTCTTAATTCGTTGTAGAGTATTATTTTTTAACAATCCCCGCCAATGGTTTGTTGGCAGTTGTGTCAATAATTGTTGGATTTGACCCCGGTGCTACTTTGTCGGGGAACATCGTTAGGTAATCTGGTTTTTGTTCAGATATCCACTGGTCGTATTCTTCTTTGGTTACGATTACAATCACACCCCTCATACTAAAGTGTGCCTTTCCACATATTTGGTCGCAACTGATTTCGTAAGTGAAGTTTGGATTGCCCGTTCTTTTCTTCATTTCTGCAGTAGTGTATTGCGGGGTGAACCATTGCGTAGTAGGAATGCCTGGTACGGCATCCATCTTCATCCGGAAGTGAGGCAAACCAACGTTGTGGATAACGTCTTGGGCATTGATCACCATTTTAACTGGCTGGTCTACTGGCAAATACAGTTGGTTGGTTTTGATATCATCCCAGCTCTTGTCATCTTCAAAGTCCACCCCTAATGTATTTCCGGTTGGTTTATTATACAACTTGTAATTTTTCTTTCCGAGAATGCCGTCTTTCCCCGGGTACCTAAAATCCCATGCAAACTGGTGACCAGTTACTTCTACTACGTGGTGTCCTACCGGAGGCTCCCCTGTAACTTTAAACCAGAATTTTAATCCAAATACCACCAGTACGGTGAGGAATATCGCTGGAACTGTTGTCCAAATCAACTCCAAAGTAGTGTTGTGTGGAAAGAAATATGCTTTTCTATCATCTCTTTCCTGGTATTTAAAGGCGAACCAAAATAACAATACCTGGGTAAGAACAAATACAACCCCTGTTACTAAAATGGTGATCTTCAACATAAAGTCTACCTCTTCCCCTTCTACAGAACCCGATCCTTGCGGAAATAAGGTTGTTTTGTAGTACAATTCATTACAATACCAGGCACCAATGAGCCCCAGCACCAGAAATGCGATCATCATAAATCCATTGATCTTGTTGTTTTGTTTACGGGATTTTTCTTCACCCTTCAATACACTCACATACTCACTGGCTTTCGATATCTGAAATATGATAACGAAAATCATTACGGTAATGGCTATTACAAATAACTCCTTCATTTGATCTTGTTTTTAAACCTGATAATGAATCTCCCGATTGATTATCTGCTATTAAAATTTATAGTTACTGCACTTTCTACAGCTTTTTTCGACAGCAAAATTAGTTTCAAACAAATGGTTTATACCATTTTGTTTAATTCATTTTTTGTTAATTAAGTATGGTGAATCATACTTTCTTTCAAGAATGGATGATTCTTCGCTAACAAAGAATGTTTGCTTAGGTAGCGACCCGTTCCCCACATGATCAATCCGATAAACAATGCTGCAATTCCAAACTCAAATAACGACATTGGGAACTTGCCTCTCAATGTACCCGGCATCACCATTTGGTAAAAATCGACCCAGTGACCAAAGATGATCAACACTGCCATAAACGTAATCACCGTCCAGTTGCGTTTTGTTCCTTTTTTCATCAATATCAACAGGGGGCATAGGAAGTTCACTATTAAGTTTAAGAAGAACAACCCCTGGTATGCACCAGCTTCTGTAGCTGTACCGAGCCTGTCAATAAAATACCTGGTTTCTTCCGGTTGGTTACTGTACCAGATCAACATATACTGGGAAAACCACAAGTAGGTCCAAAACACAGAAAACGCGAACATAAACTTACCAATATCGTGCATGTGCTCATCTGTAACATACTCTAGCTTCCCTTGGTTCTTAAGAAATATTACATATAAAGCCACCAAACTCACACCGGAAACAAAAGTGCTGGCGAAGGTGTACCAACTATACATGGTACTGTACCAATGTGCATCAATACTCATTAACCACAACCATGGTGTAGTAGAAGCTACGGTTAAACCAAATACCACTGCAAACAAAGACGCCCATACGGTATTGGTGAAAATCCATTTTTTACCCGTTTCATAGTCCATTGCCCCTTCATCTGATTTCAAACTCAGACTTCTCATTTTTTTACCCAGGAACCACCATAGAAAAATACTTACTGCAGAGCAAATTGTGAAGAATGTTGGATTTAGAAATCCTTTTTTTCCATTTAGGATAGTATCTTTTGCTACCGCTTCTGTATCCAACCAGTGGTAAATATCTGTTCTGTGACCAAACACAATCGCCATCAAAATCAGAAAAGTGATGAATCCTAAAATAGGCACTACGCTTGAAATCGCTTCTGGCACTCTGCGGAAGGCAACTTGCCAGCCACCCATCGCCATGGTAGTTACTGCGATGAAGAACATAGAAGCGTTTACCAACAACAACCAATACACGCTGTTTTGTAACAGCACTGCCCAGAAACGGGTAGCTTGCGTAATTTCACCATGGGCTGCATGAGCAAATGGTTTGTACACAATGAACCCATACAGCAAGGCGAGCAACCCGGCGATGATCAGTCCCCATGTCCATTTTTTGTAACTGGCCGGTAATTCGAAACGATGTTCCATCTAAAAAATATTTGTGTGATGATGAGTAGTAATTTTTTACAATACACTACTCAGTTGGTTGTTTTCTTTTTAATTACATTGGTTTGGCCGTACTGTCTGCTGCTGGTTTGACCGCAGCAGTGCTGTCTGTTCCCGCACCTCCTGGCTCTTGTAAGGTCCTCACATATTTGATCACCATCCAACGTTGTTTTCTATCAATTTGTGAAGCATAACTTCCCATGTTATTTTTGCCGTAGGTGATAGAATGAAACATGGTACCATCTGTCATTTGCTTGTACTGGTCTAAAGTTAGGTTAATGATACCCCCAACTTTACCAGCCAGCGGACCATTAGCCGCTCCTTTTGCTCCATGACAAACACCGCAGTTAATATTGTACAATCTTCCGGCTTCTAACATTTCATCAGCGGCAAGTGTAACTAGCGGATTTTGAACCGTTGCACTGGCAGCATATCCTGCACTATCGTTCGGTAGGGTATAGGGAAACATTTCTCCTCTTTTGATTGTACCTGCAGACGGTGAAGCATTGAAGTATATTTTGTTACCCCCTTTATCAAACATATCATTGGTAAACAAAGTAGAATCCAGCAAATCGTATGCCTCATACGTTCGACTGTAAGCCATGTCTGGCATATATATTGATCCAGTGCTCCGTTTGTCTTTGCAACTGCTACCCAATGCAATCAAGGTGATGGCTGCAATTACCGGAAAATTTATTAGTCGTTTCATATTTCAATTATCAAATTAAACTACCCTTGATCTTGTTAGGATAAAAATATTAATAGCCTTTTTCGTCTCTGTACAGTTTTTGTTCCCGGTCGTAACGGCCAATCCACCAACCAGTTTCAGCTACCTGCACGTTCACTTCTGTAGCTCCTGAGCTTTGTAAAAAAGATTGCAAAGTGGCATCGTCGGTTTTATCAGTGCACTCAATGGCCATAACAAACAAATCGTCGGTAGCTCTTGCATGAAAATGATGTTTTTTCACAAAGGGAGCCAGGTTACACAAGTAACAAAACGTAAGCACCATGCCTACGGCAGAGAACAATACCGTCAACTCGAATGTGATCGGAATCCAAGCGGGCAAAGCAAAGTAAGGTTTACCACCAATGTTCAGCGGCCAGTCTTTGGTAAATACCCATGTCATAAAAGTTAATGCCGTGGTGGTACCCGCGATGGCGTAAATGAAACCGGCCGTGTGCAAGCTGGTTTCTCTTAAGCCCATGGCATGATCTAAACCATGCACCGGAAAAGGTGTGTATACATCGTGTATCTTGTAACCTGCTTTGCGTACATTTTTCACCGCAGGGAACAATACCTTTTCATCATCAAATGAGCCTACTACAAATTTTTTAACTCCTCCTGCCATAATATTGATTTATAATATTTGATTCCGTCTTTTAAATCCGTTGAACCGAATGTTTAAAATGCTTTTTATTTGCACATTTTTAGTGTGCGTGCTCTACTTCTTCGATATAGAATTTTTCTGCATCCGCTTTTTCTATATCTGTCATTTTTGCTTTATAGTTTTCTCCGCTGGTTTTCAAAATAGCTTTGATCTCAGACACCGCAATTACCGGGAAGTATTTCGCAAACAGGAAGAAGCAGGTAAAAAACAAACCGAATGTTCCGAGGTAGAATCCAATTTCCCAGATACTTGGACTGTAATAAGTACTCCAGCTCGATGGCAGGAAATCTCTATATACAGAAGTTACGATGATCACAAAACGTTCGTACCACATACCAATGTTTACGATGATGCTCATGAAGAAAGTAACGGTGACGTTTCTTCTTAATTTTCTGCTCCAGAATAGCTGCGGACTCACCACATTACAGAACATCATCAACCAGTAACTCCATCCATAAGGGGTAAAAGGATTAGCCCTGTTCTGGCTGAACACATACCACTCGTATGGATTTTGTGAGTACCAGGCCATGAACAACTCTGTTAAGTAAGCACAACCCACAATACTACCGGTGAGTACAATTACTTTATTCATGGCTTCTATATGTCCCAGTGTGATGTAATCTTGCAGGTTCATTACTTTTCTAACTACAATCAACAGCGTTTGCACCATGGCAAATCCGGAGAAGATCGCACCAGCAACGAAGTAAGGAGGGAAGATCGTGGTATGCCATCCTGGAATAACTGAAGTGGCAAAGTCAAAAGATACAATGGTGTGTACAGAAAGTACCAGTGGCGTACTCAAGCCAGCCAATACCAACGACAAACTCTCGTGACGCTGCCAGTGTTTGGTACTACCCGTCCAACCAAAAGCGGCTACCCCGTACATCATTTTGCGGAATTTGGTTTTAGCCCTGTCACGCACGGTAGCGAAATCGGGTAACAAACCGCTGTACCAAAACAACAAGGAAACGGTGAAATAAGTAGAGATTGCAAATACGTCCCAAAGCAATGGTGAGTTAAAGTTTACCCATAAAGGACCGCGACTGTTGGGATAAGGTAATACGAAGAAAGCCATCCACACACGACCCATGTGCCATATTGGGAACTGACCCGCACACATTACTGCAAAAATCGTCATCGCTTCCGCTGCTCTGTTCACCCCTGTTCTCCATCCCTGGCGGAAGAGCAACAAGATCGCAGAAATCAAAGTACCTGCGTGACCAATACCTACCCACCATACGAAGTTGGTAATATCCCAACCCCAACCGATCGTTTTGTTCAGGTTCCACTGGCCGATACCGTAGGTTACCTCACGATAAACACTATACACCCCAAATAAGAGTAAAGCCACGCTTATCCAGAAGCCAACATACCAAAGTTTAGTAGGCTTCATTTCTATCGGGCCAATGATATCTTCCGTTATCTGGTGGTAATCTTTATTACCATCTACCAGCGGTTCCCTTTGTTGCGATTCGTATTTGAGTAATGACATATCTAGGTTTAATTCTTTTATTGCAATTTCTTATAAAACTCCTCTTTCGGCGGATCTAAAGACTCCAAAACTACTTTTATCAGGTATTGATACTTTAAATTTGAATCTTTTTGATTTATTTCCTGAGTTCAAGATGAGCACTTTAAACTTCCCCGAAAAAGATCCGATTCAAACTGTAGTCCTACAGAATCAGTTGTTATCGGTACTCCGTTCAATACTACTGTTCCAAACCCATACTGCATAAAACGAGTAGTATCCTTATGGTAAAAACTCATTTTTACAAACCTTGTATATTCAAAATCATTGAGTATTTCATTTTTC
>Ga0105049_10001792_pt1 | contig 25356 bp, 19 predicted proteins | sample MAT06_FD_78087 | JGI IMG/M metagenome (GOLD analysis project Ga0105049, IMG submission 78087) | Freshwater microbial communities from Lake Fryxell liftoff mats and glacier meltwater in Antarctica - MAT-06 | ecosystem: Environmental > Aquatic > Freshwater > Ice > Liftoff microbial mat | place... | reverse complement strand
TTAACTATTTTAATGGGGTTTTGGCTACATCAATTCCATCTATAAATGCAAATTACACTGATTTCATAGTTTACCCCAATCCAGGAAACAACTATTTCACCATTAAAAGTGCAACTCAAAAAATTAAACATATTACCGTTACAGATATTTGTGGAAAAGAGGTGTTTTCTAACTCAGTAAATAATTTTGAAACCACTTGTTTAATAGAAAATCATCAAAACGGATTATATTGGATTACTGTAACTACTCAAAATTCAATCTTTCATTTACCTTGGGTAAAACATTTATGAGAAAAATATCAAATAAATATTAATAACTTCACATTAATATCTTGATTTAGTTATCAATACTTCAATAATTTTTAATTGTCATATTGACACTTTGAATTTTTCATAAATTTTTAACACACTTATTGTACAAGAAACACTGCATTCTCCTATTTTTGCACCGCGTTTCAAAAAAGAAACAAGAAAGATGGAATTTCAACAAAATGAGAATCAACGCATGATTACGGATATGATACGTGATTTTTGCGAAAAAGAAATTCGCCCACATTTTATGGAATGGGACGAAACACAATTTTTTCCTAGAGACATATTTAGAAAAATGGGAGCCTTAGGACTTATGGGAATGTTAGTTCCTACAGCTTACGGAGGCGCCGGTTTAGGATATTTTGAATATGTTACTGCAATTACAGAAGTATCGAAGGTATGCGGTTCGATTGGCCTTTCAATGGCTGCGCATAATTCTTTATGCACCAACCATATTTTAATGTTTGGGAATGAAGAGCAAAAGCAAAAGTATTTACCAAAATTAGCGACTTGCGAATGGTTGGGAGCTTGGGGACTTACGGAACCTAACACAGGTTCAGACGCAATGCGCATGAAATGTGTGGCCAAAGAAGATGGCGATTATTGGGTACTTGATGGAACGAAATGTTGGATTACGCATGGAATTAGTGGAGATGTAGCTGTAGTTATTGCACGTACAGGTGAATTACTAGATTCTCATGGAATGACAGCATTTATTGTAGACAGAGGAACTCTGGGTTTTAATGCAGGCAAAAAAGAGAATAAATTAGGAATGCGTGCTTCAGAAACTGCAGAAATGATTTTCGACAATTGCCGCATACACAAAGACCAAGTATTGGGAAAAATTGGTGATGGATTTATTCAAGCTATGAAAATTTTGGATGGAGGAAGAATCTCGATTGCTGCATTGTCACTTGGAATAGGTAAAGGTGCAATAGATGCGGCATTAAAATATTCTAAGGAAAGAGAGCAATTTGGTAAGCCTATTTCTCAATTTCAGGCAATTGCATTTAAACTAGCCGATATGGCTACGCGCTATGAAGCTGCAGAATTACTTACTTTTCAAGCTGCCGACTTAAAAAATAGAGGTGAAAAAATGACGAAAGAATCTGCTATGGCAAAGTTATACGCATCAGAAATGTGTGTGTGGGCCAGCAATGAAGCCGTTCAAATTTTCGGAGGCTATGGTTACACCAAAGACTTTCCTGTAGAGAAGTTTTACCGCGATTCTAAACTATGCACTATAGGAGAAGGAACCTCAGAAATTCAGAAAATCGTAATTTCAAAATTACTTTTAGGTTAGTTTTTTTTGTTTTATTTAACCGCATTTCGGAAACGATTTGCGGTTTTTTTATGTCATAAAGTCAAAATTCGACAGGCAACACCCATCTTATTATTTTAAAGAAAAATAAAATACGGTGTAACCTCGAAAGGTTACACCATCATCAATAAATATTAAGGTTCATAAAAGAAATTATTTTTTTTTCTTCAAAAATTGTATTTCATTCATAATGTGATATTTACCAATTTTTTATAAATAAATAAATATTGCTTCTTTTTAAATTTCTTACACCGTATTAAACAAACTGTATAAGGAATAATTAAATTTAGGTCTCAAGGTAAGTTTGCAATGCACACAAGTGTATAGCTATGAAAAAGACCTTACCTCTTTTAATTTTATTCGCAACAGGCGCGACATTTTTATCTCAAAATGGCTTTGCCCAAACCACTCCTCAACCTGGAGACCCAGTTGCTTTTGGTGATTACTCGCCAAACTATGATATTCTTTCGGAATTAACCGCCGAATATGAAGCGCCTAAACCAGTTCCTAAAAAGGAGTTTATGGATTTAGACATTAAAGCATCCAGATTAAACATTGATCTAAATTCTGAAAAGCAGATTGAGTTTTCTGCCAAGACAAGTTGGGCAAATAACTTCGTTTGGAAATTTGGAGACGGAACCATTGTTAGTGGTTTTCAACATGTAAAACACAAGTTCACAGAACCAGGCACTTATAATGTTATATTACAGGCAAGTAATGGTGAAGAAACCTATTCAAAATCCATAAAAGTGAATGTTGTAGACAATACTAAACCTCTAGAATTAGAGGAAATGGAGCACTACATTATTTTCCCACACGACAATAAAATGGAGGCTGATATTCAATTGGATTTACCACGTAAAGAAAAGCATTTGAATATTGAAGTTCAAGATTGGGAAGGAAACAAAGTTTTGCAGCGCGAAATTGGACATGTAAAGAAACGCAGTCTCATTAAAGTTGATTTGCAAGATCTCCCCAATGGAAAATACTACGCAATTCTTAAAGGCAAGAAATATAGCTTAGTATCAAGAATTACCATAGTGCGTTAGTTGAATGCTCTTTGCTTCCATTTAGATGGAGCTGAAGTTACCGAAGCTGTTGATGCTGTAACTGGCTTTTCTTTATTTAAGAGCCAAGCAGAAAACAGCGCGGCAACCTGAGTTTCGGCATCCGTTAATGGTCGATGTAACTTTTCTGGAGTGAAGTACAATTTCACAAAATTGGTATCAAATTGTCCGCTGACAAATGCTTCATGTTGTAATGCAAATCTGCAAAACGACAGTGTTGTTTCCACTCCTGAAATTGTAAAGTCGTCGATAGCACGAATCATTTTATCAATTGCAGCGTTTCTATTTTCTGCATGCACGATAAGTTTGCTGAGCATTGGGTCGTAATAAATAGGAATGTCCATTCCTTCTTCAAAACCTCCATCAACACGCACACCATTGCCTTGTGGTAATTGATAAACAGCTAAATTTCCAATATCTGGCAAAAAATTATTTGCTGGATCTTCGGCATATACACGTATCTCAATGGCATGTCCATTTATTGTAAGTTCTTCTTGGGTAAAGCTTAGTTTCTCCCCTCTAGCGACTCTAATTTGTTCTTTAACTAAATCTTTACCAGTAATAAGTTCTGTTACAGGATGTTCCACTTGAAGTCGTGTGTTCATTTCTAAAAAATAGAAATTTAATTTTTCATCAACTAAAAACTCAACTGTTCCTGCGCCTACATAATTGCATGCTTGGGCCACGCGCACTGCACATTCACCCATTTCTTTTCTCATTTCTGGAGATAAAATTCCTGAAGGAGCTTCTTCTACTACTTTTTGATGTCTGCGCTGAATACTGCAATCTCTTTCGAACAAATACACGCAGTTTCCATGAGTATCGGCCATTACTTGAATTTCGATGTGCCGAGGAGAAGAAACGTATCTTTCAATAAAAACAGAACCATCACCAAAAGCTGATGTAGCTTCAGAAATAGCCAATTGCAATTGTTCTTCAAATTCACCGCTATTTTCCACTATACGCATTCCTTTGCCACCGCCACCTGCAGAAGCTTTAATTAATACTGGAAAACCAATGTTCTCAGCAATTGTTTTTGCTTCCAAATGGTCAGAGATTGCTTCTTCTGTTCCAGGAACTAAAGGAATATTGTAAGCTTTTGCGGCAGCTTTTGCAGCCAATTTAGAACCCATCATTTCCATAGATTCAGCCGATGGGCCTATGAGTGTAATACCAGCTTCTTTTACGGCTCTTGCAAAACCAGCATTCTCAGATAAAAAGCCGTAGCCTGGATGTATGCCATCCACCCCCAACTTTTTACAAACTTCAATAATTTTATCTCCTCTTAAGTAGGATTGATTACTAGGTGCTGCGCCAATATTAACTGCTTCATCCGCATACCGAACATGTGGAGAATTCCTATCAACATCAGAATAAACAGCAACAGTTTGTATTCCCATTTCTCTTGCCGAGCGCATCACTCTTAATGCGATTTCCCCTCTATTGGCAATTAATATTTTCTTCAATTTTAAAAATTTTAAGGATGGATAAATGGCTTTACAGACGTTCCATTTGATAATTGCACACGTATGAAATAGATTCCTTTTGAAAAATCCGTAACATCAACTTGCATTAAATTAGCATTCAAAACAGGTATTTTCTTGAGGATTCTTCCTGTTAAATCAATAATCTCAAGTGTTCCCGTTTCAAATTTATCTAATTCCACAGTTAAAATATTTGATGCTGGATTTGGATAAATTTTAAATCCAGAATTAGCTTCAATTTTTTTCATTCCTGCTGGCACTTCGCAATTTCCTCGTATTTTAAAATTATCGAGGTAGATATTATTACCAGCATCATTCACTACTTCGAATTTTAATTTTAGGTTGCTTGCTCCATCGTAATCAGAAATGTCAACATTCAAACAAGAAGTACCAATTGTACCGGTTAGGCACCAATCGTCGGAATTTTGAGGTGAGAAAAAAGATGAAAGCAAACCTGCAGTAGCGAAAGAACCCGTTCCTGCTTCAGCTCTAGCAAATATCTTAACCCAATTTAATCCATCGTTGATGCTTGCAAAGATATTCAAAGAGTCACTTTGACTAGAAACCCTTCTGCGATGTGCATGCTGAAAATAAAATATATTATTACTTGTTTGACTAATATTAATGGCTGGTGTTATGAATGCATCTTTTTGCCCTGACCGCGATTGATTGTCGAAAATATCTATAAATATGGATGCGTTTCCTGGTGAATTACCTGCTGTAGTTGCCAATTCCCATCCATTTTGGCCATCAGGATTTTCGATTATAAATCCATTGGAAAGTAAATCTCCCGATTCAAAATCTTCAGAATATACTTGAATAATACCACTCGTATTTACATCAACATAATTGGTAAATAAAATTGTGTCGGCTCCAAATTGATTTGTGGCAACTAATTGCACGTCATATTGTCCAAATTCAGCATAAGAAATTAAAGGATCTTCTTGAGTTGAAGCACTAGGATTTCCACCTGGAAAAAACCAAGAATAAAGTGTTCCATTTCCAAAAGATTGATTGTTAAACTGCACAAGCAGCCCAGGGCAACCAGTGCGCCCTGGAGCTGTAAAGTTTGCAGTTGGGGGAGCGTTAGGATTGCATATAAAAGATTGCACACCTAGTAATGCGCCATTTAAATTTAACCTTCTATTGTTATTTACCAAATTGGCTAAAGCAGGAATTTGATCAGCACCATCTAACAAGTAATTACGCATCACTAATGCCAAAGAACTTGGATTTGTTTTGTAAGCAGCAATTAGTTCCGTACAAGCTGCGGCATACATTAACCCAATTGCTCCTGCTACATGTGGCGTAGACATTGAAGTTCCAGTTAAATTTCCATAATTAGAATTGGTTATGGCACTGTAAATTTCTGTTCCAGGCGAGGCAATATCAATGCTTTCTACACCATATGCTGCAGAGTTATTCTTGGTATCATTTCTATTAGAGTTTGTTACTGTAATTAAAAACTCCGATGCACAAGCAGTTGGAATATCGCCCGTAACATCAATATTATAATTTGCATTGGCTGTAGCACCAGCGCTTAAAATACCATGACTGCCAAGCGTATCATAAAAAGCGCACCAAATTGGAAAATCTGCTGGGTCACCATTATTTACTCCAAAAGAGGAGTTCGTTGCAACCACAAAAGCACCTTTTTGTCCGTTGGTTTCATCGTATAATATGCGCATTTCTGCAGCATAAGTATACGCAGCTACTACCGTAGCTTCATCGCCGGAACTTCCAGCAATAGGTAAAATCTTCACGTTCCAATTCACACCCGAAACTCCAATTGCATTGTTTCCTTTGGCTCCAATTATTCCTGAAACATGCGTTCCATGCTGATCTGAGGGTATACCGCCATCGTCATTAAAAGCATCCCATCCATTTACATCATCAATGTATCCATTGTTGTCATCATCAATATTATTGGATGGAATTTCATTTCTATTGATAAAAAAATTACCGAGCAAATCTGGATGATTCAATTGAAAACCTCCATCAATTACTGCAACAACAATTGAATCTCCTTGAGCTGTGAGTCCTCCTGTTGTAATGTCCCAGGCTTCAATTGCATCAATGTCTGCATCAACAGTTCCGCTGTTTTGACCTGTATTATTGAGTGACCACTGATTTGTAAAGCTGGCATCGTCAGGTGTTGTTGTTCTCAATTCTACCTTGTGATTTAATTGAGCAACAGTCACTTCTGGCAATCTTTTTAAATTAGTGATGAGCTCTAATTCGGCATTTTCTGCGGTTTGAATCAACCAAATATTAAATCTTGTAGATAGCACTCTTTTCACCTGAATTTGACTGATTGGAAATTTACTATTTAAAGTTGATTGAAGTTCAGTTTGTGAGTACTTTGTGTTGAATTGAACAATAACATCACCAGGATGAAAAGTTGCTTGGGCTTGCGCAAAAAAATTGCAAAGGACAAATAAAAAAGCTGGTAGAATGGTCTTAAACATAAACGATGGTTAATCCTACAAATCTAGGAAAAACCATCGTTAAATAAAGTGTTTTATAAATTTTATGCAAGCACCTCTTTTACACTATCTGCGGCTTCTTGCAAAAGAATTACAGATTTTACGCGTAGGCCAGAAGCATCAATAATATCTTTTGCTTCTTTAGCATTCGTACCTTGCAGACGCACAATAATCGGCACACGAACATTACCCATGTTTTTGTATGCATCAACAATACCTTGCGCAACACGGTCGCAACGCACAATACCTCCAAAAATATTAATTAAAATTGCTTTTACGTTTTCATCACGTAATATTATTCTAAAAGCTTGTTCAACACGCGCTGCATCAGCAGTTCCTCCTACATCTAAGAAGTTAGCTGGTTCTCCACCTGCTAATTTAATAATATCCATTGTTGCCATGGCTAAACCTGCGCCATTTACCATACAACCAATATTACCATCCAACTTTACATAATTAAGGTTAAATTCACCTGCTTCTACTTCAGTAGCATCTTCTTCAGTTACATCACGCATTGCTAAAATATCTGCATGACGGTAAAGCCCGTTTTCATCCAAATTCACTTTTGCATCAACAGCAATAATTTTCCCATCAGAAGTTTTAAGAACGGGATTAATCTCAAATTGGGAAGCATCAATGGCGTCGTAAGCTTTATAAAGATTCATTACAAACTTCACCATTTCTTTATTTGCATTTCCACTTAAACCCAAGTTATAAGCTATTTTGCGTGCTTGAAAACCTTGCAAACCAACTCTTGGATCAATTTGTTCTTTTAAAATTTTCTCAGGATGGTTGTGTGCTACTTCTTCAATGTCCATACCTCCTTCTGTTGTGTAAATAATTACATTACGACCACTTGCACGGTCAAGTAATACACTCATATAAAATTCCTGCGTTTTTTCAGGACCTGGATAATAAACATCTTGCGCGATTAATATTTTTCTCACAAATTTACCTTCGGGACCAGTTTGTGGCGTAACTAGCGTCATTCCCAAAATTTGGTCTGCAATTGTTTTAACATCTTCTAAACTCTTTGCAAGCTTTACTCCACCACCTTTACCTCTTCCTCCTGCATGAATTTGGGCTTTTATTACCCACCAGCCAGTTCCAGTTTGTGCTTGTAAATCTTTGGCGGCCTGCACCGCTTCATCGGAAGTTTGGGCGACAATTCCTTCTTGAATGGCTACACCGTAACTTTTTAATATTGCCTTTCCTTGATATTCGTGAATATTCATTTGAATAATTTTTGCGGCAAATTAATAGAATAAATCTCAGTCCACAACAAACAAATCAATATTATGTTAGCTTAGCCGATTCTTAAACCACTTTAAATTACAATGTCTCAGAAATCTACCCATCTGAATCGTGTAAGTAACGAGAAACTACTTGCCGTTACCGGAAAAAGTTGGACCGAATGGTTCGAAATTATTAATAACTTGATTACACAGCATACTATTCAAAAACCAACCGCAAAAACTCTAAGCCAAGAGTACGGTCTTGAGGATTATTGGGCAAAAACCATTATCGATGAATTTGATTTTGACAATGCATTTCCCCGTAAAGAAAATAAAAACACCGATTTTGAAATAAGTGCTACATTAACTATTCAAGCTCCACTGCATGTTGTGGAGCAAGGATTTACTGATAGTAGTCTTCGTAGAATGTGGTTACCTGAAGTAAATGAATTTAAAAAGTACAATACAGGAAAAAATGTTCGGTTTGATTGGATTGACGATACTTTAGTAAGTGTGAATTTCTACCCAAAGAATGCTTCAAAATGTCAAGTATCCTTGCAACACAGCAAGATAAAAGAATTAGACAAGAGAGATCATTACAGGCAAGAGTGGAAAACAAGGTTAGATTTATTGGCATTAATTATTACTTAAAATGATTCACGCGGAGGGTATCATAAAATCATACGGAAAACTTCAAGTTTTAAAAGGAGTAGATTTTAATATTCAGCCCGCTGAAATTGTTTCTATTGTTGGTGCTTCTGGCGCTGGCAAAACAACATTGTTGCAAATTTTAGGAACTTTAGACAAAGCTGACTCAGGAGAAATCAGCTATTTTGGTAAAAAGATTCAACCGTTAAGCGATAAGGCTCTCTCTAAATTCAGAAATCAAAATATTGGTTTTATTTTTCAGTTTCATCAGTTATTTCCTGAATTTTCAGCATTGGAAAATGTAATGATTCCAGGAATGATTGCAGGAAAGAGTAAAGCTGAACTGAAACAACGTGCAACTCAATTGTTAGAAGAACTAAATCTAGAAGATAGAATAGACCACAAACCAAATGCATTATCAGGTGGGGAGCAACAAAGAGTTGCGGTAGCACGTGCCTTGATGAATGCTCCTAAATTGATTTTAGCTGACGAGCCAAGTGGAAATCTAGATTCTAAAAATGCGAAAGAATTGCATGACTTATTCTTAGAATTACGAGAGAGAACCAAGCAAGCTTTTGTAATTGTTACGCACAACGAAGAATTAGCTAAAATGGCTGACAGAAGGTTGGTAATGGTGGATGGGAAATTTGAAGCCTAATTAAATTATGCTCTATTTTTCGCCTTGTAAAATCAATATTGGATTAAATATAATTGAAAAAAGAAAGGATGGATTTCATAACCTACAATCTATTTTTTATCCAGTTCCAATTTTCGATGTTTTAGAAATTGTAAAAAATGAAAATAATACTGCAATACCCATAGAATTTAATTGTAGCGGATTAGTTATTCATGGAAATCCATTAGATAACATCATAATTAAAGCTATTGAATTATTAGAAGCAGATTATAAACTTGCTCCTCTTAAAGTTCATTTACACAAGGTCATTCCAATGGGCGCTGGTTTAGGTGGAGGTTCCGCAAACGGTGCAAAAACTTTAGTGTTGATTAATGAATTATTCAAATTAAATATCTCATTTAATAAATTAGTGGAGTATGCTGCAATTCTGGGTTCCGACTGTCCGTTTTTTATTTATAATACTCCTTGCTTTGTAGAAGGAAGAGGCGAAGTAATTACTCCCATTGAATTGAATTTAAAAGGTAAATATTTAACACTGATTCATCCTAAAATTCATATTAATACAAGTTTAGCATTTAGTAAAATAATTCCGGAAAATAAAAATATTCATTTTCAAGATATTTCTAAAATAGAATTTACTGCATGGCAACATACATTTATGAACGATTTTGAAAAACCTATGTGTGTATTATTTCCTATTTTAAATGATTTAATTAAAACATTAAAAAATGCGGGTGCCGATTTTGTTTCTATGACAGGCAGCGGTTCTACCATTTATGCAATTTCGGGAATTGAAATAAATACAACCGAATTAAATCTGGAAGATTCTTTTATTTTTCAAATACAATTGTAAAGAAATTATTAATATATCAGGTATCAAGGGGAATAAAAAATTAAAAAATGTAGCCTACATATCGTATGTGAAGCTTTTATTTTGAAGTTTAACGAAGATAAGTGGCTTTCTAGAGGTTCTGACAATTTTATTTTTTCTTTTTAAAATACAACTCCTTCGCTCTTTCAATAATTAACAAGGCGCGTTTGATGCGTGTATCAATCGATTTCCCTGTATTTACATAGTGCAAATAACTGCGTTTTGCTCCAGGATTCATGGCGTCCCAGTATTTTTTACTTTCCTCGTCTTGCAAAATTAAATGGTGCATTTCTTCTGGAAAAGCATAGCCATATTCACTTTCATCAGGTTGTAATGTAACTTGAATAGAATCCCGATACTTAATTTTTGCAGCTTTCATTACAGCTTTTCCTACTTGAATTACAAATCCATCCAATCCACGTTTCACAATACCTGCATGAAAGGTGTATTGTTGAATGGTACATAAACTTCGGTATGGAAATTTGTCACTCAAGGCCAATGCAACATCATGGGGCACATGAAAATAATGGTAGCCCATCTTTTCATCAAATTTATCTAAAACAGAAATAAACGTATGTACAATGCTTTCCATTTTAAGCTCCAGCCATTTTTTTTAATGCAGCAACCAATTGATCTAATTCAGCAGTAGTAGTATATAAATGCGGCGTGATGCGCACTCCATGTACATTTGCATAATCTATAGCCACTGTCCAGATTTTAAAATTTTCCAATAATATTCTAGATAATTCAGCAGGTTTAATTCCTTCTACACCCACATTTCCAATAGCGCAACTTCTTTGTGCATCTGTTGGAGTATTTAAAATAATGCGCGAAATTCCTTTCACTTGATTTACCCAATAATTTTGCAGGTACCTTAATCTTTCTTGTTTACGTTGAATTCCAATTTTTTCATGATAATCAATTGCATGATGAATGGCAATATTCGTTGCAACAGGAATGGTGCCTGTATGATTCAATTTCAATATATCTTCATCTGTAAAATTAGCATCTCCAAAAAGTGGCCAAACAGATTTAATTTTATCTCTCTTCACATATAAAATGCCAGCACCCAGTGGAGCTCCAAGCCATTTGTGCAAACTACTTCCATAATAATCACAACCCAATTCATCTATTCTAAAATCTAAATGTGCAACAGCATGCGCTCCATCTACCAGCACTTCTACACCTTTGCTATGCGCCATATCACATATTTTTTTCACGGGTAATATTTGTCCTGTGATGTTAATCAGGTGACAAATCATCACTAATTTGGTCTTGGAAGTAATTGCTTTTTCATACAATTGCACCAATTCCTCGTCGGAAGCTGGATTATTTGGAACCGAAATAATTTTATTAATAATTCCAACTCTACGGGCTTGTTGTTTAAACATATCCAGCATACTTCCATAATCTTGCTCTGCCATTACAGCCTCATCGCCTGCTTTCCAATTTATTCCCGAAATAATCGTATCTAAAGATTCTGTGGTATTTCTTGTTATAATTAATTCATCTAAATTACAACCCAGTAAATCGGCCAATCGTTTCCGTATTTTATCTCGGTCATTAAATTGCTCTGTTCTTAAATAAAATGAAGCCTCTCTATTTATATTTTTAATATCCTTTAAATATGACTCCAAAACAGGTTGCGAAGTCATGCTGTAATATCCATTTTCAAGATTAATATAGTCTGGTTTTAAAATATACTCGTTTCTGATTTGTTGCCAAAAATCGTCTGATTCATTTTCCGTTGCAACTTCACTGTTTGGGAAAAGCGACTGCGCTCTAGCAGCAAAGGGCGCAAGAGCTGATAACGCTATAGATTTTAAAAAAAGTCGTTTACTAGGCATAATAAATTAAAGATGAAAATAGAGAATCAAATTAAGTAATAATTTAATTAGTATTGATGGAATTTAACTCGAAAATAAAAGCTACTTTCAAAGAAGCTTCCTTTTTTGTTTATATTAACAATTTTAAAAAATTATAAAATCAAGGATGAAGTCTAAAATTAATATTTGTTTCACAAACAAGATGCTGAAATTATTGAAGGAACATATATTAAGCAAATTATTGCGGCGAATAAAACCAATCGCCTTTATTATTTATTCTAAATTTTTATGGTATTATGCCAATGCTATAGCTGTTTAGGCCAAATGAAATTGGACAAATACAGATATGCTCTCGGTACAAAAAATAAAAAAAATTGACACAAATAAAATAGGTGAGGCTTTTAATATTCACGTTTAACGGATAAAGATTTGCTTTCAAATTTTCCTTATGTTGATTTAGCGGCTTATTTTTCATTAATTTGCCGCACAATTAGCCCAAAAATCCTCAGTGAAATGGATGATTCCCATAAATATAAAGAAATTAATAAGCATTCCTGGAACAATAGAGTTGCAGCACATTTAAATTCAGAATTCTATGATTTAGCAGGATTCAAAAATGGAAATTCTTCGTTAAAGTCCATAGAAACTGAATTGTTAGGAGACGTTTCTGGTCTTTCCATTTTACATTTGCAATGTCATTTCGGTCAAGATTCATTGTCATTGGCTAGATTAGGAGCTCAGGTAACTGGAGTAGATTTATCAGATAAAGCAATTTCAGTAGCGCAAGAATTAAATGATGAATTAAATTTAAATGCCACATTTATTTGTTGTGATATATATGATTTACCGCAGTATTTAAATCAGCAATTTGATATTGTTTTTACTAGTTACGGCACCATAGGCTGGCTTCCCGATTTAGACAAATGGGCAGATATAATTCAGCAATTTTTAAAACCAAGTGGCAAATTCATATTTGTTGAATTTCATCCTTTAGTTTGGATGTTTGACGATGATTTTGAAGGCATTGCGTACAATTACTTTAATAATGGTCCAATTGAAGAAACAGAAAATGGCACATATGCAGATAAAAGCGCAGACATTCAGCAAGATTATGTTTGTTGGAACCACGATTTAGGAGAAGTTTTCTCTGCATTATTATCGCAAAAGCTGCAAATTCAAAGCTTTCAAGAATTCGATTATTCCCCTTTCAATTGTTTCAATAATACCATCGAATTTGAAACTGGAAAATTTAGAATACAAAAATTTGAGAATAAAATCCCCTTGGTTTATGCTTTGAAATGTACCACGGGTTGAAACCCGTGGCAATTTTGAAATTGAAACCTTTGGCAATTTTGAAATTGAAAACTTTGGCAATTTTAAAATTTAAACCTTTGGCAATTTTGAAATTTAAACCTTTGGCAATTTTGAAATTGAAACCTTTGGCAATTTTAAAATTTAAACCTTTGGCAATTTTAAATAATTCAACTTGCTAATGGATTTCTGTTAATTCGAAAGTCCAAACGTGTAACTATTAATTTGAAAAACTAATCAATCTTTAATAATTTACTATTGTCTTTTGAAACAATTAATGAATATGTTCCTTTACAGAATAAACTTGACTGGCCTGCAATTAAATCTTTACTAGTACATTCAATCCAATGATTTTTTCCATTCAAAATAGCACAAATCATTACATGATTAAATCGATTTTCCGGAAAATCTTGGTAAATTATTTCTTTTTCCCTTTTCATTGAAGCCAGACAATAATAGGACTCAATACCAGCTTTATCGAGTAGAGATTTCATCATCAATGACAATGCTTTACAGTCACCAATACCTTTTTTAAACGTAAATTCATTTGATTGAGGCTTCCATCCACCTATACCTAATTGAATACTAACGTAGCGATATTCCTTTTGAATATAACTATATAAAGCCTGTATAATTAATGAGTCTGAATTATATTTTGCCACAGTATCACTCACCATTTTCTCTAAATCAGCGGGCAATGCATATAAGCCTTCGTTTAAAGTTACAATCCAATTTCCAAAACTTTGCCAAGAATTAAAAGACCCTGTGCTTCCCAATAACTTAAATTTTGTAAGAGTAATTCTTAGAGATGGGATAATGAAAGTAGTATCTTCTTGTACTCTAGATTTTTGGGGCAAAGCTTTCCAATAGTAGTATTTAGACCTTTTTGAAGAGTCATTTTCTATTTGAATAATATTGCCATTAATCTTTGTATTTATTTGCATCTCCGGTTTCAATATTATTTTTAATTCCGCATTTTCCAATCCTGAATTACTAGATGGATTTGGAACCCAATCGTCAATTTTTAAAGTCCCATTAATTATCATTTCATAATCAAAATAAGTATTATAGGGAAAAACGTCTTCATTCATTTTTAAACTATAAAAGTTTAAGTTTTCCCGCACTTCTTCGCTAATATTTACCAATTTACTTTTGTAAATATCATTTTCGGTAAATACTCTCAAAGTAATACCATCAGCATTAGAAGTTTTTGCTTCTTTAAATTTAAATTTAGCGCGTTCATTATCTGCGAGCACAAAATTACCTTCTTCTATTCCTCTTCTATTTAATACCGTGACCAGTTTCCTTTTCCTTATTACATAATTTTCATCATCAATAAATTCTATTTCTGTATAATAATTTCTAACTACAGAATTAGACATAAATCGAATAGAATCTTTAATAGGACCTGTTGCAAATTTTACTTGTCCTTGCAATAATGAAATTTGGATTATACTAATTAATAATAATAATTTTTTCATTTTGTTTCTTAATTATATCGCGAAAATATTCACCTAATCCAATTGATTCTGTCGATGAAAAAAATGTTTTATTTGTTTTTAATCTCGACATAATATTTAGCGAATTATCGAAGATGCCAGCCTCAAGTTGGTAAATAATAGATTGACCATTAAAATTTGAAGTTAATTTTTCAGGAAGCTTCAATTCAGGCAATTTATTCTCAAATGAAATTTCAGAAACAATATATTGATTTAAACAATAATCTAGTTCTGCTGGCAGTTCATCGTTCTTATTTATAAATGGATTAATTAATGTTTTTCCCCAAATAAAAGGTGGTAAGGATAATTTACTTGAATCTTCTTTCATAGTTAAGGTATAAAACACTCTGATTTTTAAAGCTTCTGAAACAGATGTTTCATTATCTATTACAACGCTATCGGGCACAACAAATGATCTTGACAAAAGCCATTTCTTTACACTTTCCATTGACTTTTCTTCATCTAAATATTTTCTCAATTCTGCAGACCTAAAAAGTGTGGGAGTAATTATAGCTGAAATAAAGCAGGTTTTATTATTATTGACTATAAATTTATGTTGAAATTTTTCATTCATTTTCAAGTAATCGGAAGATAAATCTATAAATTCCACTCCTCCTTCTTTTAATAATGCAGCTTTACCATTGTAAGCACTAAGCGGCAGCAAAGCATTATTCAAATACTTATTTGTAGCGTCTCTGAATATCAAATTTTCCCCAAATTTAATTGCTACAATTATTTTATTTAATTGATTCTTATCAGCAAATTGCGTCTTTAAACTTCCTAAGCCTCTTGAACTAATTACAACAGGATAAACTTCAAAACTTGCAGCATTTAAAAGAGAGTAAAGCAGAATATTGATATCAGCAGAATTCCCGCTTCCTTTTTCTAAAGTTTCAAAAATACTTTGTTGAGGCTCATAATCTTCCTTTCCATTCCATTGCACCTTGTTTTTTAAATAAAATATGATTGAATCAATTTTACTTTTATCATCCATTGTTGAATTAAATTTAGGCAAGTAAAACGTTTGTAATCGTTCTATCCTTTTTAAAGAATTAAGCAAATAATCTTTTTTCAAATATTCTTTACTAAACTCCTCCCAGCTTTGTTTAAACTTTTTAACATTTAGAAATCTGTACCCCATTATCTCTTCTTTATAACTAGGTAAATTAAGTTGGTTTACAGTAAAATGAATGCTTTTTTTGTGTTCTATCGGATTATGCAAGTATCTTTCACCGCTAAAAGCAGGTAAATTTGTAAGCGAATAATAAACTCTCTGCGCTAAAAATGGCTTATTTTCTAAGAATTGATCTAAATGATAATTGCTATTTTTAATATTTCTAATTTCTGCTTCTAAAGAGGAAAGTGGCTTAATTGGTTCTCCGCCAAATGAGGTAGTGGCTATATCAAAATGCTCACTTATAAGTAAATCTATCGAAGATTTAACAACTGGATACTGGTTTTGAAAGTCCCAACTCAACAAATTAATAAAAATTGGTTCCTCTATTTCAGACTTCAATTCAAAAATGCACCCTTTTTTAACCTTCGGAAAAACAACTTTCGTGGTAAATTTATCGTTATAAATATCAGTGTTATCTATGGTTGCAACAACAATTACTTTCCCATCTTTCAGATGATAAGTATAGCCTTCAAAACTTGATTTCAAGTCTCTTTTAATTAAGTTATCACCACCTTTCTTTTGAAAAACAACAGTGGCCTCATCTATAGCTTCGTCTTTCAAAATCAAAACTCTTTTGTGCCGTATTAACTTTAGAAAAAAATAATCTTCAATAGTTATTATTCTTAAAGAAATACTGTCAAATAAAACTAAGGCTCCAACTGTTGAATCTGCTAAATTTAAATGATTTGTAAAGTCGTTAGCAGTAATTTTTCCAAATTCGAAATTTTGAGTCTTAAGATTTAAAGAAAATAAGATACAAAATAAAACAGGATAAATCTTTATAAACATATTGAAGTATTTTGAGAATAATTCTAGCAAAGTTATTTCTTTAGAAGTAGATTAATTAGGTCTGCAAGTTATTTCTTTATTGAATCGTTGTGTAATTTATTTCATAATTATTTCAGAAAGCAGCCATGTGGTTTTTATGTACTTCAACTATAAAATGCGACCGCTCCTTTATTAAAATTACCAGAGAAAAACCTATGTTAAACATTTTACTAGGCACTATCTTCCTCATTGAACACCATAAGAACTTAATCTAAAATCTTGGGGTTGATTTTTTTTCATTCTTAAATTCAGCACATTCAAATGTTTGACTATATAAAAACTTTGCATTTTTAAATTGGAACATTCATAAAATTGAAATCGCTTATGCCTTAAGTATTAAAGTAAATTATTTGGGGCGGCCTCTTTTAAAAAGCCACGTGTTAAAACCCGTGAAAATTTTAAATAACTCAAACGTTAACGTGAGCATTGTAATAAATAGAAACAATTTATTAATTAAATGCTCTTCCATAATTCTTCCAAAAGAAGTTAGTATTATATTGAATCCCTGTTTAGAAATTTCAAAAAGAATAAATATTAGGGAACTTCTAAGAAATCTGTTATCTAGGTGAACAAGAAATTAAAAACGTAGCATACATTAATCTATATATTCAGTAATTAATTATGAAAAAATGATAAAATAAAATCTAATTTATTCGAAAGAGAATTTAAAAAAAAATAAACCTTTTATAGTTTTGGAATGTTTCTTATTGCTATATTTGCATCATCAGCTTTAACAAATTAAGAATCCCTCAAAATCAATTCATTTGAAAAAAGTAGTATTCAACAATAAAAACAATTCCTTCTCCGAAACGCTCAACGCGGAAGTAAAACAGTATTTCGCAACGAAAAATATCAAACAAACTGGCGATTGGCGCTTGTACTTAAAATCTTTTATTTTAATTCCTTTAGCTCTTGGTTGTTATGTTTCAGTTATTACGATTCAAATGCCAGCAATATTTGCTCTTTTTTTGTGCGGTATACTTGGATTATGCATTGCATCAATTGGATTTAATGTAATGCATGATGCCAACCATGGTAGTTATTCTGAAAGTAAACGCATCAATTACATCATGGGACTTACGATGAATGCGCTCGGAGCCAACGCTTTTATTTGGAAAATTAAACACAACATTGTCCATCATACGTATACTAACATTGACGGGCTTGACGACGATATTGCAAAGGCACCAGTTTTGAGACATTGTCATTCCCAAGTTTATAAACCCATTCATAAATATCAGCATTATTACATGTTCTTTTTTTATGGAATCTCTCATATTCTTTGGGCGTTGTATACCGATTTTGACAAATATTTTAAACGCAGCATTCATAACACATCTATTAATAACATTCCTTTAAAAGAGCATGTTATTTTTTGGTTTTCTAAAATCATGTATGTTATTTTTTACTTTATTATTCCAATAATCCTTGTTGGGTTTAGCAAGTTTATAATCGGTTTTATGTTCATGAGTGTAGTAACAGGAATTTCACTTTCACTAGTTTTTCAGTTGGCACATGTAATTGAACTCACCGAATTTACTGATGCAACGCGAGAGATAGATACACGCATGACTATAGAAGATTCTTGGGCAGTTCATCAAATGCGAACAACAGCGAATTTCGCTACCAAAAATAAGATTGTTAATTGGTATGTAGGTGGCTTAAACTTTCAAATTGAACATCATCTTTTCCCAAAGGTCAGTCATGTTCATTATCCGGCATTAAGTGAAATCGTTGAAAAAGTAAGTAAGGAATTCGGTGTTCCTTATCACAACATTCCAAGTATGTTTACTGCCATTGGAAGTCATGTACGGACTATGCGTAAATTCGGACAATATGAGCAATCTCCGCAAGTAAGCCAAGTAGCTGCATAATAGAAAGGACAACTGGGATTTACAATATCTTAATAAATATGTAGTTATGAAATTGGTTTATTCCATTTTATTGAATATTGTTGACATAGCAAGAAATGATTTTTTTTGACATGAGTTTACGCCCACTGAAATTCCAATTTGAAATTCGATAGATAAATATATTATATTTCAATTCTGTAGCGTTAGAAGCAATCCCCCCATTTATTAAATTGAACTCTAACATTGACATGATTGATCAGGGACAATTGGAGGAACAGATTAAACTTGATTTTGACAGTAATTGGAGTTTAAACGTACGTTGGGATTGAGTTGTAGCAATTTCTGAAAGCGATATAAATGCCTTTCAAGAGGAAACATCCTCCCTCAATATTTTATTTTCAATTCTTGAACAACTTTCATTAGCCAAGTCCTTCGGCACAATTAAGGATTATCTTCTTTTTGCTACATTTGTTAAAATTGTCGATCAGCCAATTGAAACAATTACTGAAAGTTTTAGAACTAAATTTCTAAAAGACAATGTGTTTGATTTGTTTCAGTCCAATGACTATCGAATTACCTTTGAAAAAACAAATGATGACAAGGTTACAACAGTAAGCATTGGCACTTTTTCTGAAAAAGATCTTATTTTGAATTTAATCTTTAACGCACCGGACGGAGTTACCAATTTTTTTATGACTGTGGCCAGCAGATATAAAACCGTAGCTATTTCCTAAACCTCGCGCTTCAGCTGCATTAATATCGAAACTGACATCTGTAGAGCTCCAAAAACCAGCATTGAGTCCAAGTGATGAGAAAGCTCCTGAACTGTTTATGCGTCTTCCTGCGGCAACAGCAGAAAATCCGCTACTATTAGTTGCCTCAGTATTTGGAGATTCCCAATTTATGGTGCTTTTCATTTTCCCACCCGCAACAGACTCTCCACCAAGAAAAGTAGCAAGTAAATCCCATTCAAATTCGCTAGGAACATGCCAACCAGCAGGACAGATGTTTCTAGGGTCATCAACTGCGTACCAATTATAAAGTCTACCATAAACTTGATCATTAGCCGTAAGATTATTGTAAAGACAATAAGCACCATTAGAAAACTGGGACCATGCAAAATTATCGGTAACATTTGGAATTATATCTCCATTTGAATATTTAAAGGTTTTTAGGTTTTCAGCCATCCATAATTGATCGCCAATTAAAACGGTATTGTAGACGTTGCCCACAACATCAGTTATAGAATCGGTAACGTACGTTTCACCTCCACATAATGTTAAATTTCCAATATCGTTTAAACCAATGTTCAGGTTTAATGTTTGCCATTCGCTCAATTCTAATGGATTAGTCTTAACAATTCGGATAGGAGCAGAAGGTAAGCAAGTACTGAATGAAAAAAAACCATTATTCAAAAAGTAAATTTGATTATTACTTAGTATATATCCTTTTTCAAGTGGTTGATTTTCACAATCTATGACGCTTCCTGAAACATATCTAATGTCAGGAACTTGAACTACTTGCAATAATTTAATTGTATCGCGGTTATAAGAGCCTGTATTTAATAGATTTAAAAGATTAAAAGTTGTTTCACAATAATTATAATCCAAACGAAAATCGAGTTGCATGTTTGCAGGCACCATTCCACTATATTGACCAAAATTATTTGTAACATCTGATGCACTTCCTAATGCAGGAGCGCTAACATTTACGATTACTCCTGAAACGGGATTATTATTTTCGTCTGTTACTGTCCCACTTAAAAAAACTGCATCCCAAGTGCGGTCGTAATTCCAGAAAGAAAAATGTGGCAATTGAGCTACATAACTATTTCCATTTTTTATAGCTTCTCCTTCGTCTTGCCAAATTCCTTGTGATTCATTAAATGACCATAAATCAATAGTGTCTGGTGCATTTGTAAGTAATTCTGCAGTTAATGGAGAGCTTGCCGTTACGAATTGTCCTTCAGCTATTTCCAATACTTGTCCATTATCATTCTGCATTTCTACTGCAATCATTCCAAAAGATGTTAGACCAAAAATATTCCCATTTTGGTTACCGATTAAGTTACCTGGCATTTCATTTAAAAAACTACTTGATGCAGGATCTATATAATTTACAAAAACATTTACGTTTCCGTAGAATACTGATCCATTATGCATTACAGAATTAGGTGAAAATTGAAGCTGAACATTCTCCAAACTAATTGAACCACCCATATTCGAATCAAAATTTCCCGCCAAATTTTTTCTTAATAATCTTATTTCTAAAACCGTTCCATTAGATTTAGGTATGAATGTTCTTGACCCTTCAAAATAACCATTTTTTCTAGCTTTCACGTAGCCAATCTTTTCAAACATTTCAACATTATTAAAAACAAATGCGCCGTTAAAGTCGGTAAAAACTGAATTGCTACCGATTTGAACATTAGAAAGTATTACACTCTCACCATTTTCGTCTAATACTCGCCCCATAACATTTCCTGTAATGGAATTTCCAAAATTTATAGGAAAATCAATTGATGAAAAATTAGTTGTTGTAACGAAAACAGTAGCTCTGCCATTATGAGAAATTACAGCTTCTATCATCAACATGTTTTGTTGTCCAGAAACTCCTGATAATAAATCACCCGCTTTTAATGGGAAATTACTTGAATTTACATCAAATTTGAGTACTCCATTTTCAAATGAAATTAACGAAGCAGATAAAAATTGAAGTGTATGATTATTTCTGGTAAACTCAGAAACCGATGTATCTATGGCGTTAACAATAAATGCAGGCTCATAGAACACAGGACAATTTTCTTCTTCGATTTTTACCCTCACCCATTTAGTATTTGTATCAGGTACAAATTCCAACTTAACAGAACTTCCAACGATATCAAACCATGCTTGATTATCGGAGCTTTGTTGCCAAGATACCGAACCCCGATAGTTTTCTATTTGAAGTTCGAGTGTATCGCCAAAAACGCAGCTTACTTTGTTTTGCGCTACTGTGTTTTTACAAATTATGGTAAAAACTGCAAGTACGAAAATGTAAAAATAATTCATAGCTATTTCGTGTTATTGAATAATAATCTTTCTAGTAAAACTCATTTTTTCATCTACAACTAATAAAATATATTGACCTTTTGAAAAGCGGTTTACATCAAGAAGATAATCGCCAATTTTGGAATCCCATTTGGTATCTAGCACTTTTTTTCCAGAAACATCTATCAAGTGGACTGTGGTATTTTTCAAATTCAAATTTTCGGGTTTTACCAATCTGATAATTCCAGTACCTGGATTTGGATAAATCACTAATTCCTTACTATCGAAACTTTCTGAGGTGTTTAAAACTATAACCTGAATGGTATCTCTGGACGTACACCCTTGTTCATCTGTAACAACCAATAGATATTGCGTGCTTACTTCTCCCAAATAAAGAGGATTTGAAGCACTTGGATTATCTAAATTATTCGCAGGAATCCAATTATAAGAATATGGCAGAGTCCCGCCTATTGCCGCAGGGAAATTTCCCAATACAGGATTATTTCCTAAAAAAATTAAATCTTCACCTGCAGAAGCAATTAGCAATTGAGCTTGAGTTGTTTGAAAAGTAGCGGTAAACTTGCGTTGAGAAAAACTTACCGAGTAAACGGAAGTAAAAAACAATAACAAAATAATTTTTCGCATCTCGAATATTTTTCTCAAAAATAGGTAAGAAGTGAGAGAAACCTTCCAATAAGGAACAATAATAAGTTAACTTTTTAGATACTAGTTTACAAATCTAACGAACCTATTTAAAACCTTTCCCTTTAGAGCGTCCTACAATTCTTAATGAAAATTCCATTCCACCTTTACCATTGCTAGCAGTGCGCAAAGGAGATGTATTAATATCATAACTAAAACCGAGTGTTATATTCGAAAACTCGAACATTGTTGCTAAAACTACTGCATCTTTCGCTCTAATAAATCCACCTAAATAAATACCACCTCCGTTGAATGCTCCTGTATATTTAGATTCTGGCAAAATATTATACCGAACCAAAGTCCCCAAAAGAAGTTGTTGTGCTGGCCCTTGCCTGTAATACATAAAACCTGGATTTATAGCAAATTTGGTATCTTCAAAACTGTATAAATAATTCCCATGAAATACATATTTCAAATTAAGTTTATCTCCAGAATTTACAAATGAATACAAGGGTTGATTGATGTGAAATACAGAAAAACCAATGCTGCCTTTGTTGAATTGATTACTCGAAGTTTTAATAGCGCCTGATGTTTTATTGTAAGACCAAACAATACCACTACTAAAATCTAAATAACCGAATTGATTGGTGGCACTAGCTTCTCCGGTTGCCTGATTTGGGTCATAAGCACCTGCTGAATATTGACTTCCCCATTGAAATTCAGAAAAATTAATCCTCACTTGTCCGAAACCACTTTGTAAACCCAGCCCTAATTTATTGTATTTGTTCAATGGGATTTGCAAAGCCAATGTAAAATCTCCACTCGTAGTAGTAAGTTTACCATCACCACTTTGGTCACTAAAAAAATTGAGGCCGATAGCCCAATGCGCTTTATCTTTTTTTGGTTTTCCAAGCCTCGTCATAGCCGAAAGAGCAAACGTTTTATAAGGACTCGTTACATTGTTCCATTGGTTTTTGTAATTAAAATAAACCTCTGAAGTATTCATTGCACCCGCCATTGCCGGATTTTGCGTAAGTGGAGCCATATAAAATTGAGAAAAATGGATATCTTGAGCATTAAGTGAAACAACACTTAATGCTACAACAACAAGAAATATGTAGACTCTTTTCATCATTTCTCTTATTTTATTAAAGTTATATTACCCTTTCTGCTAATCTTTTCTTCACTTTTTAATATAACTTCTAAACTGTACACAAACACAGCTGTATTTAATTCTTCGCCTTTAAATAATCCGTCCCAGCAATCGGCAATATCATTTGTTCTAAATACTACTTCACCCCATCTATTGAAAATTTTAAAATCGAGTTCTTTTACGCAGTTGGTGCCATATAATCTCAAACATTCGTTTTCAGGATCACCTTCTTTGCCCGGAGCAAATGCTGTTGGAACAAACAATTCATCGCAAATTATCTCCACTTTCACTTCCACACAAGCCGTTTCTTTACATCCATCATTATTAGTTCCTATGACGCAGTAAGTGGTGGTTTCTTTTGGAAAAGCGGAAGGGTTAAAACAATTAATACAGGTTAAATCGTTTACGGGCGACCACATATAATTATCGGCACCATAAACTAATAACGAAGCTGTATCGCCCAGAATAATTGTAGTATCATTACTTATAATCAAATCAGGTAAAGCAAAAACAACTACTTCAACCTCAACTGTATCAGGACAAACAGCAGCATTTACAATTACATTAAAAATCGCAGTTTCTTGTGGACTTACTTCAATTACCGAAGAAGTATCGCCTGTGCTCCAAAGATAACTCGTTCCTCCACTTGCTTGTAAAGTTGTAGTTTCCTGAAAACATATTGCAGTATCACCAGAAACTTCGGCAATAGTTACAGGTATTTCAGATAAAGTTATCGAGTCCTTTGTTAAACTAACACATCCATTTACCGTATCTAGCGCTTCCAAAAAATAAACTCCCAAAGTGTCTGGTAAATATTGATTGGTATTGGCAGCTAATAGCACACCTCCGCTTTCTTCCGAATACCAATTAATTGAGAATCCCGAAGGAACTGTGCCTATTAAAACTGGAAAAGAATCTCCACTACATATTGAAATAGAAGAAGCGATGATTGGTGGAGAAATTGTTGGGCAAGGACATGCTGGTGCCAGCACTTCAAGAGAATCGGTGCATCCATTAAAAATAAGGGTCAACAAAGCATTCGTTCCCGAAGGAATTCCTGAAACCAAATAATTATTCAAAGAAACTGAATCTATATTACCAGAACTACTCGACAAAACTCCTCCCGTTACGGAAACATTAACAGCGTAAGATTGCAAATCAGGAGCGCAAACAGGTTGATTTAATTGAATAATAGAAGGAGCAATTAGAACAATAGAAATCACTTGAGGTAAACCAATACAGCCTTCTGCACTTGTTTCTGTGACTTCAAGTTGATAAGAACCTACAACAGCATTCCATGCTACAGAAACAGAATCATTTCCTTGACCAACCAAAATTTCGCCATTGCCTTGGGTGTTCCATTCGAAAGTACTTCCCGGCCAGCCATTTACATGATAATTACCTACTGTGCCAGAAACACAGAGCGTATCTGCCTGACTCCATGTGGGAGTCAGGTTTATGATAGCTGCTGTAATCAGCAATAGGTATTTAAAATGTTTGAACATCTATTCTTTCTGTGCAATTAATCGTGGAAAATTGGGGAAGTTGTTGGGATTGGGGTTACTGTAACTGTAACAGAATCAGAATTTATGCATCCATTTCCATCAGTTCCAGTAACAACATAAGCTTGTGTTGATGCAGGACTTGCAGTAACTGGACTTCCAGTTGATGAAGATAATCCGGTAGTTGGGCTCCAAGAATAAGTTACTCCGCCAGTTGCAGTTAATACAACACTGGCACCAGCGCAAATAATTGCATCACTTCCAGCTAAAACATTAGGTAAAGGATTTTGTGTTACCGTTGCTGGTGTTCTAGTGCTGCTCAAACAACCCGTTGAGATTTCTCTGGTTACAGCATAGAAAGTTCCTGGTGCAGCAGGAGCGTAAGTATTCACGCCACCAGTAGTTCCAGCTTGAAGCAAATTTCCTCCAACGGCTGCGTCATACCAATCGACAGTAAAACCAGCAGGAACAGTTGC
>Ga0105049_10001791_pt1 | contig 25363 bp, 16 predicted proteins | sample MAT06_FD_78087 | JGI IMG/M metagenome (GOLD analysis project Ga0105049, IMG submission 78087) | Freshwater microbial communities from Lake Fryxell liftoff mats and glacier meltwater in Antarctica - MAT-06 | ecosystem: Environmental > Aquatic > Freshwater > Ice > Liftoff microbial mat | place... | reverse complement strand
ATCTTCTTCATCATTGACGATACATGTTCAATATCATTTGCATCAAATGCTGCTATTTCAAACAGCACTTGGCTAGCGCATCTCAACCTTAAGTTTAATCTTATACAATCGGCCATACTGGCTTTCAATTGGATCCCTGTAACCCATTCACTTGTAATATGATAGCCCAGAGCCTCAACTTCTTTACGGACAAAGGGAGCTAAACCTTTGAGACATGTTATTACTACATAGCTCTTATATGACCTAAAATTTAGAAGACCTTCGTTGTAAATATAATTCAAGTAACTTTTATTTTTGCGTGTACTTTGTAAATGATTTTGAGAAACTAGCATCTCCGGCTGCATCTAAAAAATAAATGCCGTCTGGAAGGTTTGTTAAATTTAAAGTTGTAAGTCCTGAATCATTCAAATTACCTGTTCTTGTTACCTGTCCCAAGGCATTCGTAATTTTATAAGTTCCTGATTTCTTTTTCCCTGAGATTTCAATAGTTAAATTTTCAGAAATTGGATTTGGAAATATCTTCACCGCATAAGTATCTGGTTCGATGGTGCTCGTAATACTGAATGATTCTTCTGTAGAACAACCACCAATATTTGTTGCAATAACCGTGTAGGTTCCATCTCCAATTATATTGCAAGTGTTTCCTGTAATAGTTGGCAATAGGATGCCGTTAAAAAGCCATTTATAGGTAAAACCAGGTGTTGCAATTAAATTGCTACCTTGTTTGTCAATTGAAATAATAGGATAGTCGTAAAATACTATGTTGTAAGTTGGACCACTAAAAGTGCAAAAGGCACCAAATACAATCGGCGTATATGTGCCAGATTGAGTCACTTGGATTGTTACATTGTCTTTATCCGAAAAATTTCCGGCACTACTTACCCATGAAACATCGTTTCCCTCCGAGGTTAAGCTCAATTGTGCTGTTTCGCCTGTACATAAGCTGGTATCAGATACAACAATATCTGCTAGAGGCAATGCCTTTTTTTCGATGTTTACAGGATCTGAATTCAAAACACATAAGCCATCAATGAGCTTAGCAGAATATACTCCACCTTCAATAATAGAAATACATGAAGTCTCAGATAAAAAACTATTATCCAAACTCCATTCCAAATTGACATTAGGAACAGAATTGCAAAGCACTAAGGATTCGCCTTCACAAAAATAATCCTTTCCGGCAGGAATTTCGATAATTGGTTTTATTGCAGTACTATAAATTACATTAACAATAGAAGATTCTGCAACATTGCCTTGATTCCATGCTACAAATTTATAATCACCTGGTTCTGATATTTCCAAGCTCAAATCACTCGAATTAATCATGTCAACACCCTTGTACCAATTTATAAATTGTGCGCTAGCAGGAGCAGTCAATGTAAAGGATTCCCCTTCGCAAATTCTAACTTCGCCAGAATAGTTAAGCGTTACGTTTGGAGTGGTAGGGGCAGGCACAGGGGCCAAACTGATTCCATCCAATTTCACGACAAACAAACCTTCAATTAAATCAGAAAGTATCAGTTTCTCAGATGGAAAAAATGGAAATACACCCCAACAACCTTTAAAACCAGTGTAAGAGGTACTTACTAAATCGGTGTCATAGTAAGCAATGTTTTTGATGTCACTGTAATTACTGATATCATAAATTTGAACGCCGTCTTGATAGTATGAAATAATTGCTTTGTCTCCTCTAACATACGGATTGTGCCCAAGTGATTTGAGATCAGCAGGGGCCAACAGCGTACTTCTCCATATTTTATCTACTTTAATATCAGTAAGATCTTTGATATTGACAAGTTTTACTCCTGTATCATGAGATTCATCACATTGAATTAGATAATCTTCATCAACAGTAAGCCAAGTGCTGTGATTATAGCCCGCTTCAGGATACACAGTCATGTTTCCAAGCAACACAGGAGCAGTAGGAATGGTAAAATCATAAACCCAAAGGCCATTAAAACCGTGAGAGCAATATGCGATATTATCTTTTACATGGACGTCATGAATGTATCCTCCAGGTAAAGGAACAGAAGCCAAAAGGGTAGGGTTATCTGGGTCTTTCGTTAGGTCTAAGACCATTAATCCATTATTTTGTGCACTGGTTCCAGCTAAATATAATCTTCCATTTTTCTCATCAATAAAGGGCATGTGCGTTCTGGCAGTTATATTGAGTATCTGATTGCGTAAAATAATCTCAGAAGGTGCGTTGCTCATATCAAAAATCATTATACCTTCATTTCCCTGATCAGCAACTGCATAGATGCGATTCTTATAACTTTTAAATTCTCGCCAAAGGGAATTGCCGCCACCTTGAAATTGAGTAATTTCGACCAAGCCGTCAGTAATGTCGAAAAAGTGTATGTATGGAGTAGAACCTAAAATTGCGTATTCTCTGCCATCTGGGGCAGTATATCCCCAACAGTCGCTGTAACGGCCAGCAAATACGATGGGAAATGTATCAACTTTATATTGATTCAACAAAACCATGTTTTTACTTACAGGAGTCTGCGAAAAAACGGACCAATTTGAAAGACCCAACACGATAACTAAAAGTACTAATAACTTATTCATCTAGATTATATTATGCTTCAAAGTTAATCTATTTAATAAACAATCAAACACTAACAAGTCTTTCAAGTTTAAATTATATAAAAAATCTTTATATTTTGATGGCTTTGCTTACATTTGATAGATGAATTTAAGAAAAAATGAAGGCGCAATTCTAAATATTGAGAATCTGACTATCTCAAATTCACGAGGGAAAGAATTGGTGTCTCATGTCAGTATTACTGTAGAACTTGGGCAAGTAGTAGCCTTAGTTGGTGAATCTGGTTCTGGTAAATCTCTTAGTGCAGCATCTATAATAAAATTACTACCTAAAACACTGATCAATAAAATTGGTAAAATTTACTTTTGCACTGATCAACAAACTGTTGAAATAAATTCACTATCGGAAAAAGAGCTTTGTCGCATCAGAGGTAAGGAAATTGGATTCGTTTTTCAAGAACCAATGTCAAGCCTAAATCCTGTAATGAAATGTGGTGAACAAGTCCGGGAAGTATTTCAGATTCATAAAATTGCGACACCTAAAGGTCAAGTTGATAAAGTATATGACTTATTTAAGGAGGTGGGATTGAATGATACTGTCAGAATTTATAATTCTTATCCTCATCAATTATCAGGAGGCCAAAAGCAAAGGGTTATGATCGCTATGGCTATTGCCGGTGAACCTAAGTTATTGATAGCGGATGAACCAACAACCGCATTGGATTCTACCGTGCAGCTTAAAATCATTCAACTTTTGGATGATCTGAGGAGAAAACGTAATATGTCTATATTATTCGTATCCCATGATCTAAATCTGGTAAAAGGTTTTGCTGACAAGGTATATGTGATGAGATCTGCAAAAATTGTAGAATCAGGCCCAACAGATGAATTATTTAATAATCCTAAAGATATTTATACCAAATCTCTTTTGTCATGTAGGCCATCACTATCCAAAAAATTAACAAGGCTACCAGAGCTGAAAGATTTCGAAAATCCAGAATCCAACTCAATTTTTAAAGATTCGATTATTTCAGATGGTGATTTGAATAAAAAGATAGCTGGTTATTCAGCATTGCAGCCTCTTTTGGAAGTTTCACAATTGAATGTACAATTCCCAAAGAAATCTGCATGGTTCAAGAAAAAAGCTTTTAATAAAGTAGTATCTGATGTTAGCTTTAAAATTTTTCCTGGCGAGGTGCTGGCTCTTGTGGGTGAATCTGGAAGTGGTAAATCTACCATAGGTAGAGCGATTGTCAATCTTTTAGACCAAAAATCTGGAACCATAAAATTTCAAAATCAAAGAATAGATGACTTGAATCCTTATGATTTTAGACATTTTCGAAAACAAATACAATTGATTTTTCAAGATCCATTTGCTTCCTTGAACCCACGAATGAAAATAGGTGAAGCGATTGCAGAGGCTATGTCAGTGCATAAAATCTATCCCACTAAAGCACAGACAAAAACAGCGGTTAACCGATTGCTTGAGGATGTAGGTTTAAACCCATCAGATTTCGAAAAATACCCACATCAATTCAGTGGAGGACAGCGACAAAGGATTTCAATAGCACGTTCCTTGGCTGTCAATCCCCAATTATTGATATGCGATGAATGTGTATCTGCCCTGGATGTTAATGTTCAGGCACAAATATTAAATTTACTAATTGACTTAAAAGAAAAATTCGGACTCACAATGCTCTTTATTACCCATGACTTGTCAGTGGTAAGATTTATTGCTGATCGGGTTGTTGTTCTTTCTGAAGGAAAAATTGTCGAATTTGGAAGCGTTCCAGATGTTTACTCTAATCCGATCCAAGATTTCACGAAACAACTTTTGGCCGCTTCTTTGTGATTTGTGCGCATTCTGTCGATAAATTTAAACATTTCACCGATTTTTTATGTTTACTCTGTTACTTTTTGGGATTGTTTAACATTTTATTAAGGTAAAAAATCTCGTAGTACTCTTAAATTTGTTTTATGAAGCCAAAGCTTAGATATAGAATAATATTTGCTAGTGTTGCTATCATTCTTAGTCTCGCTAGTCATTTTTATCTACTTTCTGAATCCTCGCTCTATGGGTTGAACAAATTAGGAATTCCAGTGGTAGAAAAAGATATTATCGATACCGCAACTGACTCCTATAATCATGGAATATTTATAAAGTGGCTTCTTGAAACTTTGTTAAAATTGTTACCTGCCGGATCTTAAGCCATTGACATATTCATTGGCATTCATTTTTCTTTTCCCTTCTGCTTGTAGCATCAAAACCTCTATCCAATTATCTGAAGCCTTAAAGTAAAGTTTATTGCTATTGTCCCAGAAAAAGTTCTCATTCGTTGAAGTTATGAAATCCTGAATGATATTACTCTCAAATATTTTGAGCTGTTTGTCTTGAAAATTAGTAAAAGCTCCCGGATACGGTGAAAGTCCCCTTATAAAATCATGGCATTGTTTGGCTGTTTTTGTCCAATCAATTTTACAACTATCATAATATAATTTAGGTGCATGACTGATGGTGCCTGACTGCGGAATCCCCCCAATTTCATTAGATTCAATTTTTGAAATTGTCTTTAATATCAGATTAGCACCAACAATTTTCATTTTATCATGTAAACTTCCTGCGTTGTCTTCAGGAGTAATATCTATTTTTTCTTGTAGTAATAAATCACCTGTATCAATTTCATGAGTTATAAAAAATGTGGTAACTCCTGTTGTTGGCTCTCCATTTATTATTGCCCAATTGATTGGTGCTGCGCCTCTATAAGCGGGCAACAAACTTCCATGAAGGTTAATAGTACCCAAATGAGGCATACTCCAAACAATCTCTGGCAACATTCTAAAAGCAACCACGATAAACAAATCAGCATTCAGTTCTTTTAAAGCATTCAAGAAGACTGGATTTCTGAGTTTTTCAGGTTGAAGACATTCAATATTATTTGTTGCGGCATATTTCTTAACAGGAGAAGTAATGATATCTTTCATGCCCCTTCCGCCTCGTTTGTCTGGTGCAGTTACAACTCCGACAACATTATGTCCTTGATCCACAATAGCAGACAATGAAGCTACAGCAAAATCTGGTGTTCCCATGAATACAATTCTCATCTCTTTTTGCTTCGTCTTTGGTTCTTTTATTGCTTATTTCTTTTTAAACGGGTCAAATTTTTTCAAATTATCTTTTGCCTTATCAATTTCGTCTTTTGCTTTTTGGCCAGCTTTATCGCCCACTTCTTTGGCTAATTTTTCTTTTGCGGCTTCACTTGCTTTTTTAATTGCTTCATCAGCCTTTTGTTGGGCCAATCTTGCCAATGAGTCAGCAGCCTTATCTGCTTGTTCTTTTGCTTTTTGTTTGTATTTGGCAACTTCCTGATTTGCAAGATTTTTGATACTGTCTTGAACTTTTTGAATTGCTTCTTTGCCCATTGCATTTGCCTCTTGCTGAATTGAAGAGTTGCCATCAGTACCTAGAACTTTAAAGCCAATTTTTGGAGATAGCATTGAACCACCAATTGAAATAAGCACATTAACAAATTCACCATTCTGAATATTCAAACCTAATTTTGAAGCTTCTTTGGACAGGAAATTCATTCCTGAACCTACGGCACTTCCAATTGGATTTTTTTCCAATTTCTTTCTTGGCAATTTTGCCTTTATGGTGTAAGCCATATCATTGGTGAGGCTATGCTTACCACCAATCTTCATATCAATATCCTGCATTCGATAATCAAACTCCCTAACTTCAACTGCTCCATTTTTAACAGTGATCCAGTTTTTTGTGTTGGTTAAATTTAAATTTGAAAATTCAGTCATATTTAATTTGTTACCAATATCAACCAAAGGTTTAAAATTCTTAACTACTGCGCCTAATGTTTCCAAAAATCCATCCATTACGAAAGTTTCCATCATTGGTGATAGGTCCGGCTTCAAGGTGCCACTAATACTTAGGTTTGTATTTATCTTGCCTTCAATGTACTGAGCAATAGGTGCAAAAAGCTTTATAGTTGAGAAGGTTTTAAATGCCTGCTGAACATCCAGTTTGCCTACATCAGTTTTTAAATCAAATTTTGGTTGTTTAGGGTCGATACTTGAATATCCACCACTTAAATTCAAAGTTCCTCCTAAGGTATTAGCTGATGCATCTACAATTCTAACAGATTGATCCTTAACTGATAGTGTGCCTGAAACTTGTTTAAGATCCATGTTGGAGTAGAGCAATTGATTAATTTTACCAGTTATATTCATATTGATCTTGTCAGGTATCAATAATGGCTCTGGAGCAGTAGAGCCTTTATTGGCGTTGGTTTCAGGGGTCATAAATTGATTCAAGTCAATTTTTCGTGAAACGACGTTTATATTTCCTGCAAGTGTTTGATTATCATAAAGGTATGAAAATATATTTCTAATATTGCCATTTGCATTGATATCAGTTTGGCCCATTTGAAAAGCAAGTTTGCTGAATTCAAATTCATTGGGTTGAATTTGACCAATGACTTCGATATTTGATATTTTTTCTTTGTTATAAATTAAGGTGGCTATTTTGCCATTGAATTTTATGTCAAATTGATCAAAAGGTTTTTCATTGCTCAATCCAGCATCAGGTTCAATTGATGGTTCAGCTTGCTCACTCAACCATTCATCAGCATTCAAAAAAATACTTTCCATATTTACATTTCCCTTCATGGTAATAGTAGGGGAGAAGAAGGCTAGAAAATTTTGTATCGTGAAATTTCCTGAAACATCAGATGAGCCTAACTGCATTAGTAAATTATTGGCAGACATTGCAGCAGGAGAAAATATAACATTTACTCGAGGGATTGAAATTTTTGGATACTTTTCGTAGACACATGCAAAGCCAGAAAGATCCAATTTGCCATTTACAGATACATTTTGATATCGTTGGGCATCCAAATCCTTTTGATTTGCTTTAATCGTGATGTCGGCATTTATTAAGCCTTTCAGATCTTTTACGGAACTTACAGGAAGTACAGAAGAAATACTGGCCAAATCCAGTTTGCCTTTAATATTAGCATCCATATCTGGATTAGAAACAGGTGTCTTTAATTTCACACGACCTGAAATGCCTTGACTACCTATGAGTAAACCAAATTTACTGATATCAGTAACTACTGCATCCAGTTTGTTTGATTTATTATCAATTTTAATATTTGCATTGATTTTTGAAACACCTGCAGGCAAAGTTGGATATTTGAATGATCCATCCTTGACATTAGCTTGAATTGCAAAAGATGGAATTATCTCTTCCTTGCTGTTAATAGTCCCATTAATTCTGGCCTTAAAGTCAAAGGATCCATCTGCTTTAACGCCAGAAAAATCTTTGGTATATGCGCCAGGTATCAGTGACAACAAACTTTTAAATTTCGAGTCAGGAGTTGAGAAATTCATATCCATCACTGTCTCTTCAGTTTTTGATTGTATCCAACCATTAACATTTAGTTGTAAGTCATTGATATTGAGTTTGTTTTCTTTAAGCGTAAATTTATTGTTTAACAGATCGGCTTTAATTCCTGCACTAAATTTGAGCTTTGCATTACTGAGGTAACTGATGGATCCACTTGAAAGGCTCATGGTATCACATTCTGCAGTCGTATTCAAATCAGTCACTGTCGATGAAAAATCTCCAGAAAGTTCATGATTCAAATGTTTCATTAAAAAATTATTGTCCGACTGTTTGTCAGTGTAACTAATGATTCCATCAATTATTTGAAATTTTTTCAAGAGTAATTTTACATCGTCTTGTGCATTTGAGGACGAAGCTGTAGTATCTGTCTTTGAGATGTCATAATTTGCTTTTCCTGATTCTGTTATCTGGATATTAATATTTGGCTTATCAAGTACAACTTGTTTGATTTCATAGGGTTGTTTACCCATAATTGCATCCCAAATGTTAATCCCTAAATCAATCCTGTCAGCACTAAAAAGTGGAACACCAGCAAATTCATTTTTTCCAGTAATACTTAGTTCATCCAGTTGAACAGCCAAATAAGGAAATGTAGAAAAAAAACTAATTCCGGCATTTTTGAGACTCACATTTGCATCGATGCCTGAATTAACACCAGACAAGACCTTTTCTTTGATTTGTTTTTTAAATAATATTGGTACTGTTGCAAGTAATAAAAATAAAACTATTATTGAAATTGCAAATATTTTAATTAATTTTTTCATTTATTATTTTGTATTGAATGTTAACTTTAGAAACGATTAAAAAGAAGTAATATTACTCTTGCAGTGCCGATTATCTATATCAAGGTTGAGTTGTATTTTTAAATAAATATCATCCTATAATTTATATTATGTTAAGTAGTTAAAATGACCATCCATCAATGTGCTTTAGGAATAACAATACTGTATGTTTGGCATCATTCAGGGCTCTGTGCTGTTGTCCGATGAATGAAATACCTTCCATTTCCAGTGCTTTCATAAAGCCAGGTGGTTCATTTCGTTTCTTTATCTGATTATATGCTTCCTTCATGTCGCGGTAATTTTGAGTTAACCAATTTAAATCATACTTATGTAACTCAGCATCATTCATCAATAAATGTTTATCATTTATTCCCCAACTGATAAAACGATATTCTTCATCATCAGGATCTAACCATGCATACAACTCATCAATCACATACAAAAATCCTTTGGCTCGATCCACCTCCTTTTGTTTTATTGTGGTTAAGTTGGTGCAAAAAGAAGATAAAATTGGGTGAACAACTGGCCTGACAAACATCTGAAATTGCTCCAATATTTCACCGTAATCATCTAATTTATAAGCCCCTATTTCAATAATCTCCTGACGGAAATTTTTAGGCGTATTCTGCCAACAACTTGCTTCTAAATCGAAAATAATGTATTTCATTCACCCACTTTGGCTGCGACTGGTTCTTCATCCCAAACATATTTTTTCCAAATAATTTCTTTCTGCATATCATATCCCTCCATTCTGTTTGAATAAAAGTAAATAACAGGCAAATCATTGATAATCAGTTCATTTGACTTGTTGTTATAAGCGAACAGTTTAATTCTATGATATGCTCCACCATTTTCTATTGCATCTTCTAAGAGCATTGCAAAATCTGTAATCTTTTTAGTTCTGTCTTGTTTAAATATTTTATGGCTGATGAATTTCTTGTAAACTTTGAACCAATCTTCGCCACATTTCATAACTGTTGGCATGGGAATTTTCCATTCCTTAGCCGGTAATTTAAGAATATCAAAAATATCTGCTCCATGCCATTTTTCTAGCATCAAATGGATAATCATTTTGGAAAGAATATGATGCGGCATAGGTACGTTATTTGCTAAAAATTCTGTTGACATTTTAGCAGAAATACGCTTCGTATATTCACTTTCTCGCTGACTATCTTGATTGATAGTTCCGTTGATTTCGTAATACTTTTTTATGTCTATTTGATTGCCGTATTTATCATAACTATTTCCAAATTCATCTACCTCATTGGTAAAAACATCTATTGGTTTACCAAAAGAAAAGTAAACTCTGTTCTTTTTTCTTATAAGTTTCCAACCAAATTTTATGGCTCTTAAAAAGTTCATTCCCCTTCCAATTTGGGGTATATACTGATCCTTGCCACTGCGTCGCAGAAACTGTTCAATTAGAATGCCTGCTTCAAGAACAGTTTCGTAATTGATAACAAGTGGCACGATAAATATTTTATTTGGTAGTCCTTTTTGAATACATGCTCTCTGTGCGTCTATCACACTGCCTACTAAGCCCAACTTTAATTTTGTTTCCACACTGCCCTCTCTGGATCTGGTTCCCCCCGGAAAAAATATGGTATTTACTCCATCCTCAATAGTTGTAGAGCTCATATTCTTCAGCGTATCGAGGTAAATAGGGTTTTTCTTACGCCTGTCTACACGATAAGCGCCGAGCCGGTTCATAAAATAAGCGGCAGAACCATTGTTGTATAAATTCAAACCAGCACCGTATGAAAATGCTGGCATCTTGCCAATCATGTCTAACATGTATCCTACCAGAATACTATCCATGTTGGAACTATGAGTTGGTAAAACTATGACAGTCCCATAGCTGAACAAATGTCTGATGTGTTCAATTGGCCCATCTACAATTAATTGTTCTTTGATTTTGGTCTGCGCTCTGCTGTAGTTCCACAAATCCCTCAATTCAAAATGACCGTATAAATTCTTAAATGAAACGGTTAAAATTTTGCGAGCCAGTAGAAATGTATTTTTATTAAAAGAGCCTAAAATTTCACTGGTATATCGTTGAATAATCTTTTTTGCAAGCTGCTGGTATCTCTCTCTTCGGGCTTCAGGATCCTCCTCCGATCTGTATTTTTCAAGCCTATTTTTGGCTTTATTCCAAAATAAAGCTTCATTTGGGGGATCAACTTTCCAAGGCTCATTCTTGACTCTTTGCCTCTCTAAATAAATTGTTTTTTCTAGAAGATCTTCTATGGTTGCAGTTGAATTTTGATTTATTTTTTCTTCGCTGGTATGAACGATTTCAGACATTAGCTGATTTCTTCTTTTGTCCTGATGGTACAACGGCCATGACTCTATGACATTAGGGTCCGTGGTAAAAACTTTAGGCTTTTCTTGACTCATACCAAATGCTCTTTGAAGTTTTTTACAATTCCCTCTATGAACTTCAATATTTCTTCACGACCTGTTCTTCTGACTGCCGAGCTGTTGAAGTAGGTTGGTAACTCTGTAAACATCTCCGTCATTTCAGCCAAAAATACTTTTTTATTATCTGAGAGTTCTTTTTGATTGATTTTATCTATTTTGGTAAATACGAGGGCAAACGGTATTTCAGTTTCTGCGCACCATTCGATAAAATCTAAATCAAGTTTTTGTGGAGTCAATCTACTATCAATCAGTATAAAAATACAACATAAATTTTCTCTGTTTGTCAAATAGTTTTCAATCATCTTACTCCAACTTCTTCTGTTGGCTTTTGAAGTCTTTGCATATCCATATCCTGGCAGATCTATCCATCGATGTGATTTATTAACAATAAAAGCATTTATCAATTGCGTTTTTCCGGGTGTTTGTGACACCTTGGCAACTCCAGCAGTGCCGGCAAGCATGTTTATTAATGAGGATTTTCCAACATTTGACCTACCAATAAATGCAAATTCTGGTATTTCATCTTTCATCATACCAGTGTGCTTCGGAAAGGATGCTACAAATTCTAAACTTCTAATTATCATATTCTATTTTCAATAAAACGTACCCTAGGATCCAAAGAAGCAATCAATGCATCTACAATCAAATTCATACAGGTATAAATTACACACGTAAAGATAAGACATCCAAGCACCACTGGCACATCAAAACTCAATAAAGCGTTAACGGTTAGGTTTCCAAGGCCCTTATAGTTAAAAATTGTTTCAACAAAGAATGATCCTGTAAGCAATGAAGCAAGCCAAGAACTTGAAGTGGTTACAATAGGAATTGATGCATTTGGGAGGCAATGTTTGAATATTTGTCTATAGATATTGCTTCCTTTTGCTATTGATGTTTTCATGAATTCCATATTCAATACGTCCAACATAGCATTTCTTGTCAAATGTGTTATTTGTGAAATTGGACGAATACCCAGTGCGATTGCAGGCAAAAGGACATTCTTAAACCTAATTTCTGTATCTCCAAAATCATTCAATTCAAACAAACTGCCTTGAACTTCTAAGCCAGTAATTGAAGCCAATATGAACCCAAAAATCAAAGAAATTACCATAGCAGGAATATATCCAGGTAAACTGGTGCCTAGGGTGCTGAGTCCTATTATAAATTGGTCAAGCCAAGAGCCTCTTGAGTATGCACTGATAATACCCAATGAAACTCCCAATATAATTGCCAGTAACATAGATGCAACCGCAAGAATAGCCGTTTGAGGAATGGCTTCTACAAGCATATTGCTCACCTTTCTTCCTGATTGATATGATTCACGTAGCCAAGGATATTTAAGTATCACCTGCCCGTCTGAAATTTTGAAGATTCCCAGATATCCAACTTTGATTGATTTTAATCTATCATTGGAGTAATATGATATTGGTGATAAATCATTAAGATACCATCGGAGTTGTGTGATCAAAGGTTTGTCAAGTCCAAGTTGAGCACGTTTTAGTTCAACACTTGATGCATCAGACATTTGACCAAAACTAAGCCTTGCAGGATCTACCGGAGCAAGGTAAATGATCGTTGAAACCAATAAAATAGCAGATACCAAGACTAAAATTGCATTGAATAATTTAGTGAACATGCTTTATGCTTCATTTATGTTTACCACATGATCATTTTTTGGAATGATCCTGCCAAAAGAGCTTAAGATGAAGCCATTCTCTTTCATTTTACTTTCAAATTCAGTCATAAATGCTGCTTCAACAGCTACCAAAAGACCACCACTTGTTTGTGGATCGCAAAGTAAATTTTTGACTTGTTCCGATATGACGTTTAGTTTGTGTCCGTAACTCCTAAAGTTTCGATTCGTGCCGCCAGGCACACATTTTTTATCCAAATAGTCATTTAATACTTCACGGTCTATGAAAGGAACATCCTCAAAATTTATAACTGCGCTTTGATGACTTGATTCACACATTTCAATCAAGTGTCCCAATAATCCAAATCCAGTAACATCTGTCATGGCTTTCACCTGTGGCATTTCACTAAGTATCATACCAATTTTATTTAAACTGGTCATACTTTGGATTGCCATTTGCAAATGCTCTTGCTCAACCATTCCCTTTTTCTGGGCTGTTGCGATTATTCCAACTCCCAAGGCTTTGGTTAAATACAATACGCAGTTGGAGATATCTCCCCCATTTCTTTTGAGTTTACTTGGATCAATCAAACCATTTACCGACAACCCAAAAATAGGTTCAGGACAATCAATTGAGTGGCCACCTGCCAATGGAATTCCTGCTTCTAAACAAGTCTCTCTGGCTCCTGCAATCACTTCGCCTGCTATATCGGGGGATAATTTGTCAACAGGCCAGCCTAAAATGGCTATAGCCATAATTGGGGAACCTCCCATGGCATAAATATCGCTTATAGCATTGGTAGCCGCAATCTTTCCAAATGTAAAAGGATCATCAACGATTGGCATAAAAAAATCAGTTGTTGATATAACGGCTTGATTGTCATTAATTTGCCATACTGCGGCGTCGTCCTTGTCTTTATTGCCAACCAATAAAGAAGTAAATTCACTCGATTGCGTTCCTGATTTATGTAAAATTTGATCCAATACATCAGGAGCTATTTTACATCCACAACCCGCACCATGACTGTATTCAGTCAATTTTATCTTTTCCTGATGTACTTGCATATTCCAATAGTTTACTAATTTTTTGTTCAAATGTAAAGCCAGCCAAATTCAAATATGTGATATTTTGACTTTTATTCTCATCCAATTTTTTCCCATAGTTTTTGTCGTAGTAAAAAAAAGCAAGTTTTGCTGCAGTTCTCAAATCACCCAGCTGGAGAGCGATCAAGGTATTATTAAATGCCAAGTTACCTAATTTCTTTTCAATCTTCTTAAACGATTCAATCAAATCTTCAATATCGTATTGACCGTAAGTTGAAAGTACATGATCCAAACGTTCTTCTTCGCTAATTTCAACATTTATCAAATGTCCATTTCTTAAGGATGCCCTAATTCCGGCAGGAACACACAATCTTCCAACCATTCTGCTTTCATTTTCTATCCATATTGGTCTTGATAGATTAAGTTTGTTCATTTCATGAAATAGATTATTTTGAAATTGTTCATCGGTTGGTTGAGCATTTTGACCAAGATGACCAAATGCTGAGCCTTTATGATTAGCAAGTCCCTCAAGGTCCAGAATTTGTTGTGACCTTTGATCTAATCCTTCAAGCAATTCAGTTTTACCTGTACCAGTTTTACCTCCTAATACATATAACTTTAGGTATTTGTTGTTGACCCAATCCAGGACATGATTTCGGTAATGCTTGTATCCCCCCGGTATTACAATTGGGTTCAAACCACAAGTCCTCATTAGCCATGCGATACTATTGCTTCTCTGTCCACCTCTCCAGCAATAAACAATGAGTCTTTTCCCCTTCAATTTAAAAAAAACAGAAGCAAAGTCTTTCATTTTTGGACCTATAATTTCCAATCCTTTTATCATTGCAAATTCAGGTGATGTCTGCTTATACAAGGTTCCAACAACTGCCCGCTCCTCATCATTCAATAACGGCATATTAACGGCATTGCAGATGTGACCCTGAAAAAATTCCGATGGCGAACGGACATCAATTATGATGTCTGAATTAGATTCTTTTAATAAAATGGATAAATCTTGTTCGTTGACCAATGATAGTTAAATTTGCAGTCCGTAAAGATAAATCAAAATTATGCTCAAGACGTCGAATGTTCCAATACTAGAATTTCCTTTCTTGAGTAAAAATGACAAAGGGTTTCTCGGTCTTGATCCAAAATACTACCATTTTTTTCCACATTTTCCGTCAATTGACTCAATACTTGAACAGTCAAGGACGCAAGAATATGCATCATTTAAAAATAGAGATGTACTGGTTCAAGTGCTTAATAAGCAATATAATAGAAATATTAATGGAACGTTTGATATTTTGCTTGAAAAAAATACATTAGCAATAGTTTGTGCGCATCAACCTTGCTTGATGGGAGGTCCTCTTTTTATGATTTACAAAATTGCCACGTGTATAAATTTGGCCAATAAATTGAACTCCATTCAGAGTGAATTTCATTATGTGCCAATTTTTTATATCGGCAGTGAAGATCATGATATTGACGAAATCAATCATTTTCACATATTTAACAAAAGAATTACTTGGCAAGTTCAAACCAGTCATGCTGCCGGAAGATTAAGCACTGAAGGACTTGAAGCAGTTTATGATGAAGTTTTAAGTTTTTTTGAAAGAGATCCTTCGGCTAAGTCTAATTTAGAAGCTTTGCGTTCCACTTTAGTTTTTGATGAAAACTACACGTCATTTTTCAGATCTCTAATATTGCAAATTTTTCAGAATTCAAATCTGCTGCTTATAGATCCAGATGATCCAGACTTAAAATCACTATTCTCCCAAGTGATAAAATCTGAAATTGAAAGTGCAGCATCAAGTAAAATTTTGTCTGAAACCATAGTAAAACTTGAGCACGAGGGTATTAAGGTTCAAACAAAAGGCCGACCTTGCAATCTATTTTTACACACGGATCATGGAAGAGAAAGAATTGATCAATTGGAAGATGGTATGTTTAGAACTATTATTAGCGATCAAGTTTTTACCAAACTAGAATTGCTCCATCTTCTTGATAAATCACCTGAAGCGTTTAGTCCAAATGTTGTTTTGAGGCCGCTTTATCAACAAACCATCCTCCCTGCACCAGTATTCATAGGTGGAGGCGGTGAATTGAGTTATTGGATGGAATTGCCAAATATTTTTAAACATTATCTAGTGCCTTACCCTGTTGTTATCCGCAGAAGGTCCGCGATGATTATTGAAAGTTCAATCGAAAAGAGAATTAGTAAAATTGGCCTAACGGATTTCGATTTTTTTCAGACGGAAGACTTTGCTGTTAAAAAATACCTGCATCACTTTGATTCGATTACTAATATGGAGTTGGGTATTGAGAAATTTGACGAAATTGACAAGGAATTTTATCCACTTATTAATGATATTGATCCTAGCATGGCAAATAAATGGAAAGGAATTCTTAAAAACTGGAAAGCTGAGTTGTTGGATTTTAATTCCAAAATCAATAAGTTGAATCGCCAAAAACATGAAACTGCATTGAATCAAATAGCTTCAATCTTTGTAAAATTATATCCTCAAAGCGAACTACAAGAACGTTACGATTCATCTATTGCCTTCTTTGCACAATACGGTGAAGAAGGAATTGGCAAATTGATTGAAGAAATGAATCCATTGGATAATTCAATGCTTATAATCAAACCGAGTTAGAAATCGATTCTTTAACTGCAAACAAACATAATAAATTTGCAAGTGTTTCTTGTAATTTACTGCGATGAACGATCATGTCCAAGAACCCTTTCTCAAGCAAAAATTCAGCAGTCTGAAAGCCCTCAGGAAGATCTTTTTTAATAGTTTCTTTAATAACCCTTGGCCCAGCAAACCCGATTAAGGCTTTTGGTTCTGCCAGATGGAGATCACCCAGCATTGCAAAGGAAGCAGTCACACCTCCAGTAGTTGGATCGGTCATCAATGAAAAATAAGGTAGGCCTGCGCGTGAAAGTTCAGTCAGTTTAGCAGTTGTTTTAGCCATTTGCATCAAGGAAAAAGCTGATTCCATCATCCGTGCTCCGCCCGACTTACTGATAATCATCAAAGGACAATTTTGCATTATGGCATAATCTACTGCACGAGCTATCTTCTCCCCCATCACTGAGCCCATACTGCCACCAATGAAATTAAAATCCATTGCAGCAACTACCATTGGTTTTTTATCAATTTTTCCAAATCCTACTGTAATTGCATCGAGTAGGTTCGTTTTGATTACGGACTCTTCAAGTCTTTTAGAATAGGGCTTTAGATCAACGAAGTCAAGCATGTCAACAGATATAATATCATTGAAAAGCTCAGTGTATTTGTCATTGAATAAGATAGAATAGTAATCATGCGATCCGATTCTATAATGATAGTCACATTTGGGACAAACAAAGAAATTAGCTTTCAATTCTTGCATACCAACTGTAGCCTTACAAGAAGGACAAGAAGACCAAATACCATCGGGCACTTCCTTTTTGTTCTTCGTAGAAGTTGTAATTCCTTCCTTTAACCTTTTAAACCAACCCATAATCAAGTGCTGTTGAAGGCAAAATTACATTACAGTTGTCGATATATAATAACATTCACCCATTTGATCAAATAAAACAGTTTAAAATGACTCTGTTTCAATATTGGATGCTTAGTTTTTGTTTGTTGTAACATTTATACAAGGAGGGTTTACGCAGCTAGAACAAGGACCGGGTGATGGAATGTCCACATCCAAGAAACAATCTATTTTATTTACGTCTTGTATTCTAATCACTTTTTTGCCACCAGTTGCGGATCCGTTATTGAAGACGAAATTAGTAACACCTCCATAGTTTGCTGACGTTGGCAAAACCGTTCCACCTCCACTAATTATTGTCACTAAATAAGTGCCTCCTATTCCTAAACCTGTTGGATTTAATGAGAATACTGTATAGTCATCAGCTTTCTGATCATTTGTCCCATTGTTGTTGCAAAGAATATTAGATAAGCCGACATTATCAATTAAACACAAATCTCCAACATCACAAACTAAAGGGTCTGGAATAACAATTTGTTGCTTACAAGTTGATATCAAAGCATCAGTAAGCGTAATTGTCACATCCCCAGTCCCAACCGAGCCAGAATTTAGAGCGAAAATTGTTGGAGCGCCATAGAAAGCAGTTGTAGGAGAAATAGTTCCTATGCTTGAGGAGACATTATACTGAGTGCCACCAGCCGTTGAAGTTGCCAATAAGGTAAATGTTCTAAAGTCATCGGCAGGATTAAATGTTCCATTATTATCGCAACCAACTGGTTGCGTATTGATTGCACTTATTTCACAAAAGCAAGGCCCAGGAGCTTTGTAAGTTTTTGATTCTAGACATGGTGATTCTGAAGCTGAAAAAGTGGCTGTTACAGTTTTTGTTGTTCCATCACCATTCAAATCTTCCAATAAATAAGATATTGGAGAAACAAAAGGACCATTGAATACTTGAGATTTTCCATCAGATGTCACCGTTAGTGTGCCGGTTATTGGAGGAAAAATAAATGTAATATCCCCAGACAGATCAAATTTGCTTATCACAGGCTTACATGGTCCAGCATTTGTTGTTAATGTTGTAATGTCGCAAGGATTGAAGAACAAGCCAAAGTCAAAGGAGTGGTCATTTTCACCTGGACCTTTAGTCACCAGTGAGATGACAGGAACACCTCCCACTAAACTAGCATCATTGTCACTAAAATCACTTCCACCTACTCCTTGTATACCAGTTTGTGTTAATTCATAATTGGCCAAGAGATTCGTCCCTTTTCCAGCTGCAAATTGAGTAGGGCTAATTCTAACTTTATAATTAGAATAAGGTTGAGGACCCAAAACATTTTCTTTAAGTATACCAATTGTATCAACTACATTTGTGTGATTGAAATAATATCCACCAGCTGCATTAGTTGTAGTTGTACCAACAACCACATTTGCATCATTCAATATTTGAATAATAACATTTGCAATTCGTGGTTCATCTCCATCTTGAACACCATCTTTGTCATTATCACGCCAAACATAATTTCCTATTTCCAGAGGCGGTACTATTTCAACAGTTTCTACATCTCCTAAACTATTAGCTTTACCGAATAAACCCTGCCCAGAAGGGGTAGAATAGATTATTTCATATCCTTCTTGGTTGTTATTGTTCTTATCTTTAGTTGCTTGTCTCTTTCCGGTTTTATTATCATAAAGCATCACTCCCGATGAATATATACCGATTGGATCCATAAATGTTGTCAAAGCACCATCAAAATCAGAAGTAAAGTGCACGGATAAACCACCCATTGTTGATTCAGTATGGATATAATTATCCTGATAGTATTCAGGAGATAGTTGTATTTGATAACTGCAGGTTGGATTAGATTGGTTTCTTTTTGCTTGTAGCATTTCACCAACCATTGCCAAATTATCAGGACAACAGTTCCCACATAAATCCATATTAATGTGGCCACCCTGCGAACCATGCCTATCAGTAACACCAATCAAAAAATTTCCTAAGGCATCCAATTCAATATCTGTAATTATTGGTGCCCCATCAACTTCATAGCCATTAACATAAAAATCTCTTCTCCAAGGTAACCATGGTTTATCATTATCACGATAATCAAAAGTCCAAGTAACAATGGGTGTATTGTTCCAAACTTTTGTACCTAAATCTAATTCAAAAATATTACCAGTCATATCTTTGGCAGTACTACCAGTTGTTGGCAAGCCATTATCTCTTGATGCAGAACAAATTACACCCATATATAACTTCCCTCTTTTAAGCTTAATTCCAAAGGGCCTGTATTGACCTGATTTGGCATTATCACCACCGCAAGGATTAGGAATTATATAACTTTTGACCTGAGCAGCCGTTGGGATTTTAGGATTGAAAGGATCTTGTAAATCAATTTCATATAATTTTCTATCATAAAGATTCACAACATATAAATATCTTCCATCTTCTGAGACATCAAGGTCACCAAAAGATAGTTTACCAACTTGATCCCATGCAGCTGGATCCGCATTTGGTTGCGTCGGATTTCCAATTAAACCTCTTTCAGCATTTGTCCCTACAACAGGGCTGAAAAACACTTCATTACAATCCCCAGGGATTTGAGCCTTAGTATATGGGTTAATTTTATCACTCGTTGGAATACCTAAATCAGAATCAAAATCAATAAATTTTAGATTTGCATTTAGATCGAAAGGACTTTCAGCATTTACCCAATAAATACCCCCTGAGCCGAGTGGACCCATACCTGCGTGTCTTCGTATTGCCGCAGAAACCCATATTTTTTTTGCTTGTCTGGAATAGGCTAGCCCCCAAGTAGAACCGACTTGGTTGCCTTTAGCTACTAAATCATACGGATTACCAGTGTTTAAGCCCCTTCCTGAATTTGAAGCATATCCAGAATTTTGATAATTGAATCTTACCAATGCAGGCAAATCTTTTGCACCTCCAGTTGAAGCCAATGGGTTTCCATTACCGTAAACAGTCGCAAAACTTTTAGGATTTGCATCTGTACTAAAATCAGAAGGATAATTAAGGATAAAATTCTTAGTTCCTGGACCAGACGCAAATTGAATACCAGTGCCATAGGTACCTCCATTAGGTGAAGGAAAATCTTGAGCAGGAGACAAATTACACAACCCAGTCGGAATCGTAAATTCGATCCTGACTGGATAGGAAGCGGGTGTGTAGGTATAGGAGCCATTAGCAGCAGAAGTCGTAGATCCTAAAAATACATCGGTTGAGGGGAGAACATCATTCTTAAAAAATTTAACTAGAATTCCACCAACGCCTGGTTCACCTGCTTGTTGGATTCCGTCAGAGTTATAATCTCGGAATACTTTCCCAGTGGTTTGGCTGTAAACAATTGCTTGTGAACAGAATGCGACTAAGACAATTAACATTGCTTTTTTCATGTACATTACTTTTAGGCTTTAATAAATTTTTAATCCATTTCTTTAAATCAAGTACTTAAGTACCAAAATTTGGGTTAAAAATTAATTCAATCGTTTCTGTGATCCATTGAATTCGATAGCAATAATGACTATTAATTATTATATTCCTAAAGTCAAAGTACCACTTATATGTGACAGTATAACTTGAGGGAAGTTACCTAAAAGTCAATTATTAATCGTTTTATTGAACCCTTGTCAAGTGAAAATTGTGACATATTCTTGATTCGAATTCAAACTTTAAGAAAACAAAAAGGGAGGCAAATATTGCCTCCCTCTTTATTAAGATTTAAAATTATTTTTATTTAAAAAATACATTAAATTCAGTTCTTCTGTTTTGTTGACGCCCTTCAACTGTATTATTTGTAGCTATCGGTTTGGTTTTACCAAAGCCTTTATAAGTTAGTCTATTTGGCTCAATACCTTGTGCAACAATGTATTCATAGCAGGCCTTAGCTCTGCTCTCAGATACCAACATATTTTTTTGAGCAGTGCCTATGTTGTCAGTATGACCTCCAATCTCAATATTATAGTTTGGATTTTCTTTCATGATAGCAACTACTTCGTTGAGAATTTTATAACTCTTGGACTCTAAAGTTGCGGTACCGGATTGAAATTGAACAGCTTGTGTTGCTCTTTTTAGGATTTCCTGAACTGCTTCTTTCACTTCAGGACAACCTCCTGAACTTGCAGGACCTGCAGCATAAGGACATCTATCAGTCCTATCACTAATTCCATCGCCATCAGAATCAGGACAACCTTTGAATAAAGCAATACCTTTCAAAGTTGGACATTCATCTTCATTATCTGGAAATCCGTCTCCATCACTATCTGGACAACCATTGGTCGCTTTGCTTCCAGGATATGTGGGACATTTATCAATGCTGTCATCAACACCATCGCCATCAGAATCAGAAGAGGCAGGGCATCCATCTTTTTCCTTTGTTCCTGCTACTTCGGGACATTTATCAAATTTGTCTACAATTCCATCTCCATCTTTATCTGGGCAGCCTCTGTTGATTGAATTGCCTGGTTGTTCTGGACAATCATCTTTATCGTCCAAAATTCCATCACCATCTGTATCTTTCGTTTCAGGACAGCCCTTTTGGGAAACTACTCCTGCAATATCAGGACAATTGTCGTCTTTGTCTGGAATTCCATCATTGTCTCTATCTGGACACCCTTTAAATGCCATTAAACCTGGCTTATCAGGACAAAGATCTGTATCATCAGAAACTCCATCATTGTCTCTGTCATTTGCTTTAGGAGCATCTTTGCCAATTATCATCATCACTCCAATTCCAAAATTGAAGTTATCTCTGTTTTCTGCAAGCGATTTTCTATACTCGCCCGAAATAACTAAAAATTCACGTGGACTCAATTTAATGTTTACTCCTGCACCCAATGGAAATTGTATGGAAGTAGTCTCCAAATCTTCATTTACAACTCCGCCACCACCATAGATGAAAGGAGTTATGAAATTATTGGCCTTATAATTTTGTAATCGCAATGTAAAATCTACTGCAGAAAAAACTTTCTTATTGGCATCTTCAGGTAATTGTATTACTGCAAACTTAAGAGGAATTGCAAAACTTAGCGAATTGGTTAAGGCTCGGTGGTAACCTAACTCCAGTCCACTGGTGTAATTTTTGAATCTTTTGTTGTCAGATTCATTTAGTGAATAATGATTGAGTAACAAGGCTTTGGCGGAGAAGCCATTTGGAGCCCCAGTGTGTTGGGCTTCAGAATTGAGCGCCAGAAAAAGACAAAATGTCAAAATGATTGACCTTAGAGGTTTCATGGGAAACGGTTTTTGTTGGAAAATGTGCTATATAAGAAATTCAATGTCTTACCATCAAATACTTTACCAATTTTTTGTGTCAGTCCAGGTCCTAATTCTCGAAAGCTTCTATGGATGATTTCTCTGGTAAAACTGAGGCTGAAGTTTCATTTTCAGATACGAAAAAGTACTTTAGCTTTTCATTTTCAGAGGTCTTGGGCAAACTATATGTCCAATATTTTCCATCAGAATTTTCCGATATGGACATTTTAACGGATTTAAATTGTTGTTGTTTCCCAATTGAGTAAAAAAGATATACTTGATTTGTGTTTTCCGATTGAACGCTAAATTTCACGCCAATTGAATCCCTGATGGAAAGAGGGTTTGATAGGATTGGAGAATTGTCGATTATTGTTCTTGAAAGATAGGAGCTTCGCTTTTTAATAAGTTCTTTTAATCCAGGTATGATAACGTTCCCTAAGGTCACTTTTCTCTCAATATTTTCTTTAAAAACACCGTAACCGTATAGGTTGGCTCTATCATTTTTAACTTCAAGATCAATCATTTTACTGAGTTGATCAGTTCTTTTGATGAGCTTTTGTGATTGGAATTGCTCGTTAAAGATTGTTTTTATATATGCCAATAACATTTTCTTGTACAGTGGATTCGCACAAAGTTTTGATATCAAAGGACGAAGTGGATTGTCACAATGCTGCAATGGCGGATAATTGAATAGTTCTTCATCAGTCATGGATTTGGTGCCATCCATTCTAAAACCACCAAATGCCAAATTAAGATCCCATATTATTGGAATAAAAACTCCATTTTTAGGCTTGAATAAGTAATAATTATGGCAAAGTCTCCCACTGTAGCTATCTAGGTTAACAAGAGTATGATTAAATGCGTGCATCCACAAAACTGAATTGACATCAAGTACACTTTCAATTTTAGAAGGATTTTGATTCAAAGTACGAATTAAATCAAGCAACTCCTTATAGCCATAGTCACTTTTGAGTTCGTAATTGCCAAAATAGCAACTGCTGTCTTCACCTTGCCATTGCAACGAAGCTTTATCCCCTTTAGGGCAATCTAATAATTCTGGGCTGTCCCAGTTGGGATCACATTTGAATAATATGCCATCATTGTCCTTGAATTCATTTTTTATGAAATGCTCATCAATGGATTCAGTATTGGCATATAGACCTAAATACTTACCGTTTACAGTCACTTTAGCAAAGTTGGCTTTTGGAGAGATGATATATTGTCCTGCCAGTTCATAGGCAAGTACCTCTCTCAAATAACTGGGATCTCTGAACATATTACTCAGCTTAATAGATTCAATCCCACCTGGAAATTTTTGTGTTTTGATTTTAAAATCCGCATCGAGGTTTAATGGCAGTTTTTCTTTGCCTTGTTGACGAACATTGTTGTATGAACTGTTGCCCTTGTATCTGATACCAACTTGATTGTATTTTATGCCATCAATGGTTACTGAAGCTTCCAAGCGTTTATTAGTGCCCAAAGCCATCATTGAATCGAGTTTCTTGTCCCAATTTTTTTCTTTGAAAGTTATTTTGATGTCTCTTATTTTGTTGACATCAAAGAAGCCAGATTGAGCTTTACCCCAAAAAATACCAAAGAATAAAAAGTAAAAAACTAAAACTATCCTCACCAATATTATTTATTAAGTTCTGTAATACTTGTTTGCAGGGGATTGCGGTAATAATCACTTGGATAAAACCCAACTGTCAAAGCTGTTTCAGTCATGAAATAGTAGGTAAGTTTGTCATAACGTCCTATGGGATCTATTTCGTATGAAAAAATATCATCACCTGATATTTCATCACCGTGTGTTCCATCGTCATACATAAAGCTTGAAAAATAAGCCGCTTCTCCTTCAGGGCTGTACATAAGCTTTATTTTTTTTGCAAAACCATTTGTTTTAGCAGTTATCAAAAAGGTTTTTACCTTTTTATTATCCAAAGGTTTACGTTTTGCAATTGACATTTCTACGATTTCACTTGGTAAACTCTTTAATTGATCTGTTTTTCTCAAAAATCTAACTCTTGATTTCATAAAATCCACCAGTCCAGGTATTTTTGACCTTGTACCAATTGTTTGTTTGGCGCTTTTATCGAAATCCATAATGGTGTACTCTTTGTAAGGATCTGCAATAAAGTCTTTTCGGATTATTTTATGCAACTCCTCCACGCGCTTCTCAAGTTTGTTGCCAATAAAATAGTCTTCAATTATTTGACGGCAATGTGCTAAATAAATTAGTTCCCATTCTTTGTTGGCCAATAACTGACTGATCAATGGTTTGGATTTATTATCCTTGTGAAGGAGCGGAGTTAATTGCTCCATTTCTTTATTACTCAAATCACCTGCTTGAATACCAGTGTTTTTAAAACTTCCAAAACATAGATTCAAATCCCAAATTATAGGTACAAATCTCCCATCGTCGGGTCTGTAAAGATAAAAATTCTGGCTATTGTTGCCAGAATAACTACTCAGATTAGCAAGAACATTATTAAAGGCATGCATCCACAGCACTTGATCAATGTTGAGTTTTGTAGATATTGAAATAGGTCTTTCCGCCAATTCCTTTGTAAGAATTTGAAGCTCTTCATAGCCACCTTTATTCAAAGCTGTATAATTGGCCTCATAACAAGACAAATCTTGCTCATATACGAATGACGAAAAGTTCATATTTCTGCATCCTTGGGCTGATTTGTATTCTGGATCAGGGCTGCATTTAAAAAATGCTCCATCATCACTGCCAAAATTGCGCATAATAAATTGGT
>Ga0105049_10001790_pt1 | contig 25366 bp, 19 predicted proteins | sample MAT06_FD_78087 | JGI IMG/M metagenome (GOLD analysis project Ga0105049, IMG submission 78087) | Freshwater microbial communities from Lake Fryxell liftoff mats and glacier meltwater in Antarctica - MAT-06 | ecosystem: Environmental > Aquatic > Freshwater > Ice > Liftoff microbial mat | place... | reverse complement strand
TGCCGTCAGGCAAGCTTTGAATCCTTCGGTTAGCGCGGCGCGGTCGAGGTTCTTGCCGATGAAGACGAGGGTGTTGGTGCGGTTTTCGTCGGCCTTCCACTCGCGGTCGAACTTGGCGTCGAAGAGCATGTGTACGCCTTGGAAAACCAAGCGCTTGTTGGTGCCTTTCACGCAGAGCACACCTTTCATCCGGAAGATATCTCCGCCCTTGGTCTTGAGGAGTTCGTCAATCCACTGGTTGAGTTTTTTCCCGTCGAGATTTCCCGGTGTGCTGATGCCGACCGAGGAGACATCTCCGTCGTGGGAGTGTTCGTGGCGGAAGGTTTTATCCCAGATGTAGCGGAGTAATTCACGGTCCGATGGAGCCGCGCCGCCCTCGGCGCGGTCGGAACGCGGCGAGGGCGCCGCGTCTCCAGATGAAACACGATACAAATGGGTCGGGACATCGTGGCCGGTGACGAGCAAGTAGTGGCCGGCGGTGGTGATCTTCACGGGGAAGTGGCCGTGCTCAGCCTTGAGTTTCAACCGGTGCATCGTGCCGCCGGGCTCGATGGTCTCGCCGGGCAAAATGATTTTCTCCCAGTCGGAAAACGCGAGGACGGCCTGATTGATCGCCGCAGCATAATCTGGAGCCGCGCCGCCCTCGGCGCGATCGGAACGCGGCGGGGGCGCCGCGTCTCCAAGTGGCATCACGACGACGTCGATTTGGTTGTGATCGTGACCGCAGTCTTCGCCGTTCTGCTGGTCAGCAGAATGGTCGTGATCGTGGCCGGTATGATCATGACCATGGTCATGACCGTGGTGGGCGTGGCCGAGAGCGAGTTCGTAAATGCCGGCGGCGAGTTCGTAGGCGCCGGCCCACTCGAAGGGATACTCGGTTTCGAGGAATTGCGGATCGACTTCGATGGCGCGGTCGAGATTGAAGCCGCCGATGTTGATGACTTTCTCGAGGGGAAGTTCAGCGTTCTTGGTGCGGTGGATCTTCGCGACGGCGTTGACGGATTTGATGCGTTTCTCGAGGGCGTCGAGTTCGGCGGGGGTGATGAGATCGGTCTTGTTGAGCAGAATCACGTCGGCGAATCCGATTTGTTTCACGGCTTCGGGTGAGTCATTCAGGTGGAGGAGAATGTGTTTGGCGTCGACGAGCGTGACGATGGCGTCGAGGCGGAAGTTTTCCTTCATCTCCGGATCGGTGAAAAAGGTTTGGGCGACGGGTGCGGGGTTGGCGAGGCCGGTGGTCTCGATGAGAATAGCATCGAGGCGGTCCTTGCGCTTCATGAGCCGGCCGAGAATACGAAGGAGATCGCCGCGCACGGTGCAGCAGATACAGCCGTTGTTCATCTCGAAGATTTCCTCGTCGCTTTGGATGACGAGTTGGTTGTCGACGCCGACCTCGCCGAATTCATTTTCGATCACGGCGATTTTTTTGCCGTGCTGCTCGGTGAGGATGCGGTTGAGCAAAGTGGTTTTACCGGCGCCAAGAAAGCCGGTGAGGACGGTGACAGGAATGGGAGCGGTGGACATGCGGAGGAAAAAGAGTGAAGGACTGAAAAACTGAAGGGCTGAGTGAATATAGCAAAGTCGTCAACGGCGGGTTTGCAACCGGGGTGGCGGCTGGATTGGTCGCCGTGTTTGAGCCACCGGCGAAAACGCGGTTGGCGAACGAGAGGCCCCGCGTTGTCGCTGCTCCAACGCGATTACATGGCTGATTGTCTCCCGTAGGTTGCGAGCTTGTCTCGCAACGTAGCGCGGCAAGCACGCTACCTACCTACCTCAGTTGGCAGGGACGCCCGCCACTACTCCGAACCAACGATCCGTCAGGCCGGCTGGCCCTGACGATAAACATTTTTCCAGAACCAGAGCGTGCCGAGTCCGCCGCAAACGGCCGCGCCAATGAAGTTGGCGTGCGGCCCCAAACTCCAGAGCCACGCGCCGAGGAAGGAACCGCTGGTCACCACGCAATCGCGGATGAAATAGTAGGCGCCGTAGGTGCGGGCACGATATTCTGGTTTGGCTTGGGCGATGATGAGCGCTTTGCGGGCGGGTTCGCCGAATTCCTTCAGGCCGCGAACCACGAAGGCGACGGCGAGCCACGCGAAGTTGTCGGCCCAGAGGAGAGAGAGCGGGAACAGCGTGAAGAAAACAAAGGTCGCGAGGACGAAGGGGCGCTGGCCATATTTGTCGGCGAGATGCGCGACGGGAATGTAGCAGAGCATGGCGGTGATCATCTCGAGTGCGATGAGCAGGCCGAATTGTTGCGCGGTTACGCCGCCGTGATTCATCGCCCACAGAATTATGAAGGCGTAGGGAATCCGTTCGCAGAAACGGATGAGGATATCGCTGACGAGCAGCTCACGCAGAGTGGGGTTGAAGGATCGAACGATGGCGAAGAAGCCGAGGGTGGGTGGTTGGGTCGTGGGCGCGACCTTCTCGACCGGTTCGGTCATGAGCCATTGGAAGACGGCGGTGGCGACGCTGAGCGCGATGCAGCCGAAGAGCGCGTAGCGAATGCCATGTTCCCAGCCGAAGCGAGTGATGAGCCAGCCCCCGATGAGCGGACCGATCATCATGGGGATGCGGCGGACCATGGATTGCACGCCGACGCCCATGGTGTGTTGGCGTTTGTCGAGCGACGTGGCGATGACACTGAGTGTGGCTGGCAAAGACAGCGTGCTCCACGCAAGAAACAGAAACGCGCCCAGCACGAGCGCGAGCCAGTGTTGCCAGAGCAGCACGATGATGTAGCCCGCGAGCGAAAGCGCGTTGAATAACAGGAGCGAGCGGCGTTGGCCCCAGTGATCGGTGAGCCAGCCGCCGGGATAGGCGTAGACGGCGCCGAGCAAAGTTTGCAGCGCGTCGAACAAGCCGATGATGAATACGCCGGCGCCGAGAGTTTCGAGATATTTGGGGGCGAAGCCGAGCCAGAGACGTTCGCCGGTCAAGGCCAGCACGAGCGCGACCAACAGGAGCGAGGTGTCGCGCCGCAGCGCCAGAAAATCAGAGAGGCGGCGGGTGGCGGTCATGCGGGCCAGCAGTAGGTGACGCGCTGGGCGGCGTCAATCGCAGGTGCGCGTGCGGCGGATACCTCGGTGTTCCGTTGCGGCGCTGCGAGTCGGGAGTCTGGTTGTTCATGGCGCGACTGTTTCACGTGAAATCCGACTTCGTCGAAGTGCGGCGCGACTCGAGCCCAAAGCAGTCTATTAAACGACAAAGCAGCAACCGGCCAATTGTAGTTTAATAGACTACAATCGGGTTCGGGGCAGGCCGCGAGCGGTGGGGTTTAGGTTGATCGTTGAGGTTGATTGCTCCGGGCCGGTGTTAAGAAAAAATCAGGCGGTTGCCCTTCGGGCTTGCTGACTGCGGGGCAACTGCTGGCTTCTACGACATGAGCGAGCTCCCTCCATTGCCCACTGAACCAACGCTTGGTCTCTACCGTCATTACAAGGGCAACGAGTATCGCGTCCTTGGACTGGCGCGGCATACGGAGACCGAAGAAGCCGTGGTGGTTTATCAGGCATTGTACGGCGCGAAGGGGATGTGGGTGCGGCCGGTGGCGATGTTCACTGAGTCGGTCGAGATCGGCGGGCGGCGGGTGGCGCGGTTCGAGCGGATTGGGGAGTGAGATAAAAGATGAAGGGTGGTCGCCGATTTCCATATCGGCGACAGAGCGTCGGTGTGGAAACCGACGCCCACCAACTACACAATCTCTGCTGAGCGGGAATAAGTTGTACGCTGCGGTGATAATTGCTGGCCATGGATTTGGCGCGGTTTGATGGCAATCGCAGAAAACCCAAGTTTCTGCTTGCCGGATGAGGGGGGAAGGGGGATTTTCGACCCCTTACGCGGCGTTCTTTGGTCAAGCCGGTGCTGCCGCAGCACTCCCTCCGGCTTAACATGTCAGTAAACCTCAACCAATGGTTTCGCAAGAAACCCCGCCGGTAGGCGTCCGTACTGGAGTGCGGCGTGCGTCTTCGGCTCACAGTCCCATGAGTTCGTTAATGCAAGAACTGCTCGCCCAATCCTCCATCGATAAATTAATCGAAGGCGCGATGGTCCCGGGCACCATCACTGAAATCCGTCAAAACGAAGTCGTCGTCGATATCGGCGGCAAGGCGGAGGGAGTTATCCCCGCCAATGAATTCTTCGATCTCGGCGAGCTGCAAATCGGCTCCGCCATCGAAGTTCTCCTCGAGAAACTCGAGGACAAGGAAGGTAATCCGATCCTCTCCTACGAAAAAGCCCAGCAGAAGAAGAACTGGGAAAACATCCTCGCCCGTTGCGCCGAAGGCACGATCGTTTCCGGTCGCGTCAAGGGCAAGGTCAAGGGCGGTCTCCTCGTCTCCATCGGCGTCGATTCCTTCCTGCCAGCTTCGCACATCGATGTGCAACCGCCGAAGAATCTCGATCAGTACGTGGGCCAGACCTACGACTTCAAGGTTCTTAAAATCAATCACGAGCGGAAGAATATCGTGCTCTCCCGCCGCGAGCTCATCGAAGAGCAACGCCACAGCAAACGGCGCGATCTCCTCGAGAAGCTCCAGCCCGGCCAAGTCCGCAAGGGCATCGTCAAGAACATCACCGATTTCGGTGCGTTCATCGATCTCGACGGCATGGACGGCTTGCTCCACATCACCGACATGTCCTGGGGCCGCATCGGCCATCCGTCCGAAATCCTCAAGCAAGGCGAGGAAATCGAGGTCATGGTCATCGACATCAACCGCGAGAAAGAGCGCGTTTCCCTCGGTCTCAAGCAGACCAAGAACAATCCGTGGGACAACATCGACCACAAGTTCCCGGTCGGCGCGAAGGTCCACGGCAAAGTCGTCAATCTCGTGCCTTACGGCGCGTTCGTCGAACTCGAGCCCGGCGTCGAAGGTCTCGTCCACATCACCGAGATGTCCTGGACCAAACGCATCACCAAGCCCTCCGAGCTGCTTAAGGTCGGTCAGGAATTGGACGCGGTTGTCCTCGGTATCCAGAAGGACGAACAGAAAATCTCGCTCGGTCTCCGCCAGTTGGAGCCGAACCCGTGGGATATGGTCCGCCACAATTATCCCGTCGGCGCTCGCGTCCGCGGCAAGGTTCGCAACATGACCACCTACGGTGCGTTCGTGGAACTCGAGGAAGGCATCGACGGTATGGTGCATGTCTCCGACATGTCCTGGACCCGCAAGATCAACCATCCGTCCGAAATGCTCAAGAAGGGCGACGAAGTGGACGCTATCGTCCTCGACGTCGATCCGTCGCAGCAGCGCATCAGTCTCGGGATGAAACAGCTCGCGACCGATCCGTGGACGGACATCGACAGCTTCTTCCGCACCGGCGACGTCGTGAACGGCACCATCTCCAAGATCACCAACTTCGGCGCCTTCGTGGAGCTCAAGGATGGAATCGATGGCCTCGTCCACATCTCGCAGATCCAGGAAGACCGCGTCGAGAAGATCAAGGACGTGCTCAAGCCCGGTCAGGCGGTCACCGCCCGCGTGGTTAAGATTGATCGTGATGGCCGTCGCATCGGTCTCTCGATCAAGGCTGCCAACTACTCGTCCGAGCAGCTCGCGCAGGAGACGGCTTCGTACGAGCAGTTCACCAAGAACACGAACGGCACCGACCTCACGAGCCTCGGCGATATCTTCGACGAAGCTTCAAAGAAGGAGTAAGCAGGTTCATATGGGCGGGGTGCCCTCACCCCACTCAAAGCGAAAACCCTTCAAGGCCGCGGACGAAAGTCCGCGGCCTTTTTCTTTTTGTGTCGGAGGGTAGGGCGTGACCGCTGGGCGCGCCATCTTGCGCGACGAGCGCGCCACCTACGAATGCCTGTTTTGCCCTGTATTCGAATTTATAGGGCCGGCGCTTGCCGCCGTGCCGTCTTCCCTTGCTCGGCGCGGCCACAAGGGTCGGCCCTACGCCAAAATCCAGCGATGCTGGTCTCGCTTTTGCTGCCATTTCCAATTTTCCATTTTATCGCGTTGCTGAAATCCACGGAACTGCGAGTATGCGTTCGCACCCGGCATCGACAGCGCGAACCCCTCGCGACTGGCGGGGCCACTCCGACATGCAGGTCTCGTTCATCATCCCGCTCTATAATTGTCTGGCGCTCACGCAGGAATGTTTGCGCACGTTGCAGGCCACGTTGCCGGCCGGACTCACGCACGAAATCATTCTGGTGGACGACGGCAGCACCGACGGCACGAGGGAATGGTTGGCTGGTTTGTGGCCGTTGAAGGGTCTGCCTGGCCTCAATTATCCGGCGGTGTGCACGTCTGATCCGGCGCTCTCGCCCGTCTCGCCTTGCCGGGTTTTTCTGCATGAAAGTAATCGGGGCTTCGCGGCGACCTGTAATCGCGGCGCGGCGGAGGCGCAGGGAGAGGTTTTGTTTTTTTTGAATAACGATCTCGTTTTTCAGTCTGGCTGGTTTCAGCCCATGTTGGCCGCCTTCACTCGATTCTCACGGGCCGGACTGGTGGGCAATGTCCAGCTAAACCACGCGAGCGGAGCCATCGACCACGCGGGGGTTTTCTTCAACCATAAGGGCAAGCCGGAGCACCGCATTTCGCGGGGCTGGGCTTGGCGATCCTATCGTCCGGTCCTCGCCGTTACCGGGGCGTGCCTCGCTCTCCGGCGAGCCACTTGGAGGCAACTGGGTGGTTTTGACGTCGGCTATCACAATGGCTGTGAAGATGTGGATCTGGCCCTGCGCGCGCTGGAGACTGGTCTCACCAACTACGTGGCCTTGCCTAGCGTTGTTCGACACCACATCAGCGCCTCGATCGGTCGCAAAGCTCGAGATGAACAAAACACTGCTCGGCTGGTCTCCCGCTGGCGCACGGTCATTATCCCGCGAATCGCCCGCCATTGCAGTCGGGCTTGTCTGCAGGCTTCCTGGGACGAACCCAGGAATTTTCCTGACATTCGTCTGGTTGTGGACGCATTTTTTTATTCTGCCCGCCTGCTGCCGCTTCCCCCCGCCGCCATTATGTCCGCCGCCAATGCTTCATTGGAGCTGGAACTGGCCCGATGGGCGAATCTCCTCGCTGGCGCGCCGGACAAGCCGGTCCGCGAGCTCGCTTGGCAATTTTTTCCAAAAGTTCCCGAGAACCCACCCGTCATTTAGGTGTTCGAGCGTTCGACGCTGCGCACGACCGACTGCGGCCGGCGGTTTACGGTCAGATACATCCGGCCGATATATTCGCCGATCAGACCGAGCATCACCAACTGCGTGCCGGACAAAAGCAGCAGCGCGCCCATCAGCGATCCCCAGCCATAGGTCGGGCCTCGTCCGGTGAAATTCAGGTAGAAGACCACCCCGAGTCCGAGCAAACCCGCTACGGCCATCACCAAACCGAGCAGCGTCGCCAAGCGCAGCGGCATGACGGAAAAATTCACGAAGGTACTGACCCATAACCTCAGCAACCGGCGCAAGGTGTAGCCACTTTCCCCGGCGTGGCGTTCCTCGTGGCGCACTTCGAGCGAACCGACGTTCTGCGTCACCTGCAAAATCAAACCGTCGATGTACGGATACGGGCCCGCGTGCGCGCTGACTTCTTTCGCGATGAAGGCGCTCACACCGCGGAAACTCGACAGGTAAAAGCCGGACGGCTTATCGAGCATGTGATCAGACATGGCGTTCGTCAGCTTGCTGCCCAGATTACGCCAGAGGGAATGTTTCTTCGTGTCGTACCAACCGTAAGTAACATCCAGATTTTTTTCGCGGGCATGCTGCCAGAGGCGCACGGCTTCGGCGGGCGGGTTTTGGCCATCGTCGTCGAGGTTCACGATAAAGCTGCCGCGGGCGTGGCGGTAGCCGGTTAGCACGGCGTTGTGTTCGCCGAAATTGCGCGAGTGGTTGATGAGGATAATCGGAATCTTCGCCTCGCGCACCAACTCGCGGCAGACCGCCACGGTGTCGTCCGCGCTGCCGTCGTTCACTAAAATGAGTTCGTGTCCGCCCTCGACGTGGAGCGCTTCAATCGTTTTCACCAACGGCCGAATCGTGTTGGCGCTGTAGTAAAGAGGGATGACGAAACTGAGCGCTGGCTCGGGCGCAGGAATACTCATGGGTGGGGTGACGCGGTTTGTTTGCCGGCAACGCCGTTCAGCAGCAAGTCGCAAACCGTGTCCACCTCGGCAATTTTTAACCCGAGATGCATCGGCAGGCAAAGCACCTCGGCGCAGGCGCGCTCCGTCTCGGGTAAGGCAAGCTCCGCGACGTGGAAGGCCGGTTGGCGATGGATCGGCACGGGATAAAGGATGCCGCAGAGCACGCCCGCCTGTTCCAGCCGCGCCTTAAGTTCGTCGCGCTGCGGGGTGCGGATGGCGAATTGGTGCCAGGCGTGGGTCGTGTCGGGCGCGAGGACGGGCAGTTGAAAGGCAGAGTCGCGCAGGCGTTCAAGGTAGCGGGCCGCGAGGGTGGCACGATGGGCATTTTCCGTATCGAGCCGGACCAGACGGACGCGGAGAATCGCGGCCTGTAACTCGTCGAGCCGGCTGTTGCGCCCGTGCAGATCGCTCACGTAACGGCGGCGCCAGCCGTATTGCCGGAGCAGCCGCAGCTTTTCCCCGAGCAACGGATCGCTGCCCACCACCGCACCGCCATCGCCGAAGGCGCCGAGATTTTTTGTCGGATAAAAACTGAACGAAGCCAACTGGCCCCACGCGCCGGCATGGCGTCCGCCGACCATCGCGCCGTGGGCCTGCGCGCAGTCTTCGATCACGACGAGGTGGTGCGCGAGCGCGAGTTCCATCAAACGCGGCATGTCCGCAGCCTGGCCGTAAAGATGCACGGGCACGATGGCCTTGATGCGAGGATCGCGCTGCCGGGTGAGCAATTCCTCCACTGCGCTTGGGCTGATGAGCATCGTGGCCGGATCAATCTCGACGAAGACCGGAGTTGCTCCCGCGCTGATGATCGCGGTGGCGGTGGCGGTGACGGTGTTGGCCACGGTCAGGACTTTGTCGCCCGCGCCGATGCCGGCAGCGCGCAGAGCGAGCTCAAGCGCATCGGTGCCATTTGCCACGCCGACGCATCCGCCGACCCCGAGATAGGCGGCAAATTCCTTTTCAAAGGCTTCGGTCTCCGCGCCAAGAATGTAACTGCCGCTCTGCAGCACGCGTTGGATCGCGGCATCGATTTCGGCGGAGGCTGCGAGATAACCGGCCTTGGGATCGGCGGGAATGATTTTTGGTTTATGCGTCACGGTCAGAGATAATGCGGCAGCTCGGCGCGGTAATATTCCACGGTGCGCTCGATCGCCTCGCGAATGCTGGTGCGGGGTTTCCAGCCGAGCTTGCGACCGATGAGCGAGTCGTCGGCGTAGAAATCCCCGATGTCGATTTTCTTCCGTTCGGCCGGATATTTTTTCACGGTGTACTTGCCGCCACCGGCGGAATCGACCACCAGCTTGGCCAGTTTTCCGAGGCTGATCTGGCCCCGGCCACCGAGATTGTAGACGGCACCGACGGCCTTGGGATGACTCGCGGCCAAAAGAAATGCTTCCACCGCGTCATCGACGTAGGTGAAGTCACGGAGTTGCCGACCACCCCACACCTCGAAGGGTTGGCCGCTGAGTACCTGATTGATCCAGATGCCGACGAAGGTTTGCCGCGCATCCTTCACGCGCATGCGCGGGCCGATCGTGTTGGTGAGCCGCAACACCGTGCTCTTGATCCCGTGTACTTCGCTGTAGAGAAGATGGTATTGTTCGCCGGCGAGCTTGTTGATGCCGTTGATATCGACGGGCTGGAGCGGGTGTTTCTCGTCGACGGGCAGGTAGCGCGGCCGGCCGTAGATCTGGCGCGTACTGGCGAAGACCACGCGGATGCCGGAGTTATGTTTTCGGCAGATTTCCAAAATCGCGAGCTGCGCGCGGCAGTTGATCTCGAGGTCCGTTTCCGGCGCGGTCATCGAATCCATGTGGCTGGTCTGGCCGGCGAGATTAAAAAGAAAATCCTGATCCTTGAGCAGATGGGGCAAGGCGTGGTTGTTGCGCACATCGGAAATATTCACCTGCACGCGGCGGCTGATGTCGGCGATATTGTGCAGATTACCGCCGTATTCGGGGATCAGGCTGTCGATCAAGGTCACCTTCGCGCCCAAGCCCACGAGGGCGCGGGCGAGGTTGGAGCCGATGAAACCGAGCCCGCCGGTAATCGTCACGCGCCGACCCCGGAAATGTTTTTCGAAAGGCTTCAGGTGTTTCATGCGTGGTCCGGTTTACGGGCGACGACGAGCACCGAGCTGCCAAACGGCAGATGCCCACCCGCGTGAATCCAGATGTGTTCGCTTGCCATCATGGCGTTGAACATGGCTTCCAGCGGGGCCGGATACAAGCGCACATCGCTGGTCGGATCGGCTGGCGGGAAAATTTTCCGGCGCAGCACGGCGAGCGGGAAGGGCAGGGTGTTCCAGTAGGTGGAGGATGTCGGTGGCAGTTTCGCCGTGAGCATGAGTGTGCTGACCTCGCGGCGCGAGTCGCGCCGTAAGTTGGCGACTTGGCGGTCGTGATAGGAGAACAGCCATTGGTACGCCGGCATCATGAGCACGACGAGGCCGCCGGGTTTCAGGCAGCGGGAAAATTCCCGGAGCGCCTCCGCGGGATCTAGTACTTGGCAGAGCACCTCGCAGGAGGTGATCGCGTCGAAGCACTCGTCCGCGAAGGGCAACTGTTGGACCGAACCCACCGTGATTTCTGCCGTGGTGCGGACGCGCGCGAGTTGCGCGGCTTCGAGTGAAAAACCCAATCCGCTCAGTCGCCAAGTTGGTTGCACGGTTTGCAGGTGACGCAATAGTCCGCCGGTGCCGCAACCGGCATCGAGCACGGCGGCATCCGGCGGCAGTGCTCCTGCAACTAGCGCGCGCGACGTGTCGGTGCAGCGCGCGGTAGTACCACATCTGGTCCTCGACCTCGGCCATCTTGCGATATTCCTCGGGATGCATGAGTGGTTTGAGAACTACGGAACCAGCGAAAGAGCCCGCAATTCAAATCCATAGAGCGCGACGGCGAGGGGGCGCGAGTCCGCTGCTGATGGGCCGGTGGCCGCGGCGCTGAGCAAACTGAGCACGGTTTGCCCGGGTAGCAGCCGCAAATAGCCGACGACGATTTCCTGTTCGGAACCGTTCAAGGGAGTGGCGGCGATAGGGACATCACCGAGCCGGAGCTCCAGTGGGCGAGGTGAGACCCCCCGCACCCGCATCCGCAGCGCAGCCCGGACCGGGACATCCGCAGGGTTGGTCAGAATGATCTGGCTGTTGCCGTTGGACCAGCGCCAGCGAATGTCTGCGCTTTGTTCTTCATCATACCAACCGCGGCCAAAGTTGCCCAGAATCAGGCCGGGCGCCGCGACCCGTTCGACATAGAACCGGGCGTTGAGCACGATCCGGTCCTCGGGTTGCAGTGGGAGAAAAGTCAGAAAGCTGTCGCTCAGATTCCATGCTCCTTTCAGTGGAGTATTCAGCCGACCTTCGTAGGTATGCGTCAGAAAATACTGCGGTTTGCGCAGGAGAAACGCGTTGGCCCACAGCCGCGACCAATAATCCTCCACCAGCATGTTGAGCGAGGACACGCGTGGCTCCTGTTCCAGGCGACCGAGCTCGGCCAGACTTCGGCCCACCCGCAGTGGCGGATTCGCCATTTGCCGATGAAAATCAAGAGAGCCTAGAAAATTCCCCGCCACGAGTAACCCGAGAATCACCAGCGCCGCTTTTTTCACACCCGCGCGCGCGTGACTGGCCGCCGGCACCCAGCAGCACAAGCCGATCAGCAATCCGGGATAAAATACCGAGAAAAGTTTGAAGGCATCGTAGCTCGCGTTCGCGCGCACCCGCGACTCCCACGCGAGGATGCCCCAGCCCAATAATATGGGCAACGTCCAGGAAATCGCGACCCAGACGCGCATGCTTTTTTGCCGCCACAGGACAATCAATCCCGCGAACCACAGTCCGATGACGACAACGCTGAGCGCGACTCGCAGAGTGAAAGGCCATGCGTGCAAACCTTGGTTGCGCAAAATTCCCAGCCAGCCTTCGGGTGAAAAGAGCGGTACGGCCCAGCCAAAATTATATTGCTCAAACAAACTGAAGCGTTCGATCAGCCCGTCGAAGCGTCCCCAGAAAAGCGCGACGCACCATCCGAGTGCCACGAGCAGAACGCTCACGACCCGACCCACCGCGCGCCAATTTCGTTGATACCATAGCAGAGCCAGCAACCACGCGCCCGCTGGTGCGAGACAGACGAGCAGAATGAAATTATAGCTGCCGGCGAGCAACCAGAGGGCCGCGAGCATCATCGCCAGATACGGCCACGCGCTGCGCCGATGATGGGTGGCGCGGCTGGCGCCGAAGATCGCCACGGTCAGCAGCCCGATGCCTTGGGCGGCGTACAACTGGCCGAGCGCACCATGATGCACCGCGTACGCATTGAGCGGCGACACCGCGTACAACAACACCACCCCGACCAGCCAGCCGCCGCGAAAGCCCAGCGTGATTCGCGCCAGAAACAACAGCATCGGCAAATTGAGCAGGACCAAGGTGGCAGCGGAAACGCTGATCAAGCGGTAGGCCTCGACGCCCAAGACCGCCGCATTATGGGCGAGCAAGGCCGAGGGCGTGAAATGATTCAGGCGCAGCCAGAAATCGAAAAAATATTCCGCAGAGCGCACCTGAGTCACTTCGGACAGACCCAGAAATCCCGTGCGATCATTCTTGGAAAATTCCTGAAACACCCTTGCCCCCGCCGCGTAGTCTGCCTGATCGCAGCTGCCGAGCGAGCTCGTGGTCAGACCGGGACCGGGTTGCGCCAGAGGTTGAATCAACATCCAGCCCGCGACTAACAACACCACCAGCCAGACAAGGGCGATCCGACCACGCCTTTTCGTGAGGTTCCACGGCAGGTTTTCTTTATCCCTCAAGGCCCAGAGCAGCAGGACCACTGGAATCAGTTCGCTCCATCGGGCATACGTTGCCGTGCCGGCGAGTGCGGTGTGGGCTCCGCCCCAGACCACCGCGGATTGCAAGGCGAGTCCGAGCCCCGGCGCAAAGACCCACCACCAGCGCCGCCACTCTGGTGGCATGACCAGCCGAGATATTCCTGCGCCCCAAAAAAGCGTGTGGGCCAGCAATCCGGCGGCGGTCAGATAATAGATCATGGGCGGGGTGCTGCTACTTTGCGCACCGGTGCCGCCTTGGGAAGGGGAAAACTTCGTCCAGCCGGGGTAGTTCCAAGTTTACAACGTCTGGTCGCTCGACAATAAAACGCGCCCACCCATCGCCCATGCCTCCTCGCCGCTCCACCCGATTCACCGGACTTTTCCCTGACGAATTTGTCACGGATTCCTTTTGGATTCGGGAAACCGGAGCAATTGAACTGCCGGCCTTGGAAAAATCACCGACGTTGGTCGTAATCGGTGAACTGCTCCCGCCCATCACGAATGAGGCAACGGTCACGGGTCAATTGGGTCTGGAACTGAAGCTCGATGGTCAGACGCTCCTCACCCGATCCGAGATCCCGCTGGGTCCTTTTCGTTTCGAATCACCCTGGCCAGCGAGTACCAGTCCTGCTGGTCATAGACTGGAACTTACCCTGCTGGGCGTGGCGGGCAGCAATCTGCTCGCGTGGTTCGCTCGCGTGAGCGGGCTCGGCTTCCTGCAAAAATGGCGCCGGCAACCGCGTAACCGCCGGTTGCGGATCCAGCGCATTGAGGCGGGCGGCGAGGTGCTGTTTGATTTCGGCAACCGCGCTTCACCTTGGAATCAGGCGCTCGCCCGGCGCTCGCTGCATGTCGGGATGAATCTCATGGGTTTCTACCGCGCGATCCTTGGCGTGGGTGAGTCCGTGCGTTGCGCCGCGCGCGCGGCGGATGCAGCCGGTCTGCCGCTGGCCTGCATCGAACTCAAATTACCCTGCAAGAATCCGCAGACCGATGATGCCTTTGCCCTGCGGTTGCGACCGGACAACCCGCATTCGGTAAACGTTTTTCATCTCGATGCCCCGGTGTCGTGCGATATCGACCACTATCACGGACCGGCCTGCCGCGCCGGAAAATACAACATCGGCTATTGGGCGTGGGAGCTGCCGGAGTTTCCTGATGCGTGGACGCAGTACGCGGATTATTTTGACGAGATTTGGACGCCTTCGCATTTCACCGCTGATGCCATCGCGGAAAAACTGGCGATCCCGGTGCTGGTGATGCCGCATGCGATTGCCTTCGAGCGGCCCGTGGGTGATTTCCGGGAAAAGTTTGGACTGCCGCGTGACCGCTATCTGTTTTTGTTTCTCTACGATCTCAACTCCTATTCCGAGCGGAAAAATCCCGCCGCGGTCATTGAGGCATTCCGTCATTCCGGTCTGGCCGGAGCCGGGGCGGCTCTGGTGATCAAGATCCATAATGTGGTCGGGAACGAGGCTGACTTCGAGAAGCTTCGCGCCATTGCCGCCTCGCTGCCCGGCACGGTACTCATTACGCAAACCCTCTCACGCGGGGAAATCTACGAACTGGAATCAGTGTGTGATTGTTTCGTTTCATTGCACCGTTCGGAAGGTTACGGACTGGCGGTGGCGGAATGCATGTATCTCGGCAAGCCGGTGATTTCCACGGATTGGTCGGCCACGGCGGAGTTTGTGGATGAAACCTGTGGCTGTCCGGTGCGCTGCCAACTCATCACACTGGATCGCAATCACGGCCCGTATGCGAAAGGCCAGCGCTGGGCCGAGCCCGAGGTGGCGCACGCGGGCCAGTGGATGAAGCGGTTATTCGAGGACCGTGCGCTGGGCACCCGTTTGGGTGCGGCGGCGCGCGTCCGCATGGAAAAAAACTATTCCCCGGCCGTGATCGGCGCGCGCTTCCGCCGCCGGCTGGAAGCCATCGCCAGCTGGTAGCGGAACAAATGAGTCTTTTTAATTTACGTCGTACTTGGAATCACCTGGCCCGCCACGACCCGTTATGGGCGGTCTTGACCGCTCCGGAAAAAAGCGGCCAGCGGTGGCAGCTCGACGAATTTTTCGCCACGGGGGTCGCGGAAATTGAGGCCAAGCTCGGCGCGATAAAGAAAGGTTATCCATCGTTGCGAACCGGACAGGCCTTGGATTTCGGCTGTGGGGTAGGTCGGCTCTCCCAGGCATTGGCCGGGCACTTTGAAAAAGTCGTGGGGGTGGATATCGCCGACGATATGCTTGCCTTGGCCCGCCAGTACAATCGGCAGGGCGAGCGGGTCCAATACCTCCACAATGCCCGCTCCGATTTGCGCCGGCTGGAGGCTGGCCGCTTCGATTTGGTGTGTAGTCTCATCACGCTTCAGCACATGAAGACGGAATACGCCCGGGCCTACATCGCCGAGTTCGTGCGAGTCTGTGCGCCCGGCGGCATCATCCTCTTCCAGCTTCCTGAACATAGCCCGGATGTTGGCCCGCCCGAGCGGCTGGAACGGCTGCGTTTTTCCTGGTGGCCCCCCACGCTTTGGATGCGGCTAAAACGGATTTCCCTCCAGTGGATCAGGCTCTATATCCGGACGAAAAAGGAGATGGAAATGTACGGGATTCCTCACGATGAGGTTTGCTCTTTGCTAGAGCACCATGGCGCCCACTTGCTCAACACGTACTGGAATGATGCCGCTGGCCTGGCCCTCAGCAGTTTCGATTACATAGCCCTGAAGCGAGATATCGCCAAGTCCTGAGCTTCGGCCCACTTCCCCGGTATCGAATTCTTCCACCAATGCCCTTACAGCCAAATCAGATAAAAGACCATTGCCGAGCCTGCTTATCGCCCATTCTATTTTCCTGACATGGATCACGACACTGCCTCCCGCTCCCCATGGGCTTTAGCCTGCGCCATAACCCTCGGGTTCATGGTAGCACTTGTTATTGGGGGAGCTGATTTGTACTTCAAGACCCCGATTCTTGAAATAGGCGACGTGGCGGTCAATTCCCTGCAGATCGACAACGCCCGGCATGGTACGGAAATTTACGGCAACTATTCGCGTTTTCAGTTCAATCATCCTGGCCCCGCCTTGTTTTATGTCTACGCGGGGGGGGAGATCGTGCTGCATGACTGGTTGGGTCTGGTCCCTTCACCTCATAATGCGCAATTGTTGGCCTCACTTCTGATTCAGGTCGCTTGTTTCAGTTTGGCGGTGGCCATCGTGCATAGTTGGATTGGTTCATGGACGTTTGTAGCGTTGGCCTTACTTGGCGGGGTTTGGCATTTTTCCTTGGCACGTTCTGCTTTCACGAGCATCTGGCCACCACATGTGCTGTTGATGCCGTTCCTGTGCTTCATTACCTCCGCCAGCTCTTTTGCTGCCGGACGCCGGTGGGACCTTGTCCTGATGGTTGTGACGGGCGGACTGCTGTTTCATGGTCACGTGGCACAGCCATTGTTCGTGGGTGGCCTGGGCAGCCTCGCGTGTTTCCTCCATTACCGGCGGCTGAAGGGGACAGCCGGCTGGGTTGACGGTCGGAATTGGTTGCGCGGCAATCGCCCGCTGGTCACCGTTTGTGGCGGATTGGTCCTGTTGTTTTTGCTGCCGCTGGCCATCGATCTGATCCTCTTTGGCGTGCGGAGCAACGTTTCAACCATTGTGCGGCGGATCATAATCAATACGGAGGAATCGAAGGGAGCACTCCAGTCGCTGTTGTACTTTCTTTCTTTTGCCACCTATGCGGACAACCAAGAAAATCGGTTCACCAAACTGGGACCCGAATCCTATCAGTTCTTTAGAGAGCACCTCGCGGTGTTGTCTGCCTGGTTTATTTTTCTGGCCTTGCCTGCCGCGTTTGCGGTGTGGCACCGCAAGCGATTGTCGGAAGCTACCCGGCACTTTCTCGGTGCGGCCTATCCCATTCTGGGCGTCACTGTCCTGCTCTGTGTCATGTGGGGGAAAATGCAGGCTGGCCCCATGATGCAATTTAACGGGTATTTTTACTTCGGAATCTACTATTTTGCCGGACTGCTAAGCATTGGCGTGGTCTGCTCGATTCCGGGCCGATTGCTTCCCGTGCCGGTGACGGCTGCGCTCTGCGGGGTGGCCGGTATCAGTGCCAGCTGGTTGTTTCGGGCTCCGCGGTTGAACGAAGATGAGAGTGGCCTCACGCTGCGACAGGGAGTGGAAACGGCGTTGGTTACCCACGCGGGTCAGCGCCCGGTCTTACTAGTATTCGAACACTATGCATGGCCGGAGGCTGCGTCGGTTGGGCTCGAACTACAGCGGCGCGGGGTCCCCTTTTATGTCGCTTCCGGCTGGAATTTTATGTTTGGCCGTCGTCACGATCTGCACTTGCTCGGAGAGGCACCGGAAAGGAAGGCGGATGTTTGGTGGATCACGAATCACGGACCTGGCGGAGTGACGATCAGTTCAACCCTCCAAATTTTCACCAAGCCGGCGACGGTAGATCCGAACACAACACAAATCAGTTTTGCCCTCCGGGCGAACGGCTTTCGGTATCTTATCAATGGACTTTCGGCGGGAAATATTGAGTACGCCTGGACCAATGATCAACTGCTCTCATTCAAGTTGATACCGCTCCCCACTTCCGCCGACGTTCGATTGGTGCTCGATACCAAGATAAGCCAGCCGCCTGGTGCCCCCGACGCGCAGGTCGCAGAAGTGCGGTTCAACGGCCAGTTGGTGGGTGCCGTCACCGTCTCCCAGCATGAGCAACCTGCGGTCACGGTGCCCCGGGCGCTGTGGAATTCCGAGCCGGAGGCCGTGCTTGAATTGCGTTTCCCGAGGGCGTTTTATTCCACCTCTTTCACGCTCCCGGCGAATGATCGGTGGAGCGCGTTGGGCCTCTGGGAGATCAGGTTCGAGAGCATGCCGGCAAAATAAGCGGCCATGCTATGCTTCGACGCCACCCACACCAGCCACACCTCGGCGCAGACGGGGATTCAGCGCGTGTGCCGGGCCTTGTTCGCGGAATTGCGCAAGGGTGACGGCGCGACGTCTGTTTGTTACGATCCGCACCAGACCGGCTGGCGTCCGCTGACGCTCGGCGAGCTGGCGGTCTTGAGCGATCGCAGCGGGGGGGCGGGAAAATCGCGTGGGGCGAAATGGACCTTTGCGCAAAAAATCTCCGGAGCCTCGCGCCGATGGCTCAGAGTGCGATCTGATTTGCCGCCGGCTACCGGGCTGATCTGTCCGGAACTATTTTCCGCCAAGGTGGGGGCGCATCTTCCGGAATTGCTCAAGGTGGTGAGTGGTCCGCGGGTGGCCATTTTTTATGATGCCATCCCGCTGAAATTTCCCGAGCTCACCCCGGCGGGCACGGTCGCGCGCTTTCCGGCGTACCTGCGGGAGTTGCTCCGGTTCGACGGCGTCGCCGCGATCTCCGAAGATTCGGCGGCCAGTCTGCGCGATTACTGGCAATGGTTGGGCGTGGCGAACCCACCACCGGTTCACGGTATTCCTCTTGGAATAGATCGCATCGTCGTGCCAGATGCAGGTGAAACAACAATCACGCCAACTAGGCCGCGCATTCTCTCCGTCGGCACGATCGAGGGCCGCAAAAACCATCTCGCGTTGCTTGATGCCTGCGAAGCGCTCTGGTCTCAGGGGCTGGTTTTTGAACTGCAGTTGATCGGCCTCGCGCGCGCCGACACCGCAGGACGCGCGCTCGAACGCATCGGCGCGCTGCAACAGGCCGGTCGCCCGCTGCTTTTCGGCGGCTCCGTTTCGGAAGCCAGATTGTGCGCCGCCTATCGGGAATGTAGTTTCACGGTTTACCCATCGTTGATCGAGGGCTTCGGTCTGCCGGTGTTGGAGAGCCTGCAATACGGCAAGCCCTGTATCTGCTCCGCGCAGGGGGCGCTGGGTGAATCTGCGCGTGGTGGCGGCTGCCTCGCCCTCGATGCGCTGGACGCAGCCAGCCAGGCCTCGGCGATTCGGCAATTGCTGACGGACCCGGTTAAACTTACTGCGCTTGCCGCCGTTGCGCGTCAGAGAGAATTTAAATCATGGGCCGCGTATGCCGGTGAATTCACCGCATGGATGGACACGCTGCCGCGCCGTTCGTGAAGCTGGCTTTGCGGTTGCCATGAAAATACGGACCTCTCTTAGTCACGGCACAAGTTTCCATGGCTCTTTCCCTCTTCACCAAAACCAAAAAAGCAATCGTTGAGCGCGCGCAGGACGACTACGTCACCAAGATGCGGCTCAAGTACAAGCCGTACTACCACGCGATGGAATCGCAGCAGGGCACGCATGTCCGCTTGAATGGAAAGGATATGGTCATGCTCTCGAGCAATGATTATCTGGGCCTGTCGTTTCACCCGAAGGTGATCGAGGCCTGCGGCAACGCGGCGAAGACTTGGGGCACCAGCACCACCGGCGCGCGCATCTCGAATGGTTCCCGCAGCTACCATGTGGCGCTCGAGGAGAAACTCGCGGCGTTTCTCGGACGCGAGGCCTGTCACGTCAGCGTGGCCGGCTATGTGTCCTGTCTTTCGGCCGTCGCCACCTTTGCCCAGAAGGGCGACATGATTCTGGCCGATAAAAATATCCACTCGTGCCTGTGGGATGGGATCCGGCTTTCGATGGCCGGCGTCGAGCGTTTCAGTCACAACAACCCCGAGGACTTGCGCCAGATTCTGAAAAGCGTCCCGCCCAACACGCCCAAAATGTTGTTGGTCGAGGGCGTATATTCGATGGAAGGCCACATCTGCCGTCTGCCCGAACTCGCCCAACTTGGCGAGGACGCCGGCTGCTTCACCGTCGTCGATGATGCCCATGGTTTCGGCGTCTTGGGTCGCCAAGGTCGCGGGACGGTCGATCATTTCAAGCTCAACGAACAGGTTGATCTCATCTGTGGCTCGCTGTCGAAATCCCTCGCCAGTACGGGCGGATATGTCGCCGGCTCGCGCGACATAATCGAATATCTCCGCACCAACTCGAAGCAAACGCTCTTCAGTGCCGCCATCAGTCCCAGCATGGCTGCGACGGCTTCTGCCGCACTCGACGTCATGCAAACCGAGCCGCAGCATCTCGAACGTCTCTGGAAAAACACCAAGCGCTACCGTGAAATGCTCAAGGGTTTGGGGCTCGATACTTGGGGCAGCGAAACACCGGCGGTGCCGATCGTCCTTGGCTCGAAGGAACTCGTTTATCGTTTCTGGCACGCGCTGCTCGAGAAGGGTGTGTTCACGGTCATGTCGATCGCGCCCGCCGTGCCGCCCGGAAAGGATCTGATCCGCACCGCCGTCTCTGCGCTCCACAGCGATGAAGATTTCGAAAAGATCTCCGCCGCCATGGCCTACGCAGTGAAGCAGATGTGAGTGGGATGTAGCCGCGCTGGAGCAGAGCGACCACGCGGCGGACGTCGGTCTCCGCACCGACGCTGAACGTGCATTGAATCGTAGCCGCGCTGGAGCGAAGCGACAGCGTGGTGGGTCAAAGCCGGTTCGCCAATGTCGGGCCGTAGCCCTGGCGAAGGCTGATGCACCGGCTGTGATTGCTCTCATTCGCGGCGTCTGCAATCCAGACGCCCTGCAGCAAGCCGTGGTGGACGTCGGTCTCCGCGCCGACGCTTTTCGTCGATTGGGACATCGACGACCACCTCATGCGACGCAGTTCGCGGTTCAGTTCAACACCGTCAACAAAGCCGCCGCCGTGTCCGCCCAGCGCGGCAGCGCTCGCGTCATCGCTTCCGTTTGCAATCGCGCGCATTGCGCGGCGTCCGTGAGCACCGCCCGTAATTTTATTTGCCAGTCGGCGAGATCATCCACCGTTGCCATCAGGCAACCTCCCGCGTCGGCGATTTCCCGCAACACCGGCAGATCACTGGCCACGCACGGCACCCCGTGCCAGAGCGCTTCGAGCAGCGGCAGACCACAGCCTTCGGCCTGCGTGGGGAGGCAAACCGCCCGGGCTTCGCGATAAAGTTTTCTCAGCGTGGCATCGCTCGCTACCGCGTGAAAATGAAACCGCGATTCGCGTTGCTGTGTTTGCTTGAAGCGTTTTTCCAGAGGTTTTCCGAAATGCGGATTCACGCGGCCGACGAGGTGCAGCTCGAAATCCAAGCCGTCGCGCCAGAGCGCTTCGCACGCTTCGAGGAGAAAACCCTGATTCTTGCGCGGCTCAACGATGCCCACGCACAAGAGTTGCGGGCGGGCGTTCGTTTTTGTCGAGGGGGACGCGGTCACACGCGGTGAACCATCAAAGTCCGCGCCGAACTCGATCAGGGCCACCTGTGCGCGTGGCATCACCCCCTGCCAGCTCCAGAAACCGGTGAGATCCGCCTGACTCGCTCGCGAGATGGCAAACACCCGATCGAAATCCGCCAGCATCTTCATGTGCCCCGGATGGCGTTGCACACTCTGCGGCCAAGTGACGTGGGGAAATCGCAGCGGGATCGCATCGTAGAACATCGCGGCCGTCCGGCACTCGCGTCGCTCCATCCACACGGCGAATCCCGGTCGCTCGGCCGCGCTGAATAATTCAACCGTGAGCAACCAGTCTTGCTTTTGAAATTCAACTTTCCTTGCCGGTTCGTCGGCGAACACGAATGACTCCTTCGCCCAAATTACTTCGCGCACCGCGTCGCCAAGCTCTTCGCGCAGCCGCGAACTCACCCGCGTGAGTCCCGATTTCTGCCGCGCTTCCGCCATCTTGGTGACGTCGTAGTAGATCACGGCTGAATGGCGCGTACGAAGCATTCGACGAGGCGGTCGGTGTTCTTGTGCGCATCGTAGTTTGCTTCCACCCAGGCGCGCGCTGCTGCGCGCAGCCGTTCTGCGAGTTCGTCATCGGTCGCCAGATGCTGCAACGCCACCACCCACGCCAACGGCAGATCGACATCCGCGACCAAGCCGGTGCGTTGCTGTTGCACCGCCTCCGTGGTGGCCGACACCGGCGAAGTCACCACGAGCACGCCGGCGGCCATCGCTTCGGGAATCACATTCGGCAAACCATCGCGATCTCCACTTGGGGCCACGATACCCGTATGCAACAACACATCCGCCCAAGCGAGTTGCGGCCAAATCTCCGCATGCGGCAACTGCCCGGTGAGTCGTACTGCTGGCGTTAAATTACGTTTCACTAATTCACGCTCCAATGATGCGCGCAACGGACCATCGCCCACGATTCTGGCTTCGAAAGCGACGCCCGCTGACTTGAGCGCTTCATAGATGGCGAGCTGGCGCGTGAATCCTTTCTTGGCCACGAGTCGTGCCACGCAAATAAGTCGCAGCGGCGCACGGGCAGGGCGGAGCGGCTTGAACGCGGGGAAATGCCCCAGCCCGCGCCGGATAACGTGAATTTTCGCCGCGTCCGCCCCTCGTTCGCTGAGAAAGTGTTTGCCGGACTCGGTTGAGGTGTGGACGAATTTAGCGAGCGCCAGTTTTTCCATCAGCCACCAATCGCCGCCGTGTTCGTATAAATCGTAGGCGTGCGCGCCCGTGCTGTAAGGGATGCCGAGAATGCGCCAGAGGAGCCACCCGGCCGTGGCGGGCGCTCCGGCCCACGCGCCGTGGACGAGCGTCGGCGGATGCTCGCGAAACTCCCGATAGAAACAGCCGGCGAACCCGGCTCCGAGCATGTTCTCCCAGAAATTCAGCCACGAGGGCGGCGCACGCATGATGATGCCTTCGAAAAGATCGAGCACGATGCGTGGCCGGCGGAAGCAGTTCCACGGAATGATAAACAAAAACAGCGGAATGAGATTCCAGAGGTTGAACTTTCGCACGGGCAATCCGTGAAACTCACCGCCGCCGCCCCAGAGTGAGTACAGTTGGAGTTTCAGTCCCTTCGCCTGCAACGCCGCGACATCGCGCTGCAAGAACGTCTCCGAAGTCTTCGGAAACGTCGTGAACAAAAGGGCGATGGTCGGAGGGGCTGACAAGTTGAGTGGACTATGACATATCAATTCAGAAGGAATTGACCACGGATTTCATGGATGAGCACGGATAAATTCAAACATACAATGCCAGCGCTGGCTGAGTAGCCGCGTTGGTGCGCAGCGCCAGCGCGGTGGGAGCCACGTGGCCGCTGACCGCACTTTCGTCTTCGGCTTAAGTACGGCTACCCAATACCAATCTACCACCCCGCAGTGATGATGGAAAAAGTTCGGCATTCGAAAATCAACATTCGGCATTTCCGCCCTCACGCCGTCGCCGCTCCCGCTACGACGAGAAATGCCGCCAACGCTGGATCGGGCGCAGCGGATTTACTCCAGCCCAGCACGAGCCGGCTCTCGGGTGCCGGACCGTCGATCGGCCGAAACGCGACTTCGTCAGGCAATTGCCGCGCCTCGGATGGACACATAAAGGTCGCGCCCAAACCCGCACGCACGAGCCCGATGGCGTTGGCGCGCGGCCAGACTTCGTCGGCGATCCTCGGCGTCACTCCCGCCTGCTGAAACGCGGCGAGCACGCGGTCATAAAAGCCCGCATTATGGGAACGCGGAAACATCACGAAGGGCGTATCCGCCAGAGCTTTTAATCGGATGCTCTTCGCTTTCGCTAACACGTGGTCGGCGGGCAGGAGTACCCCGTTTTTCTCCCGGAGCAGCACCTTCATGGTCAGCCCCGGCGGCGGCGTGGCATCCGGATGAAAAAACCCGCACGCGATTTCGCCATTCTTCAACGACTCCAACTGCGCCGAAGTAGGCGATTCGTTTAACTCCACGCGAATACCCGGATAGCGCCGGTTGAACTCGCGCAAAATACCCGGCAACACCGTCGCCATCGCCAAGCCCGTGAACGCGACACGCACATGCCCGGCCTGGCCGCCCGCCAGCGCCTGAATATCGCTCGGCACTGCGGCCAACGCGCGGAGCAACGGCTCGATGCGTTCCAGCAACGCCCGACCCGCCGGGGTCAGCTCGACCTTTCGTCGCGTGCGATTGAGCAGATCCACCCCGAGCGCTGTTTCGAGTTGGGCAATGCACCGCGACAACGCCGGTTGCGCCACCGCGAGCGACTCCGCCGCCTTCCGAAAATGCAGCTGCCGCGCCACCTCGCGAAAGTACACAAGGTGCCGGAGTTCGAAGGGATACTGATACTCGCGAGGCATCACAGAGCACGAAACAAGTATTTCTGGTTATGGCAAGAGTCTGGTAATCTCTGACGTCCAATCGTTCTCATTCTCCTAAGCCTACTTGTGCTCTCCTCCTGAAAACCCGAGAGAAAGAGCATGAGCACGAGAAAGAGAACGATCAGGAAACTCACCTTCACTTTTCCTTTCTGGCTCTCAACTCTCAGCTCTAGACTCTCAACTTTCCTCCCATGTCCTCCCCCAAATCCCTCTTCGAAAAAGTGTGGTCCGCCCACACCGCCCGCACGCTGGCCAACGGCCAGACCCAACTCGTCATCGGCACGCACCTCATCCACGAGGTCACTTCGCCCCAGGCGTTCGGGATGCTCCGCGACCTCGGCCTCAAAGTTCTCATGCCGCACCGCACCTTCGCGACGGTGGATCACATCATCCCGACCGATCAACTCGTCGAGCCCTACGCTGATCCGCTCGCGCAGGCCATGATGAACGAACTCCGCAAAAATTGCGCTGAGTTCGGTATTACCTTTTTTGACCGCGCCTCCGGCAAGCAAGGCATCGTGCACATCGTCGGACCCGAGCAAGGCATCACCCAGCCCGGCACCACGATCGCGTGCGGCGATTCCCACACGTCCACTCACGGCGCGTTCGGCGCGATCGCCTTCGGCATCGGCACCAGCCAGGTGCGCGATGTGCTCGCGACCCAGACAATGGCGCTCGGCGCGCTCAAGGTCCGTCGCATCGAGGTGAACGGAAAACTTCGCCCCGGCGTATACGCCAAGGACGTCATTCTCGACCTCATCCGCCGCCTCGGTGTCAACGGCGGCACCGGCTACGCCTACGAATACGCCGGCAGCACCTTCGATGCTTTCACCATGGAAGAGCGCATGACCGTCTGCAATATGTCCATCGAGGGCGGCGCCCGCGCCGGCTACGTCAATCCCGACGAGACCACCTTCGCCTATCTCAAGGGTCGTCCCTACTCGCCGAAAGGCGACGCTTGGGATGCCGCCGTCGCGAACTGGAAATCTTTCGCGTCCGATGCCGGCTGCAAATACGACGACGTCGTCAAGATCGACGCCGCCGACATCGCGCCGACAGTTACGTGGGGCATCAATCCCGGCCAAGCCATCTCCATCACGGAAAACGTGCCCAGCCCGGAGACCGCCACTTCCGCCGACGATAAGGCTGGCATCATTGAGGCACTCGCCTACATGAAACTTCCTGCCGGCAAACCGATCAAGGGCACGAAGATCAACGTCGCGTTCCTCGGCTCCTGCACGAACGGACGCCTCTCGGATTTCCAAGAAGTCGCCAAGTACATCAAGGGCCGCAAGGTCGCCCCGGGCATCAAGGCCATCGCCGTCCCCGGCTCGCAGATCGTCGCGCTCC
>Ga0105049_10001787_pt1 | contig 25381 bp, 20 predicted proteins | sample MAT06_FD_78087 | JGI IMG/M metagenome (GOLD analysis project Ga0105049, IMG submission 78087) | Freshwater microbial communities from Lake Fryxell liftoff mats and glacier meltwater in Antarctica - MAT-06 | ecosystem: Environmental > Aquatic > Freshwater > Ice > Liftoff microbial mat | place... | reverse complement strand
GCGGGTGGAAGGAATGATTAAGGCCGATTTGGAGTCTGAAGTGCGCGAGCTTTTGCCATATCGGCATCGGCCGCCCTTAAAAACCGTAGGATATGAGGAGTTTTTTGATTTTTTTGATGGAAAAACTGATCGGGAAACTGCTATCGAAAAAATCAAGCAGCATTCACGTAATTATGCCAAACGGCAAGTGACTTGGTTTGCCAAGCATGGCGACTGGACGGTTTTTAGGCCAGCAGAGGAGGCTGAAATTTCGGCATTTGTCAGTGCTGAACGCTAAAAGAGGTTACCTAGTCAGCGCTTGTTTTCCACAAACCCATTATACCCCTTCATCAAAGATTGATACAGTAATTTGCCCTGCAAAGCATAGCCTGATTTTGTGTAATGTACAGAATCTGAGGTCATTAAGTTGTTTGACTTCCACAGTCGAGAAGAGTTTTCCCCGCCTGAAAAGTTGAATAAGTCCCACAATGCGAAGCCTTTCTCGTGGGCAAATTTTCGAATCATTTCACTTGTTTCGGCCATGTGCGGGTTTACGCCCTTGCCTCGAAGATATGAATCGGCCGGTGTAGTAAGCATGATTCGAGTACTTGGACAGCCCTCCAAAATCTGTGTGGTGAGCAATTCCATTGTACGGCGCATGTAAGCTGGCTCGGTGGTGCCTTGACTTTCGTTGGTGCCAAAGGACAAAATGACCAGATCGGGCTCTAGATCGGCCACTTGACGAGCAAAATATTTGGCGCGCGCAAAATCCATGAATTTGCCGCCATTCACACCAATCGAATGGTACAAGACGCCGCTCAATTCGTTTTCAATGGATATTCCATCCAGCGTAAGTGTTTTTTGCTGGGCAGTATTTTTTTTGGCCGCAATGGTCACTGAGCCTACTGGTCGGTCAAAGTAAAATGAGCGCGCATAATCATCTTCAATAAAAAGTTGAGCGACTTGATTGGAGGTTTCATCTCGTACTTCAAGATCGTATTCCAGTGCTGTTTTGCGTTGAAAAACAGTCACTTTGGTAAAAAAGTGACTCTCGGAAGTAGCCGTGTCCCGCAGACGAAAGGTTAATTCAGCTTTAGGATCTAAAGTAGTTAGCTTAAATCCAGCCGCACCAAAATTGGTTTCAGGAGAAAGATCGCGTTGGCAATTAGCTCCAGACCATCTACAATTGGTCTCTGCCAAAAAATCCTTTGCTCCATTGGATTGGGCTAATTTATAAGGAAATAGGAGCCCCCGACCTGCGTCTCCAAATTCGCGCTGGAGACGATCACGCACTTCACGAGTTAAAAAATTGCCCAGAATATGGGAGTCGCCGATGTGGACGATACTGATTTTTTTACCGCCTTGCGTCCGCTGTGTATACAGTTTTTGAAAAAAAGGCTCCAAATAATCCCTGTTTTCAAGCTCGTTTTCTTCCTGCCGGATAAAACTATAGCCAGCACCAACGGTATCAGCATCTGTAACCTGGACATGGGGTGGACGAAATTGTGATTGGCATTGCCCTATAAAAAAGAGCAGAAAAGCCAGACATGCAAAGAGACGCATGCTGTAGAAATAGGGGGATTGCATAATTTGATCAGAATGAGCGCTTCTTGGGGGGTATTATGGCTAAAACTGGCTTTCCTGGTTAAAAGCAAAAGTACAGAACGAAAAGCTATTGAACCTTCCTCTTAACTTCCCACTCGGCCTTTTCCTGTAAAAACAATTTTGCCATCATAGTTCCCACCACTTTTCCGCCTTCGTGCGTGAGGTGGGTGTAATCGGTGTTGGCCAGTCGTGGTCTCTGGTGCGCAAAACGAAACATGGTATTTGGCCCGCCCATTCCCCAAAAAAGATCGTAAAAAAGCAGGCCATGTTTACGGGCTAGGCTGCGTTGCATCTTCACAATGGCAGGCACTCCGCGCATGGTCAAGATTTCTGTGCCGACTTTCCCGCCACGATCACCCACGCTGACCACTAAAATTGGCTTGCCTGGGAAACAGTTTTTTAGATGTTTAAAGGTGCGATCCAGTTCGGCTTCGTACCACCTAATGTTGTTCAATGAATTCGTTACGGCATTCAGGCCAACCTGTATTACGATCAGATCATATTGTTGTACGGCATCAAATTGGTGTATAAAAGCAGGATCCAAAAATTTCAAGGAACCGCCGCTGTTGCCCCGAATCGAAAAATTATCGAAGTAAATTCCGGGGCCACTTTCCAGCGTAACTCCATAGGCTAGCAAGCCATTAGTTTCAGGAAAGCGGATGGCAAATGCATTGGTGCCCCATTCGTTGCCCTTCCACTTCCAAGTGCCCAGACGGTCAGATTTCACAGGCAGAGATTCTTCATGGGGAGTCTCCACACCAGCTTGCCACACAAATTTTCGAGCGGTTTCAGCCGTGTAAAAAAAACGGACTTGGTTCCAGCGTTGGGTATGTGTGAAATAATTAGCCCCTTCGTAGTGGATTTTGGCTTCGGGCTCTGGCCGATAAGTGTAACCACTCAGTCCAAGCGCGGGACGGTTTTCAGCTTTTTTAATTACAGAATAGGCCGTCCAACCCCGAAAGTTGTGTTTCAAGGTGCGTTTAAACTGCGCTACTTCCGACGTGATTGGAACAAACCCTACGCCAGCACCGCCCCATTTTGTTTGCAATGAATCACGCAAATCCCCGATCAATATATCGCCTTCCACAAAAGAATCTCCGTACCATGCTACCCGAACGGTGCGCCCTTTGGAAATGGAATCTATTGCAGCAAAAAACCGACTAAGCCCCTGTTGGTCAAAAGAATAATCTTCAATTGTTTTGCCAAAGGAAACAGAGTCTTTGGGCGGAATCACTCGAATAGAATCAGCAAATGCAAAGGCAGCAGCAGAATCAAGCGGGGAAATTGGGCCTGAATCTTGGACTGAATACTCAGCGGTATCTTGAATATCCAGTGGAGCTTCAGTTGTAGAAGTATCCAATATAACTTTATGGCGCACATCTGCGAAGATGTCCATCTTGCGCAATTCAAAATCCCCCAAGATCATATTGCCTGGCAACATGGAAAGGCCCATGAGTAGCAACAATACTAAGATTGCAAGAGATAAGGCTTGGCTGGTGTAGTTTTTTCCCATTAGGTTACCTGAAATACATCAAAATTGCCCCAAAGGCAGTGATTAACGCCATCAGCACAGAAGCCATTTTTATGGAATACTTCATGTGGCGAATAAAACTTTCAATCTCATTGCGAAACTGAGGGTATCGGGGCAAAATTTCCTCCTCCAGTCTTTGGCGGTTGAAGATATGCGCCGCGCCAAATTCAACTTTGTTGCGTACCAGCACACCATATACCTTGAGTACCTTGGCCCGGAAATAAACATTTACAAATAACATGGCCACAAAAAGGCCAATTACGATAGAGAGAAGCAGGGTATACATTCGGCAAAGGTAAAACGGAGTAAGCCGCTCTGTCAACTTTACCCAACTTTTACGTTGGAATTCTGTTTGAGTGCCGAAATTTGTGCCAATTATGCAGAAAGAAGAAGAAAAATCCCGCCCCAAACTTACCCGTGAAGGCCTCCGCGAAGCCCTCAAAATCTTTGTTTACATCCGCCCCTATAGGGCCCAATTCATTTTTGGATTGGTCTTGCTTTTCCTCGGAAGTACTGTTTTTTTAGTGTTTCCAGCCTTAATTGGCCGCTCGCTCGACGTTGCGCAGGGAAATATCCCTCAGGATATTGATTTGCCCAGAATTGGAATGTGGCTTGTCTTAATTCTTATTTTTCAAGGCATTGTGTCGTATCTCAGGGTCATGATGTTTGCTCAGGTGAGTGAACGAGGCACTGCTGATATCCGAGTGGCACTCTATCGACGACTCATTTCACTCCCCATCGTTTTCTTTGAAAAAAGCAGGGTAGGGGAGTTGGTTAGTAGACTCACGAATGATGTAGAAAAACTCTACAACACCTTTTACTTCGTGCTTGCTGAATTTCTCCGCCAAATTATCATTTTGGTAGGGGGTATTGGAGTGCTATGGTGGATGTCGCATCGGTTGGCGTTTGTGATGCTCGCTACCTTTCCGGTTATTGTGATCGGTGCCATGTTGTTTGGTCGCTGGGTGCGCAAACTTTCTAAACAGCGTCAAGACAGATTGGGCGATACTAATACCATTCTTGATGAGACCTTACAGAGTATCCATGCGGTCAAGGCTTTTACCAATGAACTCTTTGAAAGTCAGCGCTATGGACGATCCAATGCAGAGGTTGTACAGGTGTCTATGCGCTACGCAAAAGGTCGAGCAGTATTTGCGGTTTTCATTATTACCATGCTGTTTGGCGCTTTATTTTTTGTCATCCTGTATGGCATGAACATGGTACAAATGGACGCGTCTTTGCCCGTCGGTACCCCTGGAAAATTTACCGGGGGCGATCTGATTGCATTCATCACTTACACGGCAGTAATCGGCGGAAGTATCGCAAGTTTAGGAAATTTTTATACCGAACTAGTTGGTGCTATAGGGGCAACTGAACGTATTCGAGAAATTCTAAAATCACCCTCAGAGGTTGAAGAGCGTTCCCGGGGAGGCGTACAAGCAGGTCGTTTTCGCGGCAACATTTCTTTTGATAACATCCAGTTTTCTTACCCCACTCGAGCTGATGTGGAAGTATTGAAAGGGGTAAGCTTAAATATTCCTTCCGGAAAAAAAGTTGCAATTGTTGGCCAAAGCGGTGCTGGTAAATCTACCATAATGCAGTTATTATTGCAATTCCATTTTCCTACCTCGGGAAAAATTCAAATGGATGGACGCGATATTTATGATTATGAATTAGATTCTTATCGTCAGAATTTTGCCATTGTGCCACAAGAAGTTATCCTGTTTGGCGGCACAATTCGGGAAAATATTCTATACGGAAAACCGGATGCCACGGAAGCTGAAATTGAAAATGCAGCTCGACTAGCCAATACCTGGGATTTTATTTCAACCTTCCCGGAAGGATTGGATACCGTCGTTGGAGAACGGGGGATCAAGCTTTCTGGCGGACAACGGCAACGAATTGCGATTGCAAGGGCTATTTTGCGAGACCCCAGCATTCTATTGTTGGATGAAGCCACCTCTTCGCTCGACGCTGAATCTGAAAAAGTTGTACAAGAGGCACTCAACCGACTCATGGAAGGCCGAACAAGTATTATCATTGCGCACCGATTGGCGACCATTCGGGAGGTGGACTGTATTTATGTGCTTGAAAACGGCCACATCATCGAACAGGGCACCCATGAAGAACTTTCAGCAAAAATTGACGGTGCTTATTCGAGCCTGGCAAAGTTGCAGTTTGAATCTTGATTTTCTTGTAACTGGTTAGGCCGTTTAACTTTTGCCACTAATTGCACTAATTTGCACAAATTAATACAAGCTTGTTATCCAAATTAGTGTAAATTAGTACAATTAGTGGCAAAAAATACTTGGAGGCTAAGCAGTTACATTTTCTTTTTTTAGCCAATAATTGCACAAAACTGCTTTTTGCTTTGTGCCACTCCCGATAAATTGCTCTACCAAAAATGGCAAAATCTACAACGAAACCAACCCTTGCCCCTAAAAAAGTCGCAGATAGCAAGACGGTGATGACCGAACTCATTATGCCCAACGATACCAACCCAATGAGTCACTTGATGGGTGGTTATCTCATGCGTTGGATGGACATCGTGTGCGCAATATGTGCTGGCAAACATTGTGAATCTCATGTGGTTACTGCCGCGGTAGACCATATTTCATTCCAAAGCCCAATCTATTTGGGAGATGTCATCACCCTTGAAGCTTCCGTGACAAGGGCATTTAATACCTCTGTAGAAATTTTCGTTGAGGTCTTTGCGAACAATATCAAAGGCCAACAGCCGAGACGTTGCAATCATGCTTACTTCACGTTTGTAGCCATGGATGATAAGAAAAAGAACCCTGTGCCCGTCCCACACGTCTTGCCTTTATCCAGTGAAGAGCAGCAACTTTATGAAGGGGCCGCTCGGCGTCGGGAACTAAGACTTATCCTTTCCGGCAGAATAAAAGCAAAAGACGCCACATTACTTCGGCAGTATTTCACAGATATCTAGTGGCAGGGACACGCAACTGCTCCTTACCTTCGCCGCCATGTCTGGTTCTGTACGTCAATCTTTTTTGTCCATAGTAGGTGTGATGCAATCGCAGCGCGAGGTACGGCAATTGTCAGCCTGGCTCAGCGGGCTTTATGGCGAGTTGTCGACTAATTTTAGTCATTTTGAATTTGTATTGGTCAACAATGGCTGCGATTCGGCAAGTATAGAAGCGGCCATTCATCCACTCCCGGAAGCACTTCGAAAAAATATATTTCTCCTTAATCTCAGTACCCCGGTCAATCGGGATAATGCGATTTTGGCTGGTCTGGACCGTGCCAATGGCGACTATACGGCGGTTTTTGAATTTGATTTTGTAGAAAAACCAGCTTTGGTCACTCAACTTTGGGATCTGGCACAAACGGGTAAAGACATTGTTTATCTCCGCGCTAAAGCGCGGCGTTTGTCGCTGGCCCAGCGGCTCTTGTACAAGATTTTTTACTTCATTCTAAGCCGATATTCTCAGTTGCGTATTGACCCTTGGGCACATCACACGCGTTTGATTAGTCGCCGGGCACTCAATTCGCTACTTCGACTTCGCGAAAATAGCCGATACCTTAAGGCAAACTATGCCCTAGTAGGCTATTCCACGGCCAGTATTCCGGTAAATGTACCCTTACAACCCGATCAGGCTGCCAGCTTTGGAGAGCAGTTTCGCACGGCATTGGTGGCGGTTACTTCGTTCACCACATTCTTGCGAAGTCTCCTATTGTGGATTTTTTTATTCTCGGTTTTGGTAGCCGTGGTAGCTATTTTTAATGCGGTGAAAGTTAAACTTACCAACGTGGATATCTTTGGTGAACACGTTGAAAGCCTATCTGGTTGGGCTTTTTTAGTCGTGTTGATGTCCGTTTTTTTTGCACTTACCTGCTTGATTCTGTACGTGATGTCTATTTATTTGTCCAATATTTACAGCGAGATTAAGAACCGCCCCCTGTATATCATTGAGTCGGTGCGGCGGTTTTAAATCTGGCCGCAAATTTGATTTTCGAAAATCCCCATTCATTTATCGTCCAAGTCTTATCCGCTGTAAATCCAATGTCCCCACTAGAAATTCTGCAAAAATACTGGGGCTATGATTCCTTCCGACCCTTACAGGATGAGATTGTGCAATCAACGCTGGATGGCCGCGACACACTTGCGCTGCTTCCAACAGGAGGAGGGAAATCCATTTGTTTTCAGGTGCCCGCGCTTTGTCAGGAGGGTATTTGTCTGGTGGTTTCGCCGCTCATTGCCTTGATGAAAGACCAGGTGTATAACCTGGATCGGCGCGGCATTTCAGCTGCTGCAATTTTTTCAGGAATGAGTCATCGTCAGATAGATATGGTGTTTGAAAACGCATGCAACGGTCAATACAAGTTCCTCTATGTTAGCCCAGAACGTTTGCTAACGCCAATGGCACGCGAGCGAATTAAACGCATGAAAGTCAATTTGTTGGCGGTGGATGAGGCACACTGTATCAGTCAGTGGGGCTATGATTTCAGGCCGCCATACTTGCAAATCGCCGAGCTGCGGACGCTTATTCCAAAAGTGCCAGTGCTAGCACTTACGGCAACGGCAACCTCTGAAGTACTGGAAGATATTCAAGCTAAATTGGCCTTTCGCGAGCCAAATGTTTTTCGGCAAAGTTTTGTGCGCAGCAACCTTTCCTACTCGGTTTTGTATGAAGATCGAAAGCGCGAAAAACTACTGGATATCCTGCGCAGGGTTCCAGGTACCGGAATTGTCTATGCGAGAAGCCGAGGCGAAACCAAGGAAATTGCCAGTTTTTTGAGGCAAAAAGGTATCGACGCAGACTTTTATCATGCTGGTTTGCCAGGAGAGGAACGCAGCACAAAACAGGAAGCCTGGGTGGCGGGTAAAACCCGTATTATCGTGAGTACCAACGCTTTCGGAATGGGTATTGACAAGGCGGATGTGCGTATCGTAGTGCATCTAAATCTGCCTGACACGCTGGAAGGATATTTTCAAGAAGCTGGAAGGGGCGGGAGGGATGGACAAAAATCTTACGCCACGCTGCTTTACGCACCTGGCGATGGAGCAGCTTTGCGCTTTCATTTACAGGCTGCCTTTCCACCGATGGACTTGGTGCGGAGGGTTTATCAGGCCCTTGGAAGTCACACCCAGTTGGCAATCGGTGCTGGCTTGGGGGAGAGTTTTGATTTTGACCTGTCTCATTTTTGCCATGTTTTCAAATTCGACCAGGCGCCTACCCATTCAGCCTTGCGCTTGCTTGAATTAGAAGGATGGGTTTTTATGAGCGATGCTTCTGCTTCGCCAGCTCGAGTCCATGTCACCGCAACCCGGGAGGAATTGTACGACTATCAGCTCCGCAACAAACAAGCCGACCTTGTTTTAAAAACATTGCTCCGGGCCTATCCAGGTATGCAGTCTGCTTTTGTGGACATTAGCGAAATGGTGATTGCTAAGTATGCCAAACTGCCGGCTGAGATAGTGCAGCAGATCTTACAAACTGCTCAAAAGGAGGGGGTTATGCTTTATGAACCTCGAAAAGAGAAACCACAGTTGACCTTTACCCGAGAACGTGTAGCCGCAGAAAATCTCACTATTGACCTGCAAAAGTTCAATATGCGCAAACAATTCGCCGAAGAACGGGTGGAGCAAGCCATTCGATTTGCGGAAACACGTCAATGCCGAAGCCAACAGCTGCTGGCTTATTTTGGGGAGCCCGAAAGCAAACTTTGCGGCATTTGCGATGTGTGTACCGGACGGCATAAGATCGAGTTGGCTGCAAATACCTTCGAAACTTACGAAAAAAAAATTCGTGAAGTGCTTAGACATGAGCCGCTATCGCTGGAGGAAATTCTGAAAGCGTTTGCTTTGAAACGGCAGGATGTAGTGGCACAGGTGTTGAATTATTTGGTTGACGAGGGGAAATTAAATATGGGAGCGGAGGGAAAGATTAGCTTGGGCTAATTGCTTTGCACGCCGCTTCGAGTTGCTGCTCAAAAGCATTTTCGGTGCCGGCTTGTTCCAAAACAACTTTTGCGCGCAGGTAAAAATGCTCCCGTTCCTTCAGCTTATTTGCAATAAAACCTTCAAGATCATGATTTTTTACCTCGGAAATTAAAGGTCTGAATTCCTTTTCATGCCTCAAACGATCTGCCAACAGGGTAGGGGAGGTATCTAAATAAATGGTGGTTCCAATCGAATTCATCCAATCTATATTGTCGAAAAAACAAGGGGTTCCGCCGCCTGTAGCCACAATTGATTTTGGTAATTTCGAAAGATTTCTGAGCGCATCACGCTCTAGTATACGAAAGCCCGAATCACCCTTATCCGCGAAAATTTGGGCAATGCTTGCTCCATAATTCGTTGTAATCCAATCGTCTAGGTCGAGAAAGGGTAAGCTCAATTTTTCGGCCAAATGCCGTCCCCAGTAGGTTTTGCCACAGCCCATAAAACCGAGGAGAAAAATATGATGTTGGGTTTGCATATCGTTTTGACTGTGAGCCGTTTAATGCAAATATAGTAAAGTTACCTTTGCAGCGTTCCTGAGTTCATTTGTGTTGTAAAATTACGCTGAGTGCGCATTCACTATTTAACAAATTTTTTATGAAAAACAACCTCTTTTTGCTTATAATTATTGCATTTCTCTACATTTCGTGCAAGAATGACAGCCGTGGTGTCGAGGAAATTCGCGGTGGCGGACCCAATAGTGAACTTATCCGTAACCCTGCAACAGCCAATATGCCAACCGACACGAATATGTTGGCTCGTATTGTATTTGAACAGCCCGAATTTGATTTTGGTACCGTAAATGAAGGTGCGATAGTGAATCATACCTTCAAATTTACCAATGTAGGCAAGGTGCCTCTCACGATTTTAAAGTGCCGATCCTCCTGTGGCTGCACAATTCCGGAATGGCCCGAAGAGCCGATTCCACCAGGCGGAACAGCTGAGATTACAGCAAAATTCAATACAGAGGGTAAGCTTAAAGAGCAGAAAAAATCCATCACGGTTACGGCAAATACCTATCCCAATGAGAGCAAGGTGGTATTGAAAGGAATGGTGAATCCGGTCAAGGGGTAGACTTCACAGTGCTAAAAAATAAAAAAAGGTGTCACGTTTCCGCGACACCTTTTTTTATTTGAGGGAGACTGAGGGGTCTCGAACCCCCGACCTTCGGTACCACAAACCGACGCTCTAACCGACTGAGCTACAACCTCCATTTTACGCTAAATCGGGTGCAAAGATAGCAGCCCATTTCGATAATAGACAAGCACTCAACGAAGTAAAATTTTAAAAAGTTTCAGCAGACTATTTTTCCAGCATCTTTTGCGGCTGAAACCGGTTCTTGCCAACCCCGTAATTTCTTGATTAACTTGAAAAGTTTGAGATTTAAGGAGGGGTTGGCCGTGAAAAAGTGCCCATTTAGGGTAAGCCACTCTTTTTCTCTTTTTACTTCGCGAATATCCTTGTACAGTAATTTGCGTGCTCGATCAAAGGGGGCTTTCCAATAAATTCCCCGGTCAGTCATCGCAAAGCCTTCCTTGCAAGTGCCTTTCAGGGAAAGATCTCCAATAAAAAAAACCTTCTCGCGTCGGTCGGCCAACAAAAAGTTTTTGCAGGCATTCGCAAGTAGATCGCTACGCATGGAGATAAAATCAAAGTGAAAGACCTCTTGTTCCCGCTCAAAGTCAAGGAAATCTTGAATCATTTGCCAAAGACCGGTTTTCCCAGGTTGAGCTTTTTCATGTTTCAAGATCGCAGGGGATAAAATGACCCCATTGAGATCCGGACAATATTGAATGATGAAAAAATCGAGCAGGCCCTCGAATGATCTTCCAATGCGTTGATCAATTTCAGGAAGTCCTGGGCTGCCAAAACGTTCCCATTGAATGAGCACGTCTTCACCAATCTGCTCAGCACGGAGTTCGTAGATCTCTCGAAAACGAGATTGATAAAATCGTTCAACATAATCGCTGTACTTGGCCACATCGTGTTCTTCTTCGACACGGCGACGCAAACTTCGGAAAAAGAGGGCTTTGACTTGTTCCGTCAGCGTTTCAGGGTCGAACTCAAGTCCATATACGGGTTCATACTTGCGTTCTTCGACACCACGTTGACGGCCTTCAAAATGGAATCCACAATGGTGGCAAAACACTGATGCCAACGGACTTTCCTCCTGACAAGCAGGACAGGGTTTCATCCTTTCCGCAACTTTATCGCCACAACGGTTGCAAAATTTAGAGCCTGGGATAATGTCTGATGCGCAATTTGGACATAAATTCATAGCTTAATTTAATCGCTTAATTGTGTAATGGCTTCTTCTAGTGCGCAAATATAAAACAAATAATGTTTATAGAGGTAAAATAATTAAAACAAAAAATATCGCATTGCGCCACTACGGCACAAGGTTTTAGAACCCAGGTTATGTCGTAGTGGTGTAGTGCGATATTTTTTACAACCCGATTTCAACAAAGAACGATCGATCTGCCCATGTTGTCGGAGCAACCCTATACAATCGTCCCCAACGCAGCGTCGTTTTCGGTTTATTTTAATAACTGAGGAAACTGCGCTTTCATGCGCTCAAGCCGTGGAATGGATACGTTTCTTACATAACCATGGTCGGGGTGGTTTTTTTCGAAGTTCTGGTGATATGCTTCCGCCATGTAAAAAATCTTTAGCGGCTCAATGATCACTGCAATTGGCTTTGCGTACTTGCCTGAGTCATTAAGTTGTTTTTTGTATGCTTCTGAGAGATTCCGTTCCGTTTCATTTCGGTAAAAAATCACCGACCGATAGGAATCGCCATGGTCTGGGCCTTGCCCGTTCACCTGCGTAGGGTCTTGTGAGGCAAAATAAACCTCGAGAAGGGTTTGATAGCTGATGATTGTTGGATCATAAAACACCTGCACGGTTTCGGTATGTCCGGTAGTGTGCGAACAAACCTCTTCGTAAGTTGGATTTTGAGTGTGTCCGCCTGAGTAACCCGATACTGCTTCTTTTACCCCTTTTAGGCTTTCAAAAATGGCTTCTTCACACCAAAAACAACCCGAAGCAAAGACAGCAGTGTCTAATTTGCCATAAACTGTCGGATCGGGTTGAGGGGATTTAGCCAGTGTGTTTTCGGTGGAGTTGCCCGAAGAAGCATTGCAAGCAGTGAGCAGCGCAATGGCTGTGAAGAGCGAAAAAATCAATTTTTTGAACATGTTTAAGTTGTTTTTGTGCTGAAACGTTTCATTCATGCTAAACACTTAAAAGCAGGAATCGTTAAGCACTCAACTGTTCTTGAGCGTACAATAGTGTCACGTTCGGCCAGTAGTGCCTATTGACCAAAAATAAGGTGAATCTTTTGTGCTTTTTTTGAGCTGCCGGAAATGCTGAAGGATTGTCCGAGCCACGGCACGTTTGAGTCAAATTCTGCTCCAGATTTAGGGTTATTTAAAGAGTCAACCTTTTTCATAACGCTCCAGCAGATCTGGGCGCCGGGCTCTGGTGCGTTCCATACTTTGTTCAAATCGCCATTCGCTGATATTTTTTTCATGGCCGGAGCGCAATACTTCTGGCACGGCCATTCCTTCCCATTCTGCTGGTCGAGTATATACGGGCGGAGCCAGCAAATCATCCTGGAAGCTGTCAAAAAGCGCAGAAGTTTCATCGTTGAGTACCCCCGGAATCAAACGACCTACGGAATCTACGATCACTGCGGCAGCCAATTCTCCCCCCGAAAGTACATAGTCGCCTATGCTGATTTCGAGGGTAACGTATTTTTCACGAATACGTTCATCAATGCCTTTGTAATGCCCACAGATGACGAGCAGGTTTTCCATCATACTCAGTTGGTTGCAAAGACTTTGATCCAGTCTTTGGCCATCGGGACTCGTGTAAATGATGGCATCGTAACTGCGTTCGGCGCAGAGCTTATCAATGCAGGCAGCCAAAGGTTCTGGCCGCATCACCATGCCTGCGCCACCGCCAAACTGGTAGTCATCTACTTGTCGGTTTTTGCCAAGTGCATAATCGCGCAAATTGTGCAAGAAAACCGCTAACAAACCTTTGTCTTTGGCCCGCTGCATGATGGAGTGGTTGAGTGGACTTTCCAAAAGTTCAGGCAGCACGGAAATGATATCGAATCGCATAGTGCGGGCGAAGGTCGGGAAAATTGGCGACTGGTTGAATACCGAGATGCCTAGAATAAAAAGAGCGCCGCGCCCTGCAAAAGCAGAACGCGGCGCCAATTATAATTCAAACGCTACTAAATCAATGATTTAATTAAAAATGTAACGAATGCTAAACTGTGCGGCCCAAGTGTCAAACTGGGTTTTGCTCTTCACGAAAGAATCGCGAAGCAGTACTGTAGAGCCATCAGACAATTTCTGCGTAGCCATCCGGTAAGCAGGAACGCCATTTGCATCCACACTGGCAAAAGAGAGCGGACGGTCTGTTACAAAGTTGTTGCCCAGGCCCCACTCGGTATTGAGCAGGTTGGCTGCGTTGAGGATGTCAGCACGGAGTTGGATGGTATTGCGCTTGCCACCAATTTTGATCGAAAATTCCTGCGTAACAGAAAGGTCAAAACGGTGCAAAATCGGAAATAACACCCCATTGCGATCCGCATATTGGCCACGACGGGTTTTCAAATACTCGTCCTGTTCAATGAAGGCATCAAACGCTGCGGCTTGTTCTGCAGGGGTGAATGGTGTGGCTCCAGTAATAGGAACAAACGTAAGCTCACTAGCACTGTTTGGTACAAAAATGACATCATTGTTGTTAACCAGGTCGCCATTCATGTCCCCTGAAACATAATAGGAAAAGCGCGCAGCGTTAATATTTCCAGTAAAGCCGCGACGTTCTCCAACATAGCCCAGCGTAATGGCTGTTGCACCACCGAAATCGCCACCGTACTCAAAGCGATAGCCCAATAAACCTACTGTGCGACCTGGAGCATCTTGATCTGCAAAAGCGAGATTCAGATCGTTGTTGCCGCGTATTGAGCGAGTGCCTGTCCAAGAGCCAGAAGCAATGGAACCTGCACTCATTAAGTCCTTAGCCTGGCTGAACGTGTGTGCAACCATACCATAAAGACCCTTCTTGTTTGGATATTCCAATTTGATCGTTGCTGCGCGGTACCAGCCTTCGTTGGTAGTCGTCATTACTGCAGCGCGGGAAACGTTGTCGTTAATCCGTACTGCTGCGCCTTGTCCAGTGGTAAGTCCGGATGCTGGGAAGCGTGGGCGGTTATCAGGCCCGGCAAAAGTTGCAGTTGCGGGTTCGAAGTTTGCGTCAAAATATTTTACTGCATTTACGTTGCGGTTGTACAGGAGTTCTACCGATGCAACCAATCCAAAAGGCAACTTTTGGTCAATACCAAGGTTGTTTTTCCAAACCTGTGGGAATTTGTACGAAGCATCGGTTGCCGCAATGTCAAACGTAGAAGGGAGTCTAGGAACATCTGGAATGAAAATATTGGTCTCCGCTGTAAATTTATTCTGGAGCGTTTTGCTACCCAAATTGTCGATAAAACCAGTAAGTACACCGTTATTGCCAATGGTATTAGACACCCAAACATAGGGTGGGCGACCAGTGAAGATGCCCAGGCCACCGCGCACCTGAGTTTTCTTGTTTCCAAAAACATTCCAGTTAAAGCCGCCACGTGGCTCCCACAATACCTTTGGGTCTGGAAGTTTGCCAGTCTCCAATTTGTAGCCCCGGTTGCCATTTTCATCAATATAATCTTGTCCATCTACGGCAGCATTAGCTAGACCTGTGTTTTCAAATACAATCACTCCGGCACGCACACCGTAGGTGAGTTTCAATCGCTTATTCACTTGATATTCATCTTGTGCATACAAATCGAAACGATTGACTTTCAGGGTTTGAAGCGGCTCTTCAGCACCAGGCAAGGCTGAATAGCGATACTGAAAACGATTGTATTTTACTGCTGAAGTATCTACATCCGGGTTTGCGAGCCCAAATGCTGAGGCTGCGTAAAACTGTGCAAGAGAGTCGAAAACATACACACCGTTGGAGGCCGGGAAGAATAAGTTGTCAGACTTATATCCTTCGTAATTCGCACCAATTGTAAAGGTGTGTTTGTTTTTATAGATAGATACGTTGTTAGTGAAGTGGAGCGTGCTATAGCTCAACTTATTGTTAGGTGTAAAAGGATCAAAACCGAATGAAATATAGGTTGCATTGTCTTTCAAAATATCCACCGTCGGGAAAAGCGAACCTTTATATTGACGATCTTCATCTTGGAAGTCGTAACCAGCACTAAAACTATTGTAAACTTTGTTGCTGATTTGAGTATTTAATTCTGCAACAAAGGAACGCGTGTTGTCACCAATGAGATAGCCAGAATTTTGATAAGACATAGCACTTGCAAGGGTACGACGGTTGCCAGCACCGACAGAGTTGCTATTGCTGACCAATACGTCAGAAAGCGAGTTGTGGTGCGTGTAGCGGAGGGTCAACTTGTTCTTGTCATTTACGTTCCAGTCCAGGCGAACCAGGAATTTGTCGCTTTCCGTCTTGTTGTCGTAGTTTTCGTAAGGGCCAGTTTCGTAGCGATAATTGTCGCGCAGGTAAGTGCTCAAGGCATCTAGATCGCTCGCTAGTACGCGGGTTACCTCGGAGCCGCCTTGGTCAAGTGGACTACCATCGGCTACCCAAGTTGTGGCTGGAGTAGTTTGGCGCTGGCTTTCATAGTTCGCGAAGAAAAAGAGTTTGTTCTTGATGATCGGGCCGCCGATGCTTGCTCCGAATACTTTTTCATCAAATGAACCTACGGTCGGTTTTACATCACCAATTTTGCGACCATTAAAAATACCAGAAGTGTCACTTTTACGGAAGTTGAAATAAGCAGTTCCGAAAAACTCGTTTTTGCCTGAGCGCGTTACGGCATTGAGGCCAGTGCCAACAAAACCAGTTTGACGCACATCAAATGGAGCAACGTTAACCTGCAATTCCTCAATGGCATCCAAGGAGATTGCCGTAGAGCCGGTACGACCACCAGCCTGAGCATCTGTACCCAGACCAAAACCATTGTTGAATACAGAGCCGTCGATAGTGAAGTTGTTCAAACGGCTGTCTTGTCCGCCAAATGAGTTGCCATTACCATTGGGGTTGTACTTGGTAATGCTGTTGATGGAGCGGGCACCTGTCGTTGGGATAGTCGCCAGTTGTTGGCGGCTAAAAGTAGTGGCGGCCCCCGTACGGTCTGAGCTGAAGATGTCGTTCCGATTTGCAGAAATCGTCACTTCATCCAGCACAGTGCCACTTTCTTGTACTGTAAAATCCACGTTAGCGGCAGTACCCAAACTAGCGTAAACGCCATCTTGAGTCCTGGATTCGTACCCTGTGTAGCTAACTACAATGGAATAGGGGCCGCCAACACGCACTGCTGGAAGGGTGTAACGCCCTGATGCATTGGTGGCAGTACCGTATCGGGTGTTGGTAGGGGTGTGCGTGGCAATCACCGTGGCGCCGATGAGCGGTTCGCCGCTTTTGTCTGTCACGATGCCCGAAATCGTAGAGGTGGTTACCTGAGCAAAAAGGCTGGTTCCGCAAAGCAGTAACGCTATGATAAGCAGCGTTTTACCAGCGAAAAACCGGAGTGTAAAATGGTTCATACTTAATATAAAGGATTGATGAAAACGGAATAAATTCGGCAGCAAAAGTACGCCAGCTATGTTAATCCCCCATTAAGTTTTGTCTTTTTCTGGCAGAACCCAAGCCTTGCCTATTGGCTTAGTCTAGGAGTTTTAGCTACTTTTGAGCCGCTTTTTAAAAAGCAAGGCTTAAAACCAAAGACAATCAGGCACTTGGGTATTTTATCTGAAAACCAAGTGATTTGAGATTACGAGTGTAAAACACAAAGTCAAAATTTTCAAATATGAAAAAAACTATCCTGGCCCTCGCGCTTCTGCTTGCTATGATTTCTACGGGTCGTAGTCAAGTTATTATCACTGAAATCATGTATAATCCGCCAGAAAGCGGAGCTGATTCCCTGGAGTACCTTGAATTGCATAATTTCAACAACCTCCCTACGGATATTTCTGGCTGGACTTTCTCTTTGGGTATTGAGTATACTTTTCCTGCAGGGACCGTTATTGGGCCAGGCGGCTATCTTGTACTGGCAAAGAATGCAAATGCGTTTCAACTTGTATTTGGACTTACCCCTTTAGTTTGGACTGCTGGAGCACTAAGTAACAACGGTGAAGCCATTGAACTTAAAGATGCTATGGGTAACGTAAAGGATAATGTAACCTATGCAAATGCGGTGCCATGGCCTGTAGAGGCTGCGGGCATGGGGCCGTCTATCGTGCTTTGCGACTTCAATTCCGACAACAGTCTGCCCGCCAATTGGCAGGCCGCACCCACGGGAACTGGTGTAATCGTCAATGGTATTGAAGTAAAAGGAAATCCCAACGCAGCTTCCGGATGCACTGGCACCAACCAGATCACTGCTGTTGATGACAATCTATCGGCGCCAACCGGACAGGCCACAATTTTCAATGTGGAAGGCAATGACCTGATTATCAATGCCATAACCACCTTTATTATTCTGACACCACCTGCGCATGGCACTGCAGTGATTAGTGGAAATACGATTATTTACCAATCTGCCGCAGGCTATTGTGGCCCAGACCTGTTAGAGTACCAAATTTGTGATGCCATTAATTGCTCGGAGGCAACGGTCAACATTAATGTAAAATGCTACCCATTGCAGACTATTGCTGTGATGACCACTGAAAATCCGGCCACTGGTGTTGCAGACTCGCTCAATAAAAGCTGTGAATTGTTGGGCACTGTGTATGGCGTAAACCTTCGCCCTATCAATAACAACGTGCCTTCGCTATTTTTCACTATCATTGATGACAATGGTAATGGTATAGCAGTGTCTACCCTTGGTGGAACATTTGGCTATACCGTGAAGGAAAAGGACAAAATAAAGGTTCGAGGAACAATTGGCCAGTTCAGTGGGCAGACAGAAATTCGTCCAGACACAATTCTGTTTGTTTCTCAAAACAATGTACTCCTGGCGCCAGCAGTGGTGACAAAATTGTCAGAAGTAACTGAGTCTAAATTGGTAAAAATCAATAATTTACACCTGGTAGATGACGCAGAATGGACTACCGGCGCAGGTGCCAGCGGCTTCAATGTCCGTGCAGTTTCAGACGATAGCCCTAACGACACCATTTTAATTCGGATAGACCGCGACGTCGAAACTTTTAATGCACCTGTTCCGCCACAACCATTCAATCTTACGGGCATTGGCGGGCAGTTTGATGCACCTCCAGCACCGTTTACTGGTGGTTACCAGGTACTTCCACGTTATAATCCAGACATCTCTACCTTAATGGTTGGAACACAAGACGTCGATTTCAGTGCCGAAGTTTCGATTACGCCAAGCCCGGCAAGTGCCTTGATTGCCATTGACATGAGCATTGCGTTTGATCGGGTAATGATTTTAAATGCCGCAGGACAAGAGGTTAAGACTTATTTCAAGCCTGAAAATCAGCAAAAAGTCGATGTTTCGCTTTATAAATCCGGGGTCTATTTTGTTCGCTTCATAAAAGGTGGCAAGACCTGGACTACACGTTTTGTGAAAGTGTAACGCGAAATTCATTTCGCGAACATGTTGTTTGTTGCCGAAATTAATTTCGGCGTACCGCCCTGCGACGCTAAATCGCAGGGCGGTTTTTTGTCAGAATAAAGACCCTTTTGGCCCCGCCGAGCTTTTTGGCCTAAACCTTGCAAACAAGCAGCTTTTATACAAATCTATCCACGGAATGATATTTGCTATACTACGCTGTTTCCTCTTTCTTCAATTTTTAGGGTTGCCATGCTTACTGTTTGCCCAAAGCAGAAAAATCCCGCGCCACGTTGATTTACCCGCCGAACTTAAGGAAGTGTCTGGCATGACCCGTATGCCAAATGGAGATCTTTGGCTGCTGAATGATTCCCATAATCCAGCAGACCTATTTCGGTTTGATCCAATAGCCGGCAAACTTCTGGAAACCAGGCATTTACCAGTCGCTAATTTTGACTGGGAAGACCTCACGCACGATCCTGCAGGCAACCTGTACATTGGAGATTTTGGCAATAATTATAACCGCCGCCGAAACCTCAGGATCTTTAAATACAACCCCGCCACAGGTTCGTTAGACAGTATACAATTCCGCTACCCGGATCAACATACATTTCCGCCTGCCCGTGTAGAAGACTGGAATTTTAATTGCGAGGCGATGGTCTTCTTAAATGACAGTATCCACCTTTTTTCCAAAAACAGCTTTAAAGGAAATTTTTACACGAAACATTACGTGTTGCCAGCCAAGCCGCAGCGTGAAGAATATGTGGCTGAATTGCGCGACAGCATTCGACTTAAAAATCGAGTGGTGACTGGTGCTGCCATCAGCAGAGATGGCAAAACCTTTGTGCTGACTGGCTACATTATTGGCAAACGCTTTGGTTTTATTCCATTCACACGCGCCAGTGCAATGTACTTCACTGGCTTTTCAGCCAGCCAATTTTTTAAAGGAAAACAGCATTGGAAGCGACTACCTAAATTCCTGATTTCTAAGCAATTTGAGTCCATTACACAATGGGAAGGAAACCTTTGGGTAGCAGCCAATGAGGGGCGAAAGCCGCAGTTTCAGCGGGTTTGGAGGGTTAAGCGCTGAAGTTTTTACGACACCTTACTAAGCATTAAAATGGATATCCAACAGCCAAATTTGGATTAAAATCTTTGAATATATTTTTTGAAAACAGGTTTTGCACCCAGTAACCTCCGCCGTCAGCATCTGCGTAAGGCCGCCGAATGGGTAATCCAAAATCCATCCGTAACACAAAATAATCCAAATCCATGCGCAAGCCTAGGCCAGAGCCAATCGCGATATTTTTGTAAGAATTCAAGCGTAGTTGTGAGCCAGGTCGAGAGTCATCGTTCTTCAGCGTCCAAACATTGCCACCATCTACGAAAATAGCTCCTTTGAGCCACAAAAAGAGCGGGAAACGCAACTCGCCTCCAAACTCGAAGCGAAAATCTGCCGCCTGAAAAAAGGGTTGAACAGTGGGCAATTCTGGCACATTGGTATCTGGATTTCTGGGGACATAACCTCCAGGGCCTAATTCTCGGACGCGCCAAGCTCGAAGGCTCGAAGGGCCGCCAATGAAAAATTGTTTGACGAAAGGCACGTCCCGCGTGTCGCCAAAGGGCACAGCAACGCCGGCACCAATCCGTACAGCTCCTACAACGTCTTTGCTAAAATTTCGAGTATAAACAGCCTCTTGGTCTACCCGAAAAAACTGTGCAAAATCTAAATCTCCGATGCGCCATGCAGGCTCAGATTTGCGAGAAATCAGCGGCCAAGCTCTGTTGGCTGCTAAAACTTCCAGTCCACTTAATTCGCTATTAAACCGATAATTCCACCGTTCGCCAAACCGATTGGCTCGATTACCGTAAGAGTAGTTGAATGACCGTAGAAGTATCCCGGTGAATAGCTGCTTGCCAAAACTGCGTTGCAAAAACTCCCCTGGCATCAAGAGCGGGAAGAAGCGTGGACGCAGGATGTCAAGTCCGACATGATCCCAGGTGTATTGGTGTTCGGGATGTGAGCGAACCTGATAACCAAAGGAAATGTTAGAGAGGTGATAGGTGTAAAAATCGCTGACATTCAGGAAGTTGTAGTTCATAGAGAACCGAGCTTCTCCATCAGAGCGAATTCGTTCGTAAAAGGCTTTAGAGATTAGCCGTTTTTTACCGAGGTGAATTTTGCTCGCTAAGCTCCAAAACCTAAAATAGTCGAAAAAGCGTGGAAACAACAGCTCGTTTTGAAACTTGAACTCTTGGGAGAAAATCAGTTTAGGGTTGGAGATGTCAAACTCAATATTGTAACTTACACTGCTTTGGATGTGTTCTGCACTTGAAAACAAATTTCGATTTTGTGCGGTAAAAATTGGAGAAATACCCAAAAGTCCGTTGCTGATAGAATTTCGGGAATAGTTGAGATCCAAATCGCCACCGGTCGAAAAGCGTTTGTTTGGAGAGAGGTTTACCGTAACGTTTATTTTATCAGGTTCGAGGCTGTCTAGGCTTGGTCGCAGTGAAACGAATCGATATACCCCCAGGGCGTTTAGATTGCGCAGTGTTTTATCCAGGTCTGCTTGTTTAAATAAATCGCCAGGAGTAAGCATTATCTTTTTTCGCAACAACGATGGTTTAATCCAAAGTTTAGCCTCTGCAGCCGCGAAATAAATTCCGCCAATGGTAGTGTCTCTGCGCATGGACGAAAAGTTGGGCACAACCCCAGAAAGCACCTCCACTTTGCCAATTGTGAAGGTTTTGTGCATCGTGCTGTCATTGTAGGGCAGCACCTCAATAATTATATTGGCTTTGGTATCTGTGCTGTCGCCACCAAATTCGATATATTGAGGAATTAAGTAAGCGTAACCTCGGTTCTTTAGAATGGCAGTAATCCGCTGTTTTTCAGCATCGAAAATATGGACATCAAGAGGGGTCTCTGGCTTAATGAACGACTCCCCTCTGGTATCGTTCAGAATTTGAAGAATCTGGGAATCCCGGCTTGCAAATTGTACCTTATCAACCGTATACCTGGGTCCTAGAACCAGTTGGTACCTAGTTTTAGCTTTATATTTTCCGATAAATTTGGTGTTGAAACTAGCTTCGGCACGGAAGTAGCCATTTTGCCGCATTTGATTTTTGAAGTTTAATGCCGTACGCTGCGCCAAAAGGGAATCATAAACAGCTGGGGGCTCGGCGATACGCTTATTGATCCATTTGGCAAAATCCGAATTTCGGTTGCGGTACTTGTAATAGAGGCTAAGGCGTGGGTAAAAAAAGCCCAGACTCTTCCGATTTGGTTTTTGACGATAGAAGGGCATCAACTCGTTAGAAAGAGCGGATTTGGCCGAAAGACTCATTTGTTTTTCGGACTTAATGCTTAGCGAATTTTTCACCAGAAGCCGCTCGCCTTTCGCTGCATCAAGATGTTTGGTAACATTGCAGGCAGTAAGTCCAAGGTATATAGTGACCACTAACATCCCAATTCTTGGGAAAAGAGCCATAATCTGAGTCATTGATTTCCAGTGCAAGGCTTTTCTTTTTTGGAAAACGAACATAACGTAAGTTAAACTTTTACTGCTGCAAAAGTCGGTAAAAAAATGCAGGTGTCTTTGAATGGTTATGGGGTATTCTAAAGCCATGAATGCGAATCATTGATTTACATTTGCTCCAGAATAACTGCGTCATAAATCGCTGCTACCAAAATGCTCTCACACAACCAACAAAAGCATCTCCGTTCGCTAAGCGTAAAGAAATACCGTCAGCAGTATGGTCAATTCCTGGTAGAAGGGGATAAAATGGTCGTTGAATTGCTCGGACAAACCCACGTCAAGGTATCCGAGATCTTTGCATTAGAGACCTGGATTGATAAAAATGCGCGGTTTTTACGCCCGTTTTCAGACAAAGTAAACCCCATAACGGCAGCCGAACTCGACAAAATATCAACCCTCAGTACCCCCAATAAAGTGTTGGCTGTGGTTGATATGCCAATTGAAAGGATTAATTTTCAACTTCCTACGGCTGACATTTGTTTCTACCTTGATGGCATCCAAGATCCTGGCAACATGGGGAGTATCTTCCGGGTAGCCGACTGGTTTGGGTTGCCCGCGGTCTTTTGTTCCCCCGATTGTGTAGATGTTTTTAGCTCAAAAGTAGTTCAGGCAAGCATGGGCGCAATTTTTCGGGTGCAAAGCTCGGAAATAGATTTAGGCGAACTATTGATGAACGCGCCACAAATACCCGTAGTAGGAGCCGTTTTAGATGGGGAAAATGTTTTTGAAGCAAGCCTGCCGTCAAATGGATTGTTGGTAATCGGGAATGAGGGCAAAGGGATCTCGGCACAGACCGAGCACCTGCTTACCCACCGAATTAGTATACTGCGTCATCCCGAGGGTAAAGCCGAATCCTTGAACGCGGCAGTGGCAGCAGGGATTATGGCAGCAGCATTTCGTCGGTAAAAAAGTACAATCAAGCAGGTCTTTCCCCGCTTCCTATCACTTTATCACTCCATCACTGCATCATTCTATATACTTTCGCCCATTCAATTTTTCAAAACAAAACATTCAATTCAATTTTTGAAACTATGACAGACATTCGCAAATATCTCCCCATCATCCTGCTCGGCTTGGTAGCTGTGCTGGGCATGAGTATGTGCAGCACATACAACAAACTTGGGCCAATGGAAGAAAGTGTAAAAGCCAAATGGTCAGAAGTAGAAAACCAGTATCAGCGCCGCATGGATTTCATCGACCAGGCGGTAGCTACAGTGAAGGCTGGTGCTAACTACGAAAAATCAACCCTGGAAGCCGTGGTGCAAGCCCGTGCTGCCGCGACACAAGTGAAAGTAGATGCTAACAATCTTTCGCCAGAAGCTATTCAGAAATTTGAACAAAGTCAAAATGCGCTCTACAGTACCATGAAAAGCCTTTTGATGGTTTCTGAAGCCTATCCAAACCTGAAGGCGAACCAAGGTTTTTTAGATTTACAAACACAAATTGAGGGCACGGAAAATCGGATTGCACTGGCACGGCGTAATTTTAATGATGCCGTGAATGGCTTCAACGCTTATATTCGACGCTTCCCAACTAATCTATTGGCGGGCGTATTTGGCTTCGTCCCCAAAGGATATTTCCAGGCTTCAGCTGGTGCAGACAAAGCCCCTGATTTGAACCAAAAATTTGGGCAATAGTCCAGTTTAAAAGCCACCAATCCATGTTATTCACCAAGGAAGAAGAAGCTCAAATCGTTTCTGTGATACGGAATTCCGAGCAAGGTACGAGCGGCGAAATCCGGCTGTATGTAGAGGATTTCTGTATGCGCGACTTCCCGGTGGAGCGGGCGGAGGAGATATTTCAGCTTTTTGGCATGTTCAATACCAAATCGCGTAACGCAGTACTGATCTATCTCGCTGAAAAAAGCCACCACTTCGCTATCTGGGGAGATTCGGGCATTCATGAGCGCGTAGGATTCCAGTTTTGGATGGCCGAAAAGAAACTTTTGCAGGAACATTTTAAGCGCGATGAAGCTGCTGAGGGTATTTGCAAAGCAGTTCAACTAATTGGCGCACGTTTGCGCGAACACTTCCCCACGGATGAAAATCACGACGACAATGAACTTCCTGACGAGATTATTTACGGATAAAGCGTCCACGATTGTTGGTTTGCGGTGCCAAGTACCCCATAAACCAGCACTTTCCCTGGTCGGTCTGTTTTACCTGTCTTTACTGCTCTTGCCAAATTTGGCAACTGCGCAGCAGGACAATGCTTTGTTTCCCCAGAAGCCAGAACCCGCGGTCTATGTTCATGACTATGCGGGCTGGCTTCAGCCTTATCAAAAGAATGCTTTGGAGCAGAAGCTTCGAGGGTATTGGGACAGTACCAGTACTCAGATTGTGGTGATGATTCGCCCTAATATTGGCGACTACGATAAGGCGAGTTATGCGTTTGAGCTAGGTAATCAATGGGGAATCGGTCGAAAAGACAAGAACAATGGTGTGGTGATGCTAATCAAGAGTGAAGCTCCTGACAGAGGTATTTTTATTGCCACGGGCTATGGTACGGAGGGCGCTCTGCCGGATATTACTGCCGGGCGGATTATCCGTGGCACAATGGGGCCCTATTTCCGGCAGCAACAATATTTTGAAGGCATTAATGCTGGCTTGGATGATATTATTTTAGCGTTGGAAGGGGAGTTTCAAAAAGACGATGGCCAGCAAACAGGCAACGGAGTCTCTATACTGGTGCTTTTGTTTATTGCCCTCATATTTTTCCTTATTGTAGGCGGCTTGGTGTACAAACTCCGTAATGTCGGTCAAATGATTACACACGATGGCCGGAATAGAAATAAACGGGATCGAGATGACGACAATTTTGGTGGTGGTTGGTGGATGGGTGGCGGTTTTGGGGGTGGATCAAGTGGCGGATCTAGCGGCGGCTGGGGCGGCGGCGGCGGAAGTTTTGGTGGCGGCTCCTTTGGCGGCGGTGGAGCTGGTGGAGATTGGTAAGAGCTAAATTATTTCCTCAAAAACATCTTCTGTTTTAACTGGAAAAGAACGGGCCATAGACTCAAGTCGGGCACTGTGCATCAATTGGAAACCTTGAAGCACCTGCTCAACCATAGATGCGTCTACCATTTTTTGAACCCCCTCGACAGTAGAAAAACGCTCGTCATCGCCCAATTTGAAGGTTTGTTCATATTGAGCAGTCTCAAATTTTACTGAGGTTCG
>Ga0105049_10001783_pt1 | contig 25432 bp, 22 predicted proteins | sample MAT06_FD_78087 | JGI IMG/M metagenome (GOLD analysis project Ga0105049, IMG submission 78087) | Freshwater microbial communities from Lake Fryxell liftoff mats and glacier meltwater in Antarctica - MAT-06 | ecosystem: Environmental > Aquatic > Freshwater > Ice > Liftoff microbial mat | place... | reverse complement strand
GGTTCGCGCGGCCGGTCGTCGCGGCGAGCGTCGTCGCGCGGAGCATCGTACCGCGGCCGATCTTGGCGCGGCGCATCGGAATGAGGAGCGGCCTCGTCGCGACGCTGCTCATGCCGCGGCCGCTCGTGACGCGGGCCCTCGTTTCGCGGCGCGTCGTAGCGCGGCGCGTCGTAGCGCGGCCGGTCCTGGCGCGGCCGGTCCTGGCGGGGCGCATCGAAACGAGGCGCGGCCACGTCGCGACGCTCCTCATACCGCGGCCGCTCGTGACGCGGGCCTTCGTTTCGCGGCGCGTCATAGCGCGGCGCGTCATAGCGCGGCTCGTCATAGCGCGGCTCGTCAGAGCGCGGCGCGTCATAGCGCGGCTCGTCAGAGCGCGGCCGGTCTTGGCGCGACCGGTCTTGGCGCGGCGCATCGAAACGAGGCGCGGCCTCGTCGCGACGCTGCTCATACCGCGGCCGCTCGTAGCGCGGGCCCTCGTTTCGCGGCGCGTCGTAGCGCGGCGCGTCGTAGCGCGTTCGCTCGTCGCGATACCCTGCGGAACCACGACCGTCGAACCGCTCCCCTCCGCGGCTGGGGCGTTCCTCGCGCGACCGGTCGTGGCTCGGGCGCTCGTCGCGCCAACCGTGCTGACGCTCGCCGTACTCTTGCCGCTCGCCGTACGGACGCGAACCGTCGTCGCCCTGACCCTCGCCCTGCTCGGATTCGCGTCGCAGGCGGCGCGCGGCGTCATCGGGAGTCTCCGCCTCGCGCGTCGGCGCGAGGCGCGCCAGGACGAGCGTTGCGTAGCTCCCGCGCGGTAGCTCGAAGCTCACATGCAGCACCCCTTCGGATCTCCGGTCGGGGAAGATCTCTAGCTGGCGCGGATGCACGACGAGCGCGCGGTCCTCGCCCTTCAGCCCGAAACCGTCGACGCCGTGGATGCGGAAGTCCTCAGGAGCCATGCCCTCGGCATCCAGCGCGGCGGTGAGCCAGCGCCGCTGGTCCTCGTGCTCGACGTCCTCGAGTCCCTCGCCCGGCATGCGGAAGTTGCCGTTCCAAGCGGCCGGCACGGCGAGCGGTCCGCGCGCGAAAGCCAGCGGCCCCTCGAGCGATGGCACGACGACGCGATCGCGCGGGCTCGTGGTCTCGCCGATGAAGCGCGCGATCGCGCGATTCCACAAGTGCGACTGGAACGCGTACAGGTGGATGAGCCGCACTTCGGTCTTCACGTAGCGGAACGCGCCGGCGAAGTCCTCGGGGTCCTTGGCCAAGTGCTCGAAGATGGAATGGTGCGCGCCGTACGCGCCAGCGACGTCGCGGCAGCGCTTCCAATCGCCCCATGCGCTGTTCAGGCCGCGCTTGAACGAGCGCATGTGCGGGTTGTCGCTTTCCGACGGCGCGGCGAGCAGATTGCGCAACGCCGACTCCGGTCGTCCGAGCGCGAGTTCCTTCGCGACCCAGCCCTGTCCGTGGCGCAGATTGCCGAAGCGCTGCTCGCCGAAGTAGTTGGGCACGCCGTGCTCGCGCACGGAGACGGCCTCGCGCTCGATCTCCTCGCGCTCGCTCGGGTCCACGCCGCGCAGCGCGATCTCGAACCCGTTGCCCATGCTGTCGCGGCTCGAGAGCCCGTGCACCGCGAAGCCCACGGTCTCGACCTTCAAGGACGGCGTCTGGAAGCGGATCGGCCGGCCGCCGCGCACGCTCATGAACTGCGTGGTGACACCCTGGCGATCCTTCATGCCCGCCATGCCGATCTCCGACGTGCGGACGCCCGTCGCGAGCGCGAGCTCGCTGGCCGCCTCGAGAGACGTCAGCTTCTTCTTCGTGACGCGGTAGATGCGGAAGCGGCCCTTGTCGCCGACGTAGCCGTCGTGCAGGAGCTCGAAGACGCGGAAGTCCTGCGGTTTGCTCTTGATCCTCATGGCGCGCGAAATTTGGCGAGCTGCTTCAGCGCGCGAACGAGGTCTTTCGGGATCGGCGACTCGACGCGGATGCGTCCTTCGCCCGCGACGCGCGGGAACTCGATCTCGCGCGCGTGCAGCGTGAGTCGGTCGACCAGCGGCGTCTCGAGATGTCCGGGCTTCTTGCGGTAGTCGCGCTTGAAGTCCGAGAGCGAGAGCGAATTGCGGCGCCCGTAGAATGGATCCACCGCCAGCGGAAACCCGATCTCGCGCAGGTGCACGCGGATCTGGTGCGTGCGGCCGGTCAGCGGCTCGCACGCCAGCAGTGTGTAGCCCTTGAAGCGCTGCTCGACGCGGATGCGGGTCTGCGAAGGCTTGCCGTGCTGGCGATCGACGCGCATGCGGCCGCTCTTGCGCTCGTCGGGCCCGATCGGGAGATCGATGATCTCGGTCTCGCCGTCGGGCAGGCGATGCTCGCCCTCGACCAGTGCCAGGTACGTCTTCCGCACGAGCCCCGCGTCGAACGCGGCGCGTAATGCGCGCTCCGCTTCGATGGACTTCGCGACGACGACGACGCCGGTCGTGTCCTTGTCGAGGCGGTGGACGAGGCGCGGCCGGAAAGGCAAGTTCTCGAAGTGCTCCAGCGTGCTGCCGTCCTCGGGGCGTTCGAGTCCGGCGCGATCGAGCGCCAGGTCGAGCAGCGCGCCCGAGAGGCACGCATTGTCGCGCGCCCAGCGCTCGGGCTCGGCCGCGAGCCCCGCCGGCTTGTCGACGGCGAGCACGTGCTCGTCCTCGTACAAGATGTCGATCTCGACATGCGGCACGGGCACGTCGGGCTCCTCGTCCTGCTCGCCGAAGTTGACGATCAGCACCTCGTTCTCGCGCAACTTGTGACCGGGGATCGTCGGGTTGCCGTCGAGCAGTACTTTTCCATCACGCACGTGCCGCCGCAGGATCCCCTTAGAGAGCAGCGGGAACGACAGGCACAGGAACTCGTCGAGTTCCATGCCGGAGCGCTCGGGCGGGATGGGGATGTGCAGCACGTGGGGATCGATGCGGACGAAGGGCGCGACGCGCGCCGACCTGGGTCAGGACTTGGGCGCGGGCGGCGAGGAGTAGATCTCCTCGCGCAGAGAAGCCACGTACGGCAGATTGCGGTAGCGCCCGGCGTAATCGAGTCCGTAGCCGACCACGAAGAGATTCTGGACCTCGAACACACGGAAGTCCGCTTGCACCGGCACCGCGCGGCGCGAGGGCTTGTCGAGGAAGACGCACGAACGCACCTCGGCGGCGCCGCGCCGCGCGAGCTCGCCCTTGAGTCCGTGCAGCGTGCGCCCCGTGTCGAGGATGTCGTCCACGAGCAAGAGGTTCCGGCCCTCGATCTCGTTCCCCGTTGGAAAAAAATTGATCTCGAGCGTGCCCGACTCCGTGCCGTCTCCGTAGCTCGACGCAGCCAGGAAGGCCAACTCGAGCGGAATCGGAATGCGACGGATCAGGTCCGACGCGAACACGCACGAGCCTTTGAGGACCGACACGACGGTGAAGTCGCGGCCGTTGTAGGCGCGCGTCACCTCCGCTGCGACGCGGTCGATGCCGGAGACGATTTCGGCTTCGCTGTAGAGAATGCGGTCGATATCGGCGTGCATCGGTGGTCCCGCTGTTTCGGGGGCGAAGAGGATATCGCCCGCATACGGCACCGGTCGAGCACGGGGATTCGGATCCGGACCCGGTTGTCCCTGCGCTGGATTTTGCGAGTCCCGGTCTCGTCGCCCGCGGGGCCTGGTGGTAAGGTCCGCCCCAAAGCGAGACGCTGGGCCGGCAGGCGGTCCGTATCGCGACGACGCGCCGGAATCGGTCCTGGAATCCGCCGCGTTCCGAATTCCGCGCTCGTTCCCAGGCGTCGTCTGCTGCGCGAAGCTGCGCCGCGAAACATGAAATCCAACAGCAACGGACTCCAATGGAATCCCTCGTGACGAAGCGTTCCTACAACCGCCGCACGGAAGAAGAGCAGATCCGCGAGCTTCAGGAGAAGGTCGCGGAATTGAAGGCGCAAGCCGAGGCCAAAGCGCGCATGGACCAACCGGTCATGCGCGAATGGCCGAAAGCGCAACGCGCGCTGCGCGCCTTCATGCAGATCGCGATGGACAACAAGCGCGAGGATCTGGCGATCTCCGCGCAGGCGTTCATGGCCGGGATCGAGCGCACGCTGAACCCGGAAGAGCGAACGGGGCGCGGCTCGCGGTCGTAGTCGGATCTCGCGACGATGCCGATCCGACACCATCCCGACGTGCGCGTGCTCTCGAGCCGCACGGTCCATCCCGGTCGCATCTTCGACGTGATTCGCGAGGAACTCGTACTGCCCTCCGGGCTACGACAGGACATCGAGATCGTCGATCACCCCGGCGCGGTGGCCGTAGCGGCGCTCGACGACGACGGCAAGCTGCTCTTGGTACGCCAGTACCGCCATGCGTGCGGCGACTGGATGCTCGAAGTTCCCGCCGGCCGCATCGAGCGCGGCGAGGACCGGCTCGCGGCCGCGATGCGCGAGCTCGAGGAAGAGACGCGGCACCGCGCGGCTTCGTGGGAATTGCTCGTCGAGTTCTACGCCGCGCCGGGATTCTGCAGCGAACTCTTGTCGCTGTACCTCGCGCGCGGACTCGTGCACGTCGGCGACGACGCGGCGGCCGCGGACGACGACGAGGAGATCGCGATCGAGCGCTGGACTCCGGCCTGGATCCTGGAACAGGGACTGCAGGACGCGAAGACGATCATCGCAGCCTCGATGATGCTGGCGCGCGAGCGGCGCGATTCGGCCGCGCGCTGAAGAGTGCGGCGATCGAGGCCGGTACGCGCTCGGAGAGTTCAGAACGTCAGGCCGCGGAGGCGGCGTCCGGGCGACGCGTGAGCCCTATTGTCGCGCGCGCTTTCATTCCCGTGATGTGGGCGCGATGTCGACCACGAAGTCGAAGCCGCCCTGGCCCGGCCGCAAATTCCCCGTGGAATCGAGCCTCAGGATCGCTCCCACCGCGCTCACGATCACGCCGCCGCGCCAAGCGAGAGCGCGGTCGAGTCCAGGCAGCGGCAGACCGCAACGGTCGAGTTCGAGCACGCCGTCCGGACCGATACGCACGACGCACGGCTCGAGCGTGTTCGCCAGCCACACACGCTCTTCGCCGCGGACCGGCGCGAGGTGAGCGGCGGACCGCGCGAGCGCGCGACTCCAACGCACGGACAGGTCTGCCGCGAGCAGGACGACGCGGCCGTTGCCCGCGCCGTCGAGCGCCCACGCCATGCCCGGCTCGGGCCCGGGCGCGAGGTCGATGATGCGCGTACCGACGCGAGCGCTCGTGACGACGGCGCCGGACTCAGCGTGCACGCGCAGGACGTCGCCTTCCGACGTGCCGACGACGGCGGTGTCGCGCTCGCCCGTGACGCACGCGAGTCCACCGCGCTCGATCAGCACGAAGAGGCTGCCCTCGGTGCGCACGCGCAGGAGACGCGCGGGAAAGCCAGCGCGTTCCTCGACGAGGAGAGCCTGCTCGCCGCCGCCCAGGACGTCGAGGTCGGTCGCGCGCTCGAGCCACAACTCGGTGACGAGCACACCGTTCGCGTCGAACCGATCGAGCCTGTGCGTCGAACTCGAAATCCCCGCCGCGGAGCGCAACACCCACAGTCCCCCATCGTGGGCCGGCTCGACCTCGAGCGGCCAGTCCACGGCCAGGCGCCGCGCGAGCAGCAGATTCGAGTCGAGCCCGTACACGCGCGACGCGTCGCGGTCCGCGACCCACACGACCGCCTCGCCCGGCGGAACCGGCGGAGGTTCGGCCCCCGCGAACGCGGCGAGGCAGGCGCCGAGCACGCCCAAGCCGGCCGCGAAGAGCGCCAGCCCGACGCCGCGCCCGCGTTCCGGCCGGTCTTCGACCCGCGTGTCGTCCGGCCGCGCCAGCGCGGGCCCGACCGCGTCGACCGCGGGCTGGCGCTCTGCCCGTGCGTGCTCTGCCCGTGCGTGCTCTGCCCCTGCGTACTCTCCACTGCGTGCATCCATCGAGTCCTCCCTTCCGAGGACGCTCGACTTCCGCGCCGGTAGCAGGAATTCCCGACGAAATCGCGCGTTGAAGTCAGTCGCGCCGCGCGCTCGCGCCGGTGGTGCCGGCTGAGCTCACGAGCTCGGCCAGCGCGGCCGGCCCTCGACCTCGGTCGCCTGCGGAGCGCGCCGCGACGCGCGCCACGTCGCGAACGTCAGCGCGCCGATCGCGATGGGCACGAGCGCGAGCAAAAGCCACACGCTGCCGTTCCAACCGCGCGCGAACGCGGCGTCCTGGGAGGCGACCGCCTCCCGACACATGGGTCATGTGGCTCCGCGCGGCGAGAGCGCGAACCAAGTCGCGGCGAGGAGGAGGGCGCGGCGCATCGCGGCCGACATCGTCCGCGCGCCGGCGCGTGGACGCAACGCGGATTCAGGGGAACGCACGGACGCGCATCCAGGGTCCGGGGATGGGGAACGGATAGCCGTCCCGTGCATGCACCTTAGGCAGCGCGAGCTGGAGATCGGCCGGCAACGTCGCTCTTCCGACCCCGCCGATCTCGCGGGTGGCCAGGTACACGTCGGAGAAACCTGCGGCGATCAGCGCGCGTGCGAGCGCCTCGAGATCGCGCGCGCGCAGAACGACGTCCGCGCGCGGCGGCGCGCTCGCGACGACGATGCGGCCGCGCGAGATGGGCGGCATGTCGCGCAGGTCCGCGGCGCGCGGCGCCTGAGGCACGCGTCGATCCTCGCCGGGCGGACGTGCGTGACCCGCGAGCAGGAATCCGCACAGGTCGGCCGGCGAGCTGCCGCCGAACACGTCCTCGCGCGCCATCGCCGCGGCGACCGGCGTAGTCGCGACTACCCTCCGCGGCGTCGTGACGCACGGGGCGGCGTCGGGCGCGCACCAGATCGGCGCGGTCAGCACGACACCCGCGCTCGCGCTGCTCAGCGACGCGAAGCGCGCGAAGCTCGCGTCGGCGCCGGTCACGGGCGTGACGCCGAGCCGGCCGCCCCACTGCGCCGTCGGCTCCTTCGACGACCGGCCCGCGCCCGACACGAACGACGCCGCGGCGCCGCCCGTGATGCTCTTCGGCGCGGATCCCGCCGGCGCTGCCACAGCTTCCCCGTCCGAATCGCCGATCACTACCCAACCGCCCGTCGGAGCGCCGGCGGACGGACGAGGACGCGGAATCAGCGCTTCGACGACCGCCGCTTCGCCCGCATCGGTCTTCAGCTCGAGCATGTGCAGCGGTACGGCCCAGATCACGTCGTCGGGGACGATCGTGAGCGTGCGCGGATTCCCGAGCGCCAGCGCGACCGGCGCGAACAACGAATGCGTCACGGCCGTGCGCTCCTTCGCCGCATCGCCCTCGGCCGCGTCCCAGGCCCGGACCAGCGCGCGCGCGTACTCGAGCGGCCCGAGGTCGATCCAGTTCGACTGGGATCCGTTGCGGATCAGGACGCCCAGGCGCTCGTCGACGAGCACGCGCTGGTCGAGTCCCACTCCGTCGCCGCGCGACCGCTCCCAGCGTCGGTAAACCGCAATCGACTGCGGCACGCCGTGCGCGACGACTTCGTCGAGGTTCGAAGCGGCGAGGAACGCTTCGTTCCCCGAGTGCCGAAACCGCTCGGCCGTCGAGATCGCCAAGTCCACGAACGGCCCGAGTTCCGCGGTGCGCGATTCGGCCTCGCGCCAGGGGAGATCATCGATCGCAGCGCGGCTCTCGCGCAGCTCTTCGAAGAGCCGCTGTCCGCTCCAAGCGACGTCGCCCGGATTGCCATGTGCGATCCAGGCTTGCTGCCCGGCGCAGCGCAGTCGGATCGTCGCGTGCCCGCGCGGACACTCGGAATCGATCTGCGTCAGGATGCTCCGTGCGCGCATCGGATCGCCGGTGACAGCTCCGCTCGCGAGGTCGAGCTCCGCGCGCAGCCGAACCGGGTTCCCCGCCGGGAGCTTGGCGCGGCGCACATCGGTAACCTGCGTGAAGAGCTCGAGCGCGCGCGCCGGCTCGTTCTGCTGCAGTAGCGTGTCCGCCAGGTTCGCACGCGCCGTCTGCAATGCGTCGTGATCCGCGGGCAGCGACTTCTCGAGCGCCGCGACGATCTGCTCCTCGAGCGCGCGCGCCTCCGCGACGAGCCCCATCTGCTCACCGATCCACGACACGTTCCCGCGCGCGTTCTGCAGCTCCAGGCTCGTGGGATCGAGCGTCTTCTCGCGGAAGCGGCGCACCGCGTCCCACGCGCGACGCGCCGGCTCCATCGAGCGCAGCTTGTACGCCAAGGCTCCCGCGTCGCGCAGCGCCCGGTCGTCCTCGACGTCGAGCGCATCGGGACGGGCCGCGAACATCTCGGCGATCGCGCGTTCGACGAGCACGCGAGCCTGCTCGGGATTGCCGAGCGCGAAGACCTTTTCGGCGTCCTTCAGCGCGGCGACGCCCGGACGCGGCTCCTGTGCGGCTGCATCCTGCGGCGACGCGAACGCGCACAGGAGGAGCGGGAGGATCATGCCGGCGGGTTCCACACGTAGAGGCAAAGATAGACGAGCACGCCCGTCACCGAAACGTAGAGCCAGATCGGGAACGTGAGCTTCGCGAGCTTCACGTGCTCGCTCCAGCGCTCCTTGTGCGCCAGCCACAGGACGCGCAGCACCATCGGCAGGTTCACGATCGCGAGGATCACGTGGCTCGCGAGCATCACGAGGTACGCCGTTTTCAGCGGACCTTCCACGCGGAACGGTGTCGGACCGAGTTCGCGCTCCGTGCCGAAGTGGTAGTGCAGATAGCTCGCCAGGAACGCCGTCGACGCGATGAATGCGGCGCGCATCAACCACGCGTGCCTTTCGCGCTGGCCCGACTTGATCGCCACGAGCCCAGCGACGAGCAGCACGGCCGCGCTGCCGTTCAGCAGCGCGTTCACGAAAGGTTGCAACGCGAACGGGGCTTCGATCACGGCGCCGAGCTCAAAAACTGCGCGCGCGCAGCGGCTTGCGCGACGCCCTCGTCGCTCTCGCCGTCGTAGTACCCGCGGATCACGCCCGCGCGATCGACCACGGTGAGCAGCGTCTTGTGCGTCACGAGCTGGCCGACCGGCTGCGATTCGTCGCGCTCGAACGGCAACTGGAAACTCTGGAAGCTGACATCGCGCAGCGCTTCGGGCGTCCCCGTCAGGAAGAGCCAGCGGTCCGTCTCGGCGTCGAAGCGCAGCGCGTACTCGCGCATCACCTCGGGCGTGTCGTGCAACGGATCGACGCTGAACGTCACGAGCCGCACCTCGGTGCCCTTCGTCAGCGCCTGCACTTTCTTCATGCTGGCGCTCACGCGCGGACAGGGGCCGCTGCAGCGCGTGAACACGAAGCTCGCGATCCACGGTCGGCCCTTCAGCGTGTCGAGCGTGACCTCGGCGCCGCTCCTCTCGGTCAGCTGGAACGGCTTCACGACCGCGAACGCTTCGCTCGAATCCGCTTCCGCGGCCAGGACGCTGCGCGTGCCGCTGCCCGACGTCGCGGTGCGCGAGCGCAGCGTGAAGAGCAACGTGAGCGACACGGCCAGTCCGAGGATTCCGACCAAGAGAAGGCGTCGGAACGGCGGCGGAGCGCTCTCGAGTACGGTGGGTTTCATGAGTCAGAGCAGATAGAGGACCACGAACAGGACGAGCCAGATGCCGTCCACGAAATGTTGATAGAGCGCCGCGAGCTCGGCGTGCAGCGTGCGCGCGGCCGGCTTGCGGACGATCACGCCCGAAGCCGCGAGCCACACGACGCCGCCGAGCACGTGCAGGCCGTGCGCGCCGGTGATGACGTAGAACGAAGCGCCCGCGAGCGAACCGCGCGGCGTGAAACCGCCCTGCGCGAGCTCGTACCACTCGAAGGCCTGGATCCCGAGGAATCCGAGCGCGAGGAGCGCCGACGCGAGCAACCAGTTCGAGGCCGACGCGCGCGAGCCCGACGCGCGCGCGCCCGCGCGCAAGCGACGTACTGCGGTGGACGCGCACAAGGAGCTTGCCACGAGCAGGACGGTCAGCGCCGCGCCGAGTCCGACTCCGAGCGGCTCGACCCAGCCGTTCGACGAACTGCGCAGCACGACGTACGCCGCGAGCAGACCGCCGAAGAAGAACGCCTCGCTGGCCAGGAAGACCCACGTGCCGAAGCGCGCGGTCGCGACGGGCGGCCCGCTGTCCCACGCGGTCGCGACGTGGCCCGCGCGCGGTGCATCCACCGCGGCGTCGTAAGGCAGCGGGACAGCGGCCATGGATCAGCGAAACGCCGCGTAGGCGCCCGATTCGGGGTCGATGACCGCGAGAAGCAGCACGAGCGGCAAGTATGCGAGCGAGATGAGGAGGAGCTGTCGCGCCGTCCCGGGGTTCTGCTTCCAGGCGAAACGCGCCGACGCGACGAGGTACACGAGGCCCAGCGCGGTCGCGCCGATCGTGAAGACCAGCCCCGCTTCGCCCCACAATCCGGGAACGATCGTGACCGGCAGGAGCAGGCTCGCGTAGAGCAGCGCCGTCCGTCCTGCGATGCCTTCCGCGCCCGGCTCCGAGGGCAGCATGCGCAAGCCCGCGCGCGCATAGTCCTCGCGATAGAGCCACGCGATCGCCATGAAGTGCGGGAACTGCCACACGAAGATCACGGCGAAGAGCGCCCAGGCCCAACCGGCCGGATAGCCCGCGATCGCGACGTAGCCGAGGAGCGGCGGCGCGGCTCCCGGCACGGCGCCGATGACGGTGTTCAGCGTGCTCGCGCGCTTCAGCGGCGTGTACACGGCGACGTAGGCGAACAACGTGGCCAGCGCGAGCAGCGCGGAGAGCAGCGAGAAGCGCCAAGCCAGCATGCCTACCGCGATCGCCGCCATCAGCGCTGCGACGAGCAACGCGTCGCGCGCCGAAATGCGGCCCGCCGGTATCGGCCGGTTCTTCGTGCGCTCCATGCGCCGGTCGGTGTCGCGCTCGAGCACCTGGTTGAAGGCGCTCGCGGCGCCGGCGGACAGCGTGATCCAGAGCGCTGCTTCGAGCGCGGGCCAGGCGCGTCCGCCCGGAGCGAGGATGCCGCCGACGAACGCCGACAGTCCGACGAACGACGCGATGCGGACTTTGAAGAGGTCCGCGAGGTCGCTGGCGAGCGTCACGCTGCGCGCTTCGATACCGACCACGTCCTTCATCGCGCGGTCCCGAGCGAGCTCGCGCTCGCGCGATCCACGCTGACTTCCGCGGATCGCGTCGCGTAGGGACGGCGCACGAAAACGAGCGCCGCGACGCACGCCGACAGGAGCAGCGCCCCGCACGCGACGTGGGCCGTCGCGAAGACCGCCTCGGAGATCGAGACCGGGTTGTGGGGACCGGTGAGGACGTAGACCGAGACCCAGGCCAGGATGCCGAGCGAGACCTGCGTCCACACGAGCGCGCGCAACCAGCGCGCGATGCGCGTGAGTTCCGGCGTGCCGCTCCGTCGCAGCTCGATCGCCAGCACGACGACGATCCATGTAGCGACGATCGCGAAGAGGACGTGCACAGCCTGCGCGAAGGCCAGACCGCTGTGGCGGAGCCACGCGCCAAAACCGGTTTGCACGTACACGATCGTCAAGGCCAGCGTGGACAAGGCGCGCAGCTTTGCTTCGTTCGCGAACTGGGTCCGGGGCGCCACGCTCCAGGTCTTCGACGCGAGGAACAGGATCGCGGCGAGCAGCGCGAACAGCGCCTGCGCCAGCGATCCGTGCAGGAAGGCGAGCTCGGGGCTGTTCTCGGTGACGCGGAGTCCGCCGAGGACGCCCTGTCCGACGACACCGAGCAACGCGAACAGCGCCAGCCAGCGCACGCCTTTGCGCCGTTCGCCGAACCACACGGCGAGCGCGAGCGCGACGATGCACAGCCCCACGAACGCGCCCCACAAGCGATGGCTGTGCTCCCAGAAAACGCCGGTGTTCCCGAGCATCTCCGACAGCGGGTACGTGAACATGTTCTGGCCGAAAGTCGTCGGCCAGTCGGGCACCGCCATCCCGACGCGCAGCGTCGTCACCGTGCCGCCGATCAGGAAGATCGGGAACGTCGCCAAGCACGCGAGCCAGGCTGCGCGACGGGGCCAAGCACTGACGGTCGAGTCCGACATCGGGGCGAAGAGGATAGCCGATCCCGGCGCTGGTCTCACGCGTTCAAGTTCGCGCTCGCGCCTGCGGTCGGAAGTCGCGCGCGCCGGCCGCATCGCCGTACTCGTACGGTCCGCAATCGACCACGAGGTCGCGATCGAAGTTGCCGTGCCCTGGCGGCGACGGTGCGTCCCATTCCAGCGTCGTCGCTTCCCACGGGTTGCGACCGACGCGTGTACCGGAGCGCAGGCTCCACAGTACGTTCACGACGAACAGGAGCTGCCACGCCGCCAGCACGAAGGCGCTCCACGTGACGAAGCGGTTGAGCGGCGCGAGGTGCTCGTACAGCCGGTAGACGCTCGGATCCGCCGTGCGCCGGATCATCCCCGCGATGCCCAGTTGGTGCATCGGCAGGAACACGCAGTTCAGCGCGACGAAGGTGCCCAGGAAGTGCCAGCGCCCGAGCGTCTCGTTCAGCGCGCGCCCGGTCATCTTGGGCAGCCAGTGGTGCAGCGCGGCGAACACCGCCAGCACCGTGCCGCCGAAGACGATGTAGTGGAAGTGCGCGACGACGAGGTACGTGTCGTGCAGGTACACGTCGACCGGCGTCGCCGCGAGCCACAGACCCGACAGCCCGCCGATCACGAACAGCGCCACGAATCCCAGCGCGAAACACATCGCCGCCGTGAGTCGGATGCGCCCGCCCCAGATCGTCGCGATCCAGTTGAACGTCTTCACCGCGGAGGGCAGCGCGATGAGCATCGTCGAGAGCATGAACGCGCGGCCCATCTCGAAGCCGAGGCCGCTCGTGAACATGTGGTGCCCCCACACGATCAGCCCGAGTCCCGCGATCGAGCCGATCGCCCAGACCATCGGCTTGTAGCCGAACACGGGCTTGCGCGCGTTCACGCTGAGGATGTCCGACACGAAGCCCATCGCCGGCAGCACCATCACGTAGACGGCCGGGTGGCTGTAGAACCAAAAGAGGTGCTGCCACAGGAGCGGCGATCCGCCGGCGCCCGCGACTTCCGGAGCGACGCTGTTCACCAGCAGTCCCGCGGGCGTGTAGAACGCCGTGCCGACGATGCGGTCGGAGAGCTGCAGCACGCCGCCCGCGGTCAGAACGGGAAGCGCCGCGAGTTGCAGCGCGGACGCGACCAGCAAACCCCACACGGTGAGCGGCAGACGCATCCACGTCATGCCCGGCGCGCGCATCTTCACGACGGTGACGACGGCGTTCAGCGAGTTGAGCACCGAAGAAACGCCCAGCACGACGATGGCGAGCAGCCACAAGGTCTGCCCCGCGCCGCTGCCGGGCGCCGCCGAGGGCAGCGTGGCGAGCGGCGGATACGCCGTCCAGCCCGAGTCCGCGGCGCCGCCTTCGACGAAGAAGCCCGCGAGGAACAGGCCCATCGCGGCGAGGAAGATCCAGAAACTGGCCGAATTCAGGCGCGGAAACGCCATGTCCGGCGCTCCGACGAGCAGCGGCACCAGGTAGTTGCCGAACGCGCCGGTGAGGAGCGGCAGGATGGCGAAGAACACCATCGCCGTGCCGTGCATCGTGAAGAGCGCCGTGTACGCGGCCGGGCTGATCACGCGGCCCGACTCGCCGAACACGAGCTGGCCGACGATGGGCATCTCGGTCCAGGGCCACGCGAGTTGCCAGCGGATCGCCATCGCGAGCAGTCCGCCGAAGAGGAGCATCGCCGACGACGCGACGAGGTACTGGATCCCGATCACCTTGTGATCGACCGTGATGATCCAGGTGCGGAGGAAACCGCGCTGAGCGTGATGGTCGCTCAGCGCGCGTCCGGCGGGCTCGTTGGTCGGTGCGCTCATCGCGCATCCGACGGGCTCGTTGGTCGGTGCGCTCATCGCGCATCCTCCGCGCCACTCGTGTTCCGCGCTCGCGCCGTCTCGGCGACCCAAGCGTCGTACTCCGGCCGCGCGAGCGCGCGCACGCGTCCGGCCATCGCATAATGGCCGAACCCGCACAGCTCCGCGCACACGACTTCATACGTCCCCGGCCGTTCGATCGTGAACCACAGCGGGGTCGCCCGACCGGGCACGACGTCCTGCTTGATGCGCATCTCGGGCACGAAGAAGCTGTGGATCACGTCGCGCGAGCGCAGCGTGAGCAGCACCGGCTCGCCCGCGGGCACCACGAGTTCCGACGCCGTTTCGACGTCGTCCACCGTTCCGAGCTGGCCGTCGGCACCGGGATGCTCGAAGCGCCAAGCCCACTGGTGGGCGATCACGTTCGCGGTCGTTCCGTCCTTCGGCATCGCGTTCGGATCGCGCAGCGCGGCCCACGTCGGCAACTGTGCGTAGGCGATGCCGACCAGCACCGCGCCGATCGCGCCGCTCCAGAGGAGTTCGAGCCCGAGGTGTCCGTGGCTCGTGCGCGCTCGACCCGACTGGACGCGCGCTCCGCGCCAGACAGCCCAGGCGAGGAGCATCATCACGAGCGCGAACCCGATCGCGATCACGACCGTGATCCCGTCGAACAACGCGTCGATCGGATGCGCGATCGTCGAAGCGGGCGCGGGCAGCCACCAACCGAGCTGCGGCGACAGCGCGAACCAGGCAACGACGGCCGCGAGGAGTGCGAGGACGAGCAGGCCAGCGAGGTGACGCACCCTTCAGCGCTCCGGAGTCGCCGCGTCGAGCGAACGCACGTAGTGGACGAGAGCCCAGATTTCCGCGTTGGAAACCGCCGGCGTCCCGTCGGGCTTCTTCGCCGTGCCGAGCGCCGGCATCGGCGTGCCCGGGATGCCCGACCAGATGCGCCGGTAGATGTCGATCGGCCGCGAACCGCCGCTGTAGATGCCCGTTCGCAGGTCGCGCGGCAGGATCGCGCGCCCCCACGCGTCGAGGTACGCCGGTTCCTTGCGGCCGGAGAGTCCGATCTTCCAGGCTGCCGCACCGTCGCCTGCGCCGCCTTCGCCGTGACAGCTCGAGCAGTTGCCCTTCGTCGCGTCGTGGAAGAGCGCGGAACCGAGCGCGACGAGCTCGGGCGTCGACGCCGGCGCCTCGGTCGCGGCCACGACGACTTTCTCGCGCGCCGCGCTCCATCTCTCGAAGACGTCGGCCGTCTCCGTCGCGACGGCTGAGTCCTCGAGCTCGCCCTCGTCGGCGAACGTCGCCGCCAGGCGCCGCTCGACCTCGCCGCGGATCGACAGCAAGCGCACGACGTCCGCGAGGCCGTGGCGCTCGGCCAGCGAGAGGCGCGCGAAGCTCGGCATCGACGTGCCGTTCAAGCCGTCCGCGAGTGTGCGCATCAAGTCCTCGCGCCGCGGACGCGACGGCTGCGCGAGCGCCGTGTACTTGAAGATGCCGTGGCGGAAATCACGCGGACGGGGCAACAGGTACTGCGCCGACGGACCGTCGCCGCCGCCTTCGACTCCGTGGCAGTGCAGGCACTCGACGCGGTAGGTCGCACTCGAATCCGCGAGGCTCGGATACCAGCCCTCGAAGAGCTCGACGCCGCGCGCGCGCAGGCGCGCGAGGTCGATGCGGCCGGCCGCGTTCTCTTCGCGCAGCGTGCGCCAGGCCGCGCGCAGCGCCGGCAGTCGCGACGGCACATCGACGTCGTCGGGCTCACCGCGCTCGAGAGCCGCGATCTGTCGCGCGAAGTTCGCGCGATTGTCCGCGCGCACGCGCACGCGCTCCGCGTCGTCGATCTCGCCCGATCCACCCACTCCGAGCGCGAGATCGGGGCGGTTGGGATCGAAGTCCTGCTCCGCCCAGGCCTCGAGCGGCGCGTAGCGTGGAGCCGCGGGCGGACCGAAGGCGGCGAGGAGTTCCCGCTCGAGTTCCGCGAGCGCCTCCGGATCCTCGGCGAACGCCGTGCGCGTCTCGGCCGTCGTCGCGTAGGTCCGCGGCGGCTCCGGGGGCTCGAAACCACACGCCGGGATCAGCGACAGCAGGGTGCCGCCGAGGAGGGTGCGGATCGGGGGGCGGAGGTCTCGTTCCAAACTCGAAGCAATTCCGTTCGGCGCGGATCGGCGCCTCGCGGCGCGATTCGGATGCACGAGTGTCGCGGGGGGCGAGGCGCTGTCAAGCCGCGAAGTACGCCGACAATCGGTTACGTTTGTGAGCTACGAACTGGGTCAAGACAAGGGCACTCGACAACGTGAACGAATCGATCCTCCTGGAACTCCACCGCGCCGCCGGCGCACGCTGGCGCGAAGATCCCGCCGGCGTCCTGACCTACGGCGACGTCCCTGCGGAGTACGCGGCCGCGATGGAAGGCGCCGTGCTCTTCGACGCGACGACCGCCGGCGCGATCGACGTGAGCGGCGCCGACGCCCTGGAATTCCTGCACCGGATCACCGCAAACGACGTGCGCGCGCTCGCGCCAGGCCGCTCGCAACGGAACCTCCTGCTCTCGAGCAAGGGCAAGGTCGTCTTCGACTTCGAATTGTTCCGACACGAAGACCGCGTCCGGATCGCGGTCGCCGCGGCGCGCGCGAAAGCGTTGGTGGACGCGCTCGAGATGTATCACTTCAGCGAGAAGGTGACCTTCGAGGTCGCCAGCGCGACGAGCGCGCCGCTCGAGCTCGCCGGCCCGCGGTCCGCGGACGTCGTGCGCGCCGTGAGCGGACTTCGCGACCTGCCGATCGATCGCGGATGGACGAGCGCGAGCTTCGAAGGCGCGCCGCTCCTCGTCGCCGCGCTCCCCGTCGCGGGAACGAACGGCTGGCGCCTCGACGCCGGGCCGGAGCGCGCCGCGTCGCTCTGGCACGCGCTGGTCGCCGCCGGTGCGCGCCCCGCCGGTGTCGTCGTGCACGACATCCTGCGCGTCGAAGCCGCGGCCGCCGCTTGGGGCGCCGACGTGGACGAGAACGTGTATCCGCAGGAAGCGCGCCTCGAGTCCGCGTACAGCCTCACGAAGGGCTGCTACACCGGGCAAGAGGTCATCGCGAAGATCGACACGTACGGCGGCTTGAACAAGCGCCTCGTCGCGCTGCGCGTGAGCCACGACGATCCCGTCGCGCGCGGCACGCGGCTCAACCGCCTCGACGAAGGCGAATGGCGCGACCTCGGCGTCGTGACGAGCTGGGCCTACTCGTTCGTGCTCGACACCGGGCTCGTGCTGGGCTTCGTGAAGCGCCGCCACCAAGCGATCGGGAACGAGTTCCGGCTCGGCGACGGCCCGGCGACCGCGACGATCGTGTCGATGCCGGTGCGCAGCGACGCGATCGCGATCACGGGCGATTTCGAAGCCGCGCGCTGACGGACGCGGGTCAGCGCGACGGCGCGAACAGCGCCGGCGTGCCCTTGAACTTCTTCAGCTGCACCGAGATGTCGAGGTCGCCGACCAGCGGCACCGGGATCGGCAGCTGTCCCTGGATGAGGACGGGCACGCCGGTCTTCGCGTCGAACCAAATGCGGATCGTGCCTTGGATGCCGAAGAGTCCTTGGAACTTGCCCGGATCGCCTTCGGGATCGGGCTCGCCGGAATCGAGGTCGGCCGAGAGCATCATCTGCGCGCACTCGAACTTGCCGGCCGGCACTTCGTGCCACTTCGTCGCGCCCTTGTCGATCTTGACGCGCCAGACCTTTTGCTTGTCTACGATCGGGAACGTGGTCGCCTTCACGCCGAGTTCGACCATCGCGCGCGCGACGTACACCGCGCTCAACATGTCGATCGCGCCCGCGGGCACCGTACGGCGCACGGGATCGCGCCAGATGCGGTGCTCGGCGAGCTTGCACTTCTTGCAGTGGTAGGGTTCACCCCAAGCCCACACCGAATCGACGAAGTGGCCGCGGTCCGTGCAGTTCGGGCAGTGCCGATCCGAACGGTATTCCGCGGTCAGCGCTCCTTCGTGCATCCCGAGCCGCAGCTCGCGCTCGCGGTTCTCGGATCCGCGCTGCATGTCCTTGTAGAGGATGCGCGGCCATTCCTGGGACAAATGGCTCGCCGACAGCGTATGCGTGAGTTCGTAGCCGGCGTAGCCGCCCTTGGCGACCGACTTGATCCAGGCTCGATCGAAGAGCTCGACCTTGCGTTCGGCGTCGCGCGCCGAGGGCAGTCCGCGCGGCGTGCGCTCGAGCCCCGAGGTCAGCGTCACATCACCGACGTCGAGATCGCCGAGGATCCCGAGGTCGATGATGACGTCGAACACGAGCTCTTCGTCGCGCGGGAGCAGCAGCGGCACCTGACCTTCGCCGCGCTCGATGCGTGCCGGAGCCGCGCCGGGCTCGCTGGCGACTTTCACCGGCGCCATCGGCGGCGGACGAAAACCCTGCGCTGGAGAGAGCACTGCGGCCAATACGAGGGCGGCGATCACGGGGCGATCGTGGCTTACGGCGGCCCGCGAGGGAAGGTTGTTTCGCTCTCGTTCAACCGCGGCTGGCGCGTCGATCGTTGAGGACGTCCTCGGCCTCGTCGATCGCGACGCGCGAGGGCGCGGTGTCCTCGTCCCGAGCGCGGCCCAGGATCCGGGCGGTCGTGGCGCCGATCCGCAGGCCGATCTGCTCGACCGGCTCGCGCCGACCCTCCAGGTGGAACAAGGCGCCGCGCACGAGCGCCCCCGCATTCAGAACGAAGTCGGGTGCGAACAGGATCCCGCGTTGGTGCAGCACGTCGCCGTGCGCGGTCCGCGCGAGGACGTTGTTGGCCCCGCCCGCGACGATGCGGCAGCGCAGGCGCGCGATCGTCAAGTCGTGCAGGATCCCACCCAGCGCGCAGGGCGAGAACACGTCGCAGCGCTGGTCGAACTCGGTCGCGGGGTCGACGAGTTCGATCTCGAGTGCGCGGGAGACGGCCGCCGCGCGCTCGTGATCCAGGTCGGATCCGCGCACGCGCGCGCCCTGTTGCGTGAGCCTCCGCGCGAGGCCCGCGCCGACGTCCCCCAATCCCTGCACGACGACCGTGCGACGCGGGAGGTCCGCCTCGCCGTCCAGGTGTACGAGCGCCGCTTCGATGCCGCGGAACACGCCTTCGACCGTGGATTCGACGAGCCCGCCCGGCCCCTCGGGACCCGGGTCGGTGGCGTAGCGCGTGCGCGCGGAGACGGAGCGGAGCTCGGGCTCGCCCGTGCCGACGTCCGGACCCGTGTACCAGCGGCCGCGAAGTCGCTCGGCCATGTCTCCGATCGCGCGGTAGGCGGCGGGCAGGTCGAGCCCCGGCCGATCCAGGACGACCATCTTCGCACCGCCCGCGGGGAGGTCGGCGAGCGCGCACTTGTGCGTCATGGCGCGCGCCAGCCGCAGCGCATCGCGCAGCGCGCGGTCCTCGTCCTCGTAAGCCCAACGGCGGATCCCGCCAAAAGCCGGCCCGGCGCTCGAATCGTGGATGGCCAGGAATGCGCGCAAGCCCGACCGTGCATCGTGCACGGCCAGGATCTCCTCGAAGCCCTCGCGGGCCATCGCGTCGAGGATGTGGGTCGCCATGGAAGTCGCGTCGGGGGTCGGCCGTCCGGTTTCGCGCGCGCCGTTCGCGCCCGGCGTTGGTGGACCGGAGACCACCCGGCTAGTCTACGGTCAGCCCGGAGAACCCCCGTCACTGCGCAGGAAGATGCGTGGTCCACGGGCGTCCAGGGCTCCCATGCAGGTCCGTCTAGCGCTCCCCCTCGTCGTCCTCCCGCTCCTCGCCTGCGCCCTCGTACCCGGTTGCGCCAGCACGGAGCAATCGCCCGCGGCCGAAGCCGCCGAGGAAGCCAAGTCCACGAACCCGGAGCAGCCGATCGCGCAGCTCGTCGAGGCGACGCGCACGCCTGAGCCGATCGGCAAGCTGCTCCAGACGCTCGACCAGGAGATCACGGCCTGGAACAACTTGTTCCTCGCCGCGCAGTCCGAGACGGACCGCGCCAAGGCGCGCAATCTCGAGAAGACGATCATGACGACGACGCACAATCGTCGTCATGAGATCCTGGAGCAGCTCGAGTCCGGTCCGCTGACGAACCGCATCGTCGCGGCCGCGGCGCTGGGATTCACGCGCGACCAAGCGGTGCAGAGTCCGTTGCTCGCGGCGCTCGACGACACGGAGCCGCAAGTGAACTCAGCCGCGCTGCTCGGACTGTGGCTGCTCGGACGCTCGGACACGCCGCTGGACCGCATCGCCGCGCACTTGACGGCGGGCGAGACGGAGGAAGTGCGCACGAACGCGGCCTTGTGTCTCTCGACGCTCGTGAAGAACGGGGCGCGCGGTCCTTCAGCGCTGCCGGCGCTGCGCATCGGCATGCTCGACCGCAGCCCAACCGTGCGCGCGCATTGCTGTCTGGCGCTGGCGGAACTGGGTGACACGGATTCGTTCCAAGCGATCGCCGACATGCTGACGGATCGCACGACGTTGGCCGTCGCTGCTTCGGCGCGCGCACTGGCCTACCTGGCCACGCAGGACATCAAGCTGCGCGGCAAGGCTGCGCGCGCGATGGTCGGCGCGTGGATCCGCGCCGAGGAACCGGCGAAGACGTCGATCTTCCGCTCCATGGTCGAGCTGTCGGGCACGAACTACGGCACGGACGAGGAGGAATGGATGAAGTGGGCCTCGCGACTGCCCTAGCGCTTCTAGCTGGAATCGCCGCGAACTTGGCGCATTCCGTCCCGCACGGATCAGCGGATCCCGCGGCGCAGGGCACGACCTCGCCGCCGCGTTCCGCCCCGCCGCAGGTGAGTTCGGTTCCACGCGCGCCCCTACTTCCGCCGCCCGCGCGCCAGCCGATCGCGGGCCTGCGCGGATTCGAGTCGCGCTCGCGGATCGAGTACTCGGGCCAGCCCGGGCGACTGCATGAATTGCGCGCTGTGTACGTGTTCCCGGAGCGCGTGCGCTGGTGGATCGCGGCGCAGGACGGCGCGACGCAGCAGCGCCGGATGCGCTACCAGTACGGCCAGCACGTGCTCGCCATCGAGCTGCAGCAGTCCGAGTCGGTCGAATTCCGCGCCGAGGATCGCGCCGCCATCTTGGCCGCCTTCGAGATGCGCCGCGCGCTGTTCCTGTGGCCCGACGATCGAATCTGGACGGGCGAGGGCGAAGCGCGCGAGGCCGTGCTGAAGAACGGCGACGGGTTGCGCGCGAAGGTCGCCGGCCAACCGCCGCGACCGGTCGAGCTCGAGTACGTCGCCGCCAACCGCGAGTTCCACGATTCCTTTCGCGCGATCACGTGGCGCACCGACGCGCCGCGAGCCTGGCCCGCGACGTTCGAGGTCTGGAACGGAACCACCTTGGCCTGGCGTGAATCGGTGGACGCGGTCGACGTGGAGACGCGCTTCGTCGATTCGTTCTTCGTGCCGCCCGATCGCCGCGGGGTCGCCGGCACGCCCGTGAACGACGTGCGGCACCTCGACATCCCGCCCGCCTGCATCCGCCGCGTCGAGCTGCCGGCCGACACGACCTGGGATGCGGCGCGCGCGGAACGGACTCGGCTCCAGCAAGCTGGATCCACGGCGGGCGCACCGCCGCTCGAGGAGATCTCGACCTTCGAGGTGCGACCCGACGGTTCACCAGCGGCCGTGATCCTGCGCCAAGCGAGCACCCCGGCGCGTGCTCCGGAAGGATTCGTCCTCTTGCCCGACCGGGTCGGGGTCGCGCGATCCGTGCGCGGACTGGCGGCGGTCACGCCTGAATCGCTCAAGCTCCTCGCGGCTCAACTGCCCGCGGGAACGTCCGCCGGCAGCGCCTACGTGCGCTTCGACGGCCGCAAACCGGAGCCCGACGTCGTCGTGGTCGTGCCCGTCGACTGACCCCGTGCGGACAAGGATTTCGGAGAGCGCGCTCGCGCCTGTCCTCCCCGGAGGACCGCTCACTCGTGGTTGCGGCCAAGATATTCAGCCCGAGGTAGCTTCGAACTCGCGGCACCCCACTTGCTGACCCATGAGGTCTGAGGCGGTCCCCCCCCCACCACACGAGGTCTGCATCCATGCCCAACCCCATTTCGAGCCGCACGGCTTTCACCAGCCTGTTGGGCGTCTTGGCTTTGGCCGTGACGGCGGAGGCTCAGCGCCCGAGTCAGGGTCGCCCGTCCGGGGGCGGTGGGAGTGTCAGTCGGCCCAGTGCGCCGTCGGTTTCGCGACCCTCGGTTTCGCGACCTTCCGCCCCGTCGGTCTCCCGTCCGTCGGCGCCGTCGGTGTCGCGTCCCGCGCCCAGCAGCTACAGCCGTCCGACGCCAAGCCCCACGTACCAGCGCGGTGGCTCGTCCCAGCGAGGCAGCGCGGCTCCGGCTCCGCAGCCGCGCTACGAACAACCGAGCGCTCCGCGCTCTGAGCAGCCGAGCGCTCCGCGCTCTGAGCAACCGAGCGCTCCGCGCTATGAACAGCCCAACGCGCCGCGTTACGAGCAGCCCAGCGCGCCGCGCTATGAGCAGCCGGGAGCTCCGCGATATGACGCGCCCTCCGACCGTGCGAGCGGAGCGGGATCGCGCTACGGCGGATCGCGGGATGTCGGCGGGCGCGTCTACGAAGAGGGCTCGGGGGACCGGGGCGGGCTCTCGAATGGCCGCATCGATCCGGCGCGCATCGAGCGCAACACGCCGACGCCGTATCAACCGCGCGTCTGGCAGCCCGACGGAGTCGTCGACCTCTCCGGCGCCGTGCGTCCGCCGCGTGTCCGCGTTCCGTCCATCTCGGGCTCGCGTTCGGGGATCGAGGGCGGCTTGTCCAGCGGACGGCTGGCGCGCGCCGGCCTCGACACGACGCGGCCGTCGGCCGCGACCCCACGCCCCGAGGTGAGCGGGGATTCCTTGCGCGCGCGCTACGGCGCGGCTGAACCGACTTCGAGCGGTCGCGTCCCGAGCGCGGACGCCGTCCGCGCAGATGGCGCCAGTTCGATCCGTCAGTCGCCCGGACTTTCTGGCGGCCGCAACGGCGGAACCGGCCGCGTCGAAACGCCCGCGCGCAGTCGCGTGACCGAAGCGAACGGCCGCGCGGACGCCCGCTCGCGCCCGCTCGCCCCTCAGGGCCGCGGAGCCGACGCACGGACGCGTAGCGACGGCGTGAACGGACGCGTCGCCGACGGCATGCGTCGCGCCGGGGAAGTGGAGCGCACGTCCCCCGAAGTCGGTCACCGGTTGCGGGCCGCCGGCAACGCCGCGCACGCCGCCGGCACGATCGCCGGAGGCATCGTGATCGGGACCGGGGCTGGTTTCTACGGCGGCGCCCGTTGGGGCAACGACGTTTGGAACGACTGCGGCTGGTACTGGAACTCGTGCTGGAACGGCGGCTGGTGGTGGAGCTTCAGCTACGGCTGGCCGTACGGCTCGTGCTGGTGGGGTTGGCCGGGTTACAGCTCGTATTGGGGGTACGGTTCGTCGTATTGGGGCTGGGGCTACTCGCCCTGGATCTACCGCACGGTGGTCTACGAGACCTACGCACCCGAGGTCATCGTCGTGCAGCAGCCCGCGCCCGAAGCGGAGTTCGTGCCGGCCGCACCCGCCGCGGGTGCCCTGCCGCAGGTCGCGCCGGAAGTCCGCGCCGGCCTCGAAGCTTCAGCCGACGAATCCTTGCTGGCCGGCGACGCCGCCTTCCGGGAAGCGCGCTACAGCGACGCGGTGCGTCACTACGCGCGCGCCGTCGAGTTCTCGCCCGAGCGCGGCAGCCTCTGGCTCATCTTGTCCGACGCGCTGTTCGCGACCGGCGACTACCACTACGCTGCGTACGCGTTCCGCCGCGCGCTGGAACTCGACGCGACGTTGCTCGAAACGATCGTCGACAAGCACGCTTGGTACTCCGACCCGGCCGAGTTCGATCGGCACATCGCCTGGTCCGAGGCGTATCTGCGCGATCACGTGCTGGACGAGGATGCGCGCTTGATCCTGGCCGCGAACTACCTGTTCGCGAAGCGCTTCGCGTCGGCGTCGGACGTGCTCGAGAGCGCGTTCGGCGCGGGATTGGTCGAGACGCCAGCCGGGAAGCTGGTCCTCGAACGGTCACGCCGCGCGCTGGGATACAGCGCGAAGTAGCGCAGTTCGGTCCGAGGACGTTGCGGCGCTCGCGAGCCATGGCTCACGCGCGCCGCGCTCACGTGCACTCGATCTCGCGGGGACCAGGATCGCCGCCGAAGAACTCGACGACGGGCGCGCGACCGAACGCACGCTCGTAGCCGCGCACGAGACGTTCGGCCAGTTCGGCCTCGGCGCCGCGTTCCAGCAGCACGACCGCGCATCCGCCGAAACCCGCGCCGGTGAGCCGCGCGCCGTGGACTCCGGGCATGGAGACCGCGCTCTCGACCAGGCAGTCGAGTTCGGGTACGGAGACCTCGAACTGCTCGCGCAACGAGTCGTGCGCGCGCGTCATCTCGGCTCCGAATCCGGCCGCGTCACCGCGGCGCAGCGCGTCGCGCGCGGAGAAGGTGCGAGCGACTTCCTCGATCACGTGGTGAGCACGCCGCGCTGGAGCGGGCTCGAGCTCGTGGCCGTGCGCGGCCAGCGTCTCGAAGCGGATGTCGCGCAAACACGTCGCGTCGGACTGGTGTCGCCGCAGGAGGTCGAACGCCGCGCGACACTGCGCCACGCGCTCGTTGAACATCCCTTGCGCGAGCTCGCGGCGCACGAGCGTGTCGGCGACTGCGATCGAGACCTGCGCGTGATCGATCGGGATGTACTCGCTGCTCCTGTCCTTGCAGTCGAGCCAGAGGAGTGCGCCCGCGCGCGCGAGACCCACTGCGTATGGATCCATGATCCCGCACTGGACGCCCACGAAACCGCGCTCGGCGCGCAGCGCGGCGTGCACGAGCTCGACGCGCGGCAGACCCAGGCCGTACAGCGCATCCAGCGCGAAGGCGGTGCCCACGCAGATCGAAGCCGACGACGAGAGCCCGGCGCCGACGGGCAGGTTGCCGCCGAAGAGGACGTCGAACCCGTCACCGCGCGTGCCTTGAGCTTCGGCCAAGGCCAGGATCTCGCGCAGGACTCCGATCGGATAGTCGGCCCAGCGGCCCGCGCGCGCCGTGGGCAACCGGTCGAGCTCGAGGTCGACCTGCACGCCCTCGCGCGTGGAAGCCAGCGACACACGGCCGTCCCGCCGCTCCCGGACCGCGACGAAGGTCCCGCGATCGATCGCGGTCGGCATGACGGGACCACCGTTGTAATCGAGGTGCGCGCCCATCAAGTTCACGCGCCCGGGCGCGAAAAAGACGCGCGGCTCGCCCTGCCCGCCGAATCGGTCGCGGAAGGCGCGCCCGTGATCGGCGGCCAGATCGGCATCGGCGCCGCGCATGGCGTTCTTCGGATCCAGTCCGGTCATCACGCGCAAAGTAGCACCGGCCCGGTCCCGTGGCGCGCGCTTCCTCGCGTCGAAAGGCTCTGCTACGGTTCCGCCATGACGTCCGCGCCGCGCCACAGGCTCCTTCGATCCGTAGCCCTGGTCGCGTTGCTCGTCGGGGCCGCGACGAGCTCGGGCTGCGGCAGCCTCTCGTTCGAGCGCACGACCGAGACTTCGGGGACTTTCAGCTCCTCCGGGTTCGCGTTCACGATCTTCTCGATCGATTTGCCCAAAGGCGCGCAGCT
>Ga0105049_10001781_pt1 | contig 25438 bp, 20 predicted proteins | sample MAT06_FD_78087 | JGI IMG/M metagenome (GOLD analysis project Ga0105049, IMG submission 78087) | Freshwater microbial communities from Lake Fryxell liftoff mats and glacier meltwater in Antarctica - MAT-06 | ecosystem: Environmental > Aquatic > Freshwater > Ice > Liftoff microbial mat | place... | reverse complement strand
TCGAATCGTGTAGTTGCTGTCGAGCCAGAGCGCGCCAATCGCCACGATCTTGTGATGTGGGGGCGCCGGTAAGCGTTCCGCCTCGCTGGATTCCGCAATCGGAAGCTCAGGATCAAGAACCGTTTCGATGTCCAAGACAAGAAATGGCTGCTGCATCTCGGGTTGGAGCCTATCAGTTCCGGCGGCGGCATGGGGTCAATTGCCGGGTATTTGTGGCGAGGCCGCGGCAAATTTTAGTCTTCCTTGACACACTTGCGGTTGCCGTGATGACCTCGCCAAGGTTCAAATGGCGGTCAACGCGTCGAGCATCTTCGGGTTTTGTCAAGCAGGGTGCGCTCTATCTAGCGCCCACCGAAGTCGCATGGCTGTTCGAGCGCCACGTTTACTTTTAATCCCGGAGCGCGCGCGCGCCGTGGAGTGGCCCGGCTTCCGCCTGGCCCCGCACGCCCTCTGGCATGACCATTCACGTTGGGTTGAAGGCCCAAGCGTGTACGAGGAAGGGCGGCCCGCTTCGTCCGAACCGCGGCCCGACAAGGACGATGGCTCGCCCCCAACAAACACATGGGCAGAAACCTTTTGGTTATCAATTGCGACTTTCGCGAAACACGCGTTGCCCTCATTGAGGACGGCGTCATTGCGGAGCTCCATCTAGAACGAGCAAAATCACGCAGCACCGTCGGAGACATTGTTCTCGGAAGAGTGACGCGAGTCCTGCCTGGAATGCAGGCAGCCTTTATCGATATCGGGCAAGAGCGTGCTGCGTTTTTGCACGTCGAAGATCTGATCAAACCCGATGATTTTGAGGCTTATCTCTCAAAATCACGCCCCCATGAGGATCCTTCCGGCAAAGGCGAGGGCGGCAAGCGCACGCGTTGGGCCGATCGGCCCGAGGGTGAAGAAGAAGAGGCTGAGGGCGACGAGGAACCGGCAGACTCCGAAGACGGTGACGACGGTGAGGGCGGTGACGACGAAACGGAAGAGTCCGAGGGAACGGCTGAGGATTCTGACGATGACGACGATCTCGATGACGACGAGGATGAGGATGATCTCGACGACGACGAAGTCGAAGGCGACGCCGATAGTGAGGGCAGCACGGATCTCAAGGGCACGTTAGCGTCGCTCGAAGACGAATCCGATTCAGCGGACGAGGACCCGCGTGAGGTCGAGGCGGACGAAAAGGCTGAAGAAGAAGAGGAAGAAGAAGACGTTTCTCGTGAAGGTGCTCGTCGGCGTGGACGTCGTCGTCGCCGTCGCCCGGTCGTTGGCAGTCCCGCCGAGCCGCGTACCCGCTCAGCACCGGCCCCGAGTGCTCCGTCGTCTTCCAAGGCAGGTGGTCAACAACAGCGGCGCTCACCGAACGGTCACAGTAAGGGCCGCCTCAGAAGCGCGCGCTCGGTACCCATCACCGAAGTGGTGAAGGAGGGTGACCAGGTTATCGTACAGGTGTCAAAGGAGCCGATCGGAACCAAGGGCGCTCGTGTCACGAGCCACGTGTCCCTGCCGGGTCGCTATGCGGTTTACCTGCCGACGGTTGAGCATGTCGGAATTTCGAGGCGTATTGGTTCGGCTCAAGAACGCGAACGGCTGCGTGCCGTGATCGAGAAAATGAAGCCTGAGAGCGGCGGATTGATCGTGCGAACGGTGGCTTCAGGGCTCACCAAGAAAGCCCTCAAGATCGACATCGGCTACTTGATTCAGCTTTGGGCGGAGGTCTCCAAGCGTAAAGAAACCGCGAAAGCTCCGATGCTGTTGCACAGTGAGTTGGATCTCGCACTGAAGACCGCTCGTGATCTTTTCACGGATGATATCGAGAAAATCGTGATCGACGATAAGGAGCAGTACGCCAAACTCGTGCGCTTCGTGGAAGTCTTCATGCCGCACCGCGCGGGTGACATTGAGCTGTATTCGGGCGAGGAGCCTTTGTTTGATGCCTACGGCATTGAGGACGAAATCAGCCGTGCACTCAGTCGCAAAGTGCCCTTGCCGAGTGGTGGGTATCTGATCATCGACCAGGCCGAAGCGTTAGCGGCCATCGACGTGAATACCGGGCGCTACGTTGGCAAAGGGAGCAAAGATCTCGAAGAAACAGCCTTCAAGACCAATCTGGAAGCTGTTGAAGAGATCGCGTACCAATTGCGCTTTCGCAACATCGGCGGCCTGGTGATCTTGGATTTGATCGACATGGATATGTCCGCCAATCGCGAGAAAGTGTGGCGGGCCCTGGAGCACCGCCTCGCCAAGGACAAGGCCAAGACAACCATCAACCGCATCAGCGATCTGGGCCTCTTGGAGATGACGCGCAAGCGCACCCGCGAGAGTCTGAGTCGCATGATGCACGAGCCGTGCTTTTACTGCGATGGAACGGGGCAAATCCAATCACGCACGACGATTGCGTATGAAATCCTGCGCCAGATCCGGCGCGAACGGAAGGATCTTCCGGGCTATTCGGTGGTGGTCAATGCCCACCCCGCCATTGTCGATCTGATGACCACGGAAGAGAAGGATGCGGTTGCCGATGCGGAACGTCGCTACATGCGGCGCATCGAATTCACGGCACGGCGCGAGTACCACATTGAGCAGTTCGATCTCCAGGGTAGGTAAGCTATGTCTTCAGAACGCAGCGAGCGCGTGACGATCAACAAAGAGTTCGACTCGTTCGAGCAGTTCATTTCCGAGTACGTGACGAACATCTCGACGACGGGAGCCTTCATTAAGACGGAACAGCCCCTGAAGATTGGAACTCAGGTCAGCCTGCGTTTCTCCATCATCATGGAGGACATCGAGCTCATTGAGGGCTTGGGCGAGGTGACTCGTGTTCAGGACGATCCCCCGGGCATGGGGGTAATTTTCAAGGAGCTTTCCGAGCGCTCCCGCGAGGTGATTGAGCGCCTTGTAGCTGTTCAGGCTTGCCCCCCGGCCTGACCTCAGCCATAACCGGCCCCCCATGTTCTTGATGCTCCGAAAAGGTAAGCCCCGCCGCCTCAATCGCAAGCGCAGCGTGCGGCACCGCGCTGCCATTAAAGCTAAGAATCGCCGTCGCCGTGCTCGCGTCAACCCGAACTAGGGGGTAGCTCCTTACGGAGCGCCCTTTTTGAGTTCCTGCAGCACTAGCTTACTAGTGGCCTTCAGCGTGTCGAACACGCCGATGCCTGAGCGGGCGTTCGCCTCGAAATCGGGAACGCCCATCGGATTCAATAGCGAGCGGAGCTCGGCTACGTCGACAGCGTTGGGCAAGTCACGCTTGTTGTACTGGATGACGTACGGGATCTTTTCGAGCGAGTAGCCCTGCTCCGCCAGATTAGTGCGCAGATTTTCCACGCTCTCCTGATTCGCCTCCAGGCGTTCAATCTGTGAATCAGCCACGAAGATGATGCCATCGACGCCCTTCAAGATGAGCTTGCGGCTAGCGTCATAGAAAACCTGGCCGGGCACCGTGTAGAGGTGGAAGCGCGTCTTGAAGCCGCGGATCTCGCCGAGAGAAAGCGGTAAGAAATCGAAGAACAGCGTTCGTTCGGTTTCCGTGGCAAGACTGATCATCTTGCCCTTCGCCTCGGGATTCGTGCGCTCGTAGATGTACTGAAGGTTGGTTGTTTTGCCGCAAAGGCCCGGACCGTAATAGACCAACTTGCAGTTGATCTCGCGGGCCATGTAGTTGATGAAACTCATCGCCCGACCTCAATCATTGAAAAGGTTGTCGATATCTTCATCGGTGATTTCAGCGAAAGGTGAGTCTCCGCCAGGCTCCCGCACCTTGTTGAGTAATGCTTCAAAAATGCGAGTGAGCTCGTCGCTCGCCTTGCGCACGCGAAGCCGAACCAAGCCGAGTGAGGACTTGGAATCGAAAATCACGACCAAGATCACGCGGTTACCCACCAACTGGATGTGGATGTTGGCGTTCTCTCCTTCGTGAAACTGCGTCGCAAATTCATTTTCCCGGAGCAGCTTCGCGATACCACCGGTAGCCGCAATGTTGCCCGCTGTGAGCGATGCTAAGGACGTGGTGTCAATGTTATCCACCTCACCGCTTGCTGAGATGAGTTGTCCGTTTTTGTCGACGATGAACACGACTCTGGCGTTCGCTTCCCGAACCAAGCGGTCTACAACCGTTTGAATCTGGGTGAACTCCTCTTCGTACATCACCATCTGGGGGTTAACCATTCGCGCCTCCGAAAGCCTCTCCGCTCGTGTCTGAACTTGTGGCGGGCATCTTCGCCCATTCTGCCAGCCGGTGTCGATGAAAGTCGTATTTTCCTTCACCGGGGCGAGCACCCAGGTAAATAGTCGGCCGGAAATCGCCCCGCCCGGACCCCACGCCCGATTCCATTCCCCCGAAACTGCTCTGGGCAACGCTGCTTTGCTGCATGGGATCAACACCTGCTACAGCGAAACCCTCGCTTACAGCTGATCGTCCTTTTTATCGGAGTCCGTTCGCGCTCGCAAGTGCCGAGCACGAAGCAGGCCCACCGGCTTGTTTTGTTTCGGCGTTCGGCGTTGGGCGTTCGCGGACTTTGCCGCGTCCAGCCCTTACCGTTTGCCGGGACCTGGAGCGAAGGATAATCATGGGCCTACGTGCACTCACCGTTGCTCCCAATCCAAGCTTTTGTCCGCTTTCGAGTCCGACCCACGATGTGGCGTCGCTTACTGCTCGGTTGGCTTGGGCTCGCACTCTGCCTCTACTGCGTGTCGGGTGTTGCCAAAGAGGGCAGCCCGAACGCCAAGCTTGAGCAGGCACGCACCGCTCTAAAGACCGCCAAGGGGCCGGAGAGCTACGTTCGGCTCCGAGAGATCTTCCACAGCTACGGCATCACCAATCCAGAGCAGGTTCAAGAAGCCTTGCGCGAGGCCAAGCAGAACAGCAAGCTCTCTGCGCCAGTTCGCGCCTACGCAGCGACACTGCTTTCATTTGTACATACGCGCCGCGGGGATCTGACCCAGGCGCTCTCAGAAATTAAGGGGCTCGGCTTCGTGGATAAGTGGCTCACACTCGGGCCGTTTGACAATGAAGGCAAGGCGGGTTTCGAGCGTATTTTTGAGCCAGAAACGCTGTTTGATCAGGCCATCGTGCCCGGCCAAGCGTTCACAGGCAAAGAGCGCCCTGTGCGTTGGCGGCGCCCGCCGGAGGTCTTCGGTTACGGCTGGTTAGATTTTGGAGCGCTGATGCAACCGGCAACAGCCATTTGCGGCTACGCAACGACCTTTGTTCGCCATCCGGATGCGATTCGCGGTGCCCGCGATGCCACACTGTGGGTCGGAGCCAGCGGTGCGTTTAAGGTATTTTGGAATGGACGCGAGCTGTTAAAAGACGCGGCGTATCGTGGCCACGATACCGATCGTTGGGGGATCAAAATTCAGATCGCTCCAGGTTTCAATCAGCTCACTGTGAAGGTCTGCGGGGAGGCGCGGGCGCCGATGTTGTCAGTACGGATCGCTGATGCGTTCGGCAATCCGGACCCGAAGTTGATCTTTGATAATCAGCTCAAAACAGCCCAAGATGCCGCCGAAACGGTGCGCGCTCATCAGGCGCAGGCGCAGGCGCCCCCAAAAGCACCCGAAACACTTGGCCCGCTCGCTCTGTTTGAGGCACTCGTCCAAGCCCCCAAAGTAGATCCGGAAGTATTGTTCCAGTACGCACTCTACTTATCCGAAACGGGAGGGGATGATCCGAGTCAGCATCGGGCGCGAGATCTGGCCGTGCGCGCAGCTGAAGAGGCCCCTTCGGTTCCGCGGCTCTTACTCTGTGTCAAGCTCTCGGAAGACCACAATCAGGAACGCGTTTGGCTCGATCGGGCGGTGGCGCTCGAAAGGGAACATGGGGAGGAAAGCGTCGACGTGCTCCTAGCCAGGGCAGAGCATGCTCAGGCTAGCCCGAATTGGCGCGACGCAGTTCAGTTCATCGATCAGGTCCTTGAAATAGAACCGGATGAGGTGCAGGCAATCGACGCGAAGGTGGCGCTCTATAACGAAGCTGGGCTGCCCCGAACCGGATTGGTTTTCCTGCAGCAGGCCATGGAGCGAAATCCCGAGAGCCTGCAGCTTCAAGCTCTTTTGTCGGCACAACTCAAGAGCCTCGGTCGAACCGTGGAGTCAGACGGCGCCACCCGCGCTTACTTGGCGCGCAACTTCGACGACCGTTCGGCGCTCACGCAGTTCGTGATCTTGAGCCTCGCTCGGCGGGATCATGAGGCAACGGAATTTTGGTTGGGGAGGCTTTTGGTACTCAATCCGGACAGTCAATGGGCTTTCAACTTCGCGGCAAACACGTACCGCGCCCTCGGAAGCCCCAAGCGAGCGATCGCGCTCCTGGAACGGGCGCTCGAGCTGTCGCCAGACAATGTCGGAACCTTGAGAGCCATTGCGGACATGCAAGGACGGCTCGGGCATCGCGATCTGGAGCTTGGCTACCTGCGGCGACTCCTCGAAGTGCAGCCACAGGAAAAGAGCGTGCGTCAGTACCTCGAATACTTGGAACCTGCTCAACAGAAGCCGGATGAGCTGTATGCTTGGGAAGCTGCGAGGTTTTTGAAATTGCGCTCGCAGCCAAAAGCTGGCGAAAGCCAGCGAACCTTGCGCGATCTCACGGTGACAACAGTCTTTCCGAACGGGCTAGCCAGGAAGTTTCGCCAGGTTGTCTTTCAGCCGCTCACCGATACGGCGGCGGCCGCTCTCCGGCAATATGGCTTTGGGTATGAAGCCGACCAACAGAGTGTGCAGCTGAGAGGAGCTCGTGTTTTTCGCGCCGACGGCCGAATCGATGAAGCCATCGAGTCAGGGGAAGGTGCCGCCGACGATCCGTCCATCGCGATGTACACTTCTGCTCGCAACTTCTATGTGCAGTTCCCGCGCCTCGAACCGGGAGATGTGGTGGAGCTCCGCTACCGCATTGATGACACGACTCCGCGCAATGAGTTCGCCGATTACTTTGGCGACATGCAGTACATGCAATCTACCGAGCCAGTCCAAAATGCCGAATATGTGCTGATCACGCCGAAAAGCCGGACTGTTTATATTGATCACAACCTCAAAAACTTGAAGCGTGAGGACTCGGACACCAAAGAGCAGCACATCGTTCGCTTCTCGGCCGACTCAATTCCTGGGTTAACATCCGAGCCTTCCATGCCAGCGTTCACCGAATTGCTCGGCTACATCCATGTTTCCACCTACAAGGATTGGAAAGAGCTCGGTCGCTGGTATTGGGGGCTAATCCAAGATCAGTTCGATTTGGATGCTGAAACCAAACGGCTTGCTGAGAAGATTGTCGAAGGCAAGAGCACCGAGCTTGAGAAGGTTAAAGCTATCTATGGTTGGGTTATCAAAAATACCCGCTATGTGGCGCTAGAATTTGGCATTTATGGCTACAAGCCCCGGCGCTGCGTGCAGACAGTCAACCGAGGTTGGGGAGATTGCAAGGACAAGGCAACCGTGATTGTCTCGCTCTTGAAGGCGCTTGGCATTGATTCGACGATCGTGCTCGTGCGCACGCAGATGCGGGGCAACACGCCGACCACGCTGGCCAGTCTCGCGCTTTTCGACCACGCGATTGCCTACGTGCCAAGCCTCAAGCTCTACTTGGATGGCACCGCTGAATTTACTGGAGCCCTCGAGCTCCCGCTGATGGACCGGGAAGCTCAAGGGTTGTTGGTCAACCGCGGCGACGCAGAACCGGTGACACTTCCCACGCGCACACCAACCACGGATCGGGTGAACCGCGTCATTGACGCCGAACTGCGAGCGGATGGAGAAGCCAAGCTGAACCTCAAGGTGACCGCCGAGGGCGCGGAAGCTTCCGGCTTTCGCAGGCGCTACCATGCCGCGGGAACACTCAGCGAGAGGCTTTCGGCGGATCTTGGTCGATCGTTCCCAGGGCTGCAGCTTGAGGCCAATTCAGTGAAAACAAGCGACCTTGAAGACAATGAGGCCACGCCCGTGATCCAGGCCCGTGCGTTGGTGGCTGGTTTCGGTCGGAGCGAGGGCAATCGTTTAAGCGTTCGGGTCACGCCTGAGCCAAAGCTCACGGCCAATTATGCAGCACTCTCAACCCGCAGCCAAGATCTTCGGATTCTTGGCCTCACGGGGCTGGATGACACCTTTAACATCCAGCTACCTGCCGGGTTTCGGGTGGAAAGCGCACCGAGCAGCCTGCAAGCGAGTTCTCGTTTCGGCAGCTATGCGCTGGAGGTCAAGGCTGATGAGAAATCAGTTCGGGTACGGTCCACACTGCTCGTGCAGAAAACACGAATTTCCCCCAAGGATTATGCGGACTGGCAGAAATTTTGCGCGGCTGCTGACGCCGCTTTTTCAACCCGGCTTGTGCTCGTGCGTTCTCGGTAAATCATGCAACATCAGGCTCTTTTTAGTCGCTCGATTCGCTGGCTCGGCTTTGCCTTAGGGAGCTTCGCATTGGGTTGCGGTGCGTCCCAAGCGGATCGGCCTAAAGCACCCGATCTTACGCCCGTCCGGCTGGAAGGCGCGGCGAGCACTGACCGCGAGGTGGTGGGTCGCTGGCTGTTAAGAGAGCTGCTGTCTCCCGGAGGCTCGGGTGCGTATGCAGAGCAAGCACGTCGTCAGCTTAACTCCTGGAAGACGCCAGGAATGTACGGCTCCCTGGCGATAGCTTTGGATGATGGCTTGCACGGCCGGGTAAAGAACGCGGGTGACGCCTTTGTACAGGCCTTTTTGGCCGCGCGCGAATCCAGCTCGGAGGTTGCACCGCTGATCGCTTGGTTTGCTTTGCGTCAGGCGGTTCAGCTGAGGAGAGACTCGAAGGACTTGTATCGCCGCCACGAGCCAGAACTGAAAGAAGCGATCCGTCTTCCGAAAAACATTGGCTGGCGCGCTCGGATCCAGCTGGTTTCCTGGAGGGGAGCCGAAGAGCGTGTCGACGCCCGGAGCCTAGCCGATGAAACGGCAGCCAAGGCGCAGGGCTGTGTGTCGAAGCTTCGGCTCTTGGGGCCGTTCGGAACTGGGCAACGCTCCGATATTATTCGGGAGTTTACGGCCGAGCGCCTGCGTCCGCTGCCAAACTTTCTGCCGCGCGAGGTGATGGCATCTGAAGCGCCCCGCGCGCTCAAGACCGATAGCGCTGGCTGCGTGAGTTTCGCCGATGAGCCGGTGGCAGATGGAGTGTTCCTGGCGGAGGGATTCGTTCAGTTGGAAAAGGCCGCGGACGTGATCTTGGCCGTGGAGGGTGCGTACAAGGTTTGGGTGGACGATGCGGTGGTGCAAGAGCGTGATCCCCGGCTTTGGGCAAGGTGGCCGCGCTGGGGAGTGGCGCTTAGATTAACCGCTGGGCGACATCGGATTTTGGCGAAGCTCCAGCGCAGCTCGACAGCATTTCGACTGTTGCGTCTGGATGGCACGCCGCTCTCCTTTCAGACTCAGATTAACAGCGGGGAACCCTATGTCTTAGAAAAGCCGCGGCTGCTGCCTGACCCTAACTTGCTCAGTCATTTTACGAGCGACTCCGGGATCATCCCTCCCGAGGACGACATTGTGCGGTTCCTCGCTGCCGACACCGCAAACACTGAAGGGCAGGGCGACATCGCGACACTCCTGATTGAGCCCTTGATCGCGGATCGCCGGCTCGCGACGGGCACGGCCCTTTTGTGGGCAGCTGGATTTGTCAACAATGACCCGCTGTTGGGTGGCTCGATGGCGAGCGACCTAGTCAAGAACCTCGAAAGACAGGCACAGAAAAGCGACCCAGGGCTGTTTGCACCGCGCCTGGCGCGGGCACTTGCTGACGGGGAGCAGCGGGGAGCCGTGGAGGCCGTGTCGCAGCTCCGCAAGTTGACTGCGGAGTTTCCAGAGGTGTCGGTGCTGTGGTCCGCGTTGCAGAGAACTTACGGGGAGCTTGGCTGGACCACGGAGCGGGCTGCGCTCACTCACCAGATGGTCGAGCGTTTTCCAAACAATCCAGAGGTGCTGGCTGCCGCCGTCGAAACCTACGAGGAGGAGGGTGAAACAGAGCGCGCCCGGGAGTTAGTTTCGAAAATTGTGAGCGTCGATAAGGACAATGAGATAAGTTTCAGTCGAGCGCTCGGGCGCCAAGATTTCGCCAGCGCCGAGGCGGAGCTCCTGCGGTTGAAGCGTCTGCGGCCTGATCGGTCCGAGTACGATCGCCGCATCTATGATCTTCGGGTCAGCTCCGGCGAGGTGAAGGAAACAGCCCAAAAGCTCGAGGCTGACCTCGGGCACAGCCCCTTGGACACAGCGAAGCGGCTTGCGCTGGCTGATGCGAAACTCGCCGCTCATGAGTCGAAAGCACTGACCCAGGCCGTGATTGACGCCACTTTGGCCGGCGCCAATACGGGGCCCATCCTTGATGCCATTGATCTCACGGAGGGGACCAGTGAGCTTGAACCGTATCGGTTGAGTGCTCCCGTGATCATCTCCGACTACGAAAAACAGAATCAGCACCAGCCGGGAACGGCGGCTCGTGTGCTCGATTATTCTGCGGTCTGGGTTCGTTCGGACGGCTCTGCCCGCATGTTGGAGCACCAAATTGTGCGAATTCAAAGCAGCGAAGCCATTCAGCAGTTCGCTGAAAGCAAGCTGGATGGCTTGGTTCTGCACATGCGTGTGATCAAGAAGGATGGCCGGATTTTTGAACCGGAGAGGGTCCAAGGAAAAGAGACCGTCACTTTCCCGCACCTGGAGGTGGGCGATTACATTGAGACGGAGCATATTTCGAACCTTCCAAGCCAGGATCGAACGGGCGATCGCTATCTTGGCCCGCGCTGGTTCTTTCGCGAAGAAAATATCGCGTATGCGCGCAGTGAATTCTTGGTGATCAGTCCAAAGAATCGGCGCTTAGTAGTTGAAACGCGAGGTCAAGTGCCGAAGCCTGAAGTGGTCGATCTGGGCGCCGTGGAGCTTCGGCGCTGGCGTGTTGATCGGAGCCCCGCAGCGCCAGCCGAACCCCACCGAGGCGCAGTCGATGAGTTCTTGCCGAGCGTGTACATTGGCTGGGGGATCAGCGCGGAGCAACGGCTCTTGGAGCTGTCACGTGAGTTGACACCGATGTTTCCCGTCGACCCGAGGATCCGAGCCATTGCCGCAAAGATCGTTGGTAAGCGGAGCCAAGGCACTGACCATGAGAAAGTCCAGGCGCTCTATCGGTGGGTGTTGGACAACGTGCAGCCCGGCGAAGTGGCTGATGGGCGCCAGGTTATCATTACGCGCGAGGGAAATCCGTGGCGTGCCTTCATGGAGCTGTGTCGAGCCCTCCGGATCGACGTCGATTTTGCACTTGTGAAGAATCGGTTGGCGGCAGAGCCGCTGGGCCCACTCTCGCAAGCTTCAGAGTTCTCAGATCCTGCACTCCGGGTGAAGACCGCTGCGGGTGAAAAATGGCTGTGGCTGAATAGCAAGTATGCTCCGTTTGGTTTCATGCCCGACGAGAATCGCGGAATGCCTGCCTACCTGCTCGGGCCCTCAGGGCTGGTCAAGACAACAACCCCCACAGCTGGCTCGCAAGACGGGGTCACTTATCGTGGCAGCGGGACGTTGCGGAGGGACGGTTCGGCCAGCCTTGAGCTGGAGGTGGCCTACGAAGGTGCCAACGCCATTGGTCTTCGGCAAGCGGTCGCTGAGGTCCCTGAAGCGCGCCTGAAATCGACACTAGAGTCCGAGCTTTTTGGGCAGTTAATAGAAGGCGCACGCCTCAAGAGCATCAAGGTCCTGAACGCCACTCAGGTCAACTTGCCGCTCAAGTTCCAAGCGAGTTTGGAAGTGCCGCACTTTGCGCGCGTTGACCGTCACACGCTCAACATCTCACCGCCGTTCGCCTCTGGACTCAACGGCTATGCGAGCCTGCCCACGCGTGAGACGCCGCTCATCATCGAACAGGGAATTTTGCAGGTGGTTGATTTGTCACTCACCTTGCCGGTTGGGAGTACGAATATTTTCGTGCCTCCGGCACGCAGCCTAAGTGATGGCTCACGGCGGATTGAGCGCTCAGATCGTTCAGAGGGTCAGGTGCTCCATCTCTCACGCAAGGTGAGGGTGCGGGCGGATCGCGTGACACCGGAGGCTTACCCTCAGTTTCAGAACTTTGTGCGCCTTGGCGATGCAGCACTCTCCGCCAGCATCAGCGTCGAAATGGCGAACTGAATGCCCGTTGAGACTACTCGCGCACGCGACTATTGAGTTCGAAACCTGTGACGCTTTCAATGTTTTGGGCAGAGAAATCCGTGAATGTGATGCGCCCGTCAGGATGACGCTGAGAAACCCAGGCTTTCAGTGCGCCGGGGACTGAGCCTACAGAAAGCGGAGTGCTCCCCAGCGTCACGTGCGTCACGATGAAATCTTGGAGGCCCACGCGCTCAAAAGACTGAATATCAGGGGCGCCTTGGTGTGCATTTCGGCCGCTCACCAAGACAAAGAGTGAGCTGCCATCGGGCATCACGCTCATCGGGCCAACGTCCGCGGCAGTGGTTTGGAGCTTGGAGAAATTCGTGTCTAGCTTGAGCAAGCTGTAACCGTAGGAGCGATCAATCACCAAGTCTGGATCAAGCCCGGCGTCACCGGGGTCACCAGGGGCTTTATCGTGGACGACAATCGCAGTCGAATTGTCGGGTGTGATGACTACCGAGCGGATGATCTTTCTGAGATCTCGGGTCTGCCAGGTGAAAGTTTTCAGATCGAGCACGGTGAGGCGTTCCACCGTTGCTTGGGCGGTGGTGTAGAGCAGGGCCTGGTTGCCATTCGGTGTCAGGGTCACGGACCCGATGAATTCATCGGGGATGAAGACGACGCGCGCCTCTGTAGGAGCTGTAAACGCGCCCGGGATCGGAATGCGCACGGCGGCGCCGGCATTGCGCACCACGGCCAGCGCAAATTCCCCGTTTTGCGCTAGATCCAGATCACTCACCTCGGCCGCGAATGCGCCGATCTGGGGTGCTCCGCCTGCGCCTGAAACCGCTGGTGAGCCACCTGCCGCGAGCGCTCCGGCGGCACGGGCTAGCGCGATAAGCTGACTCAGATCGAGTGTCTTGACGTCGCCGGTAGCCAGATCGAGAAGGGAGAGCAGGTTGGAGTCTGGGTTGCGGCTGAGTGCGTATTTGCCGTCTGGTGTCACCGAAACGTCCAGCTTTTTAGAAACAGACTTTGGACCAAGTGGCAGCGTGCGCGCAATCCCAGCTTGGGTGGTGGCTCCGAGTTCGATCACAGACACCCCGTCCTCGGTGACCACAAAGGCATGCTTTAAACTATCGTCAAAGAAGACACGACTCGGTCGAAATCCAACGGTGATAGCGCTGGATGTGTCCGCCTCCGTTCCTGTTGCGGAGATGGATATCAGATTCACGTCTTGAAAGCTGCCGCTGCTCCCCAAGCCTCCCTTTTCAGCATCGAAGAAGGCAATGGCGTGCTGACCGTCCGGGGCCACACGAATGGTGTTGGAGCCCGCGCTGAGTGCTACCCGGGTCACTGTGGAAGAGCCGGAAGCTGCCGTCCGAATGATGCTGGCGTCGTTCGACGCCGCATTCAACACGATCGCGATATCCTTTCCTCGGAGCGTTTCTAAGTAGCTGGGATGCTCGCCGGTCTCTTCAGAGTGAATCGCCAAGGTGGCAGCATCGATCACCGCGACACGGTTGGTGTCTGGATTCACGACATAGCAAAAGTGCTCACCGGCGCGTGGCTGCTCAAAATCAAGCACCGCCTCTGTTTCGGGGGTGGTGGGATTTGCTCCGGGAACAGACGCGCTTCCCCCTGTACCAGCTATGGGCTTGGGCGCCGTGTTGGTAGAACCTGGGAACCCCGCGCTTGCCTTATCGCTATTCAACGACGTTGCGCAACTTGCTGTCAGCATCCAAGCCAGGCCGAGAGTTGGGACGTGCCACACAGATTTCATCCGAAGATTCATGAGGTCCTCACTCAGCCAAAGCGGAAGCCTACGGCATGGGTGCCGGTGGGTGCCAGGAAGCCGGGGCGTTCCGGGCGCGAATTCGGGCTCACCCTTGAAAGCAGCTGTTTGCAAAAATTGGCTCAATATGCCCTGAAAGACAGGCATCCCTGAGGGCCAGGACCTCTGTTTGTTGCCTAATCTCGCAAGAGTGGGGAACCTTGCAGGTGGTGAGCACAACCCCAGACATGCGAAATGGCCGGTGTGCGCTGTGCGACCACGACGAGGTCTGGCAGGCGCCCATCAAGTTCAGCATCGTGGAGCCAGGCGAGGCCGACTCCGGCAGCAATGAGCCCGGGCTATTGACGACGGTGGTTTGCGCCAAGTGCGGCCACCTGCAGTGGTTCATGGACAATGTGGCGACGTGGCGTTCCGCGATGATAGCCAGTGGCCGTCCTCCCAAGCGCTCAACGGCGCCAGGCTCCCGGCTAACGCCACCCGCGCCGGAGCCGGCGCTGCCCCGAAGCCGAGTGCCAAAGCTGGAGCCTCCTGAAGAGGAAGTTCAGGCGCTGTTCGATGTGCACTTGGTTTCGGCCGAGGATGTCGAGAGCGAAGTGGCGCACACGCTCGAATCGTTGGGGATCCCAAGCTCCAAAGCTTACTCGTTGGCGTTCGCCACACCGGCATTGGTGGCGCAGGCGATTCCACAGCTCCAGGCAGAACGCTTTCGTATCGCGCTCCTGGCCAGCGGTGCGGTTGCAACGATCGAACCCGCTACAACTCTGGTACCCGAGGCTCCAGCGTCGGCAAATGCTATGGAGATTGCTGAAATTCAGCCAGGTGTCGCCGAGAATGTGCGTCCTTCTCGGACGAGCCAACCGGCACCAAGCCTGCCCGTGTGCCGCGGCTGCAGGAAACCCATGGCGCATCATCAGATTATGATCACGCAAAAAGGCCAGCTTTGCGCTGAATGTTACCGCGACTTAGAAGCCCAAGGCTCAAGCTGAAGTGCACGGAGCTTGGAAGCGCGCGCCATCTTCCACACGGATAGCCGTTAAGCACTCGCCCCACACGCATGCGGTGTCGGTAGCGATAGCGTTCGCGACGTGGCTCTCGCCGCGAAGCCTTGCCCAATGCCCGAAGTAAATCCGATCCGCCGCCGTCTTTCGGTGCGCGTGCCCAAACCATGGGAGGTAACCGGGTGGGGTTGTCTCAAGCCCCTCCTTGCTCTTGAGATCCAGGGCACCCTGCGCTGTGCAGAAGCGCAAGCGGGTGAGGATGTTGGTGATCACCCGCAATCGCTCTTGGCCTGTCAGGTTGTCCAACCAACTTTCCGGAGTATTCCCGTACATTTCAGCCAAAAATGCCTCGGGAGCCGAACTCTGGAGCGCCGCTTCGACCTCGCGCGCCCGAAGCCCTGCTGTCTCAAGATCCCAGCCCGGGATCACGCCTGCGTGCACCATCGCGCACTTCAAGTTGTGGTCTTGATGAAAGAGCTGGCAGTGTCGCAGCCATTCGAAGTGCTCCGGTGCGTCGGGAGCTTTGAGCAGAGCGCCCAGCGTATCGGTGGCCTTCGGCTTCTTCACACGATACCAAAGCGCGAGTGCGTGCAGATCGTGATTGCCTAGCGTGACAACCACAGCATGGCCAAGACTCTTTACAAGTCTCAAGACCTCCAGTGAACGCGGGCCGCGGTTGACCAGATCTCCCACTAGCCAGAGTTGATCGCGCGCTTCGTCGAACGCAATCTGCTCAAGGAGGCGGCAAAGCGGGTCATAACAACCCTGCACATCACCCATCACATAGGTTGCCATCTCAGAGCTCGTACATCAGAAAATTGGCTTTGATCGCACCATTGCGTACGGGCTTTTTCACTACGGGGCGACCGCCCACAATCGATTCGAAATCCCCGTTGTCCACGATCACACCCACGCGCCAGCCCGGAAAGCCTCGACACCAGCGCGAAAAATCCTGATACAGACGCGGCAAATCTCCACCCATGCGCACGCCATACGGTGGATTGGTGAGGATCACACCGCGCGTCGGATCGCCCCCTTTGGCTGCGATTTGTTCCATGATTTCCGCTGGGCGCCAGTTGCGAAAATCACCCTCGCGGATTTCAAGCGAGTGTTCCTCTCCGGCTGTTTGTGCGTTTCGGCTGAGTGCCTCGCACATCTCGGGCAAGATCTCATTGCAGAATATCAACGGCTGGGTATCGGCAAACAGCGGCTCGGCGCGCTTGGCGAACGCTTCGGCAAAGTCTGGCAGACGGCTTGCGGAGGGGATTCGCCCGGATTGCCAGTTGGGGCGGCCTTTAGCCATGCACGCCGCTTCAATCGCGATCGTTCCGGAGCCCGCCATCGGATCGATCAAGGCTTCTCGCCGTGCATCGTGGCGCGTCATCATCACGAGTTGCGCCGCCACATCTTCGCGCAGGGGTGCTTCGCCTTGCTGCATGCGGTAGCCCCGCTGATTCATGGGGCGCCCTGCAAGATCGAGTGAAACCAGGACGCGGCCTTCACCCGGCATGCGCACACCAAATAACAAATCAGGATGCTCGGGTTCCAGCGTGAGCGCGAGGTTGCGTGCTGCAGCGCCCGCAATCAGCGCGTTTTTAACCGTTCCGACAATTTGGCGCTCACCCGCTGCAAATTCCTCGACGCCGTAGGCTTGCACGCTAATTTTGGCACCGTCCCAAATGTAACGGCGCTCGTCCCGTGCCATGTGCTCCAGGAGGTCGGCATAGAGCGGCTCCAGGCGTGCTGCTTTGGATTCATACAAATCCCAGAGCACGCGGGCGGACGTGTGGTGGTAGCGCACAGCGAGGGCAGCCAAATCGACGTCGAAGGCGTAAAGAATCGCGCCGGTCCCGTCTTTTCTAGGCTCTGCCAGACGTCGGCTCAAGGCACGAACTGCCAGGCGATTGAGCTCGCCCGCCATCACCTTATTCGTGTTGGTGGAGCCGACCAGGCGAAGGTGGTCTAGAGCTGGGGGAGCGCCCACCGGGAGCGTCACTCTTGCACTAGCTCCACATGTTCACTGCTGACGATGAATCCTCGATAATCCTCGACATTGAAGAAGTAAGCGCGAGTGCCCTCGGGGGGTGTCCCCGTGACACGTGACGTTTTAGCGTCCAGGCGCGCGGGGCGTGTGTGCCAAAGGCATTCTGGGTAAGGTCCAGAGTCGAGCGTATAGAGGAGTTCTGCTCGCGCCACCTCGGTCACGGCTTGGTAGGTGAGCCAAGCTTCCTGCGCTTCGCGACCTTGTTCGAGAATGCGCAAGAGCGGCTTACCACCATTCAGTGAGGACTCGAAAAACTGCCAGATTTCCCCGGGCCTCTCCGCAACGCCACCGTGCCCGTGCACCATCCGCAGCTTCACGCAGAGCGTCGCGGGACCAGGCGCCAATTTCACCGAGTAGAGCTGATGATCCAGTGCGCCTCCGTGGTCATTGGTGCCTGTTGTCCAGAGCATGGGCATGGTGGCATTGGGCAGAAAATTCGCAGGATTATAGAGTTCCAGCCAGCGCGCCTTGTTCTCCGGTTCCTGATCCGCCGCGAAGAAAGTGAAGGTTGCAGGGTCGTAACCGCAACCGTAAACGGGCGCTACACAGCGCAGCCGCGCGTCAATCCCCGCCATCATGCAAGCCAACGTGCCGCCCCAGGAAATCCCGGTAAGGCCAATCCGATCAGCAACCACTCCAGGCTGGGCAGCAAGCAGCGAGTGGGCCAGCATCAACGCGCTCACTGCATGATACGGCCATTGCTCCTCGACGGGCTCAGCAAGCGTCTTGAATGACCCCCCCCAGGCGGGTGGTCCGGACCATTCGTGCAGTGGCCAACTATCACAGAACTTGTCCTCAACACCTTGCACCGGTGTCTGGCCACAGATGTCTGGAGCAATCACAGCATAACCGCGTTGTAGCCAAAGCCGAGCCCATTCAGCAAATGCCGTGGCGCAACCGCCGTGCACCAAAATCACCCCGGGCACTTGGCGCGTGGCTGCCTCGTGCGGTAGGCCAAGCCAGGCAAAATGGCGGGTGGGTTTGCCGTGGTAGGGCAGTCCTTCGTAGAAGAGTGGGCGCAACCCGGCGGACGAGAATCCCGGTGCGTCATAGGTTTTCGGGGCCTGGTGGAGTTTTGCGAGATCCCAAGCGGGCAGGGGCGAAGTCATCCAGTCAAGCTTTTGCTGACTGGGAGACATGGGTCAAGTAGCAGCTCGTCCAAGGTGCATCTTCGCACTCCGTCGCTGGTCTGCGCTTAGGATCCAGCTTTGGGTCGATAGAGGAACGCGTCGGTTTGTGTCAGTGCCGTGATCAGCTCGCTTGGGAAACCATTCACCATCGATTGGGTGGTCCCGGCAATGTCGCGCAACGTGTTGTCGCACTCGACGCGCGTCAGCCGACGCATGACGACGGCACCTGGCGCGGCCGCGGTGCGCGTCCCTCTGTCGGTGCCGCCACTGCCCGGATGGGGTGGGACGATGTTGCCGTTGGCGTCGATGGGATTTTCGTTCGAATCGGTGCCGACGGGTGCGCCGATGCTCTGCCTCTGCGACGCGCCACTGCCACCCACCTCGGCCTGACAACCCATGAGCGATGCACAGCACGAAAGAACCATAAGACCAATCCAGCGAACCTGGTCCATGGCGACTTACACCTACGATTCAGTGAGCGGAATTACGAATCGACACTAACGCGCAGAAGGCGGAGGGTCCACAACGGAACCCGCACTCACTGCATCAGTGAGCGTGTTTATGTAGGTGCGAACTACTGAGGTGCTGCAGAAGTCCAGGCTCAGTGCTCGGCAATGAGCAGTGCACGTCGGGGGGCAGGGTGGCCTTCAACGGTCTTCAAGGCATCGGTTGGATCTAAGACGTTAATTAGAGAATGTTCTGAGCTCCAGCTGGTACTGCGCTGTTCAAGTGGAGTGGTCGCGGTCACATCGAGAAGTTGCACGTGCCGATAGCCCGCGCTTTTGAGCCAGCTCTGAAGTGTCGCACTCGTGGGGAGTTCCCAAACGTTGCGCATGCCGGCGTAGCGAGCCTCCGGTTTCAGCGAGTAACCTTCGGGACCTTCCACGATCAGGGTTTCGAGCACGAGCTTTCCACCGTTGGCAATGAACTTTCGGAGTGCGCCCAGATGCTCCAGTGGAGCTCGCCGGTGGTAAAGGACACCGAGTGAGAGCACGCAATCAAAGGTTCCCAAGTCCTCGGAAAGCTCCTCAAGCGCAAAAGGCAGGACATAGGCTGGGACGGGCAGCATGAAGCGGGTGAGTGCAGCGAACTGGGCGACGAACAGCCAAGTTGGGTCCACGCCGAGCGCGAGGCTGGCTCCCGCACCCACGGCTCGCAGGCAGTAGTAGCCATTTCCCGAACCCACATCGAGCACGCGCTGACCGTTGAAATCAACGTGAGCGCGAAGCCTGTCGAACTTGAGGTTCGAACGCCATTCGGCATCGAGCGCTAACCCGCAGACTTCGAAGGGTCCCTTTCGCCAGGGGCAGAACTCGCGGAGTGCCATTTCGATCTGCTTGAGATGTGCGGGCAAACAGGTCGCGCCAAGCCGCGGCATATCGCGCGTGAGGTCAGGAGCTACCGGAGCGAGGGGTAGTGCTTGGAGTGTCTGAAGCGCCGACTCCCATTTCGGCGCATCGCCGGGCTTTTCCGCAGCCAGCTTTTTTGCGGCAAGTTCCTCGAGTCTTGCGGCAACGGTTGGACCTAGATCCTTCGCTAAGAAATGTCGCCATTCGCGTGATTGCCCAAGCAGCGCTGACCTCTCGGTAGCTTCTTCCATATCAGGTGCGGAATGCGAGAAAGGAGCCAAAATTGGCACAACGAAACCAGGACTCAACGCGCACGAAGCCAGCGCGCTTCAAGCGAGCGATGTGTGCGGCTTCGCTCTCATTGAACAGCACATTCTCAAGCGCAGTGCGCTTCTGGCTGATCTCAAGCTCGCTGTAGCCGTTCTGTTTTCGAAAGCCGTCGTGGAGGGCGGCAAATAGCTCGGCTTGGTCGGCGTCGGGAAAGGCGAGCTTTTCGGAGAGCACTAGCACGCCCCTGGGACGGAGCCCGCGCCGGATGCGAATCAACAGTGCATCTCGCTCAGCAACTGGCACAAATTGAAGCGTAAAATTCAGCACAACGACCGAAGCGTTCTCGATGGGTACGTCGCGAACATCTGCGCAGATAACCTGAACTTGGCCTCCGTTCAGCGAAGCCAGAGCCGTGCGGCAACGCTCCGCCATGGCTTCGCTCGCATCGACTGCAATGAATTCGACACCCTTGGCGTCGGCACCACGGTGCAAGGCCAGCGTGGCGGCCCCCAATGAACACCCCAAATCATAGATGCGCGTGTCCGCTTGCGCGAAATGATCGGCTATTACGCTCAGCATCTGGAGGATCGTGGAGTAGCCGGGCAAGGAGCGACGAATCATGTCGTCGAAGACGTGGGCGACTTTAGCGTTGAACTGGAACTCTCCAACGTTCTTCAGCTCCTCGCGGAAAATTTCGTCTTTATCCTCAGCCATCTCGGACCAATCCCGGCACTTTTGGCACGGAAGTATGCTAGTCGCCAAGCGGAAGTATTAGCGATGCCGACTCCTTCGAAGCCTCACCATCAAAGTGAACTCCTCATGCCTGCGGGCTCGCTCAGTCGACTGAAGACGGCGCTCCTCTACGGTGCCGATGCCGTCTACGCTGGAACCCCCGATCTTTCCTTGCGCACTCAGTCCGAGTTTTCACTCGACGATCTGGCGGAGGGCATCGCACTCACGCACGCTCAAGGGAAACGCATCTATCTCACGCTGAACCTCTTCACGCACAATCGGGATATCGAAACGCTGAGTAAGTTCAAAGAGGTGCTGTCCGATTTGCGGCCAGATGGCGTGATCGTGGCCGATCCGGGCGTGTTCCAATACATTAAAGATGAGCTGCCCTGGCTGGAACGCCATATTTCAACGCAGGCTAACGTCGCTTCTTTTTTGACCGTGGGTTATTGGCAAAAGCAAGGAGCCGCGCTGTGCGTGCTCTCGCGCGAAGTGAGCTTTGAGGAGCTCGCTGAGATCCGCCAACGCTGCCCGAATATTCGCTTGGAGACGTTTGTGCACGGCGCCTTGTGCATGACGTACTCTGGCCGTTGTTTGCTCAGCAATTACATGGCCGAGCGAGGCAGCAATCAGGGGAACTGCGCGCACAGCTGCCGTTGGAAGTACAATCTCAAGGTTGCCCGAGCCGATGGCTCAACCGAGGTGCTGGAGATCACCGACACGAACATGGATGAGTTTCGGTTCTTTCTTGAGGAAGAATTTCGCCCCGGGCAGCTCTTCCCGATCGAAGAAGATGAACGCGGCTCGTATATCTTGAATTCCAGGGATTTGTGCCTCATGCCGAAGCTCTCCGAGTATCTGAAGTTGGGGATCGATTCGTTGAAGGTCGAGGGCCGCAACAAGAATGAATACTACGTGGGCTCTGTCACGCGCGCGTATCGTCAGGCTATCGACGCCTACTACGCCAATCCCGAAGCCTGGGACTATCGCCCGTACATGAACGAGCTGGAAACCACGAAGTCGCGCGGCTACACGCTGGGCTTTCACGATGGCCGCCTCACCAATCTGGCCCACGATTACGAGAATGGTCAGTCGCTGAGTGCTTTTGAATTTGGTGGCTTCATTCGCGAGTGGGCAGAGGATGCGCTCGTCTTGGAGTTGCGCAATCGGTTGATCGGCGGTGATATCTTGGAGTTCTTGGTGCCCGGCAGCCTCGAATGCGTCCGCTTGCGGCTGTACGAGCTCATGGATGCTGAGACTCTGGAGAAGAAGCAGAAGCTCTCCGCGGGCGATGGGCGGGCACTCCGTGTCCCCTTGTCTTTGTTTCATGCCGAAGATGTGAGCCGTTTGAAGGCCAAGCTCCCGGTCGGCACGTTGGTGCGAAAGCGCGCTGTGTTGAACGCTGATCAGGCGGCGTTCTTGGAGGCCAACAAGCACGCTCAAAAAGCGGAATTAGGCCTGATTTCGGCGTCCAGCTTAGTCGCGCGGGCGCGCTCCAAGGAAGTGCGTCCGTCGCCGCGCTTGGGCTTAGATGGCTGTTGCGGCCTGGGCTGCAATGGTTGCCTGATGTTTTGGAATGAGCCCAAGTTTGAAGGTGCGCGCGCGAAGTTGAAGGCGCGTGGGATCGGCGCTCTCTTGCCAGCCGATCTTGGTTAGAGGCGTTAGCTGTTGTTGGCACCGAGTGACGCGGGGGTTCCCGGCGACGTTAGCTGTTGTTGGAGCTACTGACGGATCGGAACGGGTGTAGAAAATCTGCCAGCAAGCGCGGATCCCGAGTTTGCAGGTAGATGGTGCCATGGCCGCCAAAGTCCGCGATCAGTCCCTCGCCTGACAGGAAGAGGCCTTTCATGCCACCAAAGCTGCGCAGGCTGTAATCTAGCCCTGAGCTGAAGGCCACGATGTGCCCTGTATCCGCAGTGTAGCCTTCAGGCCCTACCGCCACAGGATGGAGCGCGCCGTAGCCACCAAAGAATACGGTGCCAGGCCCCTCGATCTTCAGCAGAAACAGGCCAACACCGCTAAAGAATCCCTTCACGCCAGCCCACTTTGTGTCCAGCTTGAGCTCGGCGCCCAAATGCGCCACGTACGCACCGCTTTGCAGGAAGAATGTTTCGCCCCGTGCGAGCTCGATGGCGCGGAGATCGCCTTCAGGAGCGGGTGCCAGCCAGACATTTTGGCCTGCCGCTTTGGCTATGAACGTGTTCTGAAAAATGGACTCGCCGCCTAGGATCTTGCGTTTCGCAGCGCTCAGGAAGCCTCCGCGTGCGCTGGTTTTGATTTCAACCTGTGAATCCATCGCGACCATGGCACCCGATTCGGCGACGACCTGTTCGCCAGGCGCCTCCAGCGTAACGCGCAGTAGTCCATAATCTGGGCTGCCTTCGATTTCGTACTTCATTGCTGCCTCGCAGGAAGCTTGGGACCGAGAGTTTTGCCATATTCTCCCGGGTTGCGCGATTGCACATACAGCCTACCGCGCCCCCAGATCCGCAAGACGAAGCCCTCTCCGGAAAGGAAGCTGTCGATCCAGCCCGTGCTCGCCTTGGTGATCTCGTATTCTAGGCCGGTGGTGAAGGCGACCAGATGCCCCGTATCCAGTATCAGCTCGCCATCGAGATCGATCGTTTCGAGGGCACCGAGCGCATTGATGAGCACCGGCCCCTGCCCCAAAGCGCGCAGGAAAAACAGCGACTCCCCCGACAAAAATCCCTTGAATCCCTGCCAGCGGGTGTCCAGCTCCACGCTATCGGGAGCGGCCACGTAGCCAGAGCCTTGGATGAACAGCTCATGCGACGACGTTAACTCGTGAACGAGCATATCTCCGCACAGCTTGGGTGCCAATGAAACATGGCCCTTTCCGTTAACGGCCGTGAAGGTATTGGTGAAGAAGCTTTCCCCGCCCAGAAATCCGCGCTTCAAGCTCTGCATGAAACCCGCGCCGGGGCGACCTCGGAAGGAAGTGTGGACTTCCAGATTGCGGGTCATGCTCACCATGGCGCTGGCCTCTGCACGCAGCGTTTCACCAGGCTCGAGATGCGCGGTCGCGAGCGAGTGGGAGGGGCGATAGTTGAGTTCAAATTGCATAGGGATCCGGCTTTCTTCAACCCGGGAGCAGGGGCGAAATCCAGCTTGCCAGGCTCGCCACATTGCGAGATTGGATATACACGGTGCCCTGCCCAAAAAACCGGCAAACGAGCCCTTCCCCCGAGAGAAAAAGGCTTTTCATGCCACCGACGCTCCCCACTTTGAAATCCAGCGTGCCGTCGAACGCCACGATATGCCCCGTGTCCACGGTGAGCGAGCCGCGAACCTCAATGGGCGTGATGCCGCCGTAGGCATTCACGAACAGATCGCCTTCACCCGAACACTCGAGCAGCACCAAGCCTTCTCCGCCGAGCAGTGTGCGCAAGCCGCCGAAGCGCACCTTAGTATCGAGGCTGCCGGTGCTCGCCAGGTAGCCACCCGCCTGGACGAAGAGCCGCTGCCCAGACTGCAAACGCTTGTGGACGATGCTTCCAGCGAGCGAAGGTGCCAACACCACCTCGCCGCTAGCTCCGGTCGTAGAAAAATCATTGAGGAACATCGTTTCGCCGCCCAGCAGCTTGCGCAGCAAGGCGACGAAAAACGCCCAAATGACCCGGAAGATCCCCGGTCGGTAACCGGCATTCAGGTGCGTTTCCATCTGCACGTCGGGAGTGCGCATCACCATGGCCCCGGCTTCTGCGCGAATGCTATCGCCGTGGGCTAGCTGGACTCGCAGCCACGCAAACGCGGGGCCGTGCTCAATTTTGTGCTGCATGTCTCGGTTCCGATTTTTCGCGTTGTGCTATGCCCAATGCGAGCGCAGGTGGCAAGCTTGGTGCTCGCTCCTCTCCGTGTAAAGGGCAAGGTTCGTGGAAGTGGACAACCAACCGGGGCAAAGTCAGGGCTTTTCAATGAGCGCTCGGCGCACGCTCTTGGAGTTCGGCGTGATCTTTGCCGGGCTGGGTTTGGCGGTATGGCTGGTGCTGAAAGGGGCGGGACTCGTGGCATCCTGGTTGACGCCGATGCTCTCGCCGGAGCTGGACGTCGGGATAGGAAAGGCACTTTCGGAAGCTCAACGGCATTCAGCAAAGCGCTGCGAAAACGCAGAACTCAATGCCTACGTGAAGAGCCTATTGGTACGGTTGACGAGTCAACTCAAAGGTTCTCCATTTCGCTATCAGGTGAGTGTTATCGATGACGATGTGGTGAACGCTTTTGCGCTGCCGGGCGGATTTCTCACGCTCAATTACGGGCTCGTCAAACGAGCAAAGAATGGCGAGGAGCTAGCAGCGGTGCTGGCGCACGAGATCCAACATGTTGAGCTACGGCATTCAACTCGGAGCATCTTACGTCAGGTGGGCGGGTGGACCGCGCTCGGTGTGGTATTTGGGGATACTACGTTGCAGGTTCCGGCCTATGCGCTCGCGAATGCTGAAGTGCTGCGAGCGAGCCGTGAACAGGAAGCTGACGCGGATCGTTTAGGTTTGGAGCTGTTGCGGGCTGCAAAAATTCGGCCGAATGGGTTTGCGAGCTTCTTTCAGCGGCTAGCGGTTGAGTCAGTTGTTCCGCCTGAATTTCTCTCCAGCCATCCCGACCCAGGGCGCCGGGCAGAGCTCACGCAAGCTCAGGTTCAGGCACACGGGCATCAGAATTTTCCCGGGTTAGCTGAACCTAAAGAGCTTTTCTGTCACGACTAGCGTCGTACGTCCCCACGTATGAAGGTAAGCTACGCGGGCTGATAGGGCACGATGCGCGTGGCTCAGCTTGCTACATCTATTGACGTGTTCGGAGTTCCCGATGGCCTTTAAGGTTTCTTTTCGACGTGTGAGTGGGGCTTGGGGAGCCGCTGTTGTGGCAGTAGCTTGGGGTTGCTCGGGTGCGTCGACCGACGGTCGGTCCATAAGTGGGGTTGGTGCCTCCGGCGGAGCAAGCAGCAGCGCGAGTGGCGGTTCGTCTGCCGCAAACGGCAATCCATCAGGTGGAGCGCGTGCCAGTGGTGGCGGCACCAGTAACGGCTCCGGTGG
>Ga0105049_10001778_pt1 | contig 25458 bp, 17 predicted proteins | sample MAT06_FD_78087 | JGI IMG/M metagenome (GOLD analysis project Ga0105049, IMG submission 78087) | Freshwater microbial communities from Lake Fryxell liftoff mats and glacier meltwater in Antarctica - MAT-06 | ecosystem: Environmental > Aquatic > Freshwater > Ice > Liftoff microbial mat | place... | reverse complement strand
CGCGCGCCGCCGAGCGCGTATTCTCGCCCGCAAGGTTCAACAAGGCCATCGCGGCCAGGCTGAACACCGCCAGCGCGACCAGCAGTTCGACCAGGGTGAAACCGCGTCTCAGGGTCGGGACCGGGTCAGCCATCCAGCGTTACCTCGCCGGCTCCGTCGATGGTCACCGTCCGGGTCTTGCGATCCCGACCCAAGGTAAACGTCGCGGGTTCGGCAACGCCGGTGGGATCGAACACGGCACGCACCGGCTCGCCACCCGGCGACAGGGTCGTGCCCATCTCCCAGGTTTCGTCATCGAAAGGCCCCTCCGTCAGAGGCATCCAGCCGTCGGCGCCGAACGTCGAAAACGCATAGCCCGTTGTCGAGGCTTCGACCGCGACGGGACGGTTTGACAGGATGGCCTCTTCGCGGGCACGGACCAGACGCGCGGCGAACCGCTCGGCCTCGGCCCCGACGGCGGGACGCGGATCGGGCATGGCCAGCACGACCGCACCCGCGGCCAGACCGATGATGGTCACCGTCATCAGCAGTTCGACCAGGGTAAAACCGGTGCGGCGACGCCTGCGTTCAACTCTGCCAGTTGCCGAGGTCGGCGTCATCGCCCTCGCCCCCTTCCTTGCCATCCGCGCCCCAGGAGAAGACGTCGAACTGCCCGTTGTGGGCGCTCTGGCGACGGTACTGGTACGGATTGCCCCATGGATCTTCGGGCAGCCGCCGGACGTATCCGCCCTGACGATAGCGATCGGGCTGGGTCAGGCCGGCGGGCGCGGCAACCAGGGCCTGCAGACCCTGCCGGTCGGCGGGGAAGGCCAGATTGTCGAGCCGATAGGTCTCGATGGCCTGCTCCAGCACCGAAATGTCGGCCCGGGCCTTGCCGACCATGGCGCGGTCCTGGGCGGGCAGCACATTGATGGCGACCACAGTCGCCAGCAGGCCTAGGATGACGATGGTCACCATCATCTCCACCAGGGTAAAGCCCTCCCTGTTGGCGGCGCGAGTGCCATGTGCTTGGCGCGGCGCTCCCTCGGCGCGTCTTCGCAACGCGGTCCTCGGGAAGAGAGCAGCCGCGCGGCGAACGTTAGGACCAGAAGACATGCCGAACTCCATCATCCCATGGCCAGGGTGTTGATCTGCAGGATGGGCAGAAGGATCGACAGCACGATCATGGCGACCAGCCCGCCCATCACCACGATAATGGCGGGCTCAAGCAGGCTGAGCATCACGGCGGTAAAGGTCGCGAACTCCCGTTCCAGATAGTCCGCCGCGCGTTCCAGCATCGGTTCCAGCCGTCCGCTGCTTTCGCCGGACGCGGTCATATAGACCAGGATCGGCGGGAAGACGTCGGCGCGGCGCATGGCGGCCGACAGGCCTCCGCCCTCGCGGACCGCATCGGCCATGGTCTCGGTGGCGCGACGCAGCGCCCGGTTCGATACCGTGCGCGCCGTGATGGTCAGCCCCTCCAGCACGGGCAGGCCGGCCGCGATCATGGTCGACAGGGTGCGGGCCATCTTCGCCCCGTGCAGGTCACGCGTCAGCCGTCCGATCAGGGGCAGGCGCAGGATGGCGCTGTCGACCCTCAACCGGATGACCGGGTTTCTGAGCGCGGCGGCACCGGCCAGACCGGCCAAAACCACGACGATCGCCGCCAGCCAGCCCCAGTTCCGCATCAGGTCGGACGTGCCGATGACCAGCCGGGTCAGCAAAGGCAGGGTCTGGTTCATGCTGTCGAACTGATCGACGACCTTGGGCACCACAAAGGTCATCAGGGCGGTCACGACGCCGAGGGCGACCACGGCCAGAACCGCTGGATAGACCAGCGCCGTCGTCACCTTGCCCCGGATCTGCTGGTCGCGCTCCAGCCCATCGGCCAAGCGTTCCAGAATCGGCTCCAACGCGCCGGAGGTCTCCCCGGCCGAGACCATCGCGCGGTAGAGCGGCGGAAACGCCTGGCCTTGCAATGCCATGGCATCGGACAGCCGTCGCCCTTCCATAACGCCGCCGTGCACCCCTTCGAGCACCCGGCGCACCGCGGGCCGATCGGCCTGCAGGGCGATGGTTCTCAGCGCCTCCTCGACCGGCGCGACCGACACCAGGGTCGACAGCTGCCGCGTGGTCAGGGCCAAGGTCTTGGCATCCAGCTTGCCGCCCTTGCTGGGCAGGACCCGCTCGGCCTTCTGCACCGCGCCGCGCGACGTCGTGATCTCCAGAAGCATCAGCCGCTTGCGATCCAGCAGCAGCCGTGCCGCCGTCTCGTCGGCGGCGGTCACGGCACCGGTGACGGTCCGTCCGCCGGCGTCCAGCGCCACATAGTCGAACGCCGCCATCAGGCCGCGACCCCGCGCTCGGAACCGGGCATGGCGTCGTCGTGGGCTTCGGCGGTCTCTTGCCGCGTCACGCGTACCGCCTCCTCGACCGAGGTCACACCGTCCAGCACGAGGCTGCGCGCGCGTTGCGCAAGGGTCTCGGACCTTTCGAAGGCCAAGGCGTTGATGGCTTCCTCATCGGCCTCGGCGGCGATCAGCCGCCGCACGCGGTCATCGACCCGGATGACCTCATAGAGGCCGACCCGCCCGACATAGCCGGTCTGCTGGCAACGCGCGCAGCCTTGGGGCCGCCAGACCATCTGGCCGATCTTGATCCCCACCGTACGTGCCGTGGCCTTGTCGGCGGGTTCCGCGCGCCGGCATTCACCGCACAGGCGGCGCACCAGCCTCTGCGCCACGATCAGGCGCAGGGTCGAGGCCAGCAGGAAGGGCTCCACCCCCATGTCCCGCAGCCGGGTGATGGCCCCAGCCGCGTCGTTGGTGTGCACGGTGGACAGAACCAGATGACCGGTCAGCGAGGCCTGAACCGCGATGCCCGCCGTCTCGACGTCGCGGATTTCCCCGACCATGACCACGTCTGGGTCCTGCCGGAGGATGGCGCGCAGGCCGGCGGCAAAGGTCATGCCGACCTTGGTGTTGACCTGGGTCTGGCCGACGCCGTCGATGGCGTATTCGACCGGGTCCTCGACCGTCAGGATGTTGCGCGTCGCATCATTGAGCAGGCTCAGGCCGGCATACAGCGACGTCGTCTTGCCCGAGCCGGTCGGACCGGTCACCAGGATGATGCCGTTCGGCTCCCTCAGCGCGGCGCGAAACGAGTCCAGCGTCTCGGGGGCCATCCCCAACTGGTCCAGCTTCAGTTCGGCCTGGTCCTTGTCCAGAATCCGCAGCACCACCCGCTCGCCGGCGCGCGACGGCAGGGTCGAGACCCGCACGTCCAGCGTCTTGCCGCCGAGGGCCAGCGGAATGCGTCCGTCCTGCGGAACCCGCTTCTCGGCGATATCGAGCCGCGCCATCACCTTGATGCGCGATACCAGCAGGGGCGTGATCCGGGGATTCAGCGACAGCGCCTCACGCAGCACGCCATCGACCCGCATCCGCACCGTCAGCGCGCTCTCGAACGGCTCCAGATGGATGTCGGAGGCACCGGCCCGAACGGCTTCGGCGATGATGCCGTTGATCAGGCGGATCACCGGCGCGTCGTCGGCAGTGTCCAGCAGATCGGCGGCCGCGGGGATGTCGTCGATCAGACTGCCCAGCCCCGACGGCATGTCCATATCGTCGCCATCGGTCGCGGTCAGGTGATCCCCGGCATAAACCTCGGAAAGATGCCGGTCGAACGCGGCCTGACTCAACCGCTCCACACGCAAGGGCCGGCCGAGCGCCCGCCGCGTCTCGACCAGGGCCATCGGATCGGCACCGTCGCGGAGACCCACCACCGCCAGATCGCCCACGTCCAGCAGGATGACGCCGTGCCGCTTGGCGAATCCATAGGGCAGGGTCGGGTTGACCAGAGTGATCATGTCACGTTCACGGCATGAGTGCCGGGTCAGCGACCGGCGGCAGCGGCGAGATGACCACATCGCCCACCGGGGCAGTGCCGGTCCTGTCAGGCGCGGCGGGCGGTTGGGTCCGCATATAGTCGCGCAGCATCTCGTCCAGACTGGGCTCGACGTTTGGTGCTGTGTTCAGTTGCTGCTGCCGCATATAGCCCCAGCGATCGGCGGCCAGCGCCTGGGCATCGCCGGGCGTGCGGATGATGGTGGGCCGGATGAAGATCATCAGATTAGTCCGCCCGCGCTGGCGGCTGGTCGAGCGGAACAGATTGCCGACAATGGGAATGTCGCCCAGCCCCGGCACCTTGTCGACCGATATCCGGTCGTTCTGATCCAGCAGACCCCCGGCCACGGCGATGTCGCCGTCGTCCACGATCAGCGTGGTCTCCAGCTCGCGCTTGTTCAGCACCAGGTCGGTCGCCGAACTGGTCAGCACGCCGTTGATGCTGGACACCTCCTGGCGCAGGAACAGGGTGATCGAGCCACCCGCGTTGATCTGCGGTCGCACGATCAGCTTGACACCGATGTCCTGGCGCTGGGTCGTGCGGAACGGGTTGGAATTGCCGTCCAGCAGGGTCTCGCCGGTCGTGATCGGCACTTCCTGACCCACCAGGATCGTCGCCTCTTCGTTGTCCAACGTCATCAGCGAGGGCGTCTGCAGCAGGTTCGAACCATCGTCGCTCTTGGCCGCGTTGATGATGAACCCGAACAGGCCGTCGCCGATGCTGCCGCCGCCGCCGCCGACAAAGCCGTTGGCACCCAGCAGGGTGTTCAGCGCCAGGTTCTGCAACTGGGTCCGCAGGGGGTCGTCGTCGTCGAGTTGACCCGCCCCCGCGCCGCCGGCCAGCGGCACCAGAGGCGTGGCGCGATCGGAATAGTTGGTCAGGCCGACCGGATTGCCGTCCTCGCCCGCCAGCAACCACTGCACGCCCAGTTCCTGGACCGCATCGTCCGACAGTTCGACGAAGATGGCCTCGATCAGAACCTGCTGACGGCGCTGGTCCAGCTGGCGGATCACCTCGGCCAGGGTCCGCTGGGTTTCGGCGGACGCCGAGATGACCAGGGCGTTGGCACCGGGAAACCGGGCGATGGTGGCGCGTTGTCCCGGAAGCGGTGCCGACGGGACCGCGTTGACCGGCGCGGTGGCCTCCGAACCCGAACCGGTCGCGCCGCCGGCCGTCGCGGTGGCACTGGCGACGGTCACCTGCTGGCCGACGATCTGCTGCAGCACCGGCAGCAGCTGTTCGGCATTGGCATGCTGCAGGAAGATGACTTTCACATCGTCGGCGGACTGGGCACGGCGGTCCAGATCCTCGACCAGCGGGCGAACCCGCGCCACAGCCGAGGCGTCCCCGCGCAGCACGATGGAGTTGGAGCTGTCGACCGGCGTGACCGAAACCAGTCCCTGCCCCGGCTGCCCGCCCGGAGGGGCCAGCACCGACTGCAGCACCGCCGCGATCTCGCGCGCCGAAGAGTTCTCAAGGGTGATGACTTCGAAACTGGCGCGATCGACGTCGATACGGGCGATCAGGGTCCGGATGCGTCGCAGGTTGTCGGCGAAATCGGCGACCACGATGCTGTTTGCGCTGGGATTGGCCAGCACCTGGCCCTGGGCCCCGACCAGGGGCCGGATGGTCTCGGCGGCGGAGGCCGCATCGATGTTGCGCAACTGGAAGACTTCGGTGCTGAAGCGTTCCGAGCCGACCGTGGCCGGTCCCTGGGCCGCACCCTGGGCCGGGCTGATCCGGTAGGCGCCTGAGGCCGTCGGCGTCACCACCAGGCCGTTGGCCCGCAGGGTCGACAGGAAGACGTCGAACAGCTGGGCGCGGCTCAGGGGCCGTTCGCTGGACACCGTCACCGTGCCGGTCACCGCCGGATCGACGATGAAGGTGCGGCCGGTCGACCGCGCGACGTCCTGGATGAAGGCGCGGATATCGGCCCCCTGCACATTCAGGGTCTGGCGCTCCTGGGGGGCCGACCGGGTCAGGACAGTGGCGGACGCCAGCGGGCTTTGAGTGACCAGAAGGGCGGCGACGACGACGCCGATGACGCTGCGGTTCGATCGCTTCATCGGGCTGTCCTTATCGTGGTGGTCTGGACCGCGCCACCGCGTTCAAAGCGGATTTCGGCGCTCGTGCTGTTGACGAGTTGGCCCCGCAGGGCCGCGATCCGGTCGATGCTGTCCAGCGACTGGCCGTTCACCGCCAGGATGACGTCGCCCGAGCGCAGTCCGGCGGCCTTCAGCGCCGTGCCGTCACCCGCACCGGACACGGTGAAGCCATTGACCCGCAGGCCCTGCATTCGAGGCCGAAGACCGGCCTGCGCCATCAATCGGGCCGGATCGACCGAGGGGCCGGTGGCGGCGGTCGGTGCGACGGCGGCTGGCGCGGCCTCGGGGGTAACAGTCTGGGGCGTCGGTGGCGGCGGCGGGGGCGGCGCGGCACCGACCGGCGCGTCCGCGAAGATCAACCGGCTCAGGGACGTTCCCCGGGCCAGGGTGACATGGTCCGCGGCGACCGCTTGCAGCACCAGGCCGGGTTCGATCTCGTCGCCCACCCCCACTGAAATCTGTCGGCCGTCGGCCAGGCCGATGATGGCCGAACCGCCACCCGCCCCGTCGGAACGCAGGCCGAACAGGCGCATCTGGCTGCTGCCCGCCGCCGTGGCCTCGGCGAGACTGCTCTGGTCCCCGGTGCGGAAGAAGGCGTCGAAGCGCTGGAACACGGAATAGTCGACGGGCTTGTTGGGTTCGCCAATGGCCGGGGTCGCGGCGGTCGTCGACCGGGGGTCGATGACGATCCAGCCCAGCAGGCTCAGTTGCAGGACGAGGATCAGAGCAAGGGCGAGCTCGACGCCGTTCCGTAGCCGTTCCGGGCGAGCCGTCAGGCTGGCGAAGCCTTTGGAGCTCCAGGTGCGAATGGCGCCGATCACGATGTCACGCTCAATGAGACCCCCGTGGCCCGACCGTCTTCCTAGACCCATCATCGGCGCAAGGGCTTCACGGCTGGATGACAGCCCGGCGAACCTGCGGTGACAGTTCGTGCGTATACGGACGGACTTTCCGAGGATTGTCCAGAGCCGATGGTGGGAGGCGAGCCGAGGACCGCCTCCCTGTCCGGTCCTAGAAGCGCGCGGTCAGGCTGACCGAGGCGCTCGAGCCCAGCTCGTAGTTGTTGATCCGGATCTTGTTACCAAGCTCCTGGAACTCGTCGTAGTCGGTGTTAAGCAGGTTGCGCAGCTCCAACGCGAAGCCGTAGTCGCGCCCCGCGTAATCGAAATCCTTGCGGTATACGAAGTCGAGGAACACGCCCGGGTCCTGAATATAGTCGGGTTCACGCGAGCCGGCGGCACCGGCACCGCGCGCGGTGATACGCTCGCTGACATAGTTGACGATGATCGTTGCCTGGGAGCGGGCCGTTTCGTCTTCCCAACCTACCTGCAGGTTGGCGACGTGCTCGGACTGACCTTGCAGCGGGCTGCCGTCCTGAATGAAGAACGCCGCCGATTCGGGCGCGCCGCCGCCGCCGAGCGTCCTGACGCTGTCGCCAGCCTCCACCGTCACTTCTGATTTCGAGTAGGTGTAGTTGGCCTGGAAAAGCCAGCGCTTGTTGGCGATGAACGAAGACCCGTTGTCTGGGAATTCGAAATATTTCTTCACCTCGGCCTCGACGCCGTAAACCGTGGCGCTCGGGGCGTTCAGGAAGGATTGCTGGCGCTGGTCCCCGGTCAGGACGACCACCGACTCGACCGGCTTGTCCAGGTCCTTGTAGAAGACGCCGGCGGTCAGATACTGATGGCGGGCGAAATACCACTCGTAGCGCGCGTCCAGGTTCAGGATTTCCGTGTCGACCAGGAACGGGTTGCCGGTGAACTCGCGGTCCGAATCCGGATCGATATAGGACTGGGGTGCCAGTTCGCGGAACTGCGGGCGACCGATCGTCTGCGAGGCACCGAAGCGAAGTTGCTGATCTTCCGCAAAGTTCCATGTCGCGGTGAACGAGGGCAGATAATACTGCTCTTCGATCTCGGTCGGCGCGAACGGCGCCGCACCGCCGAACAGGTCACGGGTGGTGACCCTCTGCTCGCCATCCTCGAACCGCACACCGACCGTGGTACGCACCAGAGGGATGATTTCCGCATCGACCATGGCATAGACGGCCGCGACGGTGAGCTGGGCATCGTAAGCCCCGGCACCATTGGTACCGGCGACCTGACGCAGTTCGATGGTGGTCGGATTGATGTTGAAATCGGAATAGAGGAAGTCGATCCGGGACTCGCGCTGTTCGTCGGTCAGGCCGCTGACAGGGGCCAGTTGCAGATCCTGGCGCGTGGCGTCCCGGTTGCTGTCGGCGTAGGCGACCCCGAGGCTGAAGACCGCGTCCCGCACATCGGACAGCGGCAGGGTGTAGCTCACGTCGGCCCCGCCGGAGACGACGTCCTCGTCGAGTTCGCTGAAGGAGATCAGATTGTTCGGATTGTGGATGAAGTCGCCGGCACCGTTCACGCCGTACTGGAAGCGCGATTCATAGGGCGCGTCGCGTGACGTCTTGGCGTAGCCCGCCCGCCAGTCGAAACCGAGCGCGCCGTCCATAAAGTCATGCTCGCCGGCCAGCTGGGTGGAGAACAGCTGGCGCACGAAGAATTCGGTGAAGTCATCGCGAAGGACATCGCCGCCTGCGGCGAAATCAGGACCAGAGCTGGTCCGGGCCTCCTTGGTGGTGCTGCGGACGTAAAAGTTGGTCCACTTCAGCTCGTGGTTCTCTCCGGTCAGCGACAGGCCGGTGAGGAGGTTGAGCTGGACGTCGTTCTGGTTCGATTCAAAGGCCTTGCTGGTCGACGGAATGATCACCGCACCCGAGAACTGGCTTTCCTCCTGAAAGCCGCGACGCGACGTCCAGCTATTGCCGTATCCCGCGACCGCGATCAGACCCAGGGTGCCGAAGCTGCTGTCACTGGACAGTCCACCGGCGAGATCGAAACCGAAATTGACCGGCGTGGTCTCGCGCTGCAGCAGGCGAAGCGGGGCGTTCACCAGGGCCTGGCCCATGGCCTGAAGCTCAGCGGTGGTGAAATTCGCCCGGTTGATCTGCTCTCCGGCTTCGAACGCCAGCGCGATCGAACCGGGGACCTCGCGGGTGTCGTCGTCAAAGCCGGTGAAGTCCGTGCGCGAGCCGAAATAGATCAGACTCTCCTCGCCGGTGGTCTCGCTATTGGCCCCGATCGAAGACGAGAAGGTGAAGAAGGGCTCGCGCGGCGCGTCCACGGTCCGCAGATCGATCACGCCACCCCCGAACTCGCCGGGGAAATTGGCCGAATAGGTCTTCTGGACGGTCACGCTTTCCAGAATGTTGGCCGGGAAAAGGTCCAGCGGAACCACACGCTGGAGCGGCTCCGGGCTGGGCAGGGGCGAACCGTTGAGCAGGGCCGACGAATAGCGTTCGCCAAGGCCGCGGACGTAGATGAACCGGCCCTCGACGATGCTCAGGCCGGTCACCCGGGTCAGGGCAGCCGCCGCGTTGGCATCGCCTGTCCGCTCGAGATCCTCGGATGTCAGGAATGCGGCGACTTCTGAACTCTCGCGGTTCGGCTGAGGAATGAAACGCCCGAGAACGACGATCTCGTCCAGTTGCGACGTTTCACCCTCCTGCGGTTCCGCATCGGGCTCTGCCTGAACGGCCGGAGCCTGCTCTGTCGGAGAGGGTGTTTGTGCGAACGCCAGTCCAGGCGCGATCAGCGCGCTGGTGGCCAGCAGGACCCCGGTCAGGGTCAGAGAAACTGTCTTCATGATCTGCGCCTTGAAGGGGTTTAACGGAATACGCGAAAGCCGGTGGCACCCCCGGGGGGCACCACCGCGCATCCGTCATCAGCAGGTCGCGCCGGCGGCCAGACCGCAGGTCCAGCCCGTGTACCAGGTGTCGGCGGCGTTCTGGACGGCACCGATGTAGGTGGTCGCCGTGAAGAAGGAAAAGACCGCCGGGGCGTTCGCAGGTACCACGGCGGTTTCGTTGGCACCGTTGATGAAGGTGAGAACCTGGTTGCTCAGGCTCGTGCCGGCCGGAGCCGTCAGGGTGGAGGTGCCAAGGGCGATATTGTTCGTGCCGGCGGTGAAGGCAGCGGCCGAGAGGACTTCGTTGCCCGGACGGTAGGAGATGCTGCAGGACATGAAGACCGAGTTGAAGGTCACACCGCTGGTGCCCGTGTCCGCATCATTGATGGCCATACAGCCGGCCAGTGAGGGCGCGACGCTGGTGAACACCGAGTTGATCACCGTCGCATCCGTGCCCGTGTCGAAATGGGCCACAGTGTGGGCGGTGGTGGTCGAGGCGCGGCCGACCAGGGTCCAGTTGGCGATCCTGGGCTGGGACACGTAGCGGGTTGCCAGCGGGGTAGAGGCGGGGGCCGAGGAGAACTCGAAGCCGGCGCTGCGGCTGGTCGAACCGGCGGGGCGCTGGGTTACGATGCCGAACTGGGCACCGCCGCGCCAGCCGGTGTCGGTGTCCAGACCGTCGTCGTCGGCACCGGTGATGACGATGCGGCGCAGGTTGACGTTGCCGCCGAAGATTTCGATGCCGTCGTCCGAGCTGTTGTGAACCTGGACGAACTCAACCGTGGTGCCCGAGCCGACGCCGGCCATGGTCAGGCCCTGCAACTCGTTGCCCGGCGAGATTTCGAAGCCAGAGAACTTGATCTGGACGTAACGGATGCGGCCCGAGTTGTCGGTCGGCGTATTGCCGCCGAACGAGGCGCTGGTGCCCTCGACCGCACCCGTGCAGGTCACCGGCAGGACCAGCGGGAACACCGAACAGTTGGCCTGCGGCGCGCGACCGGCCAGGACGATACCGCCCCATTGGCCCTGCGAGCTGGTGGTTGTGGTGCCTTCGACGTTCTGGCGGCTGGTGAAGATGATCGGGTTGGTCGGCGTGCCCTCGGCGAAGATCTGCGAACCGCGGTTGACGATCAGATAGTCCGAGCCGCTGGAGGCGAAGACGCGCACGCCGGGATCGATCGTCAGGATGCCCTGGACGCTGCCGCCGATCGGCGCGCCGGGATCCAGACCGCGATCGGTGCCGACTTCGGTGCGACCGCTGATCGAATAGATGGTTCCGGCCCGAACGGCCAAGGTCAGCGGACCCGAAATGGTCGAAGGCAGTTGGCAGGCGCGCAGCGTGCCGCCGGCGACAGTGCCGACGTTGGCCAGTCCGACCGGGCAGTCAGCGGCCGGAGTGCCGGGGGGAAGCGGGGTCGGGCCAGTGCCGCCGCCGCCGCCCGTGCCGCCGAAATCGCCTTCGCCGGGCGAAGCGACTTCAGCCGAGCCGCAAGCGGCGAGGGTCAGGGCGCTGGCGGAGATCGCGAGCAGGGTTGTCAGTCGAAAGCCGGTCATCGTTTCCACCGTGTCTGGTCCAAAGGAGCACATGACAGGTGCGGCGAAGCCGTCAGCCTCTACCGCGACGACGAGTTCGTCCCACCTGCCCTGCGGTCTCGATAGAAGCGCGATGTGACAGGCGGGACGCCGAAGCATGACGGTTAAGGCGAGTTTGTGTGAACTTGTTTTTGCCATGATGTGACATTTGCTCCGCCTTCGGCGCAGATAGCCTGACCCTGCCGGTGCCGGCGGCCTTAAGGATGCTTGGCATTTGGAGTTCATCGCTCTACCGCGGTCGGCATGGACGCGCTTGGCCTTCCTTTCAGACCCACTCTGCTTTCGCCGGGCATGATGACCGTCTGGCTGGGCGGCCTCGGGCTTATCGCCGGGAGCTTCATCGGCCTCGTCAGCCTGCGGATGCCGCGCGGCGAAAACTTTGTGACAGGGCGGTCGCGTTGTAATGCTTGCGGAACCAGGTTGACGCCACTCAACCTCGTGCCAGTCGTCAGCTATGTCGTTCGCCGTGGCCGTTGCGCCACATGCACGGTGCCCATCCCTCGCCGCTACCCACTGATAGAGCTGGCCGCCGCGGGCATCGGCGTCTGGGCCGGGCTGTCGCAGCCGTCTGCCCTACCCGCAGTCCTGACCGCCCTGCTGGGCTGGCAGCTATTGCTGATCTCGCTCATCGATGCCGAGCATTTCTGGCTGCCGGATCGACTCACCTGGCCGCTGGCCGCCACCGGCCTGGGTGCCGCCATTCTGCTTGGCCAGCCTTCCGTCGCCGATTCGCTCATCGGCGCGGTCGTGGGCTTCGGCAGCCTTTGGTTGCTCGCCTGGGTTTATAGGCAGCTGCGCGGCCGCGACGACCTGGGCGGCGGCGACCCCTTCCTGTTTGCGGCGGGCGGGGCCTGGGTCGGCTGGGCCGGCCTGCCCGGCGTCCTGCTGTGGGCGTCGGCCGCAGGAATGAGTGTGGTCGCCGCGCGGCTGCTCACCGGCGGCCGGGTCTCCGGTTCCGACCGCCTGCCCTTCGGTCCTTGTCTGGCCGTGGGTATCTGGGCGACCTGGTTGCTGACGAGGAACGGCTGATGCGCACGGGCGAAACCGCATCCCGGCCGGGCTGGCGCTTCTGGATCGACCGGGGCGGCACTTTCACCGACATCGTCGCCCGCGATCCCATGGGCCATCTGCAGACCCGCAAGCTTCTGTCCGACAATCCGGAGCAGTATGCCGACGCGGCGGTCGAGGGCGTTCGGCGAGTTCTCGGGGTCCCTGACGGCCCGTTGCCGGCCGGGCTAGTCGAGGCGATCCGAATGGGTACGACCGTGGCCACCAATGCCCTGCTGGAGCGCAAGGGCGAGCCCACCGTTCTGCTGATCACGCGCGGCTTCGGCGATGCGCTGCGGATCGGCTGGCAGAGCCGGCCCGATCTGTTCGCCCGTCATATCGTGCTGAATGATGAACTCCATGACCGGGTCGTAGAGATCGATGAACGGGTGCGCGCGGACGGTGCCGTCGATCGGCCACTCGACGAGAATCTCGCGCGTACGGACCTGATCGCCGCACGCCAGGCCGGGTTCCGCGCGGTCGCCATCGCCCTTGTGCACGGCTGGCGCTACCCCGAACACGAACGGCGGCTCGGCGAGTTGGCCCGGGAGGTCGGGTTCGAACAGGTCTCGATCAGCCATGAGGTCGGTGCCCTGATCAAATTGATCGGGCGTGGCGACACCACCGTGGCCGACGCCTATCTGTCGCCGATCCTGCGGCGCTATGTCGACCGGTTGGCCGCCGATCTGGGCGAGGCCACGCCGCTGCTGTTCATGCAGTCGAGCGGCGGACTGACGGCGGCCCGGGGGTTCCGGGGCAAGGACGCCATCCTGTCAGGCCCGGCCGGCGGCGTGGTCGGCATGGCCGAGACCGCGACGGCTGCGGGCTTCGACCGGGTCATCGGCTTCGACATGGGCGGGACATCGACGGATGTGTCGCATTTCGCGGGCGAGTACGAGCGGACCTCGGACGCGGTCGTCGCCGGTGTCCGTCTGCGGGCACCCATGCTGCACATCCACACCGTCGCAGCGGGCGGCGGCTCTGTCTGCCGGTTTGACGGTTTGCGCCTGAGGGTCGGACCGGAATCGGCGGGTGCCGTTCCGGGACCGGCCTCCTACCGTCGCGGCGGCCCCCTGACCGTCACCGACTGCAATGTCATGCTGGGCAAGCTGCGACCCGACCTGTTCCCGACGGTGTTCGGTCCGGACGGCGACCAGCCGCTTGATCAGGCCGCCGTCCATTCCGGGTTCGCGGCGATGGCGGCCGAGGTCTCTGCGGCCACGGGCCGGACGGCCACGCCGGAGACCCTGGCCGAGGGCTTCATCACGCTGGCCGTCCAGAACATGGCAGAGGCGATCAAATCGGTCTCTATCCAGCGCGGCTATGACGTCAGCCGTTATGTGCTCAACTGCTTCGGCGGCGCCGGTGGACAACATGCCTGCCTGGTCGCCGACGCCCTCGGCATGACCCGGGTGATGCTGCATCCGTTCGCCGGCGTCCTGTCGGCGTTCGGGATGGGTCTGGCAGAGGTGCGCGCCATCCGCCAGACCACCGTGGCCGAGCCGTTGGAGTCCGGTACCGACGCGGCGATGGCCGCCCGGGTCGACACCCTCCAGGCACAGGCACGGTCAGAACTGACGGCGCAGGGCTTTGCGTCCGGGGCGATCACCACGCTCGCGCGCGCCGAGATCAAATTCGCCGGGTCGGATACACCGCTGTCGGTGCCGTTCGGACCCGTGTCGGCCATGCGCACCGCGTTCGGGACGGCGCACCGCCAGAGGTTCGGCTTCTTCGCGGACGGCAAGGCCCTGGTGGTCGAGACGCTCGAGGTCGAAGCGGTCGGCGCCTCCCCCCAAAACGCCTCTGCACCGCCGACCCACGGCTCGGATGGCGCGCCGCTGGCCATCACCCGGGTCCCGGTGCGCATGGCGGGAGGAACCCACGACTGCCCCGTCTATCGGCGATGCGCGCTCGGAACAGGCGCGCATGTCGAGGGACCAGCCATCATCCTCGAAGACACAGGGACAACGGTGCTGGAGCCGGGCTGGCGCGCGTCGGTCGACGCCCTGTCGAACCTGATCATCGAGCGGTTCGCGCCCCTGCCCGCGCGCATGGCGATCGGCACCGACGTGGACCCGATCCTGCTGGAGGTGTTCAACAGCCGGTTCATGGCCTGCGCCGAACAGATGGGCGAGGCGCTGCGGGCCACCGCCTATTCGGTGAACATCAAGGAGCGGCTGGACTTCTCCTGCGCCGTTTTCGACGCGACCGGAGCCCTGATCGCCAACGCGCCGCACATTCCTGTGCATCTGGGGTCGATGGGCGAGAGCATCCGCACCGTGATCGGGTCTCGAGGCGGCGGGGACGACGGGCGAGGCATGCGGCGCGGCGACGTCTATATGCTGAACGCGCCTTACAACGGCGGCACCCATCTGCCGGACATCACCGTGATCATGCCGGTCTTCCTGGACGTGGACGCGGGGCCGGCCTTCTTCGTCGCCGCGCGCGGCCACCATGCCGATGTCGGGGGCATCACGCCGGGGTCCATGCCGCCGGCCTCGACCACCGTCGAGGAGGAGGGCGTGCTGATCGACGACTTCCTGCTGGTCGATGCCGGGACCTTGCGCGAGATCGAGACCCGCGCCCTGTTCGCCTCTGGCCCGTGGCCGTCGCGCAACGTCGACCAGAACCTCGCCGACCTGAAGGCCCAGGTCGCCTCCTGCGCCCGGGGTGCCGCCGAACTGACGCGGATGACGACGGAGTTCGGCCTCGACGTCGTCGGATCCTACATGCGGCACGTGCAGGACAATGCCGAAGAGTCCGTGCGGCGCGCCATCGCGGCCCTGACCCCCGGCACCTTCGGCCTCGAAATGGACGACGGGGCCGTCATCCGGGTCCGCATCGACGTCGACGCCGCGACGCGCAGCGCAGTGGTCGATTTCTCGGGCACCAGCGACCAGCTCGCGAACAATTTCAATGCGCCGCTGTCGATCACCCGGGCGGCCACCCTCTACGTGTTCCGCACCCTCGTCGACAGCGTGATCCCGCTGAACGAGGGCTGCCTCAAGCCGATCCGGCTGGTCGTGCCGGAGGGATCGATGCTGAACCCCCGCTATCCGGCGGCGGTCGTGGCCGGCAATGTCGAGACCAGCCAGGCCGTGGTCGACTGCCTGTATGGCGCGCTCGGCGTGCTGGCCGCCAGCCAGGGGACGATGAATAATTTCACCTTCGGAGACGCGACGCGCCAATACTATGAGACCATCGCCGGTGGGTCCGGGGCCGGACCGGGTTTTGACGGCACGGCAGCCGTGCAGACGCACATGACCAACAGCCGCCTGACCGATCCGGAGGTGCTGGAGACCCGCTTCCCGGTCCTTCTGGAAGCGTTCTCGATCCGGCGCGGCTCGGGCGGCGAGGGAGCGTTCAAGGGTGGCGACGGCACCGTCCGACGCGTCCGCTTCCTCGAGCCGCTGACCGCCGCCATCCTGTCGAACCATCGACGGACGGCCCCGTTCGGCGCGGGCGGAGGCGACCCGGGCGCGGTCGGCATCAACCGGATCGAGCGCGCCGACGGCCGCGTCGAGACCCTCGGCGCGACCGCCGAGGTCCGGATGGCCCCCGGCGACGTCTTCGTGATCGAGACTCCCGGCGGCGGCGGCTTCGGCGCGAAGGGGGCTTCCTGATCGGCCCGATCGGCGCAACCATCCCTCCAGCGAAATCGGTCTTGGTGGACGCTGTCCATCAAGGCTCGGATTTCGCTCCAGATTGATGCTGGACCATTTTCTGGATTCAGGCCGATTCGACCTGAATCCAGAATGATCTGGGGGAGAGACTCCATGCTGGTGCTTCTGGGTATAGCGGTCGTGGTGCTGGGCTTCGTCGCCCGAATCAATCCGCTGCTGGTCATACTGATCGCCGCCGTCGTCACCGGGGTCATGGCGGCCGTCACGCCCGGCGTCGACCCGCGGACCCTCGCCCGCGCCGGGATCGGCACCCTGGCGGCCTTCGGCGACGCCTTCAACGACAACCGCTACTTCCACATCACCTGGCTGATTCTGCCGGTCATCGGCCTGCTGGAGCGGGCGGGCCTGCAGGAACGGGCGCGGATGTTGATCGCCCGGGTCAGGGCGGCGACCGCCGGACGGCTGCTTCTCAGCTATCTTCTGGTGCGTCAGGCCACCTCGGCGCTGGGACTGACGTCGCTGGGCGGCCATCCGCAGATGGTCCGCCCGCTGGTCGCGCCCATGGCCGAGGGGGCGGCCGAGGTCGAGGCCGGCGGCGCCTTGCCGGACAAGGTTCGTTTCCGGATTCGCGGCATGTCGGCGGCGACCGACAATATCGGTCTGTTCTTCGGCGAGGATATCTTCATCGCCATCGGTTCGATCGTGCTGATGGTCGGCTTCCTCGAACAGGCGGGGATCATCGTCGAGCCGCTGCAGCTCTCCGTCTGGGCCATCCCCACAGCCATCGCGGCTTTCGCGGTCCATGGTGCCCGTCTGCTCCTGTTCGACCGGTCCATACGGCGTGAGTTGAAGGCCGCGCCCTCGACCAGCGCGGAGACCGCGCCATGATCATCCTCGACCACGCCTATGTGCTGCTGGGGCTGATGTTCGTCGGCTTCGCCATCCTGACCCTGCGCGACACGGCCCACCAAACCCGCGTGCGCAGCGCCCTGTTCTGGAGCCTGGTCGCCGTCTCCATGTTGTTCGGATCCTATCTGGGTGGTCTCGGCAACGGCCTGCTGGTGATGGGTCTGGTCGCGGTCGGGGGGCTGAAGAAGTTGGGTGTGGCGCAGCCGCTCACCACTACTCCCGAAGAACGCCGCGACGGCGCACTGCGCCGCCGCAACGCCTTGTTCATTCCGGCCCTGATGGTCCCGGTACTGACCGTCGGCGGAACGCTCGCGGCCAAATACACCGACATCGGCGCGGCGCTGTTTTCGTCCACCCAGACGACCCTCATCGTCCTGGGTCTGGCCTGCCTGGTCGCCCTCGCCACCGCGGTGCTCTGGCTGCGGCCACCGGCCATGGCTCCGGTGCAGGAGGGGCGCAGGTTGATGGACTCCATCGGCTGGGCCGCCCTCCTGCCGCAGATGCTGGCCTCGCTGGGAGCGGTCTTTCTGGCCGCGGACGTCGGCGGGGTGGTCGGGGGTCTCGTGACCCAGACGGTGCCCATGAGTTCGCCCCTGATCGCCGTGGTCGCCTATTGTCTCGGCATGGCTCTGTTCACCGTCATCATGGGCAATGCCTTCGCCGCCTTCCCGGTCATGACCGCCGCCATCGGCCTGCCCTTCGTCGTCGGCCAGTTCGGCGGCAATCCGGCCATCGTCTGCGCCATCGGCATGCTGGCCGGATTCTGCGGCACCCTGATGACGCCCATGGCGGCCAATTTCAACGTCGTGCCGGCCAACCTCCTGGAGTTGCCGGATCGGGACCGGGCCCTGAACGGCGTCATTCGTGCCCAGATCCCGACCGCCCTCATCATGCTCGGGATCAACATCGTGTTGATGGCCGTGCTGGCCTTCCGGTTCTGATCCCGATGCACCGCCTCGACGCCGCCACCGCCGCTCGCTTCGCCGAAGCCGCGCTCGGACATGTGACCCGCGAATATCCGAACAAGCTGGACCACGTCCTGACCGGGCCCGCCGATGTTCAGGGTCCCCGGGCGCTGCATCCGGTCTTCTTCGGCAGTTTCGACTGGCACTCCTGCGTCCATGGCTGGTGGACCCTGTTCACCCTGCTGCGGCTGTTTCCGGACCTGCCCCAGTCGGTCCGAATCCGGTCGCTGGCCGACGAACTGTTCACGCCCGCCGACGTCGCGGCCGAGGCAGCCTATGCGTCGCGGCCTGAAAGCCGGGGCTTCGAGCGACCCTACGGCTGGGCCTGGCTGCTGATGCTCGCCGCCGAGCTGGCGCGCCACGACAGCGACCACGCTCACACGCTGAAACCGCTCGCCGACGTTTTCGCCGATCGCTTCCGCGCCTTCCTGCCCATCGCCACCTATCCGGTTCGGGTCGGAACCCACTACAACACCGCCTTCGCCCTGCGCCTGACGCTGGACCATGCCGAGGGCAGCGGGGACGAAGAGCTGGCGGACCTGTGCCGCGATGCCGCCTGGCGCTGGTACGGCGGCGATCGCGACTGCCAGGCCTGGGAGCCGTCTCAGGACGAATTCCTGTCGCCCGCCCTGATGGAGGCGGAGTTGATGCGTCGCATCCTGCCCGGGGGTTCATTCCTGGCCTGGCTCGACGCCTTCCTGCCACGCATCCAGTCGCGTGAACCCGCGACCCTGTTCCAGCCCGCCAGTGTCAGCGACCGCAGCGACGGCAAGATCGCGCATCTGGATGGCCTGAACCTCAGCCGCGCGTGGTGCTGGCGGGGTATCGCCTCGTCACTGGACGCTGCCGATGCGCGCCGGTCGATCGCGCTGCAAGCAGCCAAGGTTCACCTCGACACCGCCCTCCCCCACGTCACCGGCGACTATATGGGTGAGCACTGGCTGGCCAGCTTCGCCCTTCTGGCGCTCATGGCACCGGAGGATCTGTCCAGCCCACCGCTTGCGCCCGGCCCTTCGTGAAAGCATAAGGGCTGCCCATCACGACGGCGGCCGGTTTAGCTCAGTTGGTAGAGCGCCAGTTTTGTAAACTGGATGTCGCGGGTTCGATTCCTGCAACCGGCACCATCGGCCAAGCTCACAGAACCAGCGTGCCGCGCGCCTCGTGCAGGGTGGCGAAATGCGTCGGTGCCGCTGTCCCGAACAGGACAGGATCGGCTGAATGGGCATCCTCGATCAGCGCCAGGACCGTGTCGATGGTTTCCTGACGGCTAAGCTGGCGGCCCACCGCCAGCCGATCCAGGGCGTCCAGCAGGGCGTCTCGCCGTTCCCGCGCCTGGGCCTTGAGAACCTTGGCGCTCGGCTTCGGGCCGCGCATGGGAATAATCACCGGCTTGGCCGAAACGGGCGCGGGGATATCCAGGAAAGAGCCGTCGTCGGGTGCCTTGACGGCTTCCCGGAGTTCAAAAACGAACGGCGTCGCCGCGCTGTTCAACGTTTCGTATTCGGCGTCCTCCGCCCACGCTGGAGCCCGATGAGCCGCCTGCGTCTTGCCGCAGCTCCGGCATCGGTCCGCCTGGTGTCTTTCGGACCAGTAGAAGTCGTGACGACACAACAGCGGCTTTAATGGTGACAGCATGATCCACTCCCCAGCCGGGGAATCGCCTCAAGCGCAATCAATTGTCAACCATAGTTCGCTCAGCGAGCGAGTTGGCGTTGCGTCAGCCTGCGCAGAGGGGTTGCACGCGGAAGACGACGAAGGCACCAGGACAGGCCACACCAACCATATGGGCGACCGTCCATCAGAATCCGCGATTTCAGCCACAGATTGGACGGGACGCCCTTGATGTCCTGAATCTTGTGGGCCGGTGGCTGCGGAAGTATCCAGTCCGTCATGCCGCCACACCCGTTTGCCAGTCCCGCGAGTTCGGCTATCAGGGATGCACCCGTCCGGAGGCCGTCATGATCCGCCCGCTCGCCCTTCTCGCCCTCGCCGGGTTCGTCGCAGGATGCGGCGACACTGCAACCCCCACGGAGGCCGGAGCACCCGCCTCTGCCTCTGCCTCTGCCTCTGCCTCTGCCTCTGCCCCGACCGCTCCGACGGTCGACCGGACCGCCGCGTTGACGGCCCTGCCCGCGCCGTACAACGAGGCTGACCTGGACAACGGTCGTCGGGTTTTCGCCCGCTGCCGCTCGTGCCACACACTGCCCGAAGGCGGGTCGAACATGACCGGGCCCAATCTGTACGGAGTGTTCGGCCGGCGGGCGGGTGCCCAACCCGGATATCGCTACTCTGATGCCCTCAAGGCGGCCGGTTTCACCTGGGACGGCGAGCATCTGGACCAATGGCTGGAGAGCCCGCGCACCTATCTGGTCGGGACCAAGATGAGCTTCGCCGGCATTCCCGACCCGACCGACCGGCGCGACGTCATCGCCTATATCAAGGTCGAGACCGGCTACGAGCCGCCCGCCCGGCCCTGACCTACTCCGCGGCGTGCGGAATGGTGTCCCTGGCCGCGGCCTCCGTGGCCTCCCACGCCTCGATGCGCCGCGCCGTATAGTCCGGCGACTTGGTGAAGCGCGCCAAGGCCCCATAGATCACGGGCACCACGAACAGGGTCAGCAGGGTCGCGAACATTGCCCCGGCGAAGATGACCACGCCAATGGTCTGACGGCTCCCGGCCCCGGCCCCCTGCCACAGGACCAGCGGCAAGGCCCCGAATGCGGTGGCAATCGAGGTCATGATGATGGGCCGCAGGCGCAGGGTCGACGCTTCGATGATCGCCTCGTGAATCGAGCGGCCCTGATCACGTAGCTGGTTGGCGAATTCGACGATCAGAATGCCGTTCTTGGCGGCCACGCCGATCAGGATGATCAGACCGATCTGGCTGTAGATGTTCAGGCTGGAGCCCGCCATCATCAGTCCGAACAGTCCTCCGGCGGCCGCCAGCGGCACGGTCAGCATGATCACAGCCGGCGTGATCCAGCTTTCGAACTGCGCCGCCAGCACCAGGAAGACCAGCAGCAGGGCCAGACCGAAGGCGGCCGCGACCGCGCCGCCCGCTTCCTTCTGATCTCGTGCCGCGCCGCCCCATTGGGTCGTGACCACGCCCTGCGGCTGTTCGGCGGTGACCCCCTCCAGGAACCGCGTCGCATCCGCGATGGTGGTGCCGGGGTTCAGATCGGCCGAAATGGTGATCGCCCGCTGCCGGTCCAGCCGTCGTCTATCCGGTGTATCGCCAGAGGTCTGGGTCGTGACCACCGCCGACAAGGGTACCAGCTGACCCGAGCCGGTCGTGACATAAAGGGCTTCGAGGTCGCCGACGCTTCTCCGGTTTTCGCGCTCTGTCTGCAGAATGACATCGTACTCCTGCCCGCCGCGCAGATAGGTGGTGGCGCGACGAGAACCGAACATCGTCTCCAGCGTCCGGCCGACCGCCTGGGCCGAAACGCCGAGCCCCGCAGCCTTCTCGGGGTCGACGTCGACCAGCAGTCGCGGCGCGTTGGGTTCATAGTTCAACCGCGGCCGCGAGAAGCCCGGGTTCTCCAGAGACGCGGCCAGGACCGGTTGCAGCCAGGTGTAGATGTCCTCGTATTCGGCCCCGGTCACGACCATTTCGATCGAGTTGGAACCGCCGCCGCCGCGCTGGAAGGCACCGGGGACGCTGGCGTTGACCTGGGCGTCGGTCTGACCGCGCAGCTTGCCGTTGAGCTCCTGGGCGATCTCGTCGGCAGACCGGTCGCGTTCGGACCAGTCACTGAGGATCAGCACGCCGTTGCCGGAGTTGTAGCTTCCGCCGCCAAAGCCGGGCGCGGACACAAGATAGTTCTCTGCCTCGCCGCTGGCCTTGTACTGCGCCAGAATGGGTTCAAGGCCGAGCACGATCCGGCTGGTATAGTCGAACCCGGCGCCTTCGGGCCCCTGCACCCTCAGCTGCACGCGCCCGCGGTCTTCCGCCGGAACCAATTCGTCAGGCAGGGTTACGAACATAAACGCCGCGCCGCCGGCGACCATGACGATCAGGCTGGCCACGCCAAAGACGGCGACGCGGCTTCCGAGCATTGCCTGAAGCGAGTTGCCATAGGAGTTCCGCAGCTTTTCCATCGCCCAGTCGACCCGGCGCGCGACGAAGCCGCCGCTGGCCGCCGGGCGCAGGATCCTGGACGCCAGCATCGGCGACAGGCTGAGCGCGAGGAAGGCCGAAAAGGCCACCGCCGCCGCGATCGCCGCCGCCAATTCCACGAACAGCCGCCCGACATAGCCGGGCAGAAACAGCAGCGGCGCGAACACGGCCAGCAGGGTGATGGTCGTCGCGACCACGGCGAAGAACACCTGTCGCGTGCCGCGTTCGGCGGCGACCAGCGGTGGCTCGCCGTGATCGATGCGCCGCTGGATGTTCTCGGTCACGACGATGGCGTCATCGACCACCAGCCCGATGGCCAGCACCAGCGCCAGCAGCGTCAGCAGGTTCAGCGAAAAGCCCAGCGGTGCCAGCACAATAAAGGTCGACAACAGGCAGATCGGCGCGACGATGGAGGGGATGAAGGCGGCTCTCAGACTGCCCAGGAAGATGAAATTCACCAGGGCGACCAGCGCCATCGAGATGCCGATCGTGACCCAGACTTCGTCGATCGCGTGTTTGGTGAAAACCGAATTGTCCGAACCGACGACGAGTTCCGTACCGGCAGGCAGACTCGGTCGGACCTCCTCCAGCATGTCGGCCACGCCGCTGGAGATGGCCAGGTCATTGGACTGGGCCTGACGCGTGATGGCCAGGCCGATCTGGTCGACGCCGTTGCCCCTGAACAGTCGACGGTCCTCGGTCGGGGCCTCGACCACGCGGGCGATGTCACCCAGCCGGGTCACATAGGCGGACTGTCCCTGGATCGCGCCGGTCGCTCCGCTGGGCAGGGCCGTGGCGGACGAGGCCTGCCCGGCAGTCGCGGCACCTCGCGTGCCGATCGGCAACTGGCGAAAGTCCTCGGCGCGGGCATAGGTGCGGGCGACGCGGACAGTGTAGTCCTTCTGCCCCGACTCCAGCTGGCCGGCGGGCAGTTCGACGTTCTGGCTGGTCAGCGCCGTTTCGACGTCGCTGACCGTCAGACCGCGGGCCGCGAGCGCGGAGGCGTTCAGCCAGATGCGCATCGCATAGCGCTGCTCGCCATAGATTTGCACCTGGGCCGCGCCCGGTACGGTCGCCAGCCGGTCGATCAGATAGCGGTCGGCATAGTCCGTCAACTCGAGCCGGTTCAGGGCGGTCGAGCGCAGGAACAGGATGATGATCGGCTGGCTGTCGCTGTCGGCCTTGGCCACCTCTGGCGGCTGGGCCTGATCCGGCAGTCGCCCGACCACGCGCGAGACGCGGTCGCGCACATCGTTGGCGGCGTCGTCGATATTGCGCTCGAGCGAGAATTCGATGGTGACGCTGGAGCGTCCGTCGCGGCTGGCGGAAGTGATCCGCTCGACACCCTGGATGCCGGCGATCTGCTGCTCGATCGGCTCGGTGATCCGGCTCTCGATGACCTCGGCCGAGGCCCCGGCATAGCTGGTGTTGATCGAGACGATCGGCGGATCGACGTCCGGCAGTTCACGCACCGGCAGAAAGAAGAAGGCCGCTGCACCGATCACGCACAGGACGATCGCGGCGACCGCCGCGAATACGGGGCGGCGGACCGACAGGTCGGACAGCATCATCGCGGCGCACCCTCGGCCGGTCCCGCCTTGACCGAAGCCGCGCCGGGGCGACCACCCTGACCAGCCACCCGCACCGGGGCGCCGGGCTGGATGCGGTTCAGGCCCGAACCGACGACCCGGTCCCCGGCGTTCAGACCGGACAGGATTTCGACAAAGCCGCCCTCCACCGCGCCGGTCTCGACCTCGACCCTCTGGGCCGTCGATCCACCCTCGCCCCGCGCGATCCGATAGACGAAGGCACCCTCGCCCTCGTACTGCACCGACGCCTCGGGAACGGCCGGTGCCGTGCGCACGCCCTGCTGGACCGCGACCCGAACCGCCATGCCGGGGCGTATCCGCGCCCCCGGATTCGGAATCTCCGCCCGCGCCGTGACCGAGCGCGTCTGTTCGTTGACCCGCGTGTCGATCAGGGCGATGCGGCCGGTGAAGGCTTCGTCGCCATAGGCGTCGATGGTTGCCGTGATGGCCGTCCCGCGCCGCAACAATCCGAGGTATCGCTCCGGCACCGGGAAATCCACACGCACGACGTCGATATCGTCCAGCGTCGTGATGACACCGCCCGGATTGACCAGGGTTCCGGCGGTGACAGAACTCAGCCCCAGGATACCCGGAAAGGGTGCGCGGATGATCCGGTCTCCGCGACGCGCCAGCGCCGCCGACAGCGAGGCCCGGGCGGTCTGCAATCCGGTCTCCGCATCCTCGGCCGTGACCCGTGGTGCCACGCCCCGTTCCGCCAACGCCTTCAGGCGATCGGCCTGCCGCTGGGCCTGGGCGAGCCGGGCGCGGGCCTCGATGATGTCGGCATCTTCCTCGCGCGCCTGCAACTCGACCAGGGGCGTGCCGGCGGCGACCCGTTGGCCGTCGGTGAAGAGCACCCGCGTGATCAATTCGCTGGTCGACGAGGTGATGTTGACCGAGCGCCGCCCGCGCGCCACGCCCAGCACCCTGATTTCGTCGGTGAACTGGCGCGGCGTCGCCACCGCTTCGGACACGGTCTGGCCGCGCCCTCCGCCAGGTCCCCCGCGGCCGCCCGGACCACCGCCGGCCTTTTCGTCCCCGGCGAACGCCATGCGCAGGATCACCGCCACGACCATGAGGCCCAGCAGAACCGCAGCGGTGACGAGGAAAAAGTGACGCTTGATCACGCGGATCGGCCTCCGGCGATTTAAACAGCCGACTTAGCGGCTGACGCCGTCGACGCAAACAAGTTCATGCAACGGGTACGGTTCCAGTTCCCGTGGCGACGCCTTTGCACCATCGTGTCGCAGTCAAAAGCGACGCCATAGCGAGATCACGGGCCCGCCGGATCGGGGCGTTTCGCGTCCGGCCACGGCCTGCCGCCACCCGGCCTGAAAACTCCAGTCGCCGAAATCACGTACCACCGAGGCCTCCAGCGAAAGCCATCGAGGCCCATCCTCACCGTCGCCCGCCCCCGCGAAGGCCTGGGCCAGCACCATCCAGTCATCCCCCAGATGGGCGCCGGCCGTGGCGTCGATCCTCGTCTCGTCCGGCAGACCGTCGCGCATCCGGCGCGCGACCTGCAGGTCGATGAAAGAGCCACTGGGGGACCAGCGGCTGTCCAGCCCCCCGAACGACCGGCCCACCGAAGCGCGGACCTCCCAGTCCTGTTCGCCGACGCCGGGCGCTGCATAGCCGGCGTTGCGTCCCTCGCCGCCGTCCGCATAGCCTCCGTACAGGCTGACCGCCGCACGGTCGTCGTGCCAGACCTGCCAGGTCAGGCCGATCTCGACCGGACCTCGCCCCTCATAGTCAACGAAGGCGTCTTCGCCCGACTGCCAGTCGCCCTTGACCTGGACCGTCAGGCGATCGGTCAGCCCGTATTCCGCGAACAGCGCGATCACGGTGTCGCGGCGTTCGGCCGGCAGGTCTGCCGGGACGCCGTCAGGGCCGTAGCCCTGGTTG
>Ga0105049_10001773_pt1 | contig 25473 bp, 18 predicted proteins | sample MAT06_FD_78087 | JGI IMG/M metagenome (GOLD analysis project Ga0105049, IMG submission 78087) | Freshwater microbial communities from Lake Fryxell liftoff mats and glacier meltwater in Antarctica - MAT-06 | ecosystem: Environmental > Aquatic > Freshwater > Ice > Liftoff microbial mat | place... | reverse complement strand
CAGACAAGATAACGCAGACAAGATAACGCAGACAAGATAACGCAGACAAGATAACGCAGACAAGATAACGCAGACAAGATAACGCAGACAAGATAACGCAGACAAGATAACGCAGACAAGATATTGATGGTGATCTGGTGTTGGTTTACGAGGGTTGAGAGGATGGGATCATTGCGGTAGTGGTTAGGGATTTTGAGCCGCACTCGCACTTGGGCTGGGCGCGTATCCGAGCCAGAGGACAATGATTGCAGGGACTTGACGGAGACCAAGGACATGGGCTTTCTCCTAAATAGAGGCAGAGATCAAGCGATAGGCAAGCATGTTGCCAGACACAACAGACAAGAGACACCCGGTGTCTTCAAAGACACCGGGTGTCTCTTGTCTTAGTCGCTAGATTTGATGGCGGTGCGATATTCGAGCAAGGTTTTGAGGATGAGGGTGACCACGGCGAGGCCAGCCAAAACCGTGGCGGCGGCGTAGGCCGACTGGGTTTGATATTGGATATGTGCTTCTTCGACATAGAGCGGCAGGGTTTGGGTTTTGCCCCCGATGTTGCCCGAAACCACGACGATGGCTCCAAATTCTCCCATGGCTCTGGCGTTGGTGAGAATCATGCCGTAGAGCAAGCTCCAGCGGATAGAGGGCAAGGTCACGCGCCAGAAGGTTTGCCAATCTGTCGCGCCTAGGGTGCGGGCGGCTTCTTCTTGGCTGGTGCCGATTTCTTCGAGGGCGGGCAACACTTCCCGCGCCACGAAGGGCAAGGTGACAAAGATGGTGGCCAAAATCATGCCAGGGAGGGCAAAGATGATTTTGATATTGTTGCCTTCTAGGATGGGCCCAAACCAGCCGTTGCGGCCATAGAGCAAGATCAGCATTAGCCCTGCCACGACTGGGGAAATGGAGAAGGGCAAGTCGATGATACTCAGCAGCAGGGTGCGGCCACGGAATTGTTTGTGGGCGATCGCCCTAGCCGCGCATAATCCAAAGATCGTATTGAGCGGCACCGCAATTATGGCCATGATGACAGTGAGCGTGATGGCGCTGCGGAAGTTGCGGCTGGAGATCGCGGCGATAAACTCCGAAACCCCGCCCTTAAAGGCTTGACTAAATACGTTGATCGCTGGGATGAAAATCACCAGCCCCAAATACAGCACAACGGCGCTGATCAATAGCCACTTGCCAGTGGATACGTCTTGGCGGCGATTTTTGGTCGATCCGGCGGAAACTTGGCGGTTGGCGATCGCCCCATCGGTTGCCTTAGTTGTCATATTTCCGTCCCCACGCTTGCAAAATGTTGATGACCAGCAAAACCAACAAAGACACCAGCAACAACACGGTGCCAATGACCGTGGCTCCGGCATAATCAAACTGCTCTAACCGCTGAAAAATTAAAACCGGGGCAATCAAATCTTGAAAGGGCAGATTGCCCGCAATGATCACAATGGAGCCATATTCGCCCACGGCTCTCGAAAACCCGAGGGCGACCCCGGTCAAAATGGCAGGGACTAGGGGCGGCAACACCACGCGCCAAAAGGTCTGCCAGGGCGTGGCTCCCAACATCCAAGCGGCTTCTTCGACCTCCTGTTCGAGGTCTTGCAACACCGGTTGCACCGTGCGAACGACAAAGGGCAACGAAATAAAAATCATGGCGACGGCCACCCCTAGGCGGGTAAACGACACCCGAATGCCAAAGGGAGCTAGGAGGGAGCCAAGCCAGCCGACATCACTATAAATGGTGGAAAGAGTCAGCCCAGCAACGGCGGTGGGGAGAGCGAAGGGGAGATCGATCGCCGCATCGAGGATGCGCCGCCCCGGAAACTCATAGCGCACCAAAACCCAGGCGATCGCAATGCCCGCGATGCCGTTGATAGCTACCGCCCAAAGTGCCGTGACAAAGGTAACATCATAGGCCGACAGCGCCACGGGGTTGGTGGCGATCGCCCAGATCTCTGGCAGCTCAAGGGTACTTGCCTTCAGCACCAAAGCGGCCATGGGTAACCCCAGCATGAGGCCGAGGTACGTCCATGTGATGCGCCAGGGCCAAGACGGCAGCCATTTAGAACGGGGCGATCGCCGACCCGGATCTGGCCCATAGGCGAGGGCACCTGATCCCTCTGGCCGCGAACTCTCAGGGATAGGGTCAAAGGATGAAGCCATGAAATTACACCGAAAGTTATACCGAGAATTACACCGAAAGTTATACTGATCGAATGAGAGAAAACGCCCTAGCATCTCGCTAAAGCCACGATTCAAGCCATAACTAAGGCCACAACTCAAGCCACAGTCAAACCAAGACGACTAAGCCGTGACTCTGCCGTGACTCTGCCGTGACTCTGCCGTGACTCTCACGAGAGGCTAGGGATCCAGGAAGGATTTGCCCATCAAACCCATCGCCAAGCTGGGAGCGCTCATTGGGCTGCTCCCAGCCTGCCGGTCAACGTTATTGCCCAATGGCAGATTGGATCTTGTCAAACACTGCACCATCGGCAAAAAACTTCTCTTGGATGACATCCCACCCCTCGAAGTCAGCCACCGTAAATAGGGTGGCGACCGGCGGAAACTGGTCAGCAAATTCTTCAACTACCGTTGGCTCAACAGGTCGGAAGCCAACCTTGGCAAACTCTCGCTGGGCTTCTGGGGTAAACAAGAACTCCACAAACGCTTCAGCCACTTCCCGCGTGCCATGCTTGTCTACATAGCTATCAACCACCGCCACCGGGTTGTCGATGGAGATATTCACATCTGGGATGATGTAGGGCTGCTCTTCCCCATTAATCGCAGCCAGCAGCACCTCATTTTCATAATTAATCAACGCATCCCCTTGGTTGCGGGAGTAAAACACATCGGTGGCCTCGCGGGCATCCTTGGGCAAGACGGGCACATTGCCAAAGACCTTTTGGGTGAAATCGAGGGCGGCAGCATCATCGCCGCCGGTTTGGCTCACGGCACCCCACAGGGCTAAGAAGTTCCAGCGGGCACCCCCAGAGGTTTTGGGGTTGGCCGTTACCACTTGCACATCGTCGCGGCTCAAATCTTCCCAGCCTTGGATATTTTTAGGATTGCCCTCGCGGGTCACAATCACCGCCACCGAGCGATGAACGATCGAGTCATTGGGGGCTTCTGACTCCCAACCCTCTTCGATCAAGCCGCCTTCCTCTAGCTTTTGGGTGTCGAGGGCAAGCGCCAACGCCACCACATCCGCCTCTAGGCCATCCAACACCGCCCGGGTTTGACTCCCCGACCCCCCATAGCTTTGGTTGAAGGTCACATCTTGCCCTTGCTCGGTTTTCCACTTTTCGACAAACTGCGGAATGATTTGCTCGTAGGCAGTCTGGGTGACAGCATAGGACACCAAGGTTAGCTCTAGCGGAGGCTTAGAAGTCGTTTCAGCCGCAGAGGTGCCATCTGCAGGTGCAGTGGTGGTGGTATCTGTGGGGGTGGTGCAAGCGGCGATCGCCACACTCATCCCAACGCCAAGCAAGCCAGCCAATACCCGCCGCCGCGCCTTGCCAAACCCAACCCCTGACTGCCGAAAAAGCTCGTGTTGCGTCGTTGACTTACCTGACTTAGCCATTCTAGATCTCCTGAATTACTCAATAAAGCTGCCGAGCACAAAGCACCTTGTGCTCTGAAAAAATGTTCTAAAGCCCTCTACCAAAGGGCTTTAGAACTATCTAGGCGGAGTCTCCGTGCCGTTATCTGAACTTAAGATTGAATCCTACATCAATTTGAATTCAAATTCAATTCAAATTTATTTGAATTTTTGCTGAAATTTATGTAGTCTACTAATCAGGCCTGGCTGAATTTCAGTTGTTTTCAAGAGTGAGGAGAGTTGAGATGGGTATTCGAGTCGAAGAAATTTCCCGAAGTTTTGGAGATTTCAAAGCCGTCGATAGGGTTAGCTTAGAAGTAGAAACCGGATCGCTCGTCGCGCTGCTCGGCCCTTCTGGATCGGGCAAATCAACTTTGCTACGGCTCATTGCAGGGCTAGAATCGGCGGATCAAGGGCGCATTTGGTTGACTGGGCGCGATGCCACGGCTTTAGATGTGCGCGATCGCCAAGTGGGGTTTGTGTTTCAGCACTATGCGTTGTTCAAGCACATGACCGTGCGTGAAAATATCGGCTTTGGCCTTTCGATCAACCGCTGGCCCAAGCGCCGCATTCAAAATCGGGTTGATGAGCTGCTCGATTTGGTGCAACTGCAAGGCTTTGGTCATCGCTACCCATCCCAACTCTCTGGGGGGCAACGGCAGCGGGTGGCGCTCGCCCGTGCCCTCGCCATCGAACCCCAAGTCTTGCTCTTAGATGAACCCTTTGGTGCCCTCGATACCCGCGTCCGCAAAGACCTCCGCGCTTGGTTGCGCCGTCTCCATGACGAGGTGCATGTCACAACTGTTTTTGTGACCCACGACCAAGAAGAGGCCATGGAAATTTCTGACCAAATTGTGGTGATGAACAAAGGCCAAGTTGAGCAGGTCGGCTCTCCGGCGGAGGTCTACGACCATCCGGCCAGCCCCTTTGTGATGCAATTTATTGGCCCAGTCAACGTGCTGTCTGCGGGGTCAGCGTTGGTGAATGGGTCGATCCCTGACCATCTATCCGCCCAAGACTCTCAGGTTTTTCTGCGACCCCACGATGTGCTCATTCGCCTAGAGGCCGATGCCGACACCACCCCCGCAACGGTGGAACGCCTCATCCATCTTGGCCGCGAAATTCAAGTAGAACTGGCATTACCCCAACAGCAAACGCTCACTGCGTGCCTCTCCCGCGATGCCTATGATGGCCTCAATCTTAAGGTAGGGCAGCGGGTCTATGTGACCTCGAAGGGCGATCGCCTCTTCCATGCCCCCGCCCCCGCCGCACCATCCCTAACATCCGCGCTGCCCCAGCGTTAAAAAGAAAAAGACACCCGGTGTTTTCGAAAACACCGGGTGTCTTTTTCTTGGCCTGCCCCCTGTTATTCTTCGGGCAAGATTCTGAGGCGAATGGTGCGGCTGAGGCTGCTGCCGGGTTCTCCGAGTTGTATTTCTAGCGTCTCTCCTGACAGGGGTTCGAGGTACCCCAAGAGCAGACGGAGATGGGGCGTACTGGCTCCGCTGTCTAAATATACCCGCTCCGACAGGCTCTGAATGCGCTTCCAGGTGCTAAACAGGCGCGCAATCATTTGCTCTAGCTGAGACGCTTGGTTAACCAGATCGGCGGTGGCGCTGAGGCACCCAATCCGTAGGGCTTCATCTAAGGCCAGTTCGAGATCCAAACCCTCTCGGTTGAGGGCTTGCACTTGGGTGGCCGCGTTGATGTATTTGGCCAAAAAGCGAGCTTCGGCGGTGGCCTGCTTGATGGTATCAACATCTGGGTTTTCGGCCACCTCGCCCCGCAGTTGGTTTTGGTGCGATTCGGGCAGTTTCTCTAGCTCTCGCACGAGGGGCGCAATGTAGCGGCTGGGAATGGTGTTGTCAGCGGCTTTTTCGCGCACTGATTCTGGCAATAACTCGGAGGTCATGGCGCTCCATTCATCGGACAGTTGGCGCACCTCGCGGCGGGTAATGCGATCGCCCTTATGGGCTGATTCGCTAATCATCTGCTGCACCTCGCGGGGCGCTTGAGCCGTCTCCACAAACGCCCGCTTGCTAAACTGGTTCACATCTTCTGCTTCGAGCAACCCGTCTTGCACCAAATCATCGGCGCTATTGGCCAGATCGATCAGGTTATAGGCGTGGCTTTTGCTAATTTCGCGATCGCGCAACCAGCGCAAAAAACCATGCCCCGATCCTTCGCCATTGCGTTTTTCGCGATCGCGCACCGTTCGCAAAATCCGCCCACGCCAAATGTCTGTTTGCAGGTCAAAGCGATCGCAGACCTGCCACGCTGTATCAATCAGGGTGTCAAATTCTGTCTGAGAAATCCCTTCATCCTCTGGGTCGGGCAAGTGAAAGGTCAGATCTACCAGGGAAGCCCCATTCAACAAATCTGAGGTGAACGTCGTCGCCTCTGCCATGCCTGTCCTCTAGGGGTAAGTTTAGATTGCGATTTTGGCTTGAAACCCGCTCACAGATGGCGGGGTCAGACCGTTGATCGATGGCCAGTCGATGCCCCATCGGGATCGAGATAGCCGATGTATTATGCCACACCCGCCCCCCCTTCTAACCTACGAAACTAAGACTCTCTCACCGCTCTTCCCGCTGCTCTCCCCACCGCCTCACCCCTAAGCGCGGTACACTAACAGCGGCATGGTTTCGGTTGGTTGGGTCATGAAGCTTCGCTCCTTTTATTTAGCGTTGGGTGCGGTGGTGGCGACGGTGCTGGCCGTCAGCATTGGCGCGTTTTATTGGCTGATGGCGCAGAGTCCGTTGGCGGTGTTGCAGGGCACAGCGGCCACCCCCGGAGCTGCTGTCTTTGTGCCAAAGCAGGCTCCGGTGATGGTGTCGGTGTTGGTCAACCCCGATCGGCTGGAGGCCTTGCGGGTGGCGATCGCCCGTCCTACGGCCCGCCGCGCCGCCCACCGCGAGCTAGAACAGCTCAAAACTAGCCTCTTGGCCGAACGCCAACTTACCTACGACACCGACATTAAGCCGTGGCTGGGGGACGAAATCACCCTTGCAGTGACAACGCCAGATCTCGATCGAGATGCCAGTAATGGCCGCCAGCCGGGGTATTTGCTGGTGTTAGAGGCGAAGGATGGCGATCGCGCCCGCGATTTTTTGCAACTGTTTTGGCAAAAACAGGCGATCGCTGGCTCTGATCTGGTGTTTGAACCCTTCGCTGGGGTAAAGCTAATCTATGGCCGCTCCACGGCGGCGACCCTCGAAACAACCCCGCCGCCGCCGCGCTTCCGCCGTCGTAGCTCGCCCGCAGAGGCACCCGCCGCCGCTGAACCGCTGTTACAAACCCTAGCAACAACGGTAGTGGGCGATCGCTTTGTCTTAATTGCCAATGCTCCCAAGGTGCTGCGCGAAGCCATCAACAACGTCCAAGCGCCGGGGCTAAACCTCAGCAGTAGCCCCGCCTACCAGCGCGCCGCTGAGCAGCTTTCTACCCAAAAAGTGGGGATGGTTTACCTCAATCTGGCTCAGCTCCAGCGATGGTTTAGCCCATCTGATCCCGCCTTGACGGATTCTGTAACGGAGGCCGTCTCCCGCCCCCAAGCCGATAGCCTCCTAGCGGCGCTCCGCCTCAACCGCAGTGGCTTGCTCGCCGAAACCACCCTGATCGCCGCGCCTCAAACCGATTGGCCATCCCGAATACCCCTAGAACAGCCCCCCGTCGCTGCCTTGCAGTTTCTGCCAGCCACGACCCCCATCCTGGCCGTCGGGAATAATTTGCCCCTACTCTGGCAAGAACTCACCGCTGGGTTGGCCGATTTTCCCTGGCTCACGGGCTGGATTAGCCAACCCCTACAAGCCCTCGAAGCCCAGTGGGAATCCCCTTTTTCGGAGGATTGGCTGGCTTGGGTTGACCAAGGGTTTGCCCTAGGGTTGATGCCCGATGCGACAGCACAGCCAGACTGGATTTTTGCCGCCCAAAAAACCGCTGGCACCGATGCGGTGTTGGCGGAGTTGGATGCGATCGCCCAACACAATGGCTTTAGTATTGGCCCCATTCAAATCAAAGACCAATCGACCTATGCCTGGACGCGCCTCTCGGCCAATGAAAGCCGTCGTCGCCGCCAAGGCAGCACCACCACCCTCGAAGCCGATGTGCGCGGCGTTCATACCCGCACCCAAGGCCACGAAGTCTTTGCCACTTCGCTCGAAGCCATGGGCCGCGCCCTCACAGCGCCCAATGATTCCATGGCCAATGACCCACAGTTTCAGGGGGCGATCGCCCCTCTCCCCACCCCTAACGAAGGCTACCTCTACCTCGACTGGCAAGCCCTCCAAGCCAGACTGACCCAACGCCTGCCCATCCTACAACTCGCCAAACTCTCTGCCCGCCCGCTGTTTGACCATGTGCAATCGCTCACCTTCAGCAGCTTGGGGGGCGATCGCCAGACCCGCCATGGCGTGTTGTTTGTGAGATTGCGCGATCGCTAATGGACTCGCAGGGAAATAAGGGAGAAGCTGATCGGGCTTCGGCTCCGCTCAGCCCCCGATCGGCTCCGCTCAGCCCCCGATCGGCTGCGCTCAGCCCTCGTTCACTAAAGGTTGAGCGGAGCCGAAACCTGGCCACCGGGTCTACCCTTAACCCGCAAATCTCTTAGGGTTCGGATGCCGCAGGATATAGGTTGGCGATCGCCACGGGTTCCACCGGATCGGCCAAGGCAAAGCCAAACACCTGGGAGTAGAAATACATCTCACCATCGAGGGTGCGTTTAATGTTTTCGGGTTTGCGGAACCCATGTTGCTCCCCTGCAAACAAGACATAGGCCACGGGTAGCCCTTTGGCCTTGAGGGCTTCGACCATCATTTCCGCTTGATTGGGGGGTACTATCTTGTCTTCGTCACCCTGGAAAAAGATCAGCGGGCAGGAGAGTTTGTCGATGTGTTGGATGGGCGATCGCGCTTGATAGACTTTCTGTGCTTGGGGATAAGGCCCCACCAGCCCATCTAGGTAGCGCGATTCAAACTTGTGGGTATCGCGCGCTAGGGCTTCGAGGTCGCTCACCCCATAAAAACTCGCGCCCGCTTTAAACACATCTCGGAATGCCAGGGCGGCTAGGGTGGTGTAGCCCCCAGCACTGCCGCCGTCGATGCAGAGGCGATCGCCATCAACCTGCCCCTGCGCCGCCAAGAACAACGCCCCATTGGCACAATCATCCACATCCACAATGCCCCAGTTGCCCTTGAGGCGATCGCGGTATTCGCGGCCATAGCCAGTGCTACCGCCATAGTTGACATCCAGCACCCCAATGCCGCGACTCGTCCAATATTGAATGCTAGGGCTAAAGGTGGCAGAGGTTGCTGCCGTTGGCCCCCCGTGGCTTTTGACCAACAGCGGCGGCAATTCTCCCGCTGGCGACACAAAATCAGGATTTTTGGGCGGATAGAAAAAGCCATAGGCGCTGAGGCCGTTGGTGGTTGGAAATTCAATCGGTTGAGGCACCGAAATATAGCTGAGGTCAATCTCTAGGTCACTAGAACAGCGCAGTTCTTCGCAACTGCCCGTGGCCAAGTCAAACCGGGCGATCGCCCCCGGAGCCGTGGGAGTGCCGCCCCCAAACACCACAAACCCATCCCCCATCTGCACCCCGCCAATGCTGGTGTAAGGGGTTTGCAACTCTTGCAAGTCGAGGGTTTCTAGGTCTAGCCGCGCCAAGTGCGACAGGCCATTTTCGCTGTAGCTACAAATGAGCGATCGCGCCGACTCAAAGCCATAGGTGCTCATGCCAAACACCCACAGCGGCAACCCAAATTCTGCGGTCTTGGGGCACAGTGCTTCTGTCGCGGCGCTGTCATCCCAGCGATAGAGGTTCCACCAACCCGTGCGATCGCTAATAAAGTACAGCACGCCATCGGGCGACCAACTGGGCTGAAAGATCGATTCTGAAACCCCGCCCGCCACCTGGCTTGCAGAGCCCAGCTTGCCATCCGGTTGCACCTCAGCCACCCATAACTCTGTGCCATCCCAGGGCATATTCGGATGGTTCCACGAAATCCAACATAACTTCGAGCCATCGGGGCTAAGCCGAGGGTAAGCGTAAAAATCGCTACCCGCCACCAACATCTCCCCTGCATTATCTGCTGTAGCGTCAGGCTGCATAGCCACCGCCACGATCGTATTGTTAGGATCATGGCTGCCTGTGGTGTGATCTTCGCGCACCCCAATTAAGCGCTGACGCCCCCGATCAGCTCCCATGTCGGCGTAGCGATAGTCGGCCTCTGGCGTTATGGGCACTGGCTCCGCCGCAACTTGAGGATCAGCCCCCGACGCTTGGCGATAGAGCCGCTGATCAGCAAAATTTGAAAAGTAAATCACACCGTCGCTCACGGTGTAAGCCCCACCGCCATACTCATGCACCCGCGTGCGCACGTTGAGCGGGGCTGGGGTAAGGTCTGTTCTCTGCCCATCTGGGCTAAGCCGCACTAATAGCGATCGCCCACCTTCCGTGGGTCGCCCTTCTCCCCAATAAACCGTCTTCCCTTCCACACACACCTCCCCAAGCCGGACGGAACCCGCCACAATTAGGTCAGAGGTAATGGGTGATTTCCAGGAACCATAGGGTGCAGTCAAAGGAGAAGTCATAGGAAGTTGGCAATACGATACAGCTACCTCCTTGATTTTACTCCGGCACACGCCGTCCCACCGCCTCAACCCAAACCCCCGCACCCATCGAGACCCTCAGCATTCAAGTCGCAACTCTCCAAAAAGTTCCCAAAAGTTCCATTATTTCCCAATTGTCATGGGCTTGACCGAGCCATTTGCCTCATCCGCTCACAGCTCTAGGACGCTACCAAATGGGTGATTTGGGCTTGCACAGGCTTTTTGCGAATGCACCCGGTGGATGTGCAGATTAAAAACCGTCCTATGGCTCCCCAGGTTCTAGCAAGGAAGACCGATAGAGTAAGAGATATATGAGCTACATATAGACTCAATAATGGGGATTGCGCTAGTTTGCATCTATCGATACGATTTCTCATCAGCAAGGTAGACACTGTTCGGCACTGGTTGACCGCTACCTAGATTTAGCAAGGAATTAGCAAGGCTTACATCTACTTTATTCGCTAGGTTCTTGAGCGTTTTTGTGATATCCCAACTTTAATTATCCGCACTATTAATTGCATGACTATGGCCATCCGGTCAGAACATCAGAACGAATTATCCGACTTGAAGCCATCTACTAGAAGTAGTGAAATTGGAAACTCCGATAGGAACCTTTTAGGTATGGATGCGTCATCTAAAAATGTCAACTCTCAACGCAAGGCTTTGCCCATGAGTGAGTCTCTCTCTGCACCTTGGTCGGCGGTTGTATCGAAAGTTTCTCAGAAACGGCTTCCCTTAGACCAGCTTTCAAATTACGACCTGATCTTGCGGTGCCAAGGTGGCTTCCGCCCCGAAAGAGCATCATTTTCTGAGCTAATTCGGCGGTATCAATCCCATGTAGACAAGGTGTTATATCACCTCGCACCTGATTGGAGCGATCGCGCAGATTTGGCACAGGAAGTATGGATTCGGGTGTATCGCAATCTCAAGCGACTGCAAGAGCCTGTCAAGTTTAGAGGGTGGCTGAGCCGCATTACCACTAATCTGTTTTACGACGAATTGCGCAAACGGAAGCGCGTTAGCCCGCCACTATCGTTAGATGCTCCCCGGCATTTGCACGATGGAGAAATGGATTGGGAACTCCCGGCTGAAGGCCCTGGCCCCGACGAGGAACTGGTAACCCAAGAATTTTACGATCAACTGCGAGGGGCGATCGCCGACCTTCCTGAAGCCTTCCGTACCACTATTGTTTTGCGTGAAATTGAGGGGATGGCCTACGAGGAAATTGCCGAAATCACTGGCGTCTCCCTTGGAACCGTAAAATCTCGCATCGCCCGCGCCCGCCAACGGCTTCAGTCTCAGCTCCAGCCATATCTGAGCGACTAACCTGAGAATTTGACTGGGTGACGGCGAAGGACTGGGCATACAGGCATTATTCCCTCTGATTAGTCTTTATCATTGCAGGGCACGCCCTCTAAAACCTATCCTCAGAATCACTCATGCAGCGCAGTGCCTCCCAGGGTGATAGATAAAAAGCTATCAATTCCCACTCAATCCATGCTCACATTTTCATGATTGCATCTTCATATTTAAGAATCTCTGTCATTGAATAAAGCATGGCCTTTCAGCAGGATTTGCCAAGGCTGAGGGCAGAAGGGTGCCAAACAGAAGAGGTGATTGAGCCGTAGCTCGTGGGTTTTGAGATTGAGATGCGTTTGTAGGTTAGACCGATAGAATCTAGGAATAGACTGGAAGGTTAGGGAGTTCTTGGTGTAGGCTCGTGTAAAGATTAAAAAAATAGCGTTGTACTTGGGCTACTTTTTTGCATCTAAGCTCGTCATCATATATATCCCTGGTTACTTGATACATGCCTAGCTGCTTGCAACTGGCTGACCCATGATTTCACGGCAGGTTACTCCGGACTATTCATCGCTGGGTTCAAATTCCTAAGCTAAGATTTTAAACTGTGTGGGAAGTTGACACTGATTTTCTTAATTGGCTTTTCTTGATTGGCTTTTCTTGACTAATATTTTTCCAACCCGTTTTCCTCGAACCAGATTTATCTAGAGGCGCATGATGAGTGCTAGTTTTAATAACGACGATCTAAATAGCGCATCGGCTGCTGCTAACTCCTCTGCCGATTCTGCGCCAAAAAATATCAGCGAAACCCCTGAGCGCGATCGCTTTGATTTATTGAGCGCTTACTTAGACGGCGAAGTAACTGCCGATGAGCGTCGCTGCGTAGAGCATTGGCTAGCCACGGATGCAACCATCAAGCGGCTCTATGCCCGGTTGCTAACCCTTCGCCGTGATATGCAAGCTTTACCTATCCCTCCGTCTACTGAGACAGCAACCGAGGCAACGATTGCGCAGGTGTTTCAGCGCCTCGATCGACGGCCTCAGCGCTGGGTGGCCTCTGGAGGAATGGCGATCGCCGCTCTCTTCATAGGAGCCGTTACCTCTATCCTTTCGCCAACCCTTTGGTCTCCGACCGATCAGGTTGCAGGCACAAACCCCTCGGGCGATCGCCCCTCTGCCGAGCTTCAGATTGCCTTGGATAGTCCCATCATTGAGATTCCTAGCGTCATAGAAGCACCTCAAAGCCCCTTGGAGTAGACATCAGTAAACGCTATTTGAATGTGTAGCTCTACAAAAGCCGCTCCATATATATGGAGCAGCTTTTATATGGAGTTGTTGTTAGTGAAGTAAGGAAAGCGTCCGTCCTTCGTAAGGAAGCGGCTGGCGCTTTTGGCTATGAGGGGGCAGGTTCATCAATAGGGTTGAGGATTTTGCCTATTTCAGCTAAAACGCGATCGCTCACCCATTCGGGCGGTTCATCTCCTTGCAGCAGCACCCGCACATCGGCTTGGGCATAGAGCGATCGCCGCTGTTCTAGCAAGGTCTGCAATTTGCCCCGTGGGTCAGGATCTTGCAACAGGGGGCGCGTCGTATCGGCTGCTAGGCGCTGGTAAATAGCCTCCACTGGAACATCGAGCCACACGATCACGCCATGGTGCAGATAGCTCCAGTTTTGGCGGTTAACCACAATGCCGCCGCCGGTGGCAATCACTAAGCGCGTGTAGGCCGAAATCTCAGCCAAAACCTGGGTCTCAATTTGACGAAATTCAGCTTCACCGGAAGCTGCAAAAATCTGCTTGATCGATTTCCCTGCAACGGTCTCGATCAACGCATCGGTATCAAAAAAACGATACCCAAGGGATTCTGCTAGCACCCGACCGACGGTGGTTTTGCCACAGCCCATCATGCCAATTATAAAAATGCTGCTGCCTTTGAGGCGGGTGTTCAAATCCGCTGGAATATCCTGAAGCTCTGTCATAGGTCGGGCTGAGTATCGGGGACAGGGGGGACAAAACGGGGGGATTCCTACAGGTTGAGCGGGGGGTTTCCTTCGGGCGATCGCCCGCTCGTCTGGTTAGAAGCTGGCCTATCGGGCGGCTCGTTTTCGTCCCAATCATCCCAGACTTCGGGGTCTGTCTCGGCTCTAGCTGACTCTGCACGGGCGGGAGCGCGATCTTCCCAAGCTCCTTGGTCTTCAGCCTCTTCATCCCAGGTTTCCTCTTCATCCCAGGTTTCAGCTCCGTCATTTTCCTCCCCGTCAGCGACATCCGAAGCTACAACATCAATCGTCTGCGAAGAGGGCGTCTTCGCAGAGGGCGTCTGCGAAGGAGCCGATGTTAGAGGGGTTTGGGGTGATGGGTAGGGCGGGATAATGACTCGAACGCGCTCCTCAGAACGCCGAGGAAAATCTGCAGGAGAATCTACAGAGGGATCTCCTGCAGAATCAATTGCAGTGTTCAACGGAGCTGCTACCGGGGCGGGTTCGGAGGACAATTTGGAGGATATACCTAGTACACGGTCTGTTGTGGCAGAGTCTGCAGAGTCTGGATGGGTCGCTTCAGAAGATGAAGCCTCGTCAGGATCATCGCGGCGGTAGGTGAAGGAGTACAAGGTGCCTGTTTTAGCCGCCACTTGGGGGTCACGCCGGATCTCGATGATGTTGCGAGGCGGAGGCGGAGGGGGTTCGGCAGGGGCGGTAGGAGCCTTCGGAATCGCTTCATAAGAAACCGGGATTTCGGCATTCTCGTCCCAATCGTCCCAGACTTCTTCTTCCTTGGGATAGGCGATTTCGGGAGCATCCGTTAGCTCATCAATATTACCGATGAAATCATTATCAATGAAATCATTATCGATGGCATCTTCGTCGTCACGCACTCTAAAGTCGCGATAGGCCGTCGCAAAGTCGGGAGCTTCTGGGTATGAGGTTTCATCGGCCTCACGCACCGCAGTGTTAGCCGCAGAATCTCCATAAAACGAGTCTCCATAATCCTGAGGGCCTGCCGCACGGCGAGGTTCGCGGCGAGCCTCTGCGCCCGCCCAGTCATCCCAATCATCAACAACTGGCGCAGACCAGTCGTCGAGGTTGACTTTGGCTGCTTTGCGGGGGGCATCTCTAGGCGGTTCTGCGCTGCGCCCCGTCCACGGTGGCGGCGTCCAGGGTGCATCGGTGGCGGCAGGGCGATCGCCCACACCGGGACGGCGAGCTTTGGATTTTGCCATACTCCGCCGAGGACGAATACCCATCAATGCTTTAGTGAGCAGGGTTGTGAGCGCACCAGCGGCGATCGCCCCCACAATCCACAGTGCCAAGGGCAGAGCCGGAGTCTGAAACCCCAAAAGGGTTAGTGATAGTAGCGGTGCCATGTTTTGCAGCACAAACACCACCAAACCCAGCAATATCAATACCAGCGCTACCAATTTGACCATACCCATCGGTTCCTTCGACTCACTTCCCCATACTACTCTCCCCGAGAAGCGATACGAGAGCGACCCACTTAAGATGCCTCCCCCAACCGCGAAACCTTTCCCCAGCCATCGACCGGAAATCTGCTGCCGTTACAGTCGAACTCTAGCTGGGTCAGATGAGGGCGATCGCCTACATTCCTGACGCAGGAGCATCCCTAACGCAGGAGAATATCTAACCCCTTTATTGCTGGGTAGCCTAGGATATTTTCTTCTGATACCAATTTAGTGTGAAGGAACACATAATTATGAACGAAAAAATCAGCGGCGAAGCAGTCCATGGGTCACCAGAACAATTGCTGTCGGTTTTGTCTTGCAACTTTTTTGGGAAGCCCTTTTCTATGCGGCCTCACATGATTTTGGGTGAGGGCGATCGCCCCATGCCAAAAAACTCAGCTATCGCACGAAATACGTTTCCCAAGGCAAGCATTTACAATTGAGGTCAGTTTATTTAGGTAGATCTGATGCAGGTACCCGAAGTCGATCCAGCAATCACCAAACCTCCGATGCCGACGCAAAGCCTCTATGAACAGGATTTTTATGCTTGGACACAGGCCCAAACAAAATGGCTGCGTGACCAACAATGGAATCATCTTGATCTACCCAATTTAATTGAGGAAATTGAATCATTGGGGAAGCAGCAACGGCAGGAACTTCGGAACCGCTTAAGTGTCTTCATCGGCCACCTACTCAAATGGGAATATCAGCCTCAACACCGGAGCCGAAGCTGGCTTGCAACCCTTCGCATCCAACGCCGAGATACCTTACACCTGTTAAATGATAATCCGAGCCTCAAGCCTTATCTCGAAGAGGCGTTACAAGACACCTATGAAAATGCACGAGATTTAGCAATGGCCGAAACCGATTTCCCAGATGAAACATTTCCTCGTACTTGTCCCTATCCATTCACTGAAATTCTAGATTCAAACTTCTACCCTGGTGAACCCAGCGCATTGACTAACATGCTCATGGATTGATTTAAGTCAAATTCCCGATATATGAAGTCAATTTCATCAAAGCTTATATGAGATATGTTTAATATTTTGAGTCAGCCCTATCTAGGAGTCAAATCTCAAATATAGGTTTAATTCCTACATCATTGAGTAGCCTGCAGTCCACAATATAGCAAGATTCATAATTATGAGAGCACTGATAACCTTTGCCAGATAAAGGCTTCAGGCATCTTAGTGTATTCCATATCTATGAAAACTGCTATATATTTAAATTCATCGTATTTAGTCACAGCAACAAGCTCTACTTCTTGCTGTGACTAAATACGTCTTTTTTTATACTTTACCCAAACTTCAAATTCTAAACTTCCAACAAGAATGCCTGGGTTTGCTTCCTCGTTTGCCTATTGCTGGCTTTTAAGGCATTTGGCTTCTAAGTTTTATACCCAATTTCTATAAAATTTTGTACTCTATTAAGTAAGGGTCTATCCAATTTGATCAAAAATCAGGCATATTAGAGCTGTCTAGCCATATTGTTTCAAGTACTTTAGTTTAAAATACTGGAACCCAAAATACTTTGCTAAGTGGGTGTATAGGTTTAAGACAGCTTGCGCTCATTTTTCACTCGCCTTTAGCCACTGAGCCTCTCTTGATCGCGCTGCTCAGAGTTCAGTTGTCAGAGTGGACAACCCAAAGAATGGGCTGGACGAGTGCAGGGGAATCGCATCTACTGAATTGCATCTGAATTGAATTTCGCCAGATCTACACCCGTGAATTGTAGAGACTGGTTTTATTTAATCGTTGTTGCCGCTGATCGGTTTGTTGGCCGACTGGGGCTACGTTCTGGAAGTCTTGGCGCTATCCATTTTCTCCCTCCGACTCTATCATTCCTGCGCTGTGATTTTTGTTGATGGGTTGTGGTTGTGGGGTGTTGTTGAGTCATCAGGCTCAATCATGGCGCTAAATCGTACTGAATGCCGGTGGCGGCTGTTGCAACATATATCAAGGCTAATCAGTCTTTTTATTGGTGAGCCAGATTAAAACCTATAAATTGCAGAATTTAGCGTCTGGCCAATCCTTCTTTGGCTTAGCGGTTGCAGTTCAGATTTTTGAATAGAGCTTATTTGAATGGATATTTTTAGCAAGGTGGATGCATCGGTTTGGTGCATCTCTGGCTATCGGCATATATCCACGCTGTACAACTGACTCAAGGCTCCTTACCCCCATGCGCCTTCACCTTCCAAACCGTCAGTGGCATGAAATGGTCTTACCTCCTGCCCCCCCAAACTTTGGTCAGCGATCTTTGCAAAATCGTAGCTTTCGACGCCAGCGCCTAGATGGTGCAAATTTTGCCGGGGCTGATTTGCGGGGGTGCGATTTTTCAGGAACATCCTTACGCGGTTGCTGCTTAGATGGCGTTAAAACTGGCTGGACATGGCTACAACTTTTGCAACTGGCAGGATGGATGGGCGTGCCAGGATATTTTTTTGCTGAGGCACTCACCCGGTTAATCTTTGGAGCCTTGGGGCAAACCCCAGAGGAGGAGACTTGGGGGCTTGTGCTGGTGTTGTATGGCACGTTGGCGATCGCCGGTTTGGGGGGGCTGTTTCCGATCCATCACCACAAGCGGGTGTTAGGGCGATGGCTGCGTAGTTTGGTGGGGATCATGCTGGGGGCGATCGCCGGTTTTTTCTATGGCGGCATCTGGTCTCAGAATGATCCGACTTGGGCGATCGCCAGCGCCATTTTAGGGGGGCTATTGGCGATGGTAGCAACGCTGACCCTGCGTTCGGCGGTGCGGTGGGCGGCGTTTTTTGAGCTTTCGGCGATCGCGGCCTATGGCTTCTCCTTTTTAATGGGGGCATGGGCGATCGCCTTCTATACCGCCGGAGAGCTGTTTTCGGGCTTGGTCGTTTCAATGCTAACCGCTGGGTATTTGGGGCTGAGTTTAATGGCCACCCGTCGGGCTTTGCGCCTAGCAGATTGCAGCTTGGGCACCTCTTTTTGCTACGCCGATATTTCTGCCGCTAGCTTTGAGATGGCCGATCTGTCGGGGGCTCATTTTGAAGGGGCGATCGGCGTACCTGATTGGGATAAAGAGTGCATGGGCTTAAGCAAGATTGATTGAGACATATTGGTAAAACCTAATTCTTGAGACTTGAATTATAAACTAAGCTTATAGGTATCTTCACTTATCGAAACTTTACAAAACCCTGCAGTCTCAGGCAATAATAAAGATCAAGACGCACAAAGATTTTCAGGAGAGGTGCCAATGGTTGCCCTAGCAGAAAAAACTCAGAAGCGGCTGACACTCCAGCAGGCCGACATCGCCCCAGATATCACCGCCCTACGCTCCCAAGATTGGGATCGAGATCGGTTTGATATTGAATTTGAACTGCAAAATGGCACAACCTACAACTCCTTTCTGATTCGTGGCGAAAAGATTGCCCTAGTCGATACCTCCCACGAAAAGTTTCGGGAGCTTTACCTCGACAGCCTGCAAGGGTTGATCGATCCTCAAACCATTGACTACCTGATCATCAGCCACACCGAACCCGATCACAGTGGCCTCGTCAAAGATATTTTGCAACTGAACCCCAATATCACGGTGGTGGCGGCCAAGGTAGCGCTGCAATTTCTCGATAATTTGGTGCATCAGCCCTTTAAGCGCTTGCAAGTTAAGCAGGGTGACCAGCTCGATTTAGGCAACGGGCATCTGCTAGAATTTCTCTCCGCGCCTAACCTGCATTGGCCGGATACCATCTTCACCTACGACCATGGCACCCAGACCCTGTTTACCTGTGATGCCTTTGGGATGCACTATTGCGATGACTTTGTATATGACGAAGATCTAGAGTTAATCCAACCCGATTATCGGTTGTATTACGACTGCTTGATGGGGCCAAATGCCCGCTCTGTGCTGGCAGCACTTAAGCGGATGGATGCCCTGCCCACCGCCCCCCACACCATTGCCACCGGCCATGGCCCGCTGCTCAAGTTTAATCTCACCGAACTGGTGGGGCAGTATCGCACTTGGAGCGAAGATAAGGCCAAGGCCGAAAAAACCGTAGCGCTGTTCTATGCCGCCGACTATGGCACTAGTTCAGACATTGCCGAGGCGATCGCCCGAGGTATTCGCAAAACCGATGTCGCCGTGGAGTTGGTGGATCTGTTCAGCTCAGACCCCCAAGAAGTCCGAGAATGGGTGGATATGGCCTCTGGCGTTGTGATTGGGATGCCCCCCCAGACGGGCGATCGCGCCATAGAAACCCACGCCGCTCTGAGCACCATCATGGCAGCCATCCAACCGAAGCAAGCTGTGGGGCTCTTTGAAAGCGGCGGCGGCGATGATGAATCGGTCTATCCCCTGCGCAACCAATTGCAAGAGTTGGGGGCGGTCGAGGTTTTCCCGCCGGTGTTAGTTAAGCAAACCCCCGACGAAGCCATGCTTCAACTCTGCGATGAAGCGGGCACTGACTTGGGGCAATGGCTGACGCGCGATCGCGCGGTGAAGCAAATGAAATCCCTTGATAATGACCTCGACAAAGCCCTCGGTCGGCTCAGCGGTGGTCTTTATATCATCACCGCCCGCAAGGGCGATGCGGCCAGCGCCATGTTGGCTTCCTGGGTCACTCAAGCCAGCCTCAAGCCCTTGGGTATCAGCATTGCCGTTGCCAAAGACCGAGCCATCGAGTCGTTTATGCATGTGGGCGATCGCTTTGTGCTCAACGTCCTCGAAGAGGGTAATTACCAACCCCTCATGAAGCATTTCCTCAAGCGCTTTGCCCCAGGGGCAGACCGCTTTGCTGGCATCAAAACCTATCCTGCCAATAACGGTTCTCCCATCCTCGGCGATGCCCTCGCCTACCTAGAGTGCGAAGTCATCAGCCGCATGGAATGCAGCGACCACTGGATTGTCTATAGCATCGTCGATGCGGGGCGCGTGTCGAACCTTGACGCTCTCACCGCCGTCCATCACCGCAAAGTCGGAAACCATTACTAACCCCTTGCCCCAGAGGAACGGAGGGGTTGACTCTGTTCTATCTGGTCGCAGATCTGGGCTGTTTTGTGGGAGATTGAGGGAGAAAAGCTCATTCAATCAGCTATAGAGCGAAGGTTCTTAGCTCACCGCAATCTTTTGGATACCTGAAGGCTTTTGGATACCTGAAGGTTCTTGGATAACGGAAGGGTTGGTCTGATTTTTGAGAGCCGATGGCCGATCTACGAGCGGGTCTAAGGTGAGGCTGCGCAACCTTTGAACGCATTGACTTGGGAATAATGAGAGGGAAAAGCTATGGCGGATGTGAAGCCCCGTGATGTGCAGGTCGCCGAGATTGGTAGCCACACACTCGTGCTGCGATCGCGCACTTGGGATCGCCTCAAATTTGAGGTAGAGTATGCTCGCCAAAAGGGAACCACCGCCAACAGCTACCTCATCCAGGCGGAGCGCATCGCCCTGATCGACCCTCCCGGAGAATCCTTCACGGATATCTTTTTAGAGGAATTGAGCCATCAGGTCTATCTACAAAAAATTGACTATGTGATTTTGGGACATGTGAACCCCAACCGCCTGGCAACCCTGAAGGCATTGCTCGAACAGTCACCCCAGATTACGTTTGTCTGCTCGAAGCCAGGGGCGATCGCCCTCAAAAATGCTTTCCCCAACCGCGACCTCCGCATCACCACCGTGCGTGGCGGCGAAACCTTAGACCTAGGGGAAGGCCATGCCCTGCAATTTATCTTTGTGCCCACCCCACGCCACCCCGATGCGATCTGCACCTTTGATGGTGCCACCCGGATTCTCTTTACCGATAAGCTGTTTGGGGCGCACCTCTGCGATGACCCCATCTACGACGAAAACTGGAAGCAACTGGTGGAGGATCGGCGCTACTACTTCGACTGCATCCACGCCGCCCAAGCCAAGCAAGTTGAAACAGCGCTCGATCGGCTGTCGGCCTTTTCGCCCAAGGTCTATGCCCCTGGGCATGGCCCCTTGGTGCGCTTTAGCCTCAGCCGCTTTACCTTCGACTACCGCGAATGGTGCGAGCAACAAAAAAGCCAAGATGCCCTCGTAACGCTGCTCTATGCGTCGGCCTATGGCAACACCACCGCCATGGCTGGGGCGATCGCCCGAGGTCTCACCCAAGCCGGAATTGCTGTCGAGTCGATCAACTGCGAATTTGCTGACCCTAGCGAGATCACCAGCGCCGTCGAAAGAAGCGATGGCTTCATCATCGGTTCTCCCACCTTGGCTGGCCATCCGCCCACGCAGATCCAAACAGCCCTAGGGCTAGTGCTGTCTACTGTTGCCAAAACCAAGATGGCCGGGGTGTTTGGCTCCTATGGCTGGAGTGGGGAAGCGGTAGATGTGCTCGAAAGTCGGTTGCAAGATGCTGGGTTTAGCCTAGGCTTCGAAACCCTGCGGGTGAAGTTTAAGCCAACGGATGCGGTGCTAGAGCAATGCGAAACGGCAGGGGCAGAGTTTGCCCAGGCGTTGCGCAAAGCGAAGAAAACCCGCACCTCCCGCCAACCGGGGCTAGATTCCCAGAGCGATCGCACCGACCAAGCCGTTGGGCGCATCATCGGTTCCCTCTGTGTCATGACTTTCAACCACGACCAAAGCCCCGTTAGCCTCCTCACCTCTTGGGTGTCTCAGGCCACCTTCAGCCCCCCCGGCCTCACCCTCGCCCTCTCACGGGAGCAAGCCGAAACGCTGTTGCCCCAAAACGGTATGCCATTTGTGCTAAATATTTTGAAAGAAGGGCGCAACGTGCGGCGGGTCTTTCAGCGGGCGATCGCCCCCGGCGAAAACCGCTTGGCTGATTTGGCTACTCATCCCGCCAGCAACGGCTGCCTGGTGTTAGACGATGCCCTTGCCTACCTAGAGTGCCACATCCAAAACCGCATGGAATGCCACGACCACTGGTTGCTCTATGCCACTATCGACAACGGCAAAGTCCTAGAATCTGTGGGTCTGACTGCTATTCAACACCGTAAATCTGCCAACTACTCTTAGTTTGGCGGGGCTTCTAAGGCAGCACCACAGTGTATGGGCGATCGCTGATTTCTAAATGGCTGTCTGCCCAGATTCGAGGGATCTTGCTAGACACTCAGGCATCCCCAAAATCCTGTCATAGTCCCGTTTGATGCTTTGCCAAATCAAGTGAGGCTTTATCAAGAGGCAGAGAATCAAGAGGCAGGGATGGGCTAAGCGCAATGAACCGTTGCAATCCTTCTAGAGGGGAGGTGTTTGATCTAAAAACCATCACAGTTCTTCATGAAGAAAAAAAAGGATTTTTTTCAAAGGTTTACATATTTTTAATCTTTAGTCAGTATTAGAGTGAGGATCAAGGTAATATTCAATCAATCATCCTTCTCATAGGATTTATCTTCTAAAGGTTATCGCTTTATTTTTATAGATCTGGGAATCTGAGGGTTTTATTCTTCTCATATTTTCTAAGCTGCTTCTTGGATGGTGGACTATGGTTCTAGTGGTTGCTGGATATACCCCCAACATCTAAAACCATTTTTTTGATCAAGATGCGATTAAATTCACTTCATAGAAATGCTCTTCTAATATCTGCTTTAAGGTTTCGATAAGTGATCGATAGATTGATAGTAAAAACATATGGATTTTAGTCAGCGGCTTAAGCATAATTTAGAGCCTCCTTTTCATTCTTTAGCTCAGACGACTGCCGCAGAGGATGTAGCGGCGGGGCATGCAGTTAGACGAGTGCTTCAGGAGGCATGGCTAGCGCTTCATAGTCATCAACCTTATGCCTTATTTGAATGTGCAACGGACGCGATACTTATTGTTGATCAGTATAGCAATTTTATCGATATTAATGCTGCTGCTTGTATTTTATTTGATGCTTCTAGAGAGGTTTTAATTGGCCAATGTCTTTCTAGTTTTATAGAGTGTGAGGGCGATCGCCCAGAACCTTTAGAAATCGGAGAACAATCCCCCAACCCCCACGGAGAGTTTCGGTTAGCCCGACCGAATGGGGATGTGCGAGATGTTGAATATTTGGCGACAGCCAATTTTTTGCCAGATTATCATTTAGTGATTTTACGAGATATTTCTGATCGTAAAAAAGCAAATGAAGAATTAAGACTAATGCGCGATCGCTTTCAGTGTTTGCTCCAAAATACTCCGGCTGTGATCTATAGCTGTGCGGTGTCAGACGATTGGTATACAACTTATATTAGCGAGAATATTTTAGAGGTTTTAGGCTATCAAGTAGAGAGCCTTTTAAGGGCACCAGATTGGTGGATTCAACGAATTCATCCGGAGGATCGGGGGCGCGCTTTAGATACTGCTGCACGGGCATTAGAAAGCCAGAATTCCCATACCCATGAGTATCGTTTTTTACACGCTAATGGGCAATATCGCTGGCTCCATGATGAAATCCGCTGTGTCCGCAACGCTCAAGGAGAACCCTCTGAGATTGTTGGCTATTTTATAGATATTAGCGATCGCAAGCAATTTGAGCAGTCTCTGCAGCATAAAGCCCAGCAAGAAGCCGCCTTAAATCATCTGATGGGGGCGATTCGAGCGTCTTTGGATTTAGGCACTATTTTTTCTGTGGCGGCGGCTCAAATTGCGGAGCTGTTTGGGGGAGAAGTATCAATTGTTAAGTATGTTCCTGAGCGTGGATGTTGGGTTCATCAGGCTGTTTTCTATCAAGGACAGGTGCAACACTCCAAGCTTAATCTTGAAATTGCGGATGCCCATAACCCGATTGCCGAACAGCTAAAAAAAATGCAAGTGGTGCAGATTGATAATACAGATACCCTGACTGATTCGATTAACCAAGAGCTGGCAGCAGAGTTTCCTGGGGCTTGGCTCATGTCTCCGATTATTGTGGATGGGCAAGTTTGGGGAAGTCTGACCCTGGGGCGGTTTACCCCAGCCCCTAGCTGGCAGGAGCATGAAATCGAGCTGGCGCAGCGTGTGGCCGACCAACTGGCGATCGCCATTCACCAATCAGAGCTACATGCTCAACTCCATGACCTCAACCAACAGTTAGAAACCCAAGTGCGCGAACGCACCCAACAACTACAACAATCCCTTGAATTTGAAGCACTTTTGCGCCGCATTACCGAAAAGGTACGCGATAGCCTAGATGAGCAACACATTTTAGGAACCGTAGTTCGAGAACTGGCTCAAGCCCTTGATCTAGAATGCTGTGACACAGGCATTTATGACGCCGAAAAAACGACTTCTACCATTGTTTGTGAACATAGCCGCAGTTTAGCTCCGGTGCAGGGGAAGGTTTTTTCACTGCTAGAGGTGCGCCATCTAGAGATATATACCCGGTTATTTCAGGGAGAGTTTTGTCTGTTTTGTGATCTCAAACAAGATATTGTGCGCGCTGACCAACTCCATCTCACGAAGATGGGTTGTCCCATTTTTGATGACCAAGAGGTTTTAGGAGATTTGTGGTTGTTTCGCCGCATTGGGGCTGTGTTTTCTGAGGAGGAGATTCGACTGGCGCAGCAGGTGGCGGCTCAATGTGCGATCGCCCTTCGCCAAGCTCGCCTCTACCAAGTTTCGCAGTCTCAGGTCGGAGAGCTAGAGCGGCTAAATCGCTTAAAAGATGACTTTTTGAGTGCGGTGTCCCATGAATTGCGATCGCCCATGGCTAATATCAAAATGTCTACGGAGATGCTAGAACTCCAAATGAGCCGCCTCGGAATTTTGGTGTCAGACGAATCAGCCCTTGCTGCCAATGAGCAATCGTCCACCTATCCTTCTATCCAGCGCTATTTCCAAATTCTCAAAGACGAATGCCTACGCGAAACCCACCTCATTAACGATCTGCTCGACTTGGCGCGGCTCGAATCAGAGCGCGAAGTTTTATCGCTTACAACCTTCCATCTCCACCCGTGGGTCGCCCATATTGCAGAATCTTTTTTAGAACGCGCCCAACGGCAGCAGGTGCAACTCCAAGTCCAAGTGCCGGATAATTTACTGGTTGAAACAGATTTATCATGCCTTGAGCGGATGCTAACGGAACTCCTGCACAATGCCTGTAAGTACACCCCACCGGGGGGCTTGATCCAAGTGGTTGCTAGCTCTCTCGAAACCCAGGTCGAGATTTATGTGAGCAATACGGGCATCGAAATTTCGCCCCAAGAACAGCGGCGCATTTTTGACAAGTTTTATCGCATTCCAGGAACCGATCCCTTTCGCTATGGTGGCACGGGGCTGGGGTTAACCTTGGTCAAACAACTGGCGCATCATTTGGGGGGCGATGTCATAGTGCAAAGTGGCGATCGCCAAACTCGGTTTACACTCTCACTCCCCCAAATTCCTCCCCACGCTATTCCCTAGCCATAAATTCATTGGCGACAGTTCATGAGTTAGCTCGATCGCCAATATATCCGTTTTAGAAAAATATTGACTCTTCATTACTGTTGCAAAATCTCAATAATTTTTGTGATCGCCTCATTTATCTTGCCAGCGGTTAAAGCTCCTATTTTATAGGCAATAATTTGCTCGTTTGCCGTAAACAGTCGGTTAGCTTTAACATAACTATTTCGGTCAAGACTTCCAGT
>Ga0105049_10001770_pt1 | contig 25495 bp, 21 predicted proteins | sample MAT06_FD_78087 | JGI IMG/M metagenome (GOLD analysis project Ga0105049, IMG submission 78087) | Freshwater microbial communities from Lake Fryxell liftoff mats and glacier meltwater in Antarctica - MAT-06 | ecosystem: Environmental > Aquatic > Freshwater > Ice > Liftoff microbial mat | place... | reverse complement strand
GGTCTGCGGGTGCATCGCGCTTCGGTCGGCGGCTGGCTGCACCGGCCTGGCCTCAGCCACAAAGGAAACTTTGCCCGCCAGCGGGATCAAGCGGCCTGCGGTGGCCAAGGCGCGCCTCATCTGGCGGGCGCAGCGCCAGCCCTTCATGCGCAACCTGCTGGAAAGACTGGATTTCATTAATGTCGAGGCGGGAAAAGGGATCGGTCCGGGGGATCGACAGCCCCGCTGAGGGTCGCCCAAGACCACCATGGCCAAGACCACCGGCTGGGCCCCGTGCGGGGTGCGGCTGACCGGTCACGCGCCCTTGGGGAGTGGGCACAGCCAGCGAAAGCCCAATCCGCTCGAACTCGTGCGCGGTGAGGCCCAAACGGCATTCTTCAGGGCCCGTGGCGTTTCGAGTCGGGAAGTGGAAGCAATCGCCACGATCATCGCCAGCCCGATCACGGCGGCGGTTCCCTGCCAGCCCAGCGCCATGTTCACCTGCCCAAGTACCACCGCCCCGATCAGTCCGCCCAGATGGTAGCTGGAAAGATAAAGCCCGTTCGCCTGGGCCTGATCGCGGGCCACCGCGCGCGACACGTATCCGGTGGCGGCGGCCTGTGCAAAGAAGGTTGCGGCCCCGATTATGGACAACCCCAGAAGAACCACCGGAAGGACGCCAGCCAGCGTCAGCAGAAGCCCGCACAGCGCCGCAGCGAGAGACCGGATCAGCGTTGGACGCGGTCCCCGCTTGCGCACCACGCTGGCGGCCAGCGGAGTGGTCACGATTGCCGGGGCAAAGACCAGGTATACAAGGCCGAGTGACATCGGCGGCACGCCCAGCCCGTCCACCAGATAAAGGTTCACATTGGTAAAGACACCGACAAACACGAACAGGATGAGAAAGCCGATGGCAAAGGCCGCACGCAGACCCGGCAACGCAAGGTGGCGCAGCCAGGCATCCAGCGGCTCGCCACGACGCATCGGCGGGTGATCGTCGCGCGGCCCGATCACCACATAGGCGAGACCGGCACAGATCACATTGAGAACCGCAAAAAAGATGAAGGTGCCGTGCAGACCTGCCGCGCCTGCCACGGTGACGGCCGCGAGCCGGCCGAACAGGTTGGAGGCCACGTTCCCGGTGATGAAGGCCGCCAGAGCACCGCCGAGCGCCATGACCGGGCAGTGTTCCGACAGATAGGTCAGGGTAGGCGTGAAGGCTGCGGCCATCAGCAAACCCTGTATGACCCGCAGGGCCATGAAAGCCGCGATGTGGTCAGTGAAGTATAGCAGCGCGGTTGGAATTCCCAGCAGAAGCAGGCAGATCCAGATGCCGCGCTTGCGGTCGATCCGGTCGGCGAACCAGGCCACCAGCAGGGCTGACAGCGCCATGCCAAAGGTCGCGGCGTTGACGGCGATACCGGCAGTGCCCGCGTCGGTCCCGTAGGCATTGATGATCTGCGACAACAGCGCTTGCGCCCCGAACAGGTCGATCAGGCTCAGAAAGCTGAACACAGCAATGATGGTCGAACGCCGGACGACGTCACGCGGCCGGTCGCCGCGCAGCGCACCCATGAAGCTACGGTTCATTCAGTGACCTTTCCGGGCATTGCGGGTTTTGCAGCGGGCAGGATGACGCGGGCGCCGCGCTCCCATGTCAGATAGGACCGGACCCAGCTGATGGCGACCGATGCCCGGCTCATCGTGCCATCCAGCAGCGCCACATGGACCAGTGACCACAGCGCTCAGGCCGGAAAGCCCGACAGCCGGAAAATTCCGAAATCGGCGATGGCCTTGTGGCGGCCGATGGTCTCCATATTGCCCCAGCTCCGGTAGCGAAACGGCCTGGGCGCGGGGCGGCCCTTTGCATCGGCAAGGATCACGCGCGCTGCATGCGCCCCCATCTGCTTGGCCACCCGCGCGAGGCGCGGACCGGTCAGTCCATGCCGCTGTCCGGCTCGGCGGTCAGGAACAGAAGGCAGAGCGGAGGGTTCCCGAAAATCACCAGCCTGGATGCCGGCAGGGCAATACCTGCGTCGACGCCAAGCGCGCCCTGGTCGATCACGTCAAAGAACCTGATGCCCCTTGTTTCAATATCGGCCTTGATCCGGATGACTGTTTCATCAACCGAACAGGCGCTGCGGGTGTGTTTCAGGCCATTGCCGGTCAGGGTCAGACCCTCTCATGATGCCGGATGACCCGCACCCATTGCCAGGCCGACAACCAGACCGCAGATCAGCGATTTCGCGTGTGAAAACAGGCCGATGCGACTGCGCCCGGATGGTGTCGGCTATGCGGCTTTCGCTGGCCCGAACGGACGCGGAAAGGTTGGGTACATCATTCTTTTCATCAATTTTGGCTTGATGGCATCGCGTCAGGCCCCGGACATTTCGGAACCAGGCTTGCCCGGTTGAAACCAGCCCCGGCACGAACCGGAGCCAGCCTTGCAAAGCGCCTGTTGTACCAACGGCCATTTCCTCTGACTCTCATGTGACTTTGCATGGCGGCGTTAAGATGATTCACTCCCTCGCCAAGTGGCGCACACTTTTCGCCGACTGACACTCAGACAGGTTTGGGAAACAGAGACTGGTTCGCGTTCGTCTGAGTCCACCCATTCACATCCTCAACGTCGTGCGGGCCCGAAAATCTTCGCGGAAGGACCGCATGCCCGAAAGCGAAAAGCCCTGCGCGGCTATCCATTCACGATGGTCCGACGACCGAAGTACGGCATATTCATTGCTGCGGACAGTGTGAAAGGCGGGGTCGATCGCTTCGATCTCGCCGGGCACCGTGGGATGAATGGCGAGGAAGGACAGACCGGGCAGAAGGCCCTCGAACATGGCGCGACACCGCTTTGCCGGATCGTCGGCAACGGACCACTCGGTCTCGACGATCCGGTCGAAGATTGCAAACCCCGCTGCCCGGGCCGCCGCAACTCCAGGGGCGAACGCTTCCTCGGTGATGCCGATCATGTTGTGCGGCCCGCCGTAAGTGGCGAGTGTCGGGCACATCAGAAGCGGAAAGCGGTAGTCAGCGGCGACGCGGACATAGACGGAGACGAATTCAGGCGCGAGAACCGCCCCCATGTGATCGTCCAGGTGGGTGACGTCAATCCCCGCCTCAATCGCCATTTCGATCTGTGCGCGCAATTCTGCTTCGACTGCATCCGGATGCGCTTGGACACGGAGTGTCGGAATATCGGGATGAAAGAACCCGAGCGCATCGGTGAGCCCCGCCGAGGCCGACGGTCGGGTCAACGGGCGCCAGCGGTAGCCTGCCACCTCGCTGGTCAGCGTAAGGTGGACACCTACATCAAGGCTCGTATCCGCCCGGGCCATTGCGGCGAGCTCGGGAAACCACGGGCAGGGCACCATGACTGACCCCGAGGTGACCGTCTCCAGGGCCGACAATTCGACGAAGGCCCGGTTCGCGCCGTGGCTCATCCCCAAGTCATCGACATGGATGACGACGCGGCGTGTCATCTGACCCGGGCCAGCAGATCTGCGATCTCGCGTTCGACGACCGCCATATCCTCACCGCCGGACATGATCCGGACCACCTCGTCGCGGCTGATGTCGGACTTGCGGAACGTGCCCTTCGACGTGCCGCGGTTCAGCAGCGTGAATACGTCGGCTACCGGATAGGCATGGTTGATGTTGTGGGTGATCAGGATGACGGCGAGCCCCCTCAGCCGCGCCTCGATCACGAACTTCAGGACCATCGCCGCCTGATGCACGCCGAGCGCCGACGTCGGCTCGTCCAGGATCAACACCTTCGCCCCGAAATGAATGGCCCGCGCGATGGCGACCGACTGCCGCTCGCCCCCCGAAAGGGTTCCAACTGCCTGGGTCGGATCGCGGACCTGAATGCCGACGTCGATCAGTGCCTGCTTGGCAACAGCGTTGGCATGATCCTTGTCGAAGCGGCGGAACGGAAAGACGCCCTTCACCGGCTCACGCCCGAGGAAAAAATTCCGTGAAATGGACATCAGCGGGATCAGCCCGAGGTCCTGGAACACAGTTGCCACTCCGGCCTCGGCGGCGTCGCGGGGGGAGCGGAAATCAACCGCGCGGCTTTCGATCAGGATTTCCCCTTCGCTCGGTCGGTATACGCCGGACAGAATCTTGATCAGTGTCGATTTGCCCGCGCCGTTGTCGCCCAGCAGGCAATGCACCTCGCCGGGGTTCACGGCGATCGACACTTCGTTCAGCGCGATGACAGACCCGAAGCGCTTGGACACCCGGCGCAGTTCGATTGCGGGAGCGGTCATGATCCGGACCTCTCGCCCAGCGCTCGGGCGCGGGCGAAATTGTTGACCAATACGGCGACCAGAATGACGATGCCGAGGAATACTTTGAACCAGTCGGTGTCGATCCCGGTGAAGAAGATGCCCATCTGCACGAGCCCGAATATCAGCGCACCGAAGGCCGCGCCCAGGACAGTGCCGTAGCCACCGGTCAGAAGCACGCCCCCGATGACGGCGGCGATGATCGCCTCGAACTCCTTCTGGGTGCCGCGAACGGTGTCGGCACTGCCAGCTTCCATCACCTGGATTGTGGCCAACAATGTTGCAGCGACGGCGGTCACGATGAACAAGATGATCTTCACACGCGCCACCGGCACGCCCACATTGCGCGCCACCACCGGGTCACCGCCTGCGGCATAGATCCAGTTGCCGAACTTCGTCTGCGTCAGGACCCATCCCGCCAGCGAAGTTACCACGATCCACCAGACGATGGACATCGGGATACCGGCCACGAAAGGCATCCCGTCACCCTTTACCCCGATCCAGCCTTGGCGGCCCATCCACTGAAACAGGCCGGTGAATACATGGCCGTTGAACAGCGCCGCCGTCCATGGATCGGGCGGGTTGTCGAGAATGTAGGGGATCTGCGTGCGCCCCGTCACGGCACGAGTGATACCGATGGAGAGGCCCCGCAAGATGAACAACGACGCGAGCGTGACAATGAAAGACGGCACCCGCGTCTTCACGGTGATAAGACCGTTCAGATAGCCGACCAGAACCGCGACGGCGAAGGCCGACCCGACCGCGGCCCAGAGCGGCCAGCCAAGTCGCGTGACGAGGAGACCTATCACGATGCCGGCGAAGCCGATCATCGAACCGATGGACAGATCGAACTCCCCGGCGATGATCAGCAGCGCCACGGCCGCAGCCAGGATACCAAGCTCCGCCGACAACGTCAGGAACGTCATCGCGCCCTGGAGCGAGTAAAGTGACTCCGCCCCCGGCAGCAGCGCAAATATGACGAAAGTGGCGACCAGGCCGACGAGGACGCCCGCCTCGGGCCGGCGCATCAGGCGCGTGAAGCGACTGGTCTGCGCAACGCGCTCATCCCCTGCCATCAACGATTTGCGCGCGACCGCCGGGGCACGTGATGGTTCCGGCGGGCCGGAAGTTTCGTCTGTCATCCATCACACCTCATCGCAAAGCGCGGCCCTGGGTCCAAGTGGAAAAGCGGCACCAGGGCCGCGCGGGGTCGCACTGTCAGCGCGTCCCTTCTTTCGACAGCTGCTTCACCGCCTGCGCTTTTTCGGGCGTATCGACAAACAGTGGGCCGGTATAGATGTTGTTCTGCACCATCAGTCCATGGGTCGCGTTCTGGACCAGCAGTGTGACAGGAAGATAGCCCATCAAGTATTGCTGGCCGTCGATCCCGAAGCCCATCTTGCCATCGGCGACCGACTGAAGGATCTCGGGGCCAAGGTCGTAGGTGTAGAGCTTGTACTTCGACCACAAGTCCTGTTCATCGAAGTATTTGATCAACGGGTTGGCAGACGCCGTGCCGGTCGCAAAGACCGCCTGAATGTCGGCATGCGAGGCAAGAAAGGCCTCGACCCGGCGGGTCACGTCGGCAGGGTCTTGTGACACAGCAACCACTTCGGAGGCCCCACCCGCCTTGGCGAGACCGTCATTGATCCCCTGACAACGCTGATCGAGACTGATGTTTCCGACCTCGTGGTTGATGCAGGCGACCAAGAGGATACCCGCCGCACCAAGACGTTCGCCAGCCTTGATGCCGGCTTCATATTCCGATGTCGTCCCCACATAGAGCGGAACACCCAACTCGGCACCCTGAGGTTCGCCCGAGTCGATGTTGATCACGGTAATGCCGGCATCGACTGCAGCTTTGACGGCTGTCGACAGCGCATCCTTGTCAGGGATCGAGATCACGATACCGTCGGGTGCGGTCGCTACGGCCGCCATGATCAGGCGGGCCTGTTCGACGCTGTCGAACACCTGCGGCGCGATGTATTGAACCTGCGCGCCGGTGTCGCGGGCGGCATCGTCCACCCCACGTTTCACCACAGACCAGTAGGCATCCGACGAGTTGCCGTGGACGACCACGGCGATCTTCACGTCGGCGGCGGCCTTCAGGCCTTCTGCCCCGGCGGCCCCGGCCAATACGCCGAGCGCCGCGATGGCGGCGGGTACAAATCTAAGACGTTCGAACATTTTGCTTATCTCCCTGGATATTGAGGCCCGATTTCGCGGGTCTGTGCCTGAACTTCAGAACGGTTTCGCCCGAATGTGCTTCAACTCGTGACCGTGAACCCCGCCTCTTTCGCAATGCGTACGAGGTTCCGGAACCCCATCGTCGCATAGGTCAGCGGTTGGGCCTTCTTCGGGTCCTGTTCCGCTTCAACCACCAGCCATCCGGCATAACCTGAATCGTACAGGACCTTCAGGATGGCGAGGTAATCGATGCTGCCGTCGCCGGGCACCGTGAAGATGCCTTCCAAGACGGCACCCATGAAGCTCATGTCTTCGGCCCGCGCCTTGGCCACTATCCCCTGGCGCGTGTCCTTGCAGTGGACATGCACAACGCGGTCGAGATTCGCCTTCAGCATCGCCAATGGATCGCCGCCGGACATGGCCGAATGCCCCGTGTCATAGAGAAGGCCGACGGCTTCTCCGGTATGCCGCATCAGAAGGCCGACCTCTGCGTCAGTCTCGACGATCGTTCCCATGTGGTGGTGGAACGCCATCCCTACACCGAAGTCGGCCATCCGTTCTGCCAGCACCGTCAGCTTGCGGCCGTAGTCCGCCCAATCGCCCGCCAGCAGGGACGGGCGTTCCGAGATCGGCCGCCGGATTGCCCCGTGCCTCCCGTACGAAGCGTCGGCGTAGACGACATGCGTGCAGCCCATGTCCTTCAGAAGCTGAAGGTGCGGCCCGATCGCCACCATTTCGGCGTCCACTTCCCCCTCGGCGCAGCGGCCGTCGTACCAGCCGGAAATGACGGCAAGCCCGTGGCGCTCCATGATCGGGCGCAGCACGGCGGACTGGCGGGGAAACTTGCCCCCAAGCTCTATCCCGGCGTAGCCCGCCTGTTTCGCTTCGGTCAGGCAAACTTCCAGCGGTGTGTCGCCGCCAAGGTCCGGCTCGTCATCGTTGGTCCAGGTGATCGGATTGATCCCGATGCGCACGCTCATGCGGCCTCTCCCTTGTGCCGTCGGGAATGATTGGCGTGCCATGCTGCAAGGCCGGACAGAAGTTTCATGTCGCGTCCCGCCGCCTCGGCCGTGTTGCGCACCGCTTCGCCCGCCGTCACGGCGCGGTGGAAGCCCTTCAGTTCCTCGACGAAGGCCTCGGCGTAACTGGTGCGGATATCACGCGTTTCGAGCGCGCCATCGCGCCCGCGGCGTTCCGTCAGGCGCGTCGGCGCATGGTTCAGCCAAGGCGAGGGAAACTCCAGTTCGATCGAGGAGCCTTCGAAGGTCAAGGTGATGCGTTCGCTGTAATGCGGCAGGTCTGGCACCGTCAGGTGGGACATGGTCCAAAGTGCTGAGCCGTCCAAAAGCGACACCGCGCCCTGACCGCCCAGACCGCCGGCAAAGAAAGCGGCGCCAACGATCTGGCCGTCGCCAATTCCCAAGGCGTCAAGAATGCCATGCACGGCGTTCACATCATGGACGATGGAAGACGCATAGGCAGCGCAGAAGCCAAAAACGCCGATGTCGTCAAGGACGGCGGGCACCGCACGTCCAACCTGTTCCGCCTGCAGGCGCCGCAGCCGGATGCCCGCATCCGCCGGAAGATCATTCCCCGCCCGCCAGTCGTGATGCTTCACGAACGGGCCCGCATCGGGATCGGTCACCTCGACCGAGATCTGGCGAAGCGCGCCGCGCTGCGATGGCAGCATCGCCAGAAGCGCCTCATAGCTGGGATCGAACCGCTTCATGTAGCCCGTCTGAAGCACCTTGCCCGCCGTGTCGCGCGCCGCGGCCAGCAGGGCGATGTCGGCCGCAGCGTAGGTCAGCGGCTTTTCGCAGAATACATGCAGACCGGCCTCAAGCGCCGCTGCGACATGTTCAAGATGCAGAGCATCGGGCGAGGCGACGACCACGGCATCGAGCGGCTCGGCCAAGAGCGCATCGGCATCGGGAAAAACCGCCAGACCGTGGCGTTCCGCGACTGAGCCGCGCACCATCGCCGAGGGATCTGCGACCCCGCGCAGGTCGAAAAGGCCGGGCAGCCGGAGCAGATTGGGGATATGCTCAATCTGGGCAACACCCCCCGCGCCGATCACGCCGATTCGCAACCGATCTGCCACCTATCGCTCCCCGTCCGGTTCCGTCATTGCGTCAGTTCTCCGGCTGGTTGAGGTGGCCACCCCGGGCTTCGGCCCGGTCGGGGCTGATCGAGTCGAACTTCTGCACGTCGATGGGAAGCAGATTGCGCAGGTCCGCATTCTCGGGGGACAGGCCGGCAAGCGCCACACGGCTTGCAACACCGATGTTGTGGATCATGTCGTCGATCTGCGCATCGCCGTGGTCAGGGCTCGTCGGCACCATAACGGTGCGGTCGAGGATCTCGATCGAGCGCGCACACTGGTCCTTGGTGTATGTCAGGCGGCACTTGGCGTTGGCCGCCATCAGGTAGGGGTTCATCGCGGGGTGGGCAGCACCGGCGCCGATCAGCACCTGATCCCATTCGGTGTAGGTGTGCCGCCCGGTCTTTCCAGCGATCACGCTCGGGAATACCTCTACGAAGCGGCGCGCCGCGACGGCAGAGGGCAGGATGTACATCACATGAGTGGCGCAGTCGTGGTCGGCGCTGTTCATCGGCGAGGGCCGGAGTCCGAGGTTGCCAAAAGCTGCGGTCCCGGCAAGGATCTTTCGCTTTTCCGCCCGCATCGCCCCTATCATGCCGTCGATGCGGTCGAGTTGCACATTGAGCATTGCGCCCATAAATTCTGATGCACGCGCGCCGTTGCCGGCGAAAGGCTTCTCATCGTCGTCGCGGCCGTTCCAGTAGAAGTGGCAGGGGTCGATGGCACCGCGCACCCGTTTGGCAAGCCGGTCGTCGTTGACGGCCACGCCGCCGCCTTCGCCGCAGGTCATGTTCTTGTAGAAATTGAACGAAAAGGCCCCGATATGGCCGATGGAGCCGAACTTTCGGCCTTCATAGCCGCCGCCGACACCCTGGCAGGAGTCCTCAATGACGATCAGGTTGCGCCGTTGGGCGATGCTCATGATCGCATCCATATTGCAAGCCGCACCCCACATGTGGACGGGGATCACTGCACGGGTGCTGGGGCCGATAGCGGCCTCTATGGCCGCAGGATCGATCGTTATGCTTTCGTCCACGTCGACAATCACCGGGATCGCACCGCAAGCCAGAACCGACGTCGCGCTCGCCATGTAGGTATGGGCTGGAATCAGCACCTCGTCCCCGGGGCCAAGGCCTGCCGCCGTCATTGCGGCGGCCAGCGCGTTGCTGCCGCTGGCTGCCAGCGCGAAATGCTTTACCCCGAGATGGGCTGCATATCGCTGCTCGAAGCGGTCGCATTCCGTGCCGACGCCATAGCGAAACAGCGCCTTGCTCCGGATGACCCGGGCTACCGCTTCGACTTCTTCTTCGCCTACGGTATACAAAGGCAGCCCTCCTTTTTTGGCGTTGCCGAAACTTGACGTTATACGCAAAGTGGTCTCGCGATCAGAGCCAGATCGTCACGATTTTCAGGAACCAGTCATGGGCACGCGATTTCCGATTGAGTCCGTCACTCTCGATCCTGACAGTCGTGTCAATCTGCATCGCCAGATCTACAGCCAGCTTCGCGGCCTGATCGAGCGGCGTGCCCTTGCCAGCGGCGGTGCGCTGCCCTCGACACGCGAACTGTCGCGCGACCTCGGCGTCGGGCGAAACAGCGTGATTGCCGCCTATGATCAGCTTGCGCTTGAAGGGTATCTCCAGATGCGCAGGGGGGCCACGCCGCTCGTCGTCGATTTTCCGGCGCACGGCAACATTGCAAAAGCTACGCAACCCGTTGCCGGTCACTCCCTGTCGGCCCGTGGCCGCCTGCTGCAGGCCCAGACCTATCACGGCGGGCAGCCCGGCGTGATGACCTTTCACCCTGGCATGCCGGACCCTGACAGTTTTCCGTTCAACACCTGGTCCAAACTGCTCGGACGCCGCGCCAGGCTGGCGCGCCAAGACCTGTTTGGCACCTACCATCTGCTGGGCTATCCGCCGCTTCGCGACGCCATCGCGCGCAATCTTGCGGTATCGCGCGGCGTGAATTGCACCCCTGACCAGATCGTTGTGACCAACGGCGCCCAGTCGGCCTTCGACCTGCTCGCCCGCATTCTCCTCGATCCGGGCGACACCGTTTGGATGGAGGAGCCGGGCTACCATGGAGCCCGAGCGGCCTTCCTGTCGGCTGGAGCGATCCTGGCTCCGCTGACGGTCGATGGCTCGGGCTGGCTGCTGAAGCCACCGCCCGTGCCGCCGCGGGTGATCTTCGTGACGCCCTCGTGCCACTATCCGCTCGGTGTCACCATGCCGATGGAGCAGCGTTGGAACCTGCTGCGCATCGCCGAGGATGCGAACGCCTGGATCATCGAGGACGATTACGACAGCGAGTACCGCTTTCAGGGGCAGCCGGTCCCGGCGCTGCAAGGGCTCAATGTGGCAAACCGCGTAGTCTTTGTCGGAACCTTCGCGAAGATCCTGTTTCCAGCAATGCGGCTGGGCTTCATGGTCTTGCCCGCGACTGTCGGCGACCGCATCGAGGCGGTCCTGGCGGCCACGGGGCAGTTTGCGCCGCTCGTGACGCAGGCCGCGCTGGCCGATTTCATGAACGAAGGGCATCTGACGCGGCACCTTCGGCGAACGCGCCGATTGTATGCACAGCGGCGAGAAGTCTTTGCCGCCGAGTTCGACAATCACCTTGGAACCTGGATGAGACTTGATCAGACCGGCACCGGTATTCAGGTGGTGGCGCGGTTTCTTTCCCCGACCGACGACCGTGCCTTTGCGGCGGCGGCGCTGCGCAGCGGCGTGAATGTGTCGCCGCTGTCGATGCAGTTTTTTTGCACGGCTCCGCAGTCCGGCCTTGTCATGGGGTTTGCAGCGTCGGATTCCCGGGGCCAGATCCGTGGATTTCGGCGCTTGCGGGACGTATTCGCAGAGTTCACCGCCATAGACAAATCGACCTTGGGCTGACCTTGACCGGGCGACCGACAGACGGGAAGTCAAGAGGCAGACGCGGCCCTGGAGTCTGATTCAAAACCAACCGAACATTTTCATATCGTTGCGAGAAGGCGTGTGACGCGTCGAATGTGGGCAATTGCGACCCGAACCCCTTGCGCATGTCTGTCATACCAGCCGCCAGCCAGACCTGCGCGTTCATCGGAACCGGGATCATCCCGACCGGCCACGGATCAGTCGGGCCAGCGCTTCCGCGCCAAAAGCCCCGCTGACACGGAGCCGATGCCCACCGGCAAGCTCGATCTCAAGCAGACAGTCGGGCAAGACGCTGTTGGGCAAACCCCCCGCCTGTCGGGCGTTCATGTCGCCCGCTTTGATCGTCGAACGCTTTGATACAGGGCGTGGGCCGCAGGATCAACGGGGTCTGGCGCCGGAGGACTTTTGCTCGCTTTCAGACCTGCCGGTCTTGGCGAAGTATGATGGCACAATCGAGCGGATGGCACGGGGGTTGCGGCCGCTTTCGACTGATCTGACAGCCGATCTCGACATCCTGTTTCGACGCACCGTCTTCGCATGGCTGATTGCCGATGGCGATATGCACCACAGGAAAGCGGGGGCAGACCATTGCGAACGCGTCTCGGTTTTCCCAACCCAGTGGGTGTCAGGCTGCGCAGGGGTCGCGCCATTCGGCGGGGCGTGACCTGCGCCCCGTCGCAGTGAAGATTTCGGAAGCGTGCATTTTGCCCGATTTCTGGCAGGTCCATTGCCATCGTTGCATATTCGATGAATAGCCCTATTCCTAGACCTTGCTGATATTGAACGCCTGGGCGTGGATGGGTGAATGGCCGACCAGAATGACCCGATTGCTGAACTTCGCCATGCCTCCAAGCATTTCGGCGACGTTGTTGCTGCCGACAAAGTGTCGCTGACGATCCGGCGAGGCGAGTTCCTGTCGTTTCTCGGCCCGTCAGGCTGCGGCAAGACCACGGCGCTCAGGTTGCTGGCGGGGTTCGAGGTGCCGACCTCCGGCGATGTGCTGCTGGACGGTCAGCGGGTGAACGACCTGCCGCCCTATCGCCGCCCGGTGAACATGGTATTTCAGCATTATGCGCTGTTTCCCCACCTCAGCGTCTTTGACAACATCGCCTACGGCCTGCGCCAGCGGCGCCCGCGCCTGCCCGCTGCCGAGATCGCCCGCGCCGTTGACAAGGCGCTGGAGACGGTGCGCCTGCCCGGTTACGGCACACGCCGGACCTACGAAATGTCGGGCGGCCAACAGCAGCGCGTGGCGCTGGCGCGGGCCATCGTGAACGAGCCCAAGCTTCTCCTCCTCGATGAACCTTTGGCGGCACTGGACAAGAAACTTCGCCGTGACATGCAGATAGAACTGCAGACCCTGCAACGCCAGCTTGGCATCACCTTCGTTCTGGTCACCCATGATCAGGAAGAGGCGTTGTCGATGTCGGACCGCATCTGCGTCATGCAAAGCGGCAAGATCGTGCAGGTCGGCAGCCCGCGAGATCTCTACGATAGCCCAAATACCCGCTATGTCGCTGATTTCGTAGGGAAAACCAACTTTTTTGAGGGTATCGTCACCACTGGCGGGGAAAACTGTCAGATCACGGTTGCAGGTCGCAACCTTTCCGGCACGTCACCGCGACCGCTGACCAAAGGTCAGGCGGCCTCGCTGTGTCTGCGTCCTGAACAGATCACCCTGCAGCGCGCGCCGCAGGATACAGAGGGCCGCATCACCGCCCCGGTAACCATTGCCGCCCGGATCTTTCTGGGCGAACATACCGAATACCTCGTCAAGGCTGCCGACCTTGGCGAGTTTCTCGTGCTGGTGCCCCGCCAGGCCGAGGCGCTGGAAGGCACGTTCGGGCCGGGCCAGACCGCGCACGCCACATGGCGCGACGGGGTCGGGCTGATCCTCGGCAAAGACTGAACAAAAACAACCACCTGTCAAGAAACAACTGGGAGATTGAACATGACCGACCGCAATGACTTCATATCTCATGACAAGCTCATGAACGAAGCGATGCGCTACAAAAGGGGCTCGGTGTCGCGCCGGCACTTTCTGGGCGTGACGGGGCTTGGCCTCGCCTCCACGGTTCTCGCCTCGTCGTTGGGGCGGCCTGCACTGGCCGACGGGATCGGCGACCGCGTGGTGCTGGCAAGCTGGCCGAATTATCACGACCCGGCGAATTTCGACAGCTTCAAGGCAGCGACCGGCGCGGCGGTTGACCTCAACGTCTTTGGGTCGAACGAGGAAATGCTGGCCAAGCTGCAAGCGGGCGGCACTGGCTGGGACGTGTTCGTTCCCACCAACTACACGATCTCCACCTATGTCCAGCTTGGCCTGATCGAGCCGTTGGACATGTCCAGGATCCCGAACTATGACGCGGCCGCCTTTGACCCGCGCTTTGCCGGCCCCGGTACCGTGGATGGCAAGATCTACGCCGTGTCGAAAGACTGGGGCACCACCGGCATGGCCACCAACACCGCCAACAACAACGGCAAGGCGGTGGGCAGCTGGAAAGAGTTCTGGGACATGACTCAGGCCGAATTCTCGGGCCGCACGATGGTGCATGACTACCAGTTGACCACGATCGGCAGCGCTTTGAAATACTTCGGCTATTCCTTCAACTCGATCGACCCCGAAGAACTGGCCGATGCCGAGAAGCTGCTGATCGCCGTCAAGCCCCACCTCTTTGCCATCACGTCGGATTATCAGCCCGCAATGCGGAGCGGCGATGCCTGGCTGGCGATGTGCTGGACCGGCGACGGCAAACAACTGAACCGCGACATCCCCGAAATCCAATATACCCTGGGCAAGGAAGGCGGCGAGATCTGGAGCGATTTCTACGCCGTTCCGATCGGCGCACCGCATCGCGACGCCGCCTATGCCTTGATCAACTATCTGCTCGACCCGAAGATCAACATGGCAGAGACGCTGTTCCACGGCCAGCCGGTCGCGGATTCGCGGGTCAACGCCATGCTGACCCCCGAACGTCTGGCCGATCCGATCCTGTATCCGCCAGAGGAACTGCTGAAGAACCTGGAGTTCGGTGCTGCGCAGACCCTGACCAACCCCGACCGCGCCGAACTGATGGCGCGCTTCAAATCGGCCTGAGGCGATGCAGCCACGATATCGGACAGCACTGTTTCTTTTGCCGGCCACGGCATGGTTCGTGACCATGCTGGTGTTGCCGCTGATCGTGGTTTTCGTCTTCAGTTTCGGCGACCGGGGCCCAGCCGGCGGCTATGCCCCCGCTTTCAGCTTCGACAACTTCCTGAACCTCGGCGCCCGCTGGGCGGCGTTCAAGAATACGATGGTGCTGGCCCCGGCCGGCACCATCGCCTGCCTCCTGATCGCCTATCCGCTGGCCTATTACCTTGCCATCCGGGCCAGTGCGAAATGGCGCACCATGCTGCTGATCCTGGTGATCGTGCCGTTCTGGACCTCGATCCTGATCCGCAGCTATGCGTGGATCTTCATTCTGGGCGGCAAGGGCATTCCCAGTCTGATCGCGGCTCTGGGCCTTGGCCATATCCAGTTGATCAACACGCCGTTTGCGGTGCTGATCGGCATCGTCTACGGCTATCTGCCGCTGATGGTCTTTCCGATCTATGTCAGCCTTGAACGGCTGGACAAGCGCCTGCTGGAAGCGTCCAGCGACCTTGGTGCGCCGCCCTTCAACACCTTTCTGAGCGTGACCCTGCCCTTGTCGATGCCCGGCGTGGCTACCGGCTGCATGCTGGTTTTCATCCTTCTGATGGGCGAGTTTCTGATCCCCGCCATGCTGGGCGGCGGCAAGGTGTTCTTCGTCGGCAACGCGCTGGTCGATCTGTTCGTGCAATCGCGCAACTGGGCCTTCGGCTCTGCCGTCGCAGTGGCCCTGGTGCTGGTGATGCTGGTCACGGTCACCGTCTATATGCGTCTGACGCGGCGCTGGGCCGGTGGCCGCGACGATATCTCGTTGATGTGAGGGGAAGATGCGCCTTTACGCCGTCGCCGTTTACCTGTTCCTTTACGTGCCTATCGGCATCATCGTCCTGTTCTCGTTCAACGCCGGAAAGGCCGCGAGCCAGCTTCAGGGCCTGTCCGTGCAATGGTATGGCAAGGCCCTGTCCAACACCTTTGTTGTGGAGGCGTTTCAGACCAGCCTGACGGTCGGCCTGTCTTCCGCGCTTCTTGCGACGCTGTTTGGCACGATGGCCGCACTGGCGCTGCAATCCGTGAAAGGCAAGCTTCGGGCCGTTTTTGACGCGATGATCTACATCGCGGTCATGGTCCCCGGCATCGTGATCGGCATTGCCACGCTGATCGCCCTGGTGACGCTGTTCGACTGGCTGAACCCGATCCTCAAGGCGCTGTGGCCTATCGCCGACGCCGCCCCACAAGTCTCGCTTGGGCTTGGCTCGCTTATCGCCGCGCATGGGCTCTTTTCGATGGCGCTGGTCATCATCATCGTGCGCGCCCGCGTCGCGGGCATGGACCGCAGCCTGATCGAAGCCTCCGCCGACCTTGGTGCCACGCCGTTCGGCACCTTTCGTCAGGTGACCCTGCCGCAGATCTTCCCCGGCATACTGGCGGGGTTTCTGCTCGCCTTCACGTTCAGTTTTGACGATTTCATCATCGCCTTCTTCGTCGCGGGGTCGAAAACCACCCTGCCGATCTATGTCTTTTCATCGATCCGCCGCGGCGTGACGCCGGAAATCAATGCGATCGGCAGCATGGTTCTGGCCGTGTCGCTGTGCCTGCTCATCACGGCGCAAAGCATCCTGCGGCGCGGTGCCAAAACCTGATTGCAGACTGTCATGCTGTTGGAAAAACGCCCTGCCGTCGTGGCAGAGCGATGCGCCGAGGAGACCTGCATCATCATCTCGCCAAGGGAAAGTGATCTCTGAGCCTGTGGTGGACTGGTGCGCACAGCTGCAAGCTTGCCAAAAATAACATGAGAAAACAGCAGGTTAAACTGAAGTCTGCAGAAGTTCGCCGCCGTTTGCGTCTCAGTTCAAAACTATTTCAACCAGCAGCGCAGCCGCGCGCGCCCTGCTTTGCGTGATGCTGATGACGGCGGCCTTGGTGGCGCAACAGACGGCGACTCGCGCCTCGCCCCGAACCGGCCTGACTTGAAGAATTCATGATCTTGCCACCCTTGCCCGCCGCAACCATCTGGCCCGATATAGCTTGCGATGCAAACACCAGGCCACGGACATTGATGTTGAACTGGCGGTCAAACTGGTCCTCCGAAATCTCTGCCAGCCGCCCCATGCTGCAGATTGCAGCGCCACTCACCAGAATGTCCGCCGCTCCCACCTCATCGGCCACGAACTTGGCCATGGCACGGACCCACTGATTGCGGCTCTGGTCCACCCCGACGGTATTGCGGCCGATCGCGCTGGCGGTTTCGCGTGCCTCGTCACCGCGCGAGTCTGCGATCACCACGCGGGCACCCTCATCCGCGTGGCGCTGCGCGATAGCGCGACCGATGCCGCGCGCACCGCCGGTGATGACGGCAATTTTTTTTCCTGAGTTACTTTCTTGGCCTGCGGCGGATTGACACATGAGGATTGGTGTGCATAGCTATGCACGGCCTAAACGGCTCGTCAATGCTCAAGATTTGGGAAAGCTGGCTGCCGTGCACGTTCGGCAATCGCGCCTTTGCCCGACACAGCAAAGGTCCCGGGCAAACGGGGCAAGGCCTGCCGCAAGACTGAACTGTCACGGGGATGCCAAAGGCCGCGGCATCGCCACAGGGAGGAACCAATCAATGATCAACAAGTTAGTCACCAATGAGACTGGCCCGCTGCTCAAACGCCGCGGGTTTCTGAAGGGCGCCGCCGCAATCGGCGCGGTGGGCGCGTTTCCCGCTATCATCACCCGGCGCGGTTATGCCGCCGAAGTGCCGGTTGTCGTGAACTCCATCCGCTCGCTGTCCAATCCCTACCACGCGACGTGGAACATGGGCGGTGCCGCCTTTGCGAAATCGGTGGGCGCGGAATACGTCACCCTCGTCACCGAGGGCAACAGCGAAAAGGGTATCGCCGACATCAAGGCGATCCTGGCCAAGACAGGCGGCAACTGCGCCATCAACATCGACCCCAACGACAGCCCGGACGCCCGGCCGATCGTCGAAGCTTGCAAGGCCGCCGGTGCGTATGTCGTCACCCAATGGAACAAGCCGGCCGACCTCCACCCATGGGACTACGACCCCAACTACGTCGCCCACATTTCATTCAGCGGCGTTCCCTATGGCAAGGCCATGGCCGAGGCGCTGTTCAAGGCGATGGGCGGCAAGGGCGGCATTGTGGCGCTGGGCGGCATTGAATCCAACGTGCCTGCCATCGAACGCAAGGCGGGCCTGATGGATGCGCTGAAGGCCAACCCCGGGATCGAGCTGCTCGACTTCCAGGTGGCCAACTGGTCCGACACCGAAGCCCTTGAGAAGGCCAACGCCTGGCTCACCCGGTTCGGCGACAAGATCGGCGGTATCTGGGCGGCGAATGACGGCATGGCGCTTGCCGCTGTCGAGGCGCTGCGCGCCGATGGCCGCGCTGGCAAGGTGCCCGTGACCGGCATCGACGGCATCCAACTCGCCGTCGAGGCCGTCCTCAAGGGTGAAATGGCGGGCACCGTCGCATGGGATCCGTACTGGCAGGGCGGCATGGGTCTTGCCATCGGCTTCGCCGCCAAAACCGGCGTGTTCGATCCCGCCAAGGAAGGCAAGGACCACCGCGAGTTCTACGGCACCGGCGTCACCATCACCGCCGAGAACGCCCAGAGCTACTATGACTCCAACATCAAGGCGGAGCCTTCGATGGACTGGAACGACATCTGGGGCCGTGCCAGCGGGCAGATCCAGTACAGCTAGGCAGGCGAGGCGCGCGCCGTTCAGCGCGCGCCTCCTCCCGTTCGACATAAACGCAAACTGCGGCAGCCCGTAGCAGAACAATCGATCATGGGGACTTCCTTGGCGAATTCCACGGTGCAGACACAAGCTGAAACAGCGGCAAAACCCCGCGCTGGCCGCTTTCGCGCGGCGTTATGGGCGCCGGTGCTGGTGCTTGTGTTGCTGTGCGCCATCATCACGGTGATCAATCCAAACTTCCTCACCTTCGGCAATTTCGTGCGCATCGGCTTGACGGCGATGATCCCGCTGGTGCTTGGCATCGGTGCGACCTTTATCATTCTCATGGGCTCCATCGATCTTTCGGTCGAAGGCGGCCTCACGCTGTCCGCCGTCGTCCTGTCCATGCTCGTGCTCAACGGCGCGAATGCCAATGACTATGGGCTGCTCGGCGTCCTGGCGGTGCTGGTCATCGGCGGAGCCGTTGGCTTCATCAATGGCGCGATCCATGTGTGGCTCAAGGTGCCGTCGTTCATGACCACGCTCGGCACCTGGTTCATCGGCGTCGGCGTTGCCAACGCGCTGCTTGGGGGCATGGCCACCCGCATCAACGACCCGATGATCCGCGGGCTGGCCATTGATCGCTTTTTGGGGTTTCCATGGGGTGTGTGGGTGGCGCTCGTCTGCCTCGGGGTGGCGATGGTCATCCAGAACTACACGCGTCTCGGCCGCTATATTTATGCGCTGGGCGGCGGTGAGGAATTGGCGGGGCTTTCCGGCATCTCGACGGCGCGCGTGCGCATCGCCGCCTTTACCATCGCGGGCGTTTTCTACGCTATCGGCGGCATCCTCGCGGCGGCACAGCTCGGGCTTGGCAACGCGCAGATCGGCAATGGGAGATTGTTCACCACGATCACCGCCGTGGTGGTGGGCGGCACCGCGTTGTCGGGCGGCCAGGGCAGCGTGCTGCAAACATTCGTCGGCGTGCTGATTGTCGTGGTACTCTCCAACGGCATGGTGCTGATGGGCGTGCCTCCCAGCGTGCAGATCGGGGTGCAGGGCCTGATGATCATCGCGGCGGTGGCGCTGTCGATTGACCGCAAGCTGATGAAGATCGTGAAATGACCGCCCCCGCCCTTTCGCTCGTCAATGTGGACAAGCGCTTTCCTGGTGTCCATGCCCTCACGGGCGTGTCGATCCACATCAACCAGGGTGAGGTCATCGGGCTGATTGGCGAGAATGGTGCCGGCAAATCGACGCTGATGAAAATCCTCAGCGGCGTGTACCAGCCTGACTCCGGCGAAATCCTGATTGCCGGAAAGCCATGCACATTTGAAAGCGCCGCCGACGCCAACCGCCAAGGCATCGGCATGGTGTTCCAGGAGCAATCCCTTCTCACCAACATGACGGTGGGCGAAAACATCTACCTCGGCAACGAGGCCCAGTTCACCCGGTACGGCCTCGTCAACTGGACGGCGCTGTACGCTGCGGCGGCACGGCAACTGGCGAAGGTGCAGGTGGACGTCGATCCCCGCGCGCGGGCCGACACGCTCAGCTTCGCCGCGCGCCAGATGGTGGAACTCGCCAAGGCCCTCACGCTTGAGGAACATGCGGGCGGCCATCTGGTGATCCTGCTGGATGAGCCAACCTCCGTCCTCGAAAAAGCAGAGATCGAGATTCTCTTCGCGCGGGTGCGTTCCCTCAAGACGCGCGCCTCCTTCATCTTCGTTTCGCACCGGCTCGATGAGGTGCTTGAGCTTTCCGACCGCATCTATGTGATGAAGGACGGCGCGGTGGTGGCCGACCTCGACGCCGCCGACGCCGACACGACGAAGCTGCACCAACTTATGGTGGGCCGCAGTCTGCAGGCCGAATATTACCGCGTACCCCTGCAGAGGCCGTTTCGCGACGAGGTGGTGCTGGAAGCCGAAGGCCTGGGGCTTGGCACCGCCTATAGCAACGTGGATTTCAAGCTGCATACCGGCGAAATTCTCGGCATCGCCGGCGTCATCGGTTCTGGCCGCGAGGAACTTACCCGCACGCTGGCGGGCTTCGCGCCCCACGACGGCGGCAAGCTCCGTCTCAGGGGGCAAGAGGTTCGCCTCGCCAACCCCGCCGAGGCGGTTGACCTTGGCATCGGTTACGTCCCGCGCGAGCGCCGCGTCGAAGGCCTGGTGCTTTTTCTGTCAGTCTCCGCCAACATCACGCTCGCCGACCTTGCGAGCCTTACCCGCAACGGCCTGATCAACGCATCCGAGGAGCGCCGCCTCGCCAAAAGCTGGGTCGAGCGCCTCAAGATCAAGACGCCCGGCATCAGCACCCTGTGCCTCAACCTATCGGGCGGCAACCAGCAGAAGGTGGTGTTGGCGAAATGGCTCCAAGCCAAGGCGAAAATCCTGATCCTCGACCATCCCACCCGCGGCCTCGATGTCGGCGCGAAGGAGGAGGTCTATGACCTCGTGCGCGCCATCACCACAGAAGGGCTCGCCGTCATCCTTACCTCTGACACTCTGGAAGAAACCATCGGCCTCAGCCACACGCTGCTGGTGATGCGCGACGGCAGGATCACCCACCGCGCCGACGGCAGCCCTGGCCACAAGCCGCGCCAGGTCGATCTCATCGGGCACATGGTTTAGCGATGAGGGATTTCATCGACAGGCTGGGTTCGGATGGGATGCGCCAGTGGCTGCCGCTGGCGACGCTCATCATCCTTGTCGCCATAGTCGGCGTCATGCAGCCGGTGTTTCTCAAGCTGCCCACGCTGCTGCAACTCGCCAGCGACACGGCGGTGCTGTTCATCCTCGCGACCGGCGTCACATTTGTGATCATGCTCGGCGGCATCGACCTGTCGCTTCAATCCATGGCTTCGCTATCGAGCGTCATCGTGGCCCTTACCGTCGCCCGTTTCGGCTACGGCTCATTCGTCTTGGCTGTGGCGGCGGGTGCGCTGGCGGGGTTCCTCTCCGGCATCGCCCATGTCAAGCTGAAGATACCGTCCTTCATCGCCACGCTCGCCACCAGCGGAGTGCTGTTCAGCACGGCGCTGGTGATATCGCAGCAGCGCTCGATCACCCTGGGCGATGCTGACCGCAGCTATCAGACCTGGATCACGGGTAACGTGGCGGGCATTCCCAATGTCATCATCATCGGATTGATTGTGCTTGCCGTCGCGCACACCTTGCAGGCCCATACGCGCTTTGGCCGCTACAGCGCGGCCATCGGCGCGGGCGAGCCCGCGGCCTATGCGTCGGGCGTGAAGGTGGACCGCCAGAAAATCTTTGCCTATGTGCTCTCTGCGGGCTTTGCCGCGCTGGCCGGGGTCATCCTCGCCGGCAGGCTTTCAAGCGGGTCGCCGACGCTGGCGGCTGAAATGCTGCTGCCGTCGATCGCCGCTGTCGTCGTTGGCGGCACCGCCATCACCGGTGGCGTCGGCAGCATCTGGCGCACGCTGGTGGGTGCCCTCATCATTTCCGTCGTGCGCATCGGCATGACGTTTCTGGGCGTCAACATCTTCGCGCAGAACATCGTTTTCGGCGTTGTCCTCGTGCTGGCGGTCGCAATCACCATCGACCGCACGAAAATTCCGGTGGTGAAGTAAGTCAGGAGCGCGCAAGATGGATCTGGGCCTGAGGGATAAGGTTGCGGTCATCACAGGCGGCAGTGTCGGTATCGGCCTCGCGGTCGCCAAGGGACTGGCCGCCGAGGGCGCGCATATCGCCATCGTGGCGCGGGATGGCGGCCGCCTTGAAGCAGCGCGCGCCGACATTGCCGGTGGCTCCAGGGTCCGCGTCGTCGCGGTCCCGTGCGATGTCGCCACCGCCGAAGGTGTCGCCGCCGCCATTGCCGCCGTCGAGAAGGAGTTCGGCGGCGCTGATATCCTGATCAACAATGCCGGCACCGGCAGCAACGAAACCATCGCCGACGCCCCCGACGCCAAGTGGCAATATTACTGGGATCTCCACGTGATGGCGGCGATGCGCCTCGCCCGGGGTCTCGTTCCCTTCATGCGCAAGCGCGGCGGCGGCGTCATCCTCAACAATGCCTCGATCTGCGCCGCCCAGCCCCTGTGGTACGAGCCGATCTACAATGTCACCAAGGCAGCGCTGGTGATGCTGTCAAAGACGATGGCCACGGAATTCATCAAGGACGGCATCCGCGTCAATGCCATCAATCCCGGCTTTGTGCTGACACCGGACTGGATCAAGACCGCAAAGCAGCTGACGGCGGACGCGGGCGGCGACTGGCAGGGCTACATCGACACGCTGGCGAAAGAGAATACCCCCATCGGCCGCTTCGCATCGCCGGAGGAGATCGCCAATTTCTTTGTGTTCCTGTGCTCGGCGCGCGCAAGCTATTCGGTGGGGTCAACGTACTTTGTTGATGGCGGCATGTTGAAAACGATCTAAAGCCGCATGTCCCCCGGGGGCGTTGCCCCTCCCTCAATCACAAGACCGTGCCCTGCATATGAAACAGACACGACGCTATCCTTCCTCGACGGATGTCGCCCACCTTGCGGGGGTCTCGCAATCCGCCGTGTCGCGGGTCTATTCCGAGGGCAAAAGCGGCTCTGCCGAAATGCGCGCCAAGGTGCTGGAGGCGGCGCGAACGCTCGGCTACAGCCCGAATTTCATCCCGCGCATCCTGCTCAACCACCGCTCCCGTCTCGTCGCCGTGGTCATCAGCGGCACCGGCAATCCGTTTTACGCCATGGCGCTGGAGGAGTTCACCAAGGCCCTGCAGCATATCGGCCTACAAGTGCTTCTGATCCATTGCGACAGCGACCACGCCCTTGATGGCGTGCTTCCGCGCCTCGCCAGCTACCGCGTCGACGCCGTGGTCAGTGCCCTGCCGGTGCTTTCGGAGGAGGCAGCGCAGGCGCTTGCCAGCATCAGAATTCCCACCATTACCTTCAACACGCCGGTGAAGAACCACTGGGTCGCGTCGGTGTGCGCCGATAGCGCGGGCGGCGCTGCTGCGATTGCGGAACTGTTCGTCGCAAGGGGTGCCAGGTCGTTCGGCTTCATCGCCGGGTCGGCGGGCAGCTACGCCAGCGCGGAGCGCCTGCGCGGCTACCGCACACGGCTTCGCCGGCTGGGGTTCCCCAAGGTCGCCACCACCACCGGCGACTACAGCTACGATGGCGGTTACCGGGCCACCCTCACCTTGAACGAACGCGCTCCGTTGCCAGAGGCAATTTTTTGCGGCAACGACCTGATGGCGCTGGGCGCGCTCGACGCGCTTCGCCACGCCCTGAAACTGCGCGTGCCCGAGGATGCGTTGGTGGCAGGCTTCGACGATGTACCCGAGGCATCATGGACGTCCTATGATCTCACCACGATTGTGCAGGATTGCAAACTGATGGTCGCCAACGCAATGGAAATCCTGCAATCGATGTTGTCATCGGGGAATTCCGCCGGCGGCATCAACCGGATCGTGCCCTGCAGGCTGATCGAACGCTCGACGACTTTGCGAGCTGTCAACTCACCGCAATCATAGGGAATTTCATGGAATGGCCCGCACTGCAGTCATCAAGAGGTGTTGGCCAGGGGACAGGTCGAACGGGTCGAGATTGCCAAGCATGGTACCAGTCCCCTGATCCTGGTCTTTGTCGACGCGTGCGGCGGGGGTATTACCGATAGCGAAGAGTCTGACAGGGTGCGTCGCATCACTGACGCAGCGACATCACGTGTTTCGGTGTGCAATTTTGCCCCCCTGGTTGGGGTGATCGGCCTGCGGTTTTGACCCCCCTGAAGTTCTGGCAGACCGTTCGTTGCGAGGCAGCGGACGGAGGGGGAGATCAAGCGGTTGGATACGATTGCGCGGGTCCGGCGGGCCATTCAGGTTCAGGGCCGGTCGATGAAGAAGATCGCCCGGGAACTTCATGTGTCAGGGATCGAAGCCATTGCGCCATTGGTCCGAGCAATGGCCGAGGGTGCGCAAGATCGTTCGGTCGGACGAGACCGACTTCAGCTGCGAGCGCGAGCGCGCGCGTCAGCCGATGCCGCGGGTCTGGCCATGGCAAAACCAACTCGAACAGTTCCTGTCGACCAATGCGGGCAAGCCGTCGCGGGAACGGCCGACGCTGATCCGGATCTTCGAGGTGGAGGGGTATTCCGCCACTGGTCCGAGGAATACCCCGACGGCGCGGGCTCGGCTATGGGGGTGGCTGCGATGCTGTGCGCCGGTTTGCGAAGACCCGGTCACAGAACCGGGGCGCTGCGACGGCCCAAGCCCATGTGCCATTGTCGTATGCCCCCGGCGAGGCTTGGCAGTTCGACCGGAGCCACGACGTCGTTTTGGTCAGCGGCGTCACGGTCACCGTGAAGGTGGCCCACGTCCGGCTTTGCCGCAGCCGATGATGCCTTCGCGGCCCTGCCGCGAACACTTCAGCGTTCGTGCGCAGGGCGAATGGGGCGGGCCTGCATGCGCGCGAGCCAGGAGCCTCGCCATCGGGCTCGAACCGATGGCGCTCCGATGGCTCGATCTTTGATGCCCATGATCGGGCATTTGCCTTCTTCAAGGGCGCCTGCACGCGGGGCATCTACGACAGTGAGGCCGGGCCGCCATCGGTTCGAGGCCCAGCCGAACGAAGACGGCGGTGGAGGCGGTCTTCAGTGGCAAGGAGCAGCTCTGCAACCGCCGCTTTCTTCTGATGTGCAGCCGATATGTGGTGCAACCGGTCGCTTGCACCCCGGCTTGGGGCTGGGAGAAGGGTCAGGTCGAGAACCAGGTCGGGCAGGTCCGTGAGCGGCTCTTCACCCCACGCCTGCGGGTCAGACGGCTGGACGCGTTGAATGCCTGGCTGCTCGACAAATGCGTGGCCTATGCCAAAGCGCACCCCCACCCCGAACAGACCGACAAGACGATCTGGGAGATGTTCGAGGCAGAGCGCCCCACTTCGTTCCCTATGTCGGCCCCTTCGACGGCTTCCACAGCGTGCCGGCTTCGGTGTCCACGACCTGCACGGTGCGGTTCCGCAATCCTTGCCCGGTTGGGCCGGGCGCTCTCTCCTGCACCGACGCCGCCCGTCGATGGGGACCGGGCGCGGCTGGCCGATCCCGTTGCCCGCCGCGACGGCCTCGTGGCCGGCACCGGGCACGCGAAGAGCCGCGCCCGTACCACCGCAGACCCCCGGGATTGCAAAGGAAATCGCAAGGCTGCTCAGGGTCCTGCAGGCGCATCTCGCAGCCGTCGGAGGCCGGATCGC
>Ga0105049_10001768_pt1 | contig 25518 bp, 18 predicted proteins | sample MAT06_FD_78087 | JGI IMG/M metagenome (GOLD analysis project Ga0105049, IMG submission 78087) | Freshwater microbial communities from Lake Fryxell liftoff mats and glacier meltwater in Antarctica - MAT-06 | ecosystem: Environmental > Aquatic > Freshwater > Ice > Liftoff microbial mat | place... | reverse complement strand
GGAGTTCTCTCGTGATGCTCGCTCGCTCGTTCTCGCTCGCTACATTAGCCATCGGTTTAATCGTTCTCGCCGTGCCAAATTGGTCGATCGGGCAGAGTGCAAGCTCGACCGATGTCGTGCGTTATTACGACCGCAAAAACAACAAAGAAGCGCGTGCAGTCGGCGAAGTGCAAGAGTCGGCCGCCGGTGCAAAAGTCGTGGCCGGCGGCAAAACGATCACGATCTCACCGGCAGATATCATTGCGGTCGACTACGGCAAACTCGATGGCTTAAAGGAAACACCCGCCGAACTGCGCACGCTGGAATCTCGCGAAACCCCTGCAAAACTGCGCGGCATTTACACCGAGATTCTCAAGAAGGGCGTCAACGACACCAAGGCGAAACGCTACCTCGAATATCGCGAGTCCGCCTACGCCATCCGTGTCGCCGACAGCAAGATGGGCGACGAGTTCAAAGCCGAAGCGGGCCCGACGATCGCGAAACTCGCGACGTTTCGCAACACCTACGCCGACTCGTGGGAAGTCTGGCCGATGTCGCGTGCCGCCGCGCGGTTACAGGCCGAAATGGGCAACTACTCCGAAGCCGCTTCGACGCTGGCCTCGCTCGGCAAGAACAAGAATCTACCCAACGATTTGAAGCTCGAAGCCCGACTCGCGGAGGTCGAAGTCTTGTTCCGCAGTGGCGATTCCGCAGCGAACACGGCGCTCGCGGAACTTTCGAAAACGGCCGGTTTCCCTCCTACAGGTTCGCTCCGCGAGAAACTCAACATTTACAAAGCCGCTGCCGAAGCCGCTCAATCGAAGGTCGCCGGGTCGAAACCGGACGCTGCGGTTAAGTCGATCGAAACGATCATCACGAGCACGAACGACCCGTCCGTAAAAGCGGCTGGGCACAACGCGCTCGGCGAACTTTACCTGATGTCCAACCTTCACCGCGACGCGATGTGGGAGTTCCTGTGGGTCGAAACCGTTCACAATCAGGATCGCGAAGAACTCATCAAGGCCGTCGCTCGCCTCGGCACGGTCCTCGATCTCGTCGGCGACAAAGACCGTGCCGAGAGTTACCGTAAAAAATTAGCTCAAGTGAAAGGGGCCTAAAACGCATCGGCAACCGGTATCGTACCGGTTGCCGAGCGACCGTCGGGGGTGTAGCTCAGTTGGTAGAGCGCTGCATTCGCATTGCAGAGGTCGAGCGTTCGAGTCGCTTCATCTCCACTCGCGGTATCGGCCCATGCAGTTTCGCATGGGCCGATTTTTTTGAACTGTAACCTCGCTGGTGCGCGATGAATTCCGAACGATCCCGGCGAGATGCGATACCCATTGTCGTGTGTTGTATTCTCAGCGTCGTGGCGTTCGCCTCGATTATCGCGCTCGCCGTATACCGAACGCAATATCTCTGGGCATCACTTTCGCTCATCGCATTCGCGTTGGCGTGTCTCGCGGTTCGCCGATTCGGCCATACTTATCGCGCGCTCGGGGTCATCTTGCCCGGAACGAGCATCGGCTTGATCGCGACGATTGCAATAATGTACTTCAACACTTTGGAAGTTTTCACTGCGATCTTGGCAACCGCAGTCGGTGCGATTCTCGGTGCCGCCTGGAAGTTCAAAAATCGGCAACGTACGCTTTCGCGAAGGGCGAGTGTGATCTTGTGCGGTTTCGTGGCATTCATCGCAATCTTGTGGTCGATGATCGCGTGGTTCGGCACCGCGATGCTCGGCGACTTTCCACTCTCGGCGGCATTCTTTTTCCAGGCATTGCTCTGCCTATTCATCGCAATGTTGCTCGCATGGGCGCGGTTGTTTCGACCGTTTTTCGAAAGTGGCATTTCCTGCATTGCTCGTATCAGTTACCGCATTCGGAGCACGTCGAGCGATACAATTTCCGCCAATGGGGCGATGATCGTTATCGCGAATCATGCGTGCTGGTGGGATCCGCTTTTCGTGGCGGGCGCGTTGCCGCGGCCGATCACGCCGATGATGACATCGGTGTTTTACGACCGCTGGTTTCTCCGCCCGCTGATGCGCCACGTGTTCGAAGCGATTCGCGTCGAAGAAGCCAAAGCCCGGCGTGAAGCACCGGAACTCCAACAAGCGATTGACGCACTCGATGCGGGAAAGTGCGTACTGATTTTCCCCGAGGCGTACTTGCGCCGCAAGGAAGAAATTCCCCTGCGGCGGTTCGGGCGTGGCATCTGGGAAATTCTGAAACAACGGCCGAACACGCCGATCGTGGCGTGCTGGATCGAAGGGGCGTGGGGCTGTCATTCGTCGTACTTCAACGGCCCGCCCGCGAAGAACAAGAAGTTCGACTTCCTTCGGCCAATAGCGGTGGCCGTGTCGGACCCATTTCATCTCGAACCGGACGTTCTCGAACATCATTTGCGAACGCGAATCACGCTGATGAACCACGTCGGACAAGTACGAACGAAGCTCGGCCTCGAGCCGCTGCCAATGTTCGACTTGCCAAAGGCAGACGAAGGGGAATAGCCATTGCGGGTCCCTCCCCACACTTTTTGCAGGGACTCATTGAGGTTGACAGTTGCATACGACCGCCGAAGTGTTATTAATACATACATGAAATATTCTGACTTAATCACGATCGAGCCGGGTAAGCGGAGTGGGCAGCCTTGCATCCGTGGCCTCCGTATGACAGTCCGGGACGTTCTTGAGTACCTCGCCGGTGGGATGTCGGTCGAAGACATCCTTGCCGACTTCCCAGACCTGACGGACGAGGACATCCGGGCATGTCTGGAGACTTTGCGGTAGTAAACGCTCAAACAACATGTACTATTTCTATTTCGTTAATTGCCCGCACAGCTTTGCTATCTTTCCCGACCGTTACAATCCGCGGATATTTCCGACATCTGCAACATTTCGCTCAAGTCCGACTTTGCGGGGCGCGCAAACTCAACCTATTTTTCGGCATATGAGGTATCGTTCGATGCGATGACGAACTGCGTCATTCGCACGACGACGGGAGGATGCGACATGTGGAAGAAACGGGTTTTATCGGCAGTGATGTTGCTCGTGCTGGTTTGCATGGCTGGCTGCAAGCACCGACGCGGCTGTTCGTCTTGCTCGTCGGCGGCACCATCGAATTACTGCCCGGATCGCTAATGCGATCGTTGCGATAGAGTCCCGTCGCGAACTTGTGGCGGGACCGTTTTCATCCGCATTTCCTACGCGATCCTCTCCCCTTTGCCGATCGAACTCAGCTACTCATTTTCACAGGCTTACGCCCAAAAACCGTTGGCTTCGATTTGGCTACGTCCCGCACGTCGCGCATACTCCGTTATCGGTACAGGATGTGCCGATCGCGAAAGGGATGTTCGCCGAGCCGGAAGTGAATCCGCACGCTCTCAAGGACGGGAGGCTGTTCTGCATTGCCACGCCACCGATATGGAGGTCGTTTTCATGACGCGTAAATTGATTCTCTCCAGCTTATTCGCGGCCATCGCCCTTCAGCAAACTGGTTGCTGTTTGCTGCGCAACGTAGCCTACCGCATTCGCAACTGCCATCGTTGCTACCCCGCTTTCGCGGGTTACGGCGGGCATGGCGGCATTCCCGTCGAGGCCAGTGGTGGCCCCGGTTACGATGTCGGCGGCTACGCGGCACCGTCATCGGTGTTCGGCGGCGCGGCACCCGGTTGTTCGTCGTGCTACAAGACAGGCGGTATCGTTTCCCCCGTGCCTGGAATGGCCATGCTGAATGGGCAACCCGATATGCACGGCACGTTCGGTGCGGCCCCCGTGTTCGCCGCCCCGCCAGTCGCTACGACTGGGCCAGCCGTTTATCCTTCGTCCGAAATGAAGCCCGGCATCGCGAAGTAATTTCAGTTACTCTGTTGATCAAATGCCCACGGACGAATATCCGTGGGCATTTTCGTTACGCTTTCGCCACTAGCGATTTGCCCTTCAGAGGCGTCGCTGGCAATTCGGGCTTGGGCTGTCCTTCACCGAAGAATAAGAGCAGTGGGCTGGCGATGTAGATCGACGAGTAGGTTCCCACGATCACACCGACGACCATCACAAATGCGAACAGGTGGACGCCGTCGCCGCCGAACCAGTACAGCACGCCGACGACGAGGAACACGGTTAGCGATGCGAGCACGGTTCGGCTCAGCGTTTGGTTGACGCTGTCGTTAATCATCTTCTCGGTAAGTAGCGGATTCTTACCGCGCACTTCGCGAATTCGGTCGAACACGACGATCGTATCGTTCACCGAATACCCGATCAGCGTCAGTAGTGCGGCCACGGTCGCAAGGTCGATCTTGAAGTCTTGCAGTTGCAGCACGGTGCCGAACACCGGCAGGATGTGCAGGTAGTGGCAGAGTGCAATCGCACCGAGCGTGAAGCACAGATCGTGGATGAGGCAGAACACCGCGGCGAGGCCGAACGTCCAGCTACCGAAGCGGAACCAGAGGTACAGCAGGATCGCCACCCAACTCGCGATGATCGCGTAAAACGCCTTGGCTTGCGTGTCCGTGGCGAGTGCCGCATCGAAGGTTTCGAGACGTTCGGGAACGGGGCGGGCTTCGAAGGTGGCTTTGAAGCCGTCAGCGATACGAACGAGTGCGGCACGGTCTTCGTCGGCAAGCGTCGACTCGGCGGCCGCGATGCCGATCCCCCCGAGAACGGCGGACACCTTCGCGGCATCGGCACGATTCTGGACCGCATCAGCCAAAGCTTTGAACTCCGAGTTCTTCGCCACATCGAATCGCACTTGCAGGTACTTACCCGATGCGATTTGGCTCTTTCGCTGTTCCGAATCGGCAGGTGCCGCAATGCCCTCAGCAAGGAACGGGCGGCCCGTAAGTGGTTCGCGACCGACGAGGCGGAACTGGCGTTTCATCAACGATTCGGCGTAGGCGACCGAAGTGGGCTCTTGGAATTCGAGCAGCATCGTCGATCCGCTGACCGAGGTCGATTTGAGCTTCACGGTTTCCATCAGCGACGCGCCGCTTTCATCCCGTAACAAGCGATCGAGCATCACCTGAACGAGTTCTTTTTCTTTTTCCGTCGTGCGAATCGTGAACGATTTCGATGTTCCCGTGGCGAGATCGGTGTCGAGGCTCGACACGATCACTTGCTCGACCGAGGCATCGGGCATACTCGATGCGCGAACCCGCAGTGCTTCGCGTTGCTCTTCCGGCGTGTTGCCAGCAGGCTTGTTCGAAAGCGTAACGACGACCGGTTCGGTCGCTCCTTCGTAAACGATCTTGTAAGTGTTTTCCGAACGGAGCGTACCGACTTTCACCGTCGAATCGGTGTCTTGCATCGCGATGACATCTTTGACCTTTAGCTTCTCGGCCTGCTTCGCGTCGGCGAGGAGGTCGAGGATGCCGGGCTTACCGCCGGTTGCGGACAGGCCGCGTGCCTCCGAAAGGCGACCACCGTAAACGGTACCGCCACGGAAGTCGACGTTGAGGCCGTTGTTGCCGCGTACCAGGAACAACCCGAGGCCAGCGATCGTCAGGAAGGCCGTCAGCGCGAACATCTGCTTGCGGATACCCATGAAGTTGATGTTCGGGCGAGCGAACAGTTTCATTGGGCGGAAGTCGGTCATCCAGCGTTTCGTCAACCAGAAGTCGAAGATCAGACGGGTGACAAACAACGAGGTAAATAAGCTGATAATGAGGCCCACAGTCAAGCTGACCGCGAAGCCTTTGAGGTTGTCGTTACCGAACACGAACAGCACGATGGCGGTGAAGATACTCGATACGTGCGTGTCGATAATCGTCGGTAAGGCTCGGTCGTAACCGGCTCGAATTGCGGCGAGCAGGTTCGCACCCTTTTCGCGTTCTTCCCGGACCCGTTCGTAAATCAGCACGTTGGCATCGACTGCCATACCGAGCATCAGCACGATGCCCGCGAGGCCCGCCAGGGTGAATGCGGCATTTACCGAGATCATGAAGCCGACGGTGAGGAGCAAGTTAATCATCAAGGCTACGCAAGCGACGGCACCGGCGAAGCGATAGTACACGACCATGAACACCATCACTGCGAGGAACGACAGGCCGACCGACCATAGGCCCTTGGTAATCGTGTCGCGGCCGAGTGTCGGCCCGACGAAGTTTTCGCTCACGGGGTTCGGCTTCAGTTCGGCGGTGAGGGCACCGGAACGCAGGATGTACACGAGGCGATCGACGGCATCCTTGGTGAAGTTACCGCTAATCTGACCGCCACCGCGAATCTCCGAATTCACCGTCGGTGCGGATACGATTTTATCGTCGAGCAAAATCGCTAGGTGGCGAATCGTCTGCCCGGCGGTTGGCCGGTTGCGGGCCGTCATCGCGCCGAACTTCGAGTCGCCCACGCCGTTGAAGCGGAAGTTCGTGATCCAGCTTCCGCTCGGGTTGTCGGCAGTCGCCGTCATCGTGACATCGCCACCGATGCGAACTTGGTCGAGGTCCGAAACCCGCGTCAGGACGTAATACTCGGTGTCTTTGCCGATTTCTTCCTTCGCGGGTTGCTCTTTCGTGAACTTGCGGCTGAACAGCAACATGCTGTTTTGTTCGGCGCGATCACCGCGTTCGCCTTCGTGCAGAACCGCCTTGCCGCGGTTCCCGGCCAACTTTCGCCCGAGGTTCGAAACTTCGGATTTCGCGATGCTCAACCCCAGCGATTCGCGTTCTTCTTTGCCGAGTTCGATCCACTCGTACTTCACATTTTCCGCATCGACACCGTTAACGGTGACTTTGTACCCTTCGCGGCGAACTGGTGATGGCGGTGGTAGACCAGCCTTTGCGGCTTTATCGGCGTCGGCATCGGCTAGCCCATTGACGAGTTCGGTCGCTTCGCGCACGGCCTCGGCGTCGTCGGTTTCGTTCGCCAGAATCCGGAATTCCAGCACACCGACGCGGGAGACGACATCCTTGACGAACTGTACGAAGTCTTCCGTGCCCGCTTCTTTCTTCCGCGATGGCGTGAACGGAACGATGATCTCGATCCGCGATTCGCCGACCGGCCGAATGATGACGTTCCGCGTATCGACGGGGTCGATACGGCGCTTCAACGCTTCGGCGAGTCTTTGAAGGTCTTCGGAGGAAAACCGAGTCTGGCTGTCATCGTCTTGGGCGACCGCTTGCGACCTATTCGACTTGTCGTTCGATTCGGTCTGCTGCCGACGCTTGGTTTTGTCGAGGTCGACTTCGTAAACGAGAATCGTCCCGCCGGCCAGGTCGATCCCCTGACGTACGGTGCCGAAAATCGCTGCGGCCCCGAACAGTGCAATCGGGATCAGGCAGATGAGTAAGCCGCGAAGAAAATTGCGTTTCATGTCGTCCGTTACCGGTCAGATAGGGAGTCGAGGACTCGCCTGAGTGTGTGTAAACGTTAAACTTTTGTTTCGGTTTCGTCTTGTCCGAGTACGCGAACGACGCTGCTTTTCAGCACTTTAATCTTCGAATCTTCGGACTTCAGCGTCAGTTCGTCTTCGGTGTCTTTGACGCTGACCACCACGCCGATGATGCCCGATGACGTTACGACCTTCGCACCGCGTTTGAGTGCGGTCATCATCGCGGCTTGATCTTTTTTCTGTCGGCGTGCCGGCATGATAATCATCGTGAAGATGAACACGCCGATGATGACGAACATGAACATCGGGTTGCCGAGCATACCGAGCGGGTTCTGCACATCTTTCGCTGCCTCTTTTGCAACGGGCGGCGGTTCTTGAGCAATCAAATACGCGTTCATCGAAAACGATCCGTTCGGTGATATTGCTGGCGGAAACTCGCGGCACGATCCGTGTTTACGGAAAAAATATACTACGTTTGTGGGTGCCAACGGGCAAGGCAAGCCTCGCGAAAGGCCGTGAAACGCCGTTCTTCGATCGCTCGCCGTGCATCCGCCATTAGTCGTAAATAGAACGCGATGTTGTGCAAGCTCAGCAACGTCGGCCCGAGCATCTCGTCGGCGGCAAACAGGTGATGCAAGTACGCCCGACTAAAATTTTGACACCCATAACAGGGGCAATCGGACTCTAACGGAGCCGAATCTCGCCGATGTTTGGCGTTCCGCATCTTCACGACGCCATCGTAAGTGAACGCCGTCGCATTGCGCCCGTTCCGCGTCGGCATCACGCAGTCGAACATGTCGATTCCAGACGCAACACCCGCGAGCAGATCGATCGGTCGACCGACACCCATCAAATACCGCGGCTTCAATTCCGGCAGCATCGCGGCGCACTCTGGCAACGCCGCGTGCATCGCATCGGGCGATTCGCCGACGCTGAACCCGCCGAGCGCGTAACCGGGGAAATCCATCGCCAGGAGTTCGGTCGCACACATCGCACGTAGCGCGATACTCGTCCCGCCCTGCACGATCCCAAACAACGCCTGATCGCGCCGCGAATGATGTTTCTGGCAACGTGCCGCCCACAGAATCGAACGCGCAATCGCTTTCTGCAAAATCTCCGGCGACGAATCCCCCGGAGGACATTCGTCGAGCACCATCGCGATGTCCGAACCGAGATTCTGCTGAATGTCGACCGCTTTTTCAGGGGTCAGTTCGAGCAAACTGCCGTCGATGTGCGACCGGAAGCGGGCACCTTCGTCGGTGATCTTCACTTGGGACGACAAACTGAAAACCTGATAGCCACCCGAATCGGTGAGGATCGGTTTCGGCCAGTTCATGAACTTGTGCAAGCCGCCCTGTTCGGCAATCAGTTCATCGCCGGGCCGTAACGCGAGGTGATACGTGTTCCCCAACAGGATCTGCGTGCCAACGCTGGCCACCTGCTCCGGGGTCAGCCCCTTCACCGTCGCTTGCGTGCCGACTGGCATAAATACCGGAGTCTGGACCATGCCGTGCGTCGTCGTCATGAGACCCGCACGGGCAGCACCATCGACGTGCTGCAATTCGAATTGAAACGACATACGGGTGGCCTTCGGTAATCAGTCGCCACGGAGTTTCAGGCCGCTCTGCGTGAGCTTTTCCTTGACTTCGTTGAGCGAGGTGACGCCGAAGTTCTTCGCTTCCATCAACTCGTCGGACGTACGCTGGCACAACTCGCCGAGCGTCGTAATGCCGAGGCGGTTCATGCACTTGCGAGCGCGAACCGACAGATTCAGATCGCTGACCGGCTTACCGAGCATCGCCTGTTCTTCGGGCGAAAGGTTCGACTGGTGGCGATTCTGCTTGAATTCGTACTGCTGGCCTTGCTCGAGCGACTGCCCGATGCGTAGCCCCTTCTGCGTCATGATGATCTTGATTTCATCGAGCGACGTTTCGCCGAAGTTCTTGCTGGCGAGCAGTTGCGGTTCGTGGACGCGGGTCAAGTCGCCGAGCGTACGCAGGTTCATACGTTTGAGGCAGTTACGGCTGCGCACGGACAGCTCGAAATCGCTGATCGGGATTTCCATCACCTGGCGGTATGCGATGCTGACCTTTTCATCGTCGGGGCTGTAGAACTGCGACAGCGACGCTTCGGCGTCCTTGTGGAAGAGCCGCGCACGTTCGTCGAACGGGTCGGCTTTCGTTAGCCGCTTGTAGCAATCGGTGGCTTTGTCGTACTGGTTGTGGTCTTCGTAAAGTACGCCGAGGTTGTACAGCGTGCCCTTGGCAACTGGCGGGTATTTCAGGCACTTTTCGTAGTATCCGATCGCTTCATCGTCGTTGCCGGCCAAGTCGTTCAGGAAGCCGAGGCGGAACAGCGATCCGGTGTGCGACGGGTCGAGTTCGACGGATCGCTCGAAGCTCTTGGTCGCCCGGATCACGTCGCCTTCCGCTTCGCCGACGCCGCCTTCTTGGAAGTGGAATTCCGAGTTGTGTGCGGCCATATCCTTGACCTTCGCCAGGATCGCCTTCGCTTCGGCGATGTGGCCCTGATGCCGCAAGATACCCGCACGTTGCAGTTGGACTTGCTGCGCCGCGTAGCCGGATTTTTCCGATTTCTCGAACGCCTTCAGTGCTTCATCGTATTCCTGCCGCGCCGCATGCGCACGACCGAGGAAGAACGACGCGAGCGGGCCTTCGGATTGTTTCAGATGATCGACGGCGGCGTTCATGTGGCCGAGGTAAAAATGCACGACGCCGAGCTTAAGGTGTAGCTTTTTTTGTTGCGGACCGGCCGAAGCCGCGAGTCGTTTTTGCAGTACGTCGTTAATGTCGCGCAGGCTGCGAATCTGGGCGGGGCCTTGGGCGAGGCCTTCGCGGAGCTTCGAAACCATGCTCCCTTCGAATTCTTCCCGTTCCACGAGCAGCGCGCGTAAATCGATTAGCGTTTCCGTCACGAAATCTCTCCCGAACCTGCCGAGTCTTGCCGTGCGTCGGCAGAGCGCACGAGAGACAGCAGTACAACGTGTTTGCCGAATTGAATGCTATAGCGAAAGTGATGCCAATCTGGCAAGTGCGAAGCGGTCTCGATGTTTAGCCGCGACTCGTAAGCTTTGAGTAGCGAAGCGCGGGGCGGGAACTCTCCCGAAATCCACTACAACGACTTGAACAATGATTGTGAGTAGTCTAGATTAATTCTAGATTCTGTAATAAATGACAGTGCCACGCCCGCCCCACTCTGCCTTTGAGGCACGATCCATGCTGATGCTCCCACGATCGCGTACCGCGTTGTTGCTGGTTGCGTTTTTCGCGATGTCTGCCATCGGGCGCAGCGAGGAAAAAAAGCCGAGCTTCCGTGCGGAACAAGTCGCGTTTTACGAGAAAAGCGTCAAGCCGATCCTCGTGCAACGCTGCTTCAAATGCCACGGTGCGGGCGAGAAAATCAAGGGCGAACTGCGGCTCTCGAACCGGGCCGCCGCATTAGTGGGTGGCGTGACGGGGCCTTCGTTCGATACCAAAAAGCCATCGGATAGCCTGTTTATTAAGGCCATTCTGAACAAGCGCGGCGATGGGACTGAAGTGATGCCACCGTCGGGGAAGTTGCCCGATTCGGAAATCGCGATTCTCACCAAATGGGTGAACGAACGAATGCCGGTGAGCGTGGAAGACCTCGGCGAAAGCGTCGTGAGTCCACCAGTCGCCGGTTCGGTGGTCACCGAAGACGCGAAGAAATTTTGGGCATATCAGCCGGTAAAGCCGGTGAAAGTGCCACTCGTGAAAGATGCGTCGCCGATCGATGCGTTCATCCAGAACAAGTTGAATGAGAAGGGACTCAAGCCGAACGGCCCTGCTGAGAAGTCCGCACTCGCTCGCCGTGCGTACTACGATCTTCTCGGGTTGCCCCCGACTCCGGAGCAGATCGATACATTCCTCTCGGATGCATCGCCCGATGCCTACTCGCGGTTGATCGACACACTACTTGCGTCGCCACATTACGGCGAAAAGTGGGGGCGGCACTGGCTCGACATCGTTCGCTATGCCGAAACGAATGGCTACGAACGCGACGGCCCGAAGCCGAACGCCTGGCGTTACCGCGACTACGTCATTCGCAGTTTCAACGACGACAAGCCGTACGATCGCTTCATCAAGGAGCAGATCGCGGGCGATGAACTTCCCGAATGGTCCGCCGATGCGATTATCGCGACGGGCTACTATCGCCTCGGTATCTGGGACGACGAACCGGCCGACGCGAAGCAATCGCTGTTCGATGGTTACGACGATCTGGTGACCGTCACCGCACAAGGTTTCCTCGCGATGACGGTCAACTGCGCGCGTTGCCACGACCACAAGAAAGACCCGATCCCGCAAACCGATTACTATAAATTACTCGCGTTTTTCCGCGACATTCGCCCATTCAGCGACACCCGTGGCACCAAGTCGTCGACGAACACATCGGACATTTCCGCACCCGAAAAGCGGAAGATTTACGAAGTCGAACTGAACGCCCGTAACGAACGGATTCGCGAACTCATCAGACAAATGAACGTCATCGAAGTCGAGGCGATCAAGAAACTGCCGGCCGAGGATCAACGCGCATCCGAGGGTAATGATCGGCCGCGGGTGATCGCGAAAGCGGTGAAGTTTTTCGAAGGCGACCTGAAACGCGATTACGGCAAACTGAAACGGGAACGGCTCGATCTCGAGCAAAAGCCGTTGCCGAACCAGGATCTCGCGTTGTCGGTGAATCAATGCGAAGTACGACCGCCATCGGTTCACTTGCTCGCACGGGGCAACCCGCACGCGCCGCGAGACGAAGTGATTTCACCGGGGTTCCCCGAAGTTCTCGGCTTCCCCGACCCCGTGATTCCGGTCCTCGCGAAGGGCGCGAAAACCAGTGGCCGTCGCACAGTACTCGCGAACTGGCTGGCGTCGAAGAGTAACCCGCTGACGGCCCGCGTGATGGTCAACCGCGTCTGGCAGTACCACTTCGGGAAGGGCCTCGTGCCGACGCCGAGCGACTTCGGTAAACTCGGCGAGATGCCCACGCACCCCGAGCTACTCGACTGGCTGGCGAGCGATTTCGTCGAGGGCGGCTGGAAAATCAAGCGGTTGCACAAATCGATCATGCTTTCGCAGACGTATCAACGATCCGCAAACGCGAATGCAGCAAACCTGACGACCGACCCCGCGAATGCGTTTTACTGGCGGTTCAACATGCGTCGCCTCGCGGCCGAGGAAGTTCGCGACACGATTCTGATGGCGAGCGGCAAGTTGAATTTCACGCCGTTCGGGCCGAGCGTGTTCCCGAAAATTCCACGCGAGGTTCTGGCGGGCCAGTCGGTTCCCGGCCAGGGCTGGCATTACGATGCGAAGAACCCAACGGCGGGCGACCGACGCAGCGTGTACGTTTTCATCAAACGATCGCTGCAAGTGCCGGTGCTCATCAACCACGATCAGGCCGACACCGATTCGAGTTGCCCCGTGCGTTACACGACCACGGTGCCCACACAGGCACTCGGTATGCTAAACGGCGAGTTCACGAACGAACAAGCGACATCATTGGCAAAACGACTGAGCGACGAGTTCCCCGGCGACACCGCAAAACAGGTCGTACGCGCGATTCGCCTGACGACGGGCCGCAAGCCGGGCGACGAGGAAGTGGCAAAAGACTTGTCGTTCATTCAGAAAATGAAGGCGAAATATTCGCTCGACGACTCTGCCGCACTCGCTAGATACGCCCTACTGGTGCTAAACGCAAACGAGTTCATGTACCTGGATTAAAGAAAAGAATTTCTTCAAGGTTCAAAGCCAGGTTGCAGTTTGCCGAAAGGAATACCGAAACTTTGGTTCTGAAGTGATTCCAGATGGTCAAAATCGGACGTAAGTCGTTGGTGGGTTAGCTTGGTTCCGAAATTCGGGAATGACTCCAGGGATGGGTGGGTGGGTGGTGGCTGGAGTCAATGTGCTACCCAAAATCGCCTCGATTGAACCACTCCGAATTTTCACCGCAGAGTGCGTTGAGAACGGAATTAAGAGCAGCGAAGACGATTCTGCGATTCGAAATGGATTTCTCAGCGTTCTTTGCGCCCTCCACAGTTACAGTTTTTGATTTCCGTGTAAGATTTTATCGCATCACTTGGAGTAACGACATGACCACCGACCGCCAATTTTGTCGCCGGACTCGCCGCGAGTTCCTTTGGGATTCGGGGGCGAAGTTCCCTGGGATGGCACTTGCGGGAATGCTCGCGGCCGATGGTGCGCTGGGAGCCGCCGAGTCGACGAAGCATGTCTCCAGTTTGCTGAACCCGATGGCCGCGAAGAAACCGATGTTCCCTGCGAAGGCGAAATCGGTGATTTTTATCTTCTGTTACGGCGGCCCGAGCCACATCGATACGTTCGATTACAAGCCGTATCTGGTAGGCAAAGACAATAAGACAGTGCCGATCAAGACGTTCGGCCGCGGCGGCAAGCGGAACGAAGGCCGCATCGTCGAACCGCGGTGGAAGTTCAAGCAGTACGGCAAGTCCGGCAAGTGGGTCAGCGACCTGTTCCCGCACGTGGCGACGTGCGTCGACGACATCGCGTTCGTGCAAAGCATGTACGCCGAGTCGCCGATTCACGGCTCCGCATTGCTGATGATGAACTCCGGGCGATTGCTGTCTGGCAACCCGTGTATCGGTTCGTGGGTGACGTACGGGCTAGGTTCGGAGAACGAGAACCTGCCCGGTTTCGTAGTGATGCTCGATAACACGGGTGGGCCGATCAGCGGACCGAAGAACTGGTCGAGCGGCTATATGCCTGCCGCCTACCAGGGCGTGACATTGCGGGCAAGCGGTACGCCGATCTTCGACCTGCAACCCCCCGCCGGGACGAGCCGCGCGCAACAGCGAGACTTGCTCGACCGGCTGAAGGAAAAGAATCAGGAACACCTGCTGACGCGGGTCGACAACAGCGAACTGTCCGCGCGCATCGCCAGCTACGAACTCGCGTACAAGATGCAGCAACATGCACCCGAAGCAGTCGATTTCACCAAGGAAACCAAGGAAACCAAGGAACTCTACGGCATCGATGGTACCAATACCGAAGACTTCGGCAAGAAACTGTTGCTGTCGCGGCGGCTCGTGGAACGCGGCGTCCGCTTCGTGCAGGTTTACAGTGGCGGGGCGCACAACGACGACAACTGGGACGCGCACTCGGACATCGCGAAGAACCACAACAAGCACTGCGGTAACACCGACAAGCCGATTGCGGGCTTGCTGAAGGACTTGAAGCGGACGGGGTTACTCGATTCGACGATCGTGATCTGGGGCGGCGAGTTCGGTCGTCAACCGACGGCGGAATACGAGAGCGGCACCGGCCGCGATCACAACTCGTACGGCTTCACGATGTGGATGGCGGGCGGCGGCATCAAGGGTGGCGTCACGGTCGGCAAGACTGACGACTTTGGCAACAACGCCGTTGAGGATCGCTACCACGTGAAGAACCTCCACGCCACGGTGTTGCATCAGATGGGCCTAGACCCGAACCACCTGTCGTACTTCTACGGCGGCCTCGATCAAAAGCTCGTCGGAGTCGAAGGAGCCGAGCCTATCAGGCAGATTATCTGAGCATCCATTTACCGCAGACGGGCGCACCCGCTGCGGTAAATCGTTTCCGCCAATCCACTTTCGTTGCACATTCGCTATCGTTAACGTTAACTTTCACGTAACGCGAGAGCAATCATGACCAACGTCGATGCGGCACTCCGGCTCGTCACCGATGGCATGACGGTGGGGCTTGGCTCCGGGGCGGCATCGGAGCGCTTTCTGCGTGGCCTCGGCGCTCGCGTCCAGGAGGGGCTGAAGGTCGCAGGCGTGCCGACTTCGAACAAGATTGCGGCGATGGCAACCGGACTCGGCATCCCGCTCGTCGAACTCGGCAACACGTTGCCGCTTGACTTTACCTTCGACGGAGCCGATGAAGTCGACCCGCATCTGAACATGATCAAAGGCTATGGCCGGGCGCTCGTTCGCGAAAAAATCGTGGCGGCCGCGTCGAAAAAGCTGGTGATCCTGATCGGCCCGGAACGGATCGACGAGAAGCGCGTCGCCCAACTCGGTTCGCGTGGCAAACTGCCGATCGAAGTGCTTTCGTTCGCAGTGAAGTTCGTGCGACATCGCTTGATGGCGCTAGGAATGCCGTCGGAAATCCTTTCGGAGAATGGCAGCCCAGTTCTTTCCGACAACGGCAACCCGATCTTGCACGCCACCGTGAAGCCGATTGCGAATCCCGTCGAATTCGATGCCAGTATTCACGCGATTCCCGGCGTCGTTGGCACCGGTTTGTTCCTCGGCATGGCCGATCTCGTGCTCGTTCAGGATGCCGATGTCGTCCACGAACTCCGGCGAGCGCTATAATTGACTGAACCCCCGTCTCACGATTTCGCGTTGACGCGATGCGAGATTGTGCGGACAATACTACTAGCCCACCACCGCCGCTCATCGGCTGCCGAACAAGGTACATTCATGCGAATCTTCACGGCAATCGTCGTCGTTGCGTTGTCCACCCTCATTGGCTGCGGTGATTCTGATAAGACGAAAACTTACACCGTACCGAAAGCGGACGATGCCAAACCCGTTGACGCTGCCGCAGCTGGCGTCGCGACGACAGGCAATTTCCGCATCGTCGGGGCGATCTTCCCGAGCGACGAACCGCAGTGGTTCTTCAAACTGGGCGGAAAGTCCGACGCACTTACACCGTACGTGGCAGACCTCGAAAAGATGTTCAAGACCGTTCGCTTCCCCAAAGGATTGAAGGAACTTCCCGAGTGGGATCTGCCCGCAGGTTGGAAGAACGCCGGCGAGAACCGTACGAAGATGGCCGCTGAGACGATCCAGTTCGGCCCTGCTGATAGCCCTTTTCTAATGACCGTGACACCCGCAATGGGCGGTATGACTGCAAACGTCGCGCGTTGGGCGGGCCAGGTGGGCGTCAAGAACTTCGCACCCGAAAAGATGGGACTGTACGCGAAAGACATCGAGGCGAAGAACGTCAAGGGGTTGATGGTCGACATGAGCGGCCCGAACAACCCAGGGATGTCTCCCCGCCCACCGATGATGCCAAAATAATGTGGCGAACTCTCTCTCGTGACATAACTTAAGGCACACAATAATGACCAACGAAACTCTCGATAAGCCAGCTAAGACCCAGCCACAAACGCCGCTCTGGGATAATATCAAGTACGTCTTGAAACCGGTTGCGTCGTTGCAATTGACGATCGTATTGTTCAGCATGTCGCTCGTCCTCGTGTTCTTCGGCACGCTCGCGCAGATGAACAACGGCATCTGGACGGTCGTCGATAAATACTTCTGGTCGATGTTCGTGAAGATCGAACTCGATCTCGTTTTGAAGTTCTTACAGGTGTTTTTCTGGTTCCCGAAAGAGTGGTCGCTCCCGTCGTGGGTCGCGGTTCCGTTCCCGGCCGGCAAGCTCATCGGTTTCGCGATGCTGACGAACCTGGTGGCGGCGCACCTCACCCGTTTCCGCATGACGTGGAAACGCTCGGGGGTGATGATCATCCACGCGGGCCTGATATTGCTGTTCGTCGGCGAAGCGATCACGCGGATGAAACAAGTCGAGCAGCGAATGGTCATCGACGAAGGGCAGACGGTCCACTTTGCCGAAGACACGCGCACGTACGAATTCTCGTTCGAGGATAAGTCCGCGAAAGAACTCGATACCGTGATAGTGATTCCGGAAGCACGCATTCACATCGGCGAGCGATTTTCCGATCCGCAGTTGCCCGTCGATGTCGAGATTGTCAGCTACTTCAAGAACTCCGATATGCGTGCCGTTGTGCCAGGCGAAAAGAACCCTGCGACTGCGGGTCAAGGCCTGACGGACATCGTCGAGTATCGCCCGGAAGTATCGGGTGTCAGCACCGAACAAAAGATCGACCTGCCGTCCGCCTACGTGACGATGTACCGCAAGGGCACCGATGAATCGCTCGGTACGTACTTGCTCTCGCGTTACCACAAACCCGACACGCTGACTGTGGATGGCAATAAGTACGCGATCGCGTTGCGAAACACGCGATATTACAAGCCGTTCAGCGTTCACCTGAACAAGTTCAGTTTCGACCGGTATATGGGCACAAACAAGCCCAAGAATTACTCGAGTGACATTCGACTCGTCGATACGGCCAACGACGTCGACCGCGACCACCGAATCGCGATGAACGAACCGCTCCGCTACGGTGGCGAGACGTTCTACCAAGGTGGCTTCGACGATAAAACCGAAACGACTACGATCCTGCAAGTGGTCCGCAACCCCGGTTGGCTGATCCCGTACATCTCTTGCGTGATGGTCACGCTCGGCATGACGATCCATTTCGGCATCTACCTGATTGCGTTTCTGCGCAAGGTTCGGATCGCCGAATTCAGCCAGCTGATGAAGGCATCCAACAAAGAATACGTACCGAAAACGGGCACTGCTCGTTACCTCCCCTGGATTGGCGTCGTGCTTGCCGGGCTGTATTGCCTGAGTGCGGTTAGCAAAATGTCGCCCGCCACGCAGCCTTACAACTTGAAGGGCCTCGGGCAGATTCCCGTCGTCGATGGCGGCCGCGTCAAGCCGCTCGACACCGTGGCTCGCGTGAGTTTGCGCTCGATTAGCGCGCGAGAAACGACTAAAGACGAAAACGATGTCGAGCGACCCGCGATCCAGTGGTTGCTCGATGTGATGACGAGCGGTGGCCCGGAAAAGAAGGGGGCCGCGTGGAAGTACAAGGTGTTCAAAATCGAGAACGACCAGGTGCTCGCGTTACTCAAACTCCAGCCGCGCAGAGGGTTGCTATACGCACTCGAAGAGTTCAGCGAGAATGCGGAACAGCTCATGAAAGTGGCCAGCGCCTCGCAGCAAAAACGTCCCGAAAAGCGCGATCTTTACGATGTGAAGATCATCGAAGTCGCCGAACGAATGAAAGTGTTCATCGAACTTTCGACAGTGAACACACCGATGAACATCGCACCAACGGGCGAAAATCCGAAATGGTCGACGCTACCAGACGCCCTGGAGAAGTATCGCGATACGGCGAAAGCGTTCGTCACGGAGAAAAGCGGACTTGAACTCGACGACATCGAAAAGCTGCCGAAGCAAGAACAGGAATTCGTCGCTCAGTTGTTTCGCGAGAAGATGATCGAACTCTCGGCCGCATCGCCATCGATCGCGTTCTGGACGGGAATCATCCAGGCGTACCGCAACAATAAGCCGGACGATTTCAACAAGTTAATCGAAGACTATTCGAACAAGACTGCCGTTCCCGGTATGAGCCTCGCACGAACGCAGCTTGAGACGATGTACAACGGCTTCGCACCGTTCTACGTCTGCCTCGTACTGTACATTGGTGCGGTTTTGCTCTGCATCGCCAGTTGGTTTGGCTACACGGACGAATTGCGTCGGGCGGCATTTCGGATGTTGGTTTTCACGGCGGTGATTCACTTCGTCGCGCTGATCGCCCGCATGTATTTGCAAGAACGTTGGCTCGTATTCGTGACGAACCTCTACTCGTCCTCGATCTTCATCGGCTTCGGCTGCGTGTTGCTCGGTATACTACTCGAACGACTGTACCCCATCGGCATCGGCAACCTACTCGGTGCGACGCTCGGCGTGGCCACCACCATCGTTTCGCACCAGATCGGTGCGAGTGGCGACACACTCGAAATGATGCAAGCCGTCCTCGATACGAACTTCTGGCTGGCCACGCACGTGACCTGTGTGACCTTCGGCTACACCGCCACATTTGTCGCCGGTGCGCTCGGCGTGATCTACGTGATTGCGGGGATGTTCACACGGGCGATCAATGCAGAAGCGAACAAGGCGTTCGGCAAAATGCTCTACGGTGTCGTCTGTTTCGCCACGCTTCTCAGCCTCGTCGGGACCGTTCTAGGCGGCATCTGGGCGGATCAATCGTGGGGCCGCTTCTGGGGCTGGGATCCGAAAGAGAACGGTGCCATTTTGATCGTAATTTGGAACGCGCTCATTCTACACTCGCGATGGGCCGGCCTCGTCAAAACGCGCGGCATCGCATTGCTCGCCATCGTCGGCAGCATGATTACCGTCTGGAGTTGGTTCGGCACCAACCAACTCGGCATCGGCCTGCACGCTTACGGCTTCGACAATACCCTCGCACTCGTCTGTTCCGGCCTCTGGGTGTCGCACGCGATGCTGTTCGCCATCGGCTTGACCCCCACGAAGCACTGGATGAGCTTCGCAAATGCACCCGAAGTCGCAAGCAAAAAGCAGCGCAAACAGTAACCCACGAAAGCCCAGCGACGACCGTCGCTGGGCGCTTCTTGCATCGGATGCAATGTCAATTCCAACCGTCAAAAGTGCACCACCGACCCAAAACCTCCACAATTGGAACCGTACCAGATTTTCGCTAGAAAGCGAATATGGCAAACAGCGAATCGACGGCATCTGGGTACGTCTTGAGCTTCGACATCGAAGAGCATTACCGGATCGAAGCCGCCGCGAATATCGAATGTTCGACAGAGATGAAACTCGATTACGCGAACCGCATGGAGCACTCGACACGCGCGATTCTCGAGCGATTAGCGGCAGCGCATGTGAAAGCCACGTTTTATGTTGTCGGACAGATTGCCGAAACTCACCCACAACTCGTTCGCGATATCGCTAGTGCGGGCCACGAAATTGGCACGCACAGTTACGACCATCAGCGCGTGCATCGCTTCACCTCACAGTCGTTTGCGGCCGACCTTCGAAAGAGTAAAGCGGTTTTGGAACAAACCTCGGGCGTAGAAGTGTTCGGCTATCGCGCGCCAACGTTCAGCGTAGTCCGGCAGACCGCGTGGGCCATCGATGTGATTGCAGAATGCGGTCTGATTTACGATTCGTCGATCTTCCCCGTTCGCCACGATCGCTATGGCATCCCCGATGCCCCACGAACGCCGTTTATCGCAGTTGGGAAGACGTCCGAGATTCTCGAACTGCCACCCGCCACTTGGCGAATCGCGGGCCAGAACCTACCCGTCGCAGGCGGAGGGTACTTCCGGTTATTTCCGTTAATGATTATGAAAGCGGGGTTGTCGCAGTTGCGACGGAAGACAAAGCCTGCGATGGGGATGACGTACTTTCACCCGTGGGAATTCGACGTGGATCAACCCAAACTCCCACTGAAAGCGCTATCGAAATGGCGGACTTACGTAGGAATTCGCAAGAGTTTTCGCCGACTCGAACACCTATTGAAACGCTATCCGTTTCGCCGGGCCATCGACATCGTTCGCGAACTCGAACCGCAACGCAGCACCTTGCCGCGATTCACGATTTAGGCGTACGGCGGCGACGGACATTGTAACCCATCGCTGCGGCGAGCCCAATCGCGGCCGAGATTAACGTCGTTGGTTCGGGCACGACTTGCGGGCGCACCACAACCGGTGGTACGATGCACACGCATGGCGGCACCACGGGTGGCACGAACGGCGGCGGAGGCACGGGCGGGATCACCGGCGGTGGCGGTACGATTGGCGGCACAACAGGCGGTATCACGGGTGGCACAACGATCGGTGGAACCACGGGCGGCACGACAATCGGCGGCGTTACCGTTGGCGGCAATGTGACTTTCGTCACAGTCGGCGGGATCGGCGGGAAGAACCCCTCGGCATTCTGCGTGCAGATCGTAAACGCTGCAACTCCCAGTACCCCAACGGGTATTGCGGTCCGCAAAATGCTGTTCCATTCGATGACCATTGGATCGACCTCCGATTCTAACCGTCGTGCATCTGTGTGCTGTTAGATTCGGTTGTCTGGCTTTCGCGGCTTGAAGAAATGATCCGGTTTACGCGGAATACGCCGTTTCGCAGGCTTATGATGCTAGTCCAGTGTGAAGGGATTCGCATGTCAAACTACCCGACCGTTACGACCGCACCTTTCCGCGAACTAACTACCGCAAGTCCGCATTCGCAACTACGGATCGCCAGCTTTTGAAGCCGAATTAGGTAAAGGACGCGATAAGTCAAGCAGTTATCCATCGCGCCGGGGTCAGGAGGACCACACCATGCGTCGCTTGTTGGCAACCGGAGTCGGGCTGAGTTTTGCCTTGACGACCGCCAACGCGGTCGCCCAATCGTTCAGGGCGGCAACACCACAACTATTATCCGCTAGTCCACTGTCTTCGAAACCTGTCACGCGAATTTTAGCTGTGCGACCTCTGGAAGAGAGTTCTTCCACCGCACGCGGCCAAATCACCGTACCAATGCCGATGCCGATGCCTGCACCGGTAATCGGTGCACCGGTACAAGGCCTGCCGATGCCGAGGCCGTTCGGCAAAGGCCCGACGGTCTCGGAAGTGCCCGGTGCGACCGCGCCGGGTGCGATGATCCCCGGCCAATCGTACCCATATACGCCATCCGCACCGATGTCATACCCGCAAGGTTATCCTCAAGGTGGCGTCACGCTCGGGCCGGCGATTCCCATCGAGGGTGTCGGGATGCCGACGATGACTTCACCCAATCAAGGGCGTTACTCTCCGCCTGCTTTGGATGCCCCATTGTTCGGGGGCAGCTATGCGGAAGTACCCGGCGGTCCGGGACTGTTCGGAGCGTGTGCGACGAATGCGGGCGGTTGTAACCCGGAACGCTGGTGGTCGTCGGCGGAATACCTGTTGTGGTGGACGAAGAGCGCGCAGTTCCCCGCGCTGCTCACGACGAGTTCGCCTTCGTTTAACGGGATTCTGGGCACGGGTGATACGCGAACTCTCGTTGGTGATGGCTCGTTCGGGCAAACGCTGCACAGTGGGGGCCGGTTCGGTTTGGGACGCTGGTTCGGCAACGATCAACGCTGGGCGCTCGATGGCAGCGTGTTTTTCCTCGGCCGTAACGGCAACGAATTCGCTGCCAATTCAGACCAGTTTCCACTCCTCGCTCGCCCGTTTAACAACGCGAACCAGAACATTCCGTTCTCGGAAATCGTGTCTGCGAATGGACTGGCACGCGGCGGTGCCAGCGTGCGATTCGAGAACTCCGTTTGGGGTGCAGACTTCAACCTGCGTCGTCGCCTCGCGGGTAGCAGTTGTTCGCGTCTGGACCTCATCGGTGGCTTCCAATACCTCAGCGTTAGCGAAGAACTGCGCGTTAACGAGTTCTTCGCACGTACCCCCGATTCGCCGCGTTCGATCGGCGTTCCCACGGCCATTGCCGGGATTGTCACGGATCGTTTCCGCACGGAAAATGAGTTTTACGGTGCAACGCTCGGCTTGCAGGGCGAGATGCGACGCGGACGCTGGTTCACGAATCTGACGACGAAAATCGCACTCGGTACCGTTCACCAAACGGCGTTGATTGAAGGGAATCAGACGATTTCGTTCGACACGGGTACGACGTCATCGTTTCCCGGTGGGTTGCTGGCGGTTCCTGGAAACATCGGGCAATACACGCAGAACAAGTTCGCTGTGGTGCCGCAAGTCGGCCTGAACATCGGCTACCACATCACGCCGAACTTCCGCGTGTTCATGGGGTACAACTTCATGTACCTCAGCAGCGTGTTGCGGCCGGGCGACCAGATCGACACGAACATCGACGTGACGCGGATCCCGAACTTCCCTGTTGCCGGTGCGACCCCGTTGCCGTTCGTACGGCCAACCGTCCCGTTGAAGGATACCGACTTCTTCACGCAAGGCCTGAGCTTCGGAATGCAGTGGAAATGGTGATTCTAAACCGTTTGGAATCGGCGTAAGTCAGATCGCCTGCGATTGTTCGACTAATCGAAATCGTGTGGGTGTTGGTTTTTCACCTACCCGACGCGCTGCTAGACCCCCGACAGTGTCGGGGACTACTAGAATGTCAGTATGAGCGCGATTGTCGAAGAATTGGTACCGTGCCCGGACGCTTGGGACGTGGCACGTGCGTTCGCCCACCTGCCGCATATGGTGTTTCTGGACAGTTCGGATCGCCATCCCGGACGCGGGCAGTTTTCGTACGTGACCGCGGACCCGGTGCAGTTCGAGCAGCGGCATGCAAACGACAGTCGGACGTCGTGCCTCAATGGTTTCGCGATTGGCATTGCACGTTCGAATCGGCCCGATCTGCCACCGTTTCAGGGCGGCGCGGTCGGTGTCATTGGCTATGGCATGGGCCGCGAATTCGAGACGGTGACACCGCCGCATCTGACAGAATTCCCACAACCCGACTGGTCGTTCGGCATCTACGACTGGGTGTTTGCGTTCGATCACAAACAACAGCGATGCTGGATCATTTCCACGGGTTTCCGCGACGGACAGATGTGTGCGAAGCGCGCCGCCAAGCGTCTCGAACAGGTCCGTGACCTGTGGCAAACGCGGGGGCTTTCTCGCGTTTTACCGAGGCTCGCACATGTGCCGGTCGAACGTCTCTCCACGCAATACCCGCTCGCGAAATACCCCGGTGTGACTTCGAATTTTTCGCGCGAACAATACCTGCGTGCCGTGCAGCGTGCGATCGAGTACGTTCATGCGGGCGACATCTTTCAAGTGAATATTTCGCAGCGGTTGCTCGCGCCGCTCACCGAACATCCGCTCGAACTGTACGGCCGGCTGCGACGCGCGTCCCCCGCACCGTTTGCGTGTTACTTCGACCTCGGCGAGTATCAGGTTGTCAGTGCGTCGCCGGAACGGTTTCTGCAAATTTCGCCTTCGGGCGAAGTCGTTACGCGGCCAATCAAAGGCACGCGGCCACGTGGGAAAACCCTGCAAGACGATGTGGAGCTGTTGCACGACCTGACGACGAATCCGAAAGATCGTGCGGAAAATGTCATGATCGTTGACCTGTTGCGGAACGACCTCGGGCGGGTCTGCGAGTACGGCAGTGTGATCGTGCCGAAACTCTGCGAAGTCGAAACGTACAACTACGTGCATCACCTCGTGTCCGAAGTTCGCGGCCAACTGCGTGCGGGGCTGACGCCGATGGATTTGATCCGCGCGACCTTCCCGGGTGGTAGTGTAACGGGCGCGCCGAAAGTGCGTGCGATGGAGATCATCGCCGAACTCGAACCGACCGCACGCGGGCCGTATTGCGGCAGTGTCGGATTCATCGGCTTCGACGGCGCGATGGACGTGAACATCCTGATTCGCACGTTTACGGCAGGCCGCGGCTGGTTACAATTTCCTGTCGGCGGCGGTATCGTGGCAGACTCGGACCCGGCCAAGGAATATGATGAAACGATGCACAAAGCCGCCGGACTGTTGAAAGCACTATGATCCTCGAAGGCCTCGTTACCACGACCAGCGAAATCGGGAACGTTCACCTCGCGCCGATGGGGCCGATCTTCGACGCGAACTTGCAGACGCTCCTGCTGCGTCCGTTCCCTACTTCGCAGACATATCGCAACCTCGTACGGCACCGCGAGGGCGTTTTCCACACCACCGACGACGCACGGTTAATCGCTTACGCCGCAGTCGGTGCGGTCGCTGACATTCCACCGTCATTCGCAGCGAGCCAAGTGTCGGGGTTCATCTTGCAGGATGCGTGCCGCGCATTCGAGTTCGTCGTTCGCAAGATCGACGACAGCGAGCAACGGGTGAAAATCCACGCGGAGATCGTGGCGAAGCATAACCTGCGCGAGTTCCTAGGCTTCAACCGTGCGAAACATGCCATCGTCGAAGCGGCAATCCTGGCGACGCGGTTTCACCTGCTTCCAGCAGAGGAAATTACGAGCGAGTTCGCGAAGTTTCGCATAATTGTCGATAAAACAGGAGCACGCGCAGAGGACGAAGCGATGCGATTTCTGGAACAGCGCTGGCTCGCGTTTCGCACGACGAGGGCGGGATCATGACGGTTCGCATCGTCGCGCCCTGCCGCCTCCATTTCGGCTTGCTTCACGTACCGATCGCAGGCTTCGACCATTGGCCCGATGGTCGCCCCGTCCGCAAGTTCGGCGGCCTCGGCGTCATGATCGACGGGCCAAACGCGATCGTGGAAATCGGCAGCCGAAGCGGCGGAAATGCTCGCGTACGCGCCAGCGATTTCTTAAAAGCGATCCAGACACAACGGCCCGAGTACCGCGAGCGGATCGAACGGCTTTCGCTTTGGGCCGAAAGCCCTGCCGAGCATATCGGCCTCGGCGTCGGTACCGCGCTCGGCATGGCGGTCGCTCGCGTCACCTTCGCCGTACTTCAAATGGATTTGCCGTATCGCGAACTGGCGCAACTCGTCGGCCGCGGTCAGCGTTCGGGGATAGGCATCCACGGTTTCGAGTCGGGTGGATTCATGTTC